>Ga0209508_1001239_pt1 | contig 20835 bp, 19 predicted proteins | sample AD_UKC129_MetaG_FD_184427 | JGI IMG/M metagenome (GOLD analysis project Ga0209508, IMG submission 184427) | Active sludge microbial communities of municipal wastewater-treating anaerobic digesters from Canada - AD_UKC129_MetaG (SPAdes) (version 2) | ecosystem: Engineered > Bioreactor > Anaerobic... | reverse complement strand
GCTGCCTCAACATCTGCAACTCTGGAATCAAGATCTATAACAAATCCCTCAAGGTCATCTACTCTCCCTGTAAGATCTCCTAACGTCTCTTCCACTTTTTCCTGTACTGTAGCCTCAAACTTTTCTCCTATTACTGCTGCAATCTGCTCTGGAGTTACCTCAACTTTCTCAAAAGATGCGATCTGCTCAGAAAGTTCATCTACTTTATCTTCTAAAGTGCTTACTCTAACATCAAGATCTTCAAATGATGTAGCAATCATTGCCTCTACATCTTCTACACTAACTTTCTCCTCAATTGCTACCTCTAAGTTACTTACTCTACTGTCAAGATCTTCTAAAACCAGATTTAAGTCCTCAATATTTACTCCCATCATTTCAAGCTCTCCTGAAAGCTCCATTACAAGTTCTTTCAATTCTGCAATATCTTCTGCGGAAAGAGCAATTTCCTCTAAATTGAATGTTTGAATTACTTTATATAACAATACTGCTGCTTGATATCTTGTAAGGTATAAATCTCCACCATAAGTATCTGGTCTGATCCCTGCAATTATCCCTAAATCTGAAAGAGCTTTTACTGCTTCTGCTGCCCAATGATTGCTGGGAATATCCTTGAACTTTGTTTGAACTTGAGCATAAGAAACACTAAATAGTAAAATCACCCCTAATAACACAGCCAAAAATTTTCTACTCATACTACCCTCCCGTTCAATAAATTAATTTTTAGAAAGAGCTTCCTTTACCTCAAATGAGGTAAAGAGCTTCCCCTCTAATTCTCTCAAAGGTGAATTATTCCATAAAGAGTCAAAAGTTTTTTCTCTAATCACCTCCCTTTGAGAAATCTCAATTTAAATTATATTGCTAAAATAAATTCATGTCAATATAAATAAGATTTTATGAATAATCAATCGTTAAAATCTCTTTATTTATTACAAGATTATTTCTATGAATAACTTCCTCATAGGAATCTTCTCCTATGATACCCTTAATCTCTTCTGAAATTTTACCAATTATTTTTAAAAGATCAATACTATCATAATTTGAAATTCCTCTCCCTATTTCATTCCCATCTTCATCACAGATTAAAATAGTATCACCTTTGTAAAACTCTCCTTCTACTTTTTTAATGCCTACAGGAAGAAGACTTTTTCCTTTTAGTAATATGGCTTCCTTTGCTCCTTTATCTATGGTTATCTTACCTTCTGGTTTTGACATAAACAAAATCCAGTGTTTTTTTCTATTTTGAGGCTTCTGAACAGAATAAAATAGGGTTCCAATTTTTTCTCCTTTTAAAACTATTCTCTCAAGCACATTATCGGTATCAGCTTTTGCAAGTATCATAGGGATTCCCGCCTCGGTAACAATATGCGCAGCAGAAATTTTTGTATGCATTCCTCCAGTTCCTTTACCAGATCCTGCTAATCTCTCAATATCTTCAGTAATTTTATAAACTTCTTCTATTAACTTAGCCTCAGGGGATTTATAAGGATCAGAAGAATATAATCCTTCTACATCGGAAAGAATAATCAAAAGATCAGCATTCACTGCACAAGCTACTTTAGCAGATAGAGTATCATTATCTCCTATCTTTATCTCTTCTACTGCTACCGTATCGTTTTCATTTATAATAGGAATAACCTTTTCATCTAAAAGGGTTTCAAAGGTTTGAGAAATATTAAGATATCTTCTTCTATCATACAAATCTTCAGCGGTAAGAAGAATTTGAGCAATGGGTTGTTTAAAAATTGAAAAAACTTGTGAATAATACTGCATTAATCTTACCTGTCCTACAGCAGAAAGAGCTTGCTTTGCAGGAAGATCTTTTCTTTTTGCCAATTTTAATAGTATTTCTTTTCCAGATGCTATTGCTCCTGATGAAACTAATATGAGCTCTTTCCCTGACCTTATAACTTTTACACATTCCTCTGCCAAATGAAGCAGTTTTTCAGAGGAAGGAGCTCCTTTTTCATCAGTGATACTTGAAGTACCAACTTTTACTACTATCCTTTTGTACTTCTCTTTACTCATCAGGAAGTACCACCTTACCTACTTTTTTAGCCTTTCTCCTCACCTCAAGTCTGGGTAGCATTAATATATGTCCACACTTCTCACATTTCATTTTAATATCTACACCTGAAAAAAGTACTATCCATCTATTACCACCACAAGGGTGCTTTTTAGGAAGTTCAAGAATATCTCCCACCTCAATTTTTTCAATCATTCTTCCTCTTCTTCTATCTTAGGTTTAGCTTTGGCAATAATTTCTTCCTGAATCTTTGCAGGCATCTCTTCATAATGAGAAAACTTCATAGAATAAGAGCCTCTTCCTTGGGTTATAGATTTTAAAGTAGAAGAATATCTAAGCATTTCTGCAAGAGGTACCAAAGCTTTCACAACCTGTAATTTTCCAAGGGATTCTATTTGAGTAACTTTTCCTCTTCTTCCATTAAGATCACTTATTATGTCACCAGTATAAGCGTCAGGAGCAGTTATCTCTACTTCCATTATGGGCTCAAGTAAAACAGGCCTTGCATCTAAAAATCCCTTTTTAAAGGCTTTTGATGCAGCAATCTTAAATGCCATATCAGAAGAGTCTACCTCATGATAAGATCCATCAAATAAGGTGACTCTTACATCTACAATGGGAAAACCTGCTAAAACACCTTTCTCCATAGCTTCTCTTACACCTTTTTCTACAGCAGGGATATAGTTTTTTGGTACGACTCCTCCCACAATCTTATCAACAAATTCAAATCCTGCTCCACGAGGAAGAGGTTCCAATTCAAGCCATACATGTCCGTATTGTCCTCTACCACCAGTCTGCTTTTTAACTTTTCCCTCTGCCTTTGTACTTGCTCTAATAGTCTCTCTATATGCCACTTGAGGAGTACCTAAAGTAACATTAACCCCAAATTTTCTTTGCATTCTTTCAACTACAACCTCAAGGTGAGAATCCCCAAGTCCATAGATAAGTGTTTCATTAGTTTCCAAACTCCTCTGTACTCTTAAAGTGGGGTCTTCTTCTAAACTTTTTGCAATAGCAGAACTCATTCTATCCTCATCAGCACGGGACTTTGGTATCACTGCTACAGCAAAAACAGGCTCTGGAAATTCTACAGGGACAATTTTTATGGAGTTTTCTTTATCAGATAACGTATCATTAGTAGAAGTCTCCTTTAATTTTGTAACCACACCAATATCTCCTGCAACTATTTCTGTAGCATTTTCTTGATTTTTCCCTCTTTGATAGTAAACTCCTGCAATCTTCTCTTGAACACCCTTTGTAGTATTAAAAAGCACAGAATCAGACTTCAATACTCCTGAAAAGACACGGACAAAACTAATTTTCCCTACAAATGGATCTGCTGAAGTTTTAAAGACAAAAGCAATCAAATTATTATTTTCTCCGATAGAAAGAGATTTTGTCTCATTAGTTTTTACATCTACAATTGGAATCGGAGCTCTCTCCTTAGGATTAGGGAAGAAAGATATGATTGAGTCAAGAAGTTTAGAAACCCCTATATTCTTAAAAGAGGAAACTGGAAAGATGGGATATATTCCTCTATTTTTAAAAGCATCTTTTAAAGTTTTAATAATAACTTCTTTCTCAATACTTTCTCCTTCTAAATATCTTTGAAGAAGTTCATCATCAAATTCAATAATAGCTTCAATTAGTTTCTGTCTATACTTTTCATAATCGGATAAAAGTTCCGATGGTATCTCAGATTCTACAGGTTCACCTTTTTCATTATTATAGATATAAGCCTTGCCTTCAAGAAGATCCACTATACCTTTAAAGTTATCCTCTTTCCCAATAGGAATAAAAATAGGTAAAGCTTTATTTCCAAACCTTTCTTGTACAATATTTACATTTTCAAAAAAGTCAGAATTTTCTCTATCAAGTTTATTAATTACAAATGCTACTGGTAATTTTTCTTCCTCTGCCATGCTCCATGCTCTCTCTGTTTGCACCTGAATTCCCGAAATAGCATCTATTACAATTAGCATACTATCAATAGCTCTTATGGCACTTCTCATTTCACTTATAAAATCTGCATAACCAGGTGTATCTACTAAATTAATTTTTTTATTCTTCCATTCTAAAGGTAAGATTGAAAGACTCAAGGATATACCTCTTTTTATTTCTTCAGGTTCAAAATCTGAAACTGTATTGCCGTTTTCTACTCTACCCATACGATCAATGACTTTCGCAGTGTAAAGAACAGCCTCTGCTAAAGTGGTTTTTCCAGCACTCCCATGCCCAAAAAATCCTACATTTCTTAAATCTTCAGTTACATATTTCATTTTTTCCTTTTTACCCCCTTACTTTGTAATTATTTAAAGCTTTTAATAAGAATTATATCAGAAAAACTTGTCTTAAAGTCCTGTACTTCCCAATCCATTTTCTCCCCTTTCAGTTTCAGGAAGTTCTTCTACCTCTTCCCAATCAATCTTAGAATAGGAAAGAATAAGAAATTGAGCTATTCTCATTCCTTTCTTTCCATAAAACACTTCTTTTGAAAAGTTAATAAGATTTACCAAAATCTCACCTCGGTAATCACTATCAATCAGCCCAGGAGTATTTAGGATTGTAATTCCATTCTTTGCAGAAAGACCGCTTCTTGGAAGAACAAAACCTAAATATCCTTCAGGAATTGCAACTCTTATACCTGTAGGAACAATTATACCTCCTTCTATTTCACAAAAAGGATATAAAATAAAATCAATTCTGGAAGAGAGATCTACTGCCACAGATCCAGAAGTAGCATATACAGGAAGCGAAATTTCTTTATCAATTCTCTCAATTAGTATCTTCATTTAATAAGCTTTTGCAAACAGAACTTTTATTTTTGTTTTCTTCCCACAAAGAATACATTTACCATCTTCTTCTTCCCAGTCTATAGGAATATTCCTTATGGTGGCTCCAGTCAACTCCTTTATTTTTAACTCACAGTCTCCATCTCCACACCAACTTGCCTTTACAAAACCCCTTTTAGTATCCATTATATCCTTAAAAGTATTAAAATCTTCTACCTCATAAGTTCTCTCTTCACGGAATTTCATAGCTTTATCAAAAAGTGATTTTTGAATATCTTTTAAAAGGTTAGATATTTCTTCCACCATAATTTCTCTTTTGATTGATGTCTTAGTTCTCAAATCTCTTCTTGCCACAAAGATTTCATCCTTCTCAGCTTCTTTTGGACCTATTTCAAGTCTTATGGGTACTCCTCTCAATTCCCATTCGTTAAACTTCCATCCAGGGGTGTGTTCCTCATCATTATCCACTTTTACTCTAAATTGTCTGCCAAGTACTTCATATATCTCATCTACATATCTATATACTTTTTCCTTATCAGACTCATTTTTCCATATAGGAATTATCACTATCTGGTAAGGGGCTACCTTAGGAGGAAGAACAAGTCCATAATCATCTCCATGTGTCATAATCAATGCTCCAATAATTCTTGTGGAAAGTCCCCAACTGGTCTGCCAAACATATTTTCTCTCCCCATCTAAATCTTGAAACATTATATCAAAAGCTTTTGCAAAATGTTGCCCTAAGTTATGAGATGTTCCCGCTTGAAGAGCCCTTCCATCTTTAAGAAGCACTTCTATTGAATAAGTATGTAATGCCCCTGCAAATTTCTCGTTTTCTGTTTTTTTCCCTGCAATTACAGGGATAGAAAGATCCTCTTCTACAAAATCTTTATAGACAGATAACATTTTTAAAGTCTCTTCTTCAGCCTCTTCCTTAGTCCTATGGGCAGTATGTCCTTCCTGCCATAAAAATTCAGTGGTTCTTAAAAATGGTCGCGTTTCTTTTTCCCATCTTACCACATTAGCCCATTGATTGATTAAAACAGGTAAATCCCGCCAAGATTGTATCCATTGAGCATACATACTACAGATTATAGATTCTGATGTAGGTCTTACAGCAAAAGGCTCTAAAAGATCTTCTCCTCCTCCCTTGGTTACCCAAGCAACCTCCGGAGAAAAACCCTCTACATGTTCTGCTTCTTTTTCAAGAAAACTCTTGGGAATAAATAAAGGGAAATAAGCATTTTCATGTCCTGTATTCTTTATTCTTTCATCTAAAAGTCTCTGAATATTCTCCCAAATAGCATATCCATAAGGTCTAATAACCATACAACCTTTTATAGGAGAATAATCAGCAAGCTTTGCCTTTAGAATTACATCAGTATACCACTTTGAAAAGTCTTCCTTTTGAGAGGTAATACTTTCTACAAATTTCTTTTCCATTCTTCTAAATCCCTCCTAAAACTCAAGCCTTATCTTTAAAGGTCCACTGTTGTATGTGTCTTCCACTACTATTACTTTTAAAATTACTTTTTTATTCTCCTCTTTTATTCTATAAACTATATTGTAAAAATCTTCAAGAGAAATTTCCCCTACGGTATTAGATATGGGATCAGGTAATACCCCTTTCTCTTGAGCTATCTTATTTACATCTGCTAAGATGGTCAAAAGTTTCTCCTCAATTTTCTCTATACTTTCGCTACCATCTACAACTCTCAAAAGTATCACATCCCCTGCGTTAAATATAAGTTTATATGGAACTATTTGTAAGTTGATAAGCACAGGCTCATCTTCAAAAATATTTGCTAAGGAAAAAACTCTAATAAGTTTTTCTCCAGGAGAACTAATAGCATCCAGAAGTTTTGACCATTCTGTTTCTGGAATCCATATGTACCCTTTATCGGAACTACCTGCTCCTCTATTTATAGCAATCCCTTCTACTAATGAAAGAAGGGACTTTGCTTCTTTTTGAGCTTCTTCATCTTTTAAACCACCTCTTGTAACAAAATTAAGTATAAGCTCTCCTCTCCTAAAGATCATTCCTTCCGTTCTTAAATTACTTATAGTGATATTTAAAAACTGTATTTCATCCATTAGACCAAGCTTTTCTTCTTCAAGAGTTTCTTTCTCTTTTTCTAAAATAGAAAGTTTCTTAGAAAGCTCATAAATAGATCTTTGATATTTTTCCCTATCTTTTAAAAGGGCTTCTTTTTCTTTTTGCAAAATAGAAAGTTCTTGAGATAATTTTTTTCTATCTTCTTCCAGTTCTTTTAATTTAGCTTGATAAATTGCCAATTCTTTTATGGCTTTCTCTCTATCAATTTTTACATCTTCATATTTTTTAAGAATTTCAGAAAGTTCTTTCTCTTTAGACTCTATAGATGATTGTAAATCAGACATTTCCCCTTTTAACTTTTCCATACCAAAAAGAGCAATTCTCACGTTCTCAGAAAAAATAGAGAGAATTATAAGAGTAAAAACCATAATTAAAATACCAGTAATAACACTTATTATCCGAGAGGTATACTTGGGTCTTAGATTGAATAGAGATAGTTTCTTTTTTCCCGCTTTTCTTCCTACATAGTCTCCTGCATAAGCAACTAAACCGCTTAAGAGCAAAAGTACCAAAACTAATAGGTATCCTGACATTACAAATTAAACCTCTCTCCTAAGAAGATTTTTTTAGCAACTTCATTATTTATGATTTCTTCTGGTGTACCTGAAATAAGTACTTCTCCCGAAGAAATAATATACGCATAATCAGTGATTTCTAAAGTGTCTCTTACATTATGATCTGTTACAAGTATACCAAGACCTTTACTACTAAGATATGATATAGTTTCCTGCAAATTCTGTACAGTAAGCGGATCCACACCTGCAAAAGGTTCATCAAGGAGTATATACTTAGGAGAAAGAGCCAGAACTCTTGCTATTTCTACTCTTCTCCTTTCACCTCCTGAAAGGGTATATCCTAAATTTTTTCTTAATTCTTGTAATTTAAATTCATCTATTAATTCTTCTAATCTTCTCTTTTGTTCTAAAGGAGATAAATCAGTCAACTCAAGGACTAACTTGATATTTTCTTCTACTGTCAGTTTACGAAAAATCGTTGGATCTTGAGCAAGATATCCAATTCCCTTTCTCGCTCTTTTAGGCATTGAAAGGTAAGTTATATCCTCCCCATCAAGAAGGACTTTCCCCTGTTCAGCAAAAACCTCTCCCATTATCGTATAAAAAGTAGTAGTTTTTCCTGCTCCATTAGGACCTAATAATCCTATTACTTTACCAGGAGTAACAGTAAGATAGACGTTTTTTACTACGCATCTCTTACCATAATATTTATAAATTCCAATAGTCTCTAACGCCATAGCACTATGTTATGGAAAAATTAATTTACTGTCAAATTTATTTAATATCATCTTGTAATCCTCTTAAAATCTTCCAAAGAGTTTTATAATCCTTTTTTTGAAGAATATTCATAGTAATAAAATATTCTTTCAAAGCTGAAAAATACCTCCCCTTTTTTAGATTTAAAGTACAAAAAAGTGCATGTAAAGCTTCATTATTGTTATTTATCTTTAATCCTTTATTTACTAACTGCTCCACATCTCCCATATTTTCATCAAGATAATATAAATATGCAAGATAAGCTATGATCCAATCATCATTAGGGTAAAGATCATACAATTTCTCAAAATAGTAAATAGCAAGATTATTTTTCCCTGTAAAGCAATAAAAAAAAGCAGATTTATACATACTAAAAGGATCATTGAGATTCTCTTCAACTTTTAGATTTTTTATATAATTAGGGTTTTTTTCCTCCAAACTTTTATAGATCTCAAATGCTTTCTCAAGATTCCCTTCTGCACCATATACCACAAGTAAATTAAAAAGAATTTCAGGATCATTTGGATTTTTCTTAATTTCCTTTTCATATTCTTTTTTTAGCGAGGGAAAATTAAGGGCATAAGTCATGGAGAAAGATAAAAAAGAGCACAAAATTAATAAAGATATTATCTTTTTAAGAGATAGCTTTTTATTTCTCACTTTAAATTGACAAATTTCATCTCCTTAAGAATCTCTGTGGCAAGAGCAATGGCTAACTTTCCGTCTTCTAAGGTGACTGAAGGATTTGTACCATTAATAATACACTTTATAAAGTGTTCCAATTCAAGTTTTAATGGCTCTTCTTTTTCTAAGACAGGTACCTCTGTTGAAGATTCAATAAGCCTACTATTCCTATGAATAATAGCAATGCTCTGATCAATATAATCTACTATTATCCAATCTCCATTTTTTTCATGAACATCTGATCTCCTTAACTTTTTAGGACTTGCTTTACTCGCTATAAGATTTGCAAGGATTCCTCCCTCAAATATTATCTCCACGTTAGCAAAATCCTCATAAGGAGTATACATAGAGTAACCTATTGCTTTTATATCCAATACTTTTTTATCTCTTCCAAGAAGATAAAAAAGTATATCTAAATCATGGATCATAAGATCCATAACTACCCCAACATCTGTAGATCTACCATCAAAAGGTCCCATTCTACGAGACTCTATATAAAAAGGCTGCTTAATATACCTTTTTAATTCCTGTACAGCAGGATTAAATCTCTCAATATGTCCTACCTGAAAAACGAGCTCTTTTCCGCTTGCAATATCAAGTAAGCTTTCAGCTTCTTCTAAAGTCTGGGTTACAGGTTTCTCTAAAAATATATGAATTCCTCTCTCTAAAAATTCCTTAGAAATAGGAAAATGAACCTTTGTTGGGGTCACAATACTTACTGCTTCAATTTTGTCAAACAAATCCTTATAATCTTGAGTAACAAAAGGAACATTATATAGAGAAGCTATCTCTTTAGCTCTCTTATAATCTATATCTGCAATTCCTACTAATTCCACTGTAGGAAGCTCACTAAAAATTCTTACATGATGTTGTCCTAAATAACCTACTCCTACTACACCAACCTTAACTTTTCTCATATATACCTCCATCCTCCTCAATCTGCCACTTTATTATTCTTGCATACACTCCATCTTTTTTCAAAAGCTCTTCATGGGTACCTTCTTCCGTAATCTCTCCATTCTCTAACACTATTATTCTGTCTGCTCTTCTAATAGTTGATAGTCTATGAGCAACAATAAAAGCAGTCTTACCTTTCATAAGTTCCTCTAAAGCTTCCTGAACATAAGCTTCTGATTCAGAATCCAAAGCAGATGTGGCTTCATCAAGTATAATCAGTCTGGGTTTCAAAATAAAAGCCCTTGCTATAGCAATCCTTTGAGCCTGTCCTCCAGAAAGTCCAACTCCCCCTTCCCCAATTACTGTGTCATAACCTTCGGAAAGGCTCATAATAAAATCATGAGCCTTTGCTCCTTGGGCAGCCTCTATAATTTCTTCAAAAGAGGCATCGGGTTTTCCATAAGCAATATTATCTTTCACGCTTCCATGAAATATTATAGTTTCCTGAGGAACAAAGCCTATCTGGGATCTTAAGGATTTTAAACTTACTTCTTTTAAATCATACCCATCAATTTTTACTTTCCCTTGGGTAGGATCAATAAAACGAGGTAGGAGATTTACTAAAGAAGTTTTACCAGCCCCGCTACTTCCTACAATTGCAATTTTTTCTCCAGGGTTTACTTTTAAATTTATATGCTGTAATACCCACTGAACTCCGTCATACGTAAAATAGACATCTTCAAACTCTACATATCCTTTTATAGGAGGTAAAGTAATAGGATGTTTAGCTTCAACTACACTTCTTCCTTTTTCCAAGATCTCAAATATCCTCTCAAAAGCTGCATTTGCCTGTCTCAAACCTGCAAGAACTCTTAGTATTGTCTGAGTAGGATCTATAGACATCCCTACATAAGTAAGAAAAGCTATAAAAGAGCCCAAGGAAAGAGCCCCACTTACTATTTTTTTTGTACCTATCCATAGGATAAACACAATAGCTAATGCACTTAAAAAACTTGCAAGGGGAATCTGAATAGCAGTAAGTCTTGCAATCTTAAGATTCCTAAGGAAATTTTTCTCATTTTCATCTTTAAACCTTTCTATCTCCTTATCTTCTTGTGAAAAAACTCTTACAACTCTTGCTCCTTTGATACTTTCTTGTATAAGACTGGTAAGATCTGCAATCTTTCTCTGCACAGCTAAAGACCAATTTTGAATCTCTTTACCAATTCCTGATATGGAGAAGATAAAAAGAGGAATGACTACTATGGTAGCTAAAGCCAGTTGCCAATCAGTAATAAAAATAATTGTTAAAATACCTGTAAGGAGAACTATTGCATAAAGAAGATCTGCTATTCCCGAAAGAAAAGAAGTCTGTATTAGCTGAGTATCCTGAATAGTACGAGTAATAAGATCACCACTACTCCACTTATTGAGAGAATCTAATGAGAGATATTGAATTTTTAAAAAGAGTTTTTCTCTAAGATCCGCAACTAATCTATGACCTATAAAGGCGAATACATAAAGTTGTCCATAGAAAAAGAGACTCCTTATAAAAAGAAGGAAAATTATGATAAAGGAAATCTTATTTAAGGAATTAACATCTTTTAAGTTGGCAAGTTGATCAAGAAGCTCCCCTAAGAATTTAGGAGCATAGAGTTGAGCTCCATTGCTAACAATTATGCACAAAAAACCTATTACAAAATATATCCAATAAGGTTTTAAAAGCTCAAATAACTTCCTTAAGTATTTCATTAATATCTTCCCATATCAATTGTGATGATAAATAATCCTTATTAAAGGATAACAATAAATTTTTATGAATATTCTCAATCTCATCTCTATTTTCCAAAAGACTCCTAAAATATTTTAACACATCTTCAAATTTAAATTTTCCAACAATCTCTGGAACTATTCCAGGCTTAATCTTATTAGGCAGAGCCAGATATGGATTTTTTGCTAAATACAGATTTATAATATAGTCCCTAAACCTGCCTTTAACAAGATTTCCTAAACCTTCTAAAGGAAGGAATTCAGGACGGTGAAGAGGGAGGATTACAAGAATAGGGATCTTCATATAAGAAAGTTGAAGGGTATTGGTACCTGGAAGAGTTATAGCAAAAAGGTAATCTTTTATTTCACCCATGTCATTTAATTCTTTCATTTCTATAGGTAAATTTCTCCATATAGGTTCCAATTTTGAAAGTATATTATTTTTCTCATTAGGGTCTAAAAATGGAGAAAAGAAAACAGTAAATGAAAGATCGGGAAAGCTCTTTGTTATTTCTCTAACTAAAGCAACATAAAAAGGAAGATAAAATCTAAGCCCATAAGCTCTGCTTCCTGGGAAAAGAGCTATCTTTTTACTATCAATAGAAAAAGAATTTTCAGGTAAAAAATCAAACCTTAAATCTCCAACACATAATGAGTTGGAAGGTTTAAGAGGTTTATTAGAATAAACCCTCCTATAAAATCTCTCTGCCCAAAATTCTTTCTCCACATAAGCTAAAGATATTCCATTCCACCTTTTTGCCAAAAGAAGATTGAAAAAAAGATCCCCTCCTATATGAAAAACTATAGTTTCTTCATTAGGTTTGCTCTTAAATTTCTCCCAATAATCATCCGGAGGAACAATTTCTTTGAAAAAATTCCAACTTTTTACTACTTTTTCTTCTTGTCCAGAAGCAAACTGACATTTGTTCAATATCAAACAAAATTCCATATCCTCTGCCCAGGGAGGATTAAAAATTTTTATCCATTGAACTAAAGGATAAAGCCATCCTGAGATCTCTCCTGGACCATTAGCAATAAAATAGAATTTAGTCATAAAATACTTAGAATAAAATTAGATATCCTATCTAAAACCCCATGATCCCCAAGAGTAGATACTATTTCTTTTAAATCCTTTATCATTTCATCCCTCTTATGGACGTCTGATAAGAAGTTTTTTATATCTTTAATTACATTATCCATATCTATGTATTGAACATATTCAGGGAAAATCATTTTACCTCCTAATATATTAGGGATTGCCACATATGGATAATGTACTAACCTCTTAGCCATAAAAAAACTTAGTGGAGATATTTTATAAAAGACAAAAACTGGAGTCTCAAGAATAGCTGCTTCTAATGTAACAGTACCTGATGCTGCAAGAGCTAAATTGGACATCTTCAGAACTTTTTGACTTTCTTTTCCAGAAACAACTTCAATTTTATCTCTTTTATCTTTTACCAAATCAAGAAGAATATTTGAGAACTTATTACTTGCTAAAGGGAGTGTAAAGTGAAAACCATCAGAGTAAAGCCTATCTACAATCTCCATAAATATAGGTGTAAGATTTTTAATTTCCTGAATTCTACTCCCGGGGAAAATACCAATTAAATTATCTTCTTTATCAACTTCATCAAGATAAGAAAGATAATCAATAAGTGGATGCCCAAAAAAAACCACATTATCCGAAAAGTTTTTATAAAACTCATACTCTTGAGGAAATGTTGCTATTATCCAAGTTAGATTTTCTACCATCTCTTTTGCCTTTTCTTTTTTTCCAAAAAGCCAATATTGTGGACTGAAATAATAGATAGTAGGAATATCTAATTTTTTAACATATTTAGCTAAAGGAATATTAAATCCTTGAGCATCTATAAAAATTATAAGATCGGGTTTTGTGTCTTTTATAATTCTTCTAACCTTTTTTTGCAAATCCAATAACTTAGGAATATATGGCAAAGGTTCTATATAACCTACAGTACTATACTGAGTTACATCAGAAATTAGCTCCATTCCTTCTTCTTCCATTCTCTCTCCACCAATTCCATAGATATATAAATCTTTTCTCTTTTCTTTTAGAGCTTGAATTAGTTTTGCACCATGAATATCTGCAGAAACTTCAAGAACTGAGAACATTATTTTCATTTTGTTCTCCTCCAAGATGCTTCTGTAATACCTCTATTAGAATTTCTTAAAAACTCTAATAGAATTTTTGCTTCATCTTCATCATATTTTTCAATCTCTTTCAGCCTATACTCCCAAGAAGCATCCTTGTAAAGGATATGAATAAGGTCTTTAAGCATCTTTATCTTTTCAAAAGAAAACTCTGCTCTCTTAAGACCTATCAGATTTAATCCATAAACTCTTGCGGGATTCCCATCACATAATGTGTAAGGTGGTACATCTTTTATAAGCTTCGTACATCCACCTATCATAGCATATCTACCTATTCTTACAAATTGGTGCACCGCTACAAGACCACTTAAAAATGCTTTTTCTTCTACCTCCACATATCCTGCTAATTGGGCTCCATTAGCAATAATCACATTCTTTCCAACTCTTACATTATGAGCTATATGCGTATATGTCATAAGATAAGCCCCATCTTCAACAATTGTGGCTTTATCTTCCCCAGAAGCACGGTGAAATACGCAGTTTTCCCTGATTACTACATTATCTCCTATTATTAAAAAACTCTCTCCTCCTTTAAAATTCAAATCTTGTGGAATATCTCCTAATACACAACCTGAATGAATATGACAGTTCTTACCAATAATAGTCCCTTTCTTTATATGTACATTATTCTCAATTTTTGTAAAATCTCCTATCTTTACACCTTCCTCAATAACAGTAAACGCGCCAATCTCAACATTTTCTCCTATTTCAGCTTTTTCGTCTACCTCAGCAAATTTATGAATTTTGTTGTCCCAAGGCAATTGTTATCTCTCCTTCCGCTACAAGATTTTCTTCTACCTTTCCTAACCCATGAAATTTAAAAATATTTTGTAATGATTTCTCAAGTTTCACCTCAAGAATTAACTGATCTCCAGGAAATACGGGTTTTCTAAACTTCATATTATCAACTCCTGTAAGATAGGCTGCATAATTTTCTTTTTTTTCTGCATAGGAGAGATAAAGAAAAAGTCCTGCAGTCTGTGCCATAGCTTCTATGATAAGAACACCCGGCATTATAGGTTTCTCTGGAAAATGTCCCATAAAGAAATAATCGTTGTAAGAGACATTTTTAACTGCTCTTATCATTTCACCTTCTTTAAAATCTAAAACCTTATCCACTAATAAAAAAGGAAACCTATGAGGAAGCACTTTAAGAATATCAACATCCACTATTCTACACCCCCCTTATAGTAATACTCCATAAGAAATTCCAATGCTTTTAAATGTAAAGTATGTCCTGAACTTAGAGAGATGATTTCCATTTTTAGCTCCTTTCCAAGAAGGGAAAAATCTCCAATTATATCAAGAATTTTATGTCTCACAGGCTCATCATTGAATCTTGGGGGGTTTACAAATCCATCTTCGTTTATAAGAAGTGCATTATCAAGATCTCCCCCTTTAATAAGCCCTTTTCTCATCAAATCTTCCACTTCAGAGTAGAAACCAAAGGTTCTTGCAGGAGCAATCTCCCTTTCATAGTCTTGAAGATTTTGGAAGTCAAATTTCTGCCATTTAATAATAGTATTAGGAAATGATATTAAACTTATTATCCGAAATACTTCATACGGAAATATTAATATTTCTCCTTTCCCTTCTCTAAAAGAGAAAACCTTATCAATCTCTAACACATCTTTTGGAACTTCCTGTTCTTTTATTCCTGCCTGTTTTAACAAATTCACCCAAGGGAGAGAACTTCCATCAAGTATAGGAATCTCTTCTCCTTCTACTTCTATAAGAAGATTAGAGATGCTTACAGCATAAATAGCCGAAAGCAAATGTTCAACAGTGGCAATGTTCTTCCCATCTCTACCCAAAACTACTCTTCTATTAGTTTCAACTACAAAGTCAACTTTTGCAGGAATTTCCAAACCATCTTTTATAAGTTTAATACCTGTATTAACTGGAGCAGGAAGGAGATTAATTTTTGCATATTCTCCAGTATGAAGTCCTCTTCCCTCTAAACTTACCAACTTTTTTATTGTTTTTTGCTTACTCAAGCTTTTTTCTTAGCCTTTTTATTTCTTCCCAGATTTCAGGAAGTTTTCTAATAAGTGCCTGAATTTTCATCTCCTCAGTATGTGGCATTGCAGGAAATCCAGAAACTGCCATATTGTCAGGGATATCTTTCGTAACCATACCTCTTGCAAGAATTACTACATTGCTTCCTACCTTTACATGATCTGATACTCCACTTTGACCAGCCATAATCACATTGTTTCCCAATTTAGAACTTCCTGCAATTCCACTCTGCCCCACAACTATACAATTTTCACCTATTGTTACGTTATGACCTATATCAACTAAAGAACCAATTTTTGTCCCTTTTCCTATACGTGTTTCTCCTAAGGTTCCTCTCTCTACGACTGCATTTCCCATTATCTCTACATTATCTTCTATAACTACTTTCCCAATCTGAGGCATCTTTACATGCTCTTTTCCATCCCAAATATATCCCAAACCCTCAACTCCAATACTCGTTCCTGAGTGGATAAGGACATTATCACCAATAAAACAGAGATCATATATGGTAACTCTTGGATAGATTACACAATTCTCTCCTATTTCTACGTTATTTCCTATAATTACTCCGGGAAAGATTTTTGTACCATTCCCTATAGTAACGTTATTCCCTATACTTACATAAGCTCCAATTGCAACATCTTTTCCTAATTTTACATTTTCTCCTAAAATAACAGTAGGGTGGATTCCTTGAGGATATGTCCTCCAATCAAAGATCTTTAAAAGTTTAGCCATTGCTAATCTTGGATTATCCACTTTTACATGAGGACGAGTAGAATACCCATCTTTAGGAATCACAAAAGCTTTTGCCTTTACAGTTTTTTCTACTGTCTCTATATCCTTACTATTAAATATAAAAACTAAGTCATTTTCTCTTGCATTCTCCCAGTCAGAAACTCTTTCAATAGATACATCTTCTCCTACTAACTCTCCATCTACAATCTTTGCAACCTCGCTTAAAAACATTTCTCTCTCCTTACTTATTCAAATTATTCAAAACCTCAGACGTAATATCTATTCCACCCCATAAGAGAAAACTCTTATTTAAAACCACTGAAATTTTTTTGCTTTTTGCAACCTTCTCCACTTCTTTCAATATCTTTGCGTTTATATTTTGTCTTACCCCCTCTACATACACCGCTAATTTTTTCTCCTCATTTAATCTCATCTCATTTATTTTTTCGTCTGTTGTTCCTTTCTTTTTTGCATTGTCAAGAAGTTTCTGAATATTTTCCTGACGTTTTTGTATTTCTGACTGAACTTTCTTAGTATCTTTAAATTCAGAGAATACCTTAGGGTAATCTATATAAGCAACACCTCTATTTTGATCTGAAAAAGCAAAAGAGAAAGAGAAGAAAGAAACAACTATAAATATAATTAGAAAATGCTTCCACCCCTTCATATTTTTACTGTTTTCCTGCTAAAATATTTATCACTTTATCAGTAATATCCACACCACCCCAGATTACTACATCTTGTCCCTGAATATTTTTTGTTAGCACGGCTATATATCCTTCTTTTTTAGAGAGATCAGCAAAAATTTTATCAAGAGTCTTTTTTAGACTTTGTAGAACACTATCTACAGCTTTCTTATAAGGTTCTAATTCTGTATCGTATTGGGTAGAGAGTTTCTTTAATTCATCTTGAGACTTTCCAGCTTTTTGAGCTTCACTTAATTTATTAAGTCTATTTTGATATTCTTGTTGATATTTTGTATAAGCATTCATAAATGGAGGATAGCTTCTTAATAACTGATCTTCATCAATATAAGCTATCTTTCCGGAAGAAGTCTGGGCTCCTACAATCTTTACTCCTAAAAAAGCAAAAGAAGCTAAAAAGAAAATCACTAATACAAAGATTCCGTATCTTTTCATCTTTTATACCTCCTTAAAAATTGATTTCAGAACTTAAATAGAATTTTACAATATCTGAAAAATTAGTATCCAATCCAAAATTGTATCTCCAAGGATCGTAAAATAAGGAAATCATAGCTCCACCGTAACCTTTAAACGAAATATCACTTATTGCTTTTACTTCTTCTGGTCTAAAGATACTTTCACCTCCTAATTCTAAACTTAGATAATTCTTATCTCCTATAGGAAAGGAATATGCAGCTTTGAGAAGAAGTTTACCTCCTTCTATAGATATACCTATAGGATAAACAAACTCTCCCATTAAGCCTATAATTCTTTCATTGATGTCTTCTCCATAACTATTAAAATATTTCCCTGATAAAGTTATAAGAGAATAGTTATATGGAGATCCTCCACCATGAAAATCAAGATTTATTCCCAATAAACTTCCATTTTTATATATTCCATTCTCTTCTACTAAAGTATCTCTTTTTATATTAAAAAAGAGAGCATTATCCCAACTCTGTGGCTCCCACTTGATACCAACCTCTCCTGTAAAATCACGAGAAAGATCTTTATCATAACTGAGACTTAATAGCTTGTCCCCTACTTCTACCCTTAAATTCTCATTCCTCCAAGAAAGTGCATAATCTACCACTCCACCAGTATATTTTATATTGACTCCAAAATTCCCCCATGGGCTTGAGAAATAATTAAAAGAAGAAGATAAGTATTCGTTACTTTTATATTCCAAGGATATCTCCCGAGGAGGTAGATACTTCAAAGACAAGTATAAAACTAAAGAGTTATCTTCCAATTCCCAATTAGGTATAATCTGTAGTTTCAAATCCTTTTTTTCAAGCTTTTTATTAGCATTCTCAATCTTCGTAAGATTTAGATAATCTCCTACCGAAAGATCCAGATATTCTTCTATTACCTTCTTCTCCCAATCATTATTAGCCTTAATTTCTATCCTGCTAATAGGAGGGGTCTCTAACCAATAAAAAGTAAGCATATTGTTTTCAAAAGAGAAAGTAGGATCTTGAATCAGCACAAATCCTTTTTTTCTATAAATTTCTTTTATATTTTCACAATCTTTTTTTATTTTATCTTCTATAAAAAATTTACCTTCAGTACTATAAATCTTCTCTTTTATCTCTTGAAGAGGAACCAGCTTTGCATCAGGAAATTTTATCTGAGAAATTACAGGGTATTCTTCTACTAAAACTATAAGATTATATCCCCCATCAACTTTTTGTAAGGTATATCCTACACTCATGAAAAGTCTACTCTCTTTCAATCTTGATATCTCTCTATTAATCTCATCTTCGGAAACCGAAGTAAACACCTTAATTCCAAAATTAGATTGGACTGTATTATAAGGAACATTTTTTATTCCCTTAAAAACTATACCCTGAATAAAATAATTCTCTCCCGCATATAAGAAGGATACGAGAAAGACAAAAATCATTAGGAATATGATTGATTTTTTCATTCAATTCCCTCCATTTTTCTAAAATATGTCACCAAAGCTAAAGTGAATACGCCATTTAGTATTAGGATCTAATGGGTCATTCCCAAAATTATAACCAAGATCAAGTCTTATAGGAATGATTATTGTTTCATATCTTATACCCAATCCTATACCTGTATATAGCTTTATATCTGAAATGGAAGAGAGCTGATTAACATACCATGTGCTTCCAGAGTCTACAAATAAAACTCCATAAACCCCACTTCCCATGGGAATTCTATACTGAAGATTGAATAATAAATAAGAATCCCCTTTAAATATATTATCAGAAAAGCCTCTTATGGAGTTCACACCTCCTAAGGTAAATAACTCTGAAGAAGGTAAATTACCTTGAGAGAGTCCAGATGCAATTCTCAAGGACAGCACCTGTCTTTCCTTTTGCTCAGATATGGATAAATAAGACTCTCTTTTTGTTACAGGAATATGCCATTGAGTTTCTCCCTGATATTTTATAAAATTAGCCTCACTTCCTCCACCAGCAAATTCCAAATTCAAAACTTGTCTTGATCCTTGAGTAGGATTAAACAAAAAGTCCCGATTATCTCTCCATACTCCTAATTTAAAACTGGCAATATTAGTTTGAGAGATAGAGTTAGAATAAGTCTGATAAATATCTTCGTATTTAAAGCCTAAAGAAAGATTCCATATTTTCGTCAAAGGATAAGAGAAAGAAAAAGTTCCACCAGCTCTCTCTTCCTCAATTATAATTGTACTTCCATCTTCTATGCTTGTAGTTGTAGTATTTTTATCATAAAGCTCAAATTGGGAGGAATTTCTACCACCCAAAAACCAAGGATCATAAAAGCTTAGCTGATAATTTACTTTACCTTGTGCTGTAAGAGAAACTTTCAGACTCAGTTGCTGAGCTTTACCCATAAAATTCCCTTCTTTATATTCAACATATCCGTAAAGTCCTGTATCAGTAGCATATCCTCCACCAAAATTTATAGCTCCTGAAAGCTTCTCTTTTGCCACATATACAACTTTAACTTTATCCTCAGAACTTCCCTGCTCAAATCTTATAGAGACATCCTCAAAAATACCTGCATTATATATTCTCTGTAAATCATCTTTTACCTTTTCCCAATTGAAATTCTCTCCTACCTTAAGGGTTATCTCTCTTCTTACCACATTTTCATCGGTGGGTTTCCTTAAAAAAGACATAAAGCTCAGTGAAGATGTTTCAGTAGTGGGAAGAATTTCTACCTCTATATCTTCCACTTTATATTCTTTGAATACAAAAATTATTTCTCCATCTTTTGTAAAATTAAATTCTTGAAGAGTAGTAAAAACAAGTCCCCTGTTTTGCACAAATTTTTGAAGATTAATCAAATCCTGTTTTAAAAGATTAGGATTAAAAGGAGTACCTTCTTTACTAAGAAGCACCCTTTTCAAATCTTCAAAGGATATACCAGATATACCAGTAAAAGTTATCTTATTAATTATTGGGTTCTCCTGAAAGATAAAAATTAATGATATCTCATCATCTTCTACTTTTTTATCTACGTTTACTTCAGAAAAATATCCTGCACTTTCAAACTTAGAAATTTGTTCTGAGATCTTATCTTCTGACACAAAATCTCCAACTTTCAAAATCAAGTATTTTTCTAACTCTTTCATTGAAACATGAGAAGATCCTACAAAATCTAAAGATTTTAAAATAGGATTTTCTACAACATCAAAGGTTAAATATGCAAAATT
>Ga0209508_1001238_pt1 | contig 20847 bp, 23 predicted proteins | sample AD_UKC129_MetaG_FD_184427 | JGI IMG/M metagenome (GOLD analysis project Ga0209508, IMG submission 184427) | Active sludge microbial communities of municipal wastewater-treating anaerobic digesters from Canada - AD_UKC129_MetaG (SPAdes) (version 2) | ecosystem: Engineered > Bioreactor > Anaerobic... | reverse complement strand
ATATTAGCTCGGGTAGCCAGCAGGTCTGTCCGGATTGCGGTGGTTCAGGTCGGACCTATATGCAGCGGGGGTTCATGAAGTTTACAACCACCTGCCCAACCTGCCACGGGACGGGGAGATTAAGAGGCCAGGTTTGCCCGAGTTGCCGGGGTGAAGGGCGAGTACCTGGTTCCGAGACGATCACTGTTCGGATCCCGAAAGGTGTGGATAGCGGTTCTAAAGTCAGAGTGCCTGGAAAGGGAAATGCCGGAGTTAATGGCGGCCCGGCCGGCGACCTGTATATCAATCTGACTGTCACCGGACACCCATTCTTTGAGCGGGAAGGGGCTGATATTTACGTCAGGGTTCCGGTCACCGTACCCGAAGCGACTCTCGGGGCAAAAATTGAGGTTCCGACCATTTATGGCGAAAAAAAGATAATCAGGATTCCACCCGGCACCAGATCCGGCCAGAAATTCAGGATAAAGGGTGAGGGCGCGCCGGTAATCGGTAGAAATAGCCGTGGTGATATGTATGTTGAGGTCTATATCGTACCACCGTCTTCAGTTGATCAAAGGGTCAGGGAGCTGATGAAAGAACTAGAGAAATACTATGAAGTTAATCCACGGGCTGACCTGGGAAGATAGAGTTTTAGGAATTCCGGGAGAGGAGGCGGAAGATGCCGAGAAGAAAAGAGAAACAGGAAGAAGGAAAACAGAAGCCGCACAAGGGTTATTATCATATCAGCGCAGTGTCCAGAATGTACAATATTCATCCCCAGACCCTGCGGCTTTATGAACGTGAAGGTCTGATTCAACCCTCTCGCAGTGAAGGCAATACTCGCCTTTACACCGAGGAAGATCTAGAACGGTTGGAAGTTATTCTTAATTTAATCCGTGATCTCGGTGTAAATCTGGCCGGGGTAGAAGTGATTTTGAATATGCGCGAAAAGATGAAAGAAATGGAAAAGCAGGTAAATGAGCTCTTGGATTATATCAGGGAAGAGTTTTTCCACGGGCGAGAAGAAGAATTCGAGGCTAGAAGCCGCGGCCTTATTCCCGTTCCTATGGTCAAGCCTATTCCGATGAAGAAGCAGGAAACGGCCAGGAATACTGATAAATAGGTGAATAAAAATAAAAAATAGTTTGATCGTTGCGCCAGGAGTATAACCTGGTAAGAGTCGCAGAAAGATATATTCTCAAACTTTGCTGACATCGCCAGTTTATAGCTAAAAAATAGAAAGTCCAGCATTCTTTCTGGAATTAGGAGGGCAATAGTATTACAATAAAAACATCAAAAGTGGGCCAGAGATAAAAAGCCGCAAGCGGCAGGGAAACGTGATTATATGAATTATCAGGACCATTTAGATTCAAGAAACCTGAAGCTTTATCTGGAGGAGATATCTAAAATTCCTCCGATTACGGATGAAGAGGAAAAAGAACTGGCTGAAAGACTGAAAAAGGGGGATCCAGAAGCTATTAAAAGACTCATTGAAGGCAATTTGCGCTTTGTGGTCTCCTATGTAAAGAAGTACCAGGGGATGGGTCTGGACCTGCTTGACCTGATCAATGAGGGAAATTTAGGGCTGATTGAAGCGGCTCACAGGTACGATCCATCGCGTCAGGTTAAATTTATTTCCTATGCTGTCTGGTGGATCAGGCAGGCTATAATTCATGCTCTTTCCCAGTACGCTCATCAGTTCAATGTCCCTCAGAAGACATCTGATAAGATCAGTAGAATGAACCGAGAAATTGAAATACTGAGAAAAGAATTTGGGCGAGAACCTACCAGAGAAGAGATCGCTGGCCGGTTGGGAATGACTCCTGAAGAGGTAGCCGAGCTGGAGTTGATTCAAGAAAAGGGTCTGTCGCTCAGCGACCAACTTGGAGATGAGGACAAACTTTTGCTCGAGGACCGAATATCAGACGAGCTGGCGCCATCAGTAGAATATCAAATTATCAAGAATTCGATTGAACAGCAAATCCGGCAGGCCTTAAATGAGCTGGAGAAGAGAGAAGCGGATGTGCTAAAATTACGCTTCGGGATCGAAGGTGATGATCCCCTGACCTTGCAGGAAATAGGAGACCGTCTGGGTCTAACCAGGGAAAGAATAAGGCAAATTGAACAAAAGGCTATGGAGAAGCTGGCCAGATCCCAGAAAATTAAACAGCTGAGAGGTTATTTGAATTGAAGGAAGAAAAAATTTGCCAGGTTTGCCAGGGTACAGGCTGGGTTATTGAACAAACCGCAAAGGGGCAGGTGGCCAGGCGCTGTCAGTGTTTTAAAGAAAAACAAACTCAATTGCTGCTTCAGCAAGCGCGCATTCCCCGGCGTTATGAGAGCTGCACACTGGATAATTATGAAGTTCACCATCCTTCCCAGGGTGATGCGCTCAAAATATCGAAGAAATTTGTAAAGAATTTCCCGGCCCAGGATACAGGGCTTCTCTATATAGGACCTTGCGGGGTGGGGAAGACACATCTGGCTGTGGCCGTCATAAGAGAGCTCATCCTCAAGAAGGGCGCTTATTGCCTTTTTTATGATTTTCGAGAGCTTATTCGTGATATTCAGAATAGCTATACGCCTGATTCTGAAGTAAGTGAGACCGACATTCTGGCCCCGGTTTTTAACTGTGAGGTGCTGGTGCTGGATGAGCTGGGAGCCAAGAGGCCAACTGCCTGGGTGGAAGAGACAATTTTTTATATTATCAATTCGCGCTACAACCAGAAGCGGGTAACGCTTTTTACCTCCAATTATTTAGATTTGGAAGAGGAGCCTGACCGGAGAGAGGCTTATTACAAGAAGGGTGACGAAAGCCTGGTTGACCGAATAGGTGTGCGGCTGAGGAGCCGGCTGTATGAAATGTGCAAGGTGGTCAACATCGCCGGCGAGGATTACCGCAAGGTGGCCAAGCAGGCCAGCTACCGTTTTTGAACTGACATCAGCATTTTTGTTATCCCGTAAAACGCTCGGAGAAAGGGAAAAGGTCTTGATCTGTTGCTACGGTACTGCCAACTTTTGTCTTTGAACTGAAATCAACAGCGCTACTCCTTATTTTGCCGGCTATTGTTTGATTTTATTTTAGCCATCGGTTTTTATGCCAATTAAAACAACAGCCAGGATTATAGTAAGAATTTTTTTTGAGGCGAAACTATTTCTGCCGCCGGATATTGAAAAGCCATAGGAATTTTGCTATAAGTTTAGTTGCCTGCTCCTCGGTAGCTCAATCGGCAGAGCGGGTGGCTGTTAACCACTAGGTTGGGGGTTCGAGTCCCTCCCGAGGAGCCATTTTTTTCCTGCCTTATTGAGCTGTAGCTGTTTTTCCTTCACCAAGAGATATTCGAACTGGTTATTAACTTCCACACAGAAAGCTCTGGGTTTGTAGATCAATCTCTTTGTAGCTCATTTTGGTACCAAAATTATTCTGTTGGACTGCTAAAAAAGCCTGATTTTCAGACCCAGCTTTAAGGAGAATCCGCTTAGATCCAGCGAAGCTTTTCTCATATTTTTAAACTCATCACCAGCTGGCATCGACGAAGAGGTTATAAGATATGGTTCGTACCGGTCAGACTGTGAATTGTACTTCTCACCAATATAAAGAAATCCTTCGCCCTCATCTTCTGTTCCGGCTGTACTTCCCTCTAACTTGGTGAGTTTAGAATATCTGCCCTGAGCTTCAAGCCTCAAAGCCAGAAAACTGTTCAATTTATGTTCAAGGTAAATTCCGCCCACCAAACCAGGTCCGTGGCCTTTTATTGAGTAGACAGCCGGCGGCGGCATAACTGGACTTGATTCCCAGATGTTAAGATGACACCTGGAAAAAGAATAAGTCAATCCTAAATTAACAGACAGGTTAACTTCAGGACTGGCCAGCACCAGATAACAGCCTCTCAAGGTTAAGGGCCAGACCTTAATTTTTTGTTCAATGTCGTATTCGCGGTAATATGGATAAGGGAGAACATCTTCAGTTAAACCAAAGCTACTTCCTTTTTTTTGAGATATAAACTCTAAGCCCAAATCAACTGCCAATCGACTGTTTAAATTCCAGCTTAAGGCCAGGCCAATTTCAGGAAAGTGGTGAAGAGTTTTTATCTGGTCACCCTGGTAGTCTGTCGTCTCAGTCAAAAACTTATCAAATGATTTTAAATAGGTATTCAAATCCCCGATATTTATAAAGCGGTATCCACCGCTTAAGTTGATACCCAATCCTGGCTTCAATTTGCCCATTTCGTCTGAAAGAGCTGTTTGGCTTAATAACAGCAAAGAGACTATTGTGATGACAATAATATTTCCTTTAGCCTCTCTTGACTTTTTGAATCTCAATTCAGTATCCAACAGTAAGACCCTTTCAGCTATCTATAATATGAAAAATATAGTTGATTTTGTCAATTCTGTTGAACTTAATAAAAAAGTATTGTTTTTCAGAGAGCCCTTGGGTATGATAAGCAAACCAGAGTTAGATTTAAATAAGATAGTCTAACTTGAAGCACTTAGAGTAAAGTAGCTGTCAGGTGAAAAGACCCGGTAAAAGTCTTGGTCTGGCTCCTATCTGCCAGGGCCAGAACGGTTGGCCATCAAGAAAGTTATCCGATCCCTGAAGGAACTGACGCAGTGTTATCTTGGGCGGCTTCACCATGATATTGATCTATGAAGTCAAGAAGTCTCGGAGGGAGCCCTGAAATCTGATGGTTCGGCTGGCATTGATAAAGGAGGTATAAGCATGGACCTGTGGAAGTTCTTTGACATCACGCATCGGGAGCACATTATCTGCAATCCGATGAGTCTTGAGAAGCTGGAAGAGCTTATCACCCTTCTGACTCTAAAACCTGGCTCACACGTGCTTGATATCGCCACTGGGAAAGGCGAGTTTCTCATCAGGCTGGCAGAACGATACCCGCAAATGACAGGGACAGGAGTTGATATCTCTCCCTACTGCCTGGCTGATGTCCGCAAGAAGCATCAAGAACGTGTCCCGGAGGCCCAGCTCCATTTCCTGGAGATGGACGCGGCCAGGTATGTCCCGGAGGCCTTAGAGAGCTTTGATCTGGTAGCCTGCCTCGGGGCGAGCTGGATTTATGGCGGGTATCGAGGGACATTGAATGCCCTGCAGAAGATGGCCGCCCCAGAAAGCTGGATCGTTGTGGGAGAACCATATTGGCGTCAGGAACCGGAAAAAGAGTATTTGGAAACAATCGAAGTGATGCGGAGTGACTTCGGAACACATTATCAGAATGTAGAGGCCGGTCAAGAGTACGGCCTGGAAGCGGTCTACACGCTGGTAAGCAACCAGGATGACTGGGATAGGTATGAAGGGTTACAGTGGTATGCTGCGGAAACCTGGGCGAGTGATCATCGGGATGATCAAGATGTGGAGACTGTGCTGAAGCGAGTGCGTGAGAATAAGATAGCCTATCTGAGGTGGGGACGAGAAACTCTGGGCTGGGCGATTTATGTGTTTAAGAAGGGGGCCCTGGCCCATTCCTAATTGGCTTGCGCCCCTTATTGGGCAGGTCCATGACGAGCCAGATGAGAAAAGGGGCTCACGGCCTCCTGATAAACCGTTCTAGCGGGAAGCTTGAAGGCCTGAGTTTATGATTGAATTTGAGACCGGTTTATGGCCTGGCGGCCGGTGCATATTTCCTGACGAGATCGTCAAGAGAGGGGAAGTTGCAGATATCCCGGCTGGCCTCGGTGCTGAAAACCCAGGATTGATAGAAGGCTTCAAGATTCAGGCCAAGCCGGGTTTGAAGATGCTCGAGGAATTGCCTGGCGGTCGCTCCTGTCTGGCAAAAATTCTGGTAAATTGACCCAACTGCCTGTAGCAAAGCCTCCTGGCCGACCATCTTTGACAGCACGTAGAAAAATAGCATCCCGTATGTATAGGAATAATCGGTAAGCTGTTCACGTCCATAATCAATCATCGGCACCTCGAGGAGGCGGGGATTTTCACGGCACTTTAGCTTTAATGACTCGAAAGTCCGCCGGGCTGCAGCCTCCAGATCTCCTGTCCGTTCTTCCAATTCTTCGCGGGTGACATATTGAAGGAACATAGCCAGTCCTTCGCTCTCAAACCGGGGCGGCAGCGGATCAAGAGATTTAACATTCCAGAGGTGTGAAAGCTCGTGGTAAAGCTGGACAAGCTTTTCAGGGTTAAGAAAAGCATCGCGGGTCTGAAGTATGGAGGTAACATCCGACTGGGAACCATAACCTTCCGGGAGAGCGATGACAGTAAAATCAGTTTTTGACGCCAGGGGGCCAAACCACTTAGTGTAAAGCTCAAGGCAATTGCCCATCGCCTCAAGGACTCTTCTGGCACCCGGTTCGTCTCCTTTGAAATAAAAGACACGGAGACCAAGACTGGGCTCCTCCAGGAGGTTATAATCAGCGATAGCCACGTCTATCCTCCAGGCCGGGAGGATATTTTTGTAAACATAGGTGACCTGCTGCTCACTGACCAGCCTCTCGATCAGGCGGCCTCCATTGGCTACAACCAGTGACTTGGGCACGGTCACCCGGACAGTGTAATCAAAGGTCTGCAGGCCGGCGGCCCGGTTGGCACTCCAGGAGGGAATCCCGACCTGAGGGTAAGCCAGGCAATCTGGCCTGATGATGGTGAAATTGCGGTCTATACTGTCACGGACATAACTCAGGCCGGTTTCGGTGTAACCGCTGAGATAACCGCTATAGGCAATTTTCAGGATTGCCTTCGCCCCGGGCTGGAGCGGGCTTTTGAGATTAACTTCGATAAAATTGGCCTGAAATTTGTCCCAGTCCTCATAGGAAACGACCTGCTGGCTGAAGTAAAGTTTGCGGCCCTGTTCATCTTCAACCGATGTAACCCTCATCAGCCGGTAGAGCACCAGCGGAAGGCGGTTGACAGAGTGGTGGAACCGGTTCTCTACTGTCAAGCCGCAAGCGGCCTCAATTTTTTCGTTTTCATAATCGACGAGGATATTTAAGTCATAGGCGATAGTGCTAACCAGGTCCTGGTCCGATGAAGGGCTGGCTACAGATTTATTTGATTTGCAGCCGGTGAGGCCCAGAGTCAGTAGCGTTAAGCTAAACAGAATAACTGATAATTGACCGGTAATGTATTTCCTCAAGCAGGTGGAAACATAAGATTTATTGTTCTCTGGCTGGTCGTTATTTCTTTCTTTCATCAATGTTCCTCGCTTTGAAAGGTCAAGCTTCCGATGATACTTGTTTAGAGAATTGGGGTCAATACCAGCTCCAGCCCGGGTAAATCAGCAGTGAGGCTCAAAAATATTCGCTTTATCGAACTCCTATAATCTTATAAAGATTTTGTAAATTTAAGCTATTATGTTTGCTTTTTAATGGTTTTTTGTGTATCATGGCTAAACAATTGGTTAGATTAGGATTCCATAATCTAATCAAAAATACTCATAGTAAAGGAGTTGTCAGGTGAAAAAACTCAGTAAAAGTCTTTCTCTCGTAGCTATGACTCTATTGTTAGTGGGCCTGCTGGCTTCCCCTGGATTTTCAGACATTAAGTTTGGAGTTAAGGGAGGTCTTTCTCTGTCTAATCTCACTGTTAAACCAGAAGAAACTGCTTTCCCCTTTGATAACAAAACCGGGGTAGTAGGTGGTATCTCCCTGAACCTGGGCCTGTCCAGGATGTTCAGTGTACAGCCCGAAATTCTATATGTTCAAAAGGGAAGCAAGGCGTCAGAGACCGTAGAGGGAGTTGAATTGACTGGTAAGTATGAAATTGATTATGTGGAAGTGCCTCTATTGTTAAACTTCTCTTTTGCCAAACCTGGCTCGTCTTTTGTTCCCTCTGTCTATGCTGGGCCCTATGCTGGCTTTAATGCTAGAGCTAAGATTAAAATAACAGGGGGCGGTGAGAGTTATTCACAAGATTTCAAAGATGAAATCAAGGACACTGAGTTCGGCTTGACCTTTGGTATTGGCCTTGGCAAGAAGATTGGGCACGGAAAAATTGTTCTGGATGTTCGTTACGACTTGGGACTGACCAATATAGCCGAAGGCATGGCAGAAGGCGAATCGGTCAAGAACAAAACCTGGCTGTTTATGCTTGGTTATTGCTTCTAAAATTCTCCCTATTAGAGATTATGAGGGAAGGGTAGTAACTATCCTTCCCTTTTTTTATTTCCTGGCTTTTATCCTTGCTTGGTGAAGGCTGACTCCCGGCCTCAAGCTTTAATTTTTTCGATCATTATCCTGGTATTAAAGCTCCCGGTTCGATTTTTGTCTGTGATGATATCAAGAAGCAGTTCGGCATTATTTATTTGGTCCTTAATGATCATACCCAGCTTAATCAGCGAAAAGTCATTAATTCGTTTTAAAGCCAGGGCAAAATCAAAGCCACTATTATGAGTGAAAAACCTATTCTGAATAACGTTTATTCCGCCTACTACCAGCCCATACCCGAGGTATGGGTATATTTCTTTGTGTTTCTGGGCTTTAGTTGAGTAAGTTAAAATGTCATGAGTAGAAAAGCTCTTATATTTAGTTTCAATAACTACCAGCGGTAGTTGCTTGTCCTTCTTCATTATCAATAAGTCTGTTTGGAAAGCATAGTTACCCCTCATTGGATTCTCTGCTTCCTTAGGCTCATATTTGCCCTGTGGATTCACTATTACCTTATAAATTAAATTCTTACCTGTTTTAACTTCATATTGACTGTCGGCGAGAATTTCCTGGATTTTATCTTTTAGCTTTTCTCTAAATTCAAATTCATTCATTACCTTCTCCCACAAGTTTTTAGTCAAAGCTAATAAAAATCACATTAAGATGCGGTGTCTTTACCGGCGGTACGTCTGAGATTTTATTCTCTCCCAGCCGAGAGGATGATAAGCCAGGAGACAGGTAGAGATCAAGTTAATGGAGACACACGGAGAACCTGGTTAAGATCTTCGGTCAAAAAATTGCAGGAAATCTAACCTGGCTAAAAGCCTCCTGGCTGGCTGGCCTGGAGATGGACTCAACAGAAACACACTGATTGATGAAATTATGTATTTTATATATGATGGAAATCTGCCGGTTGTGATAATTCTTATGGTTTTTCACGCGGGCAGACCTGCTAGGAGTGCCGGGGGCGGGGCCTATGAGATTCCGGGCGACCTCCTCGGGCGAATACAACCTTCCGCAAGACGAAGGGTTCTCGTTCCGGCTATAATTCCGGCAGTAGGCGCAAAGAAATGAGCACCCGATCGCATCAGCTGTGGCGATTCTGCCGTAATAGGGAGCAGCCCGGAATTTATAATACCGGCGCTTTCTTCCACTCATGACCAGTCTCTCAACCTTCCGGGACCTTTGGACGGGATCAAAGGGGAAGGCGGGCACCGTGCTTTCTTCTCCAGTCCTTGAAGTTTAGATAAAAGGAAGCACCAAAGGCCAGAAGAAGCAGGACCAGGGTTAGAACATCAACAAGCCTTTGATTGACATTCCAGCCAGTCAGGGAATCAATCAGAAACTTGGTATAGGACTCCGGGAGGTCCTGATAGCCGAGCCTCGCTCTTACCCGCCAGTGCCAGTCAGTGCAGGGACAGTATCCGTAGCCATACCAGATGCCAAGAAAGAACCAGGAGAAGAAAGTGAGGAGTATAGCAATTAGATTGGCCAGGCGCGTTCGCCTCCAGGCCCAACCAACGAGAAGGAAGACCATCAGCAGGGAGTGAAAAACAAAGAAAAAATCGTTGAGAAATAAATCCATCCCGACCCGTTTCCATTTTCTTTCTAACAGAAGCTCTTGTCAAATTTCTCTTACTGTTTATATTCCGGGCTAGAATTAAATTTAGCCCTTGATTTATCTACCCCCCGATGGCAGTTGTCATTTAGGAACTGTTGATTTAGAATCAATTGGCGAGGGAAGAATAGAGGCCAAAGGCTTATTCTGGCCTTGATTTCACGCTGGTTCCTGCTAGTAGTTGGCCTGAGATAGCAATGGCGGATATAAAGATGATTGAAATCATGCCGCTGGGTGAGATAGAAAATAGTGTACTTGAGTATTTAAAAGAGAACCTGGCAACTATTTTTGGGTGTCAGATATTTCAAGCTGAGGCCAGAACTATTCCTGACCGGGCTTTTAACCTCCTCCGAAATCAATATCAGGCTGAGGTCATTATCCAGTGTCTCTGCCGAGTAAAAAAACCGGCAGGAACACTTACCCTGGCTGTCATAGATAACGACCTCTATGTTCCCGGGCTTAATTTTGTTTTCGGCTTAGCGGATAGGCTGCATAATATTTGTTTAATCTCGATAACCAGGCTTCGTCAATCTTACTACGGCCTTCCCGCAGATGAAAATGTTTTTCTAAAGCGAGCTCTGAAAGAGGCCGTTCATGAACTGGGCCATCTTTTTAATCTGGAGCATTGCCCTGATCCTCGCTGCGTGATGCATTTTTCAAATACTTTAAGCGATACAGATAGGAAAGACTCTCGATTCTGCCGCCTTTGTCAGAAGCAGCTCTCTTGAGGTCTTTATATTCTGGGAAAACTCCTTTTAAGAAGATTTTAGGGGTTAGCCCAGAAGACCAGTCTCAAGATGCGACTCAGGAATAGCTGATAAGGCCAGGCTAATTCAACATTATTTCCCGGCTGCTTCTGAATGCAGCTATAACTGCCAAAATCTAATATTTTAAGTTAGAATAAAGATATACATAAAAGATTGGAGGAATGCTCCTTTTAGTCAGGCGAGCAAGTGCTCTGATAATATTATTCAAGAAAGGAAATAGGCAATGAAGATTATTGTTGACATTATGCAAAGCCTATGGCAGGCTGCCAGGAATGTATTGCCGCTTATCCTTATGCTGGTAATATGTCAAATGCTCGTCTTGAAAAAGCCTATCCCCAATGCAGGAAGGTTTATGGTTGGCCTGGTGTTTGTTATATTGGGCCTGTTCTTTTTCCTAAAGGGTATTTCCTTAAGTCTTATTCCCATGGGAGAAGAAGTCGGAAGAAACCTGGTTCTTCTGGACAACAAAGTCTTTATTATTGCCATAGCTTTCATCATCGGTTATGCTTCAACGCTGGTTGAGCCGGCTTTACAGGCCCTGGCGCTGGAAGTAGAAGAAGTTTCAATTGGTGCCATCAGAAAAAGTATTCTTATTCATACTGTAGCCCTGGGAGTTGGAATCGGGATGTCCCTGGGCCTGCTCAAAATATTGAACAACATTCCATCAAGAAAGGTGATTATACCGATTCTGGCCATAACAGCTTTTCTTATGTTTTTTGCGCCTGAAGAATTTGTAGGTATAGCTTTTGACTCAGCCAGTGCCACGACCGGACCGGTCAATATTCCGATTAATATGGCCATTGCTATCGGGTTGTCTTTGGTGGTGGAAGGAGCCGATCCACTTCTAAATGGATTCGGCCTGGTTGGGTTAACGTCTTTGGGCACAATGGTAACAGTTTTATTATTGGGAATAATAACCAAACTTTAACTGGCGTGAGGTTTTCCATGGCGTTTTTAGGTCCAGGTCGGTTGAGCATTTCGACCATAGACTCAGCTTATGAGCCTGGTCGGAGAGATGCGGCTTAGTTCAAGAAAGGAGAATGGGAAGATGAATGAGATGCAGGCTATTGTGGTTATTGTCGAGCGTGGCAAAGCTGATTTTATTGTGGACAAGGCTAAGGAAGCTGGTGCTGAGGGCGCCACGATATTATTCGGCAGAGGGACGGGGCAGGCCGAATTCCAGAATTTATTTCACCATTTACATGTAGAAGCATCAAAAGAAATCATTCTCATACTTACAGATGAATCAAAGGTTAAACAAATAATTGAAGCAGTTGTAGAAGCCGGGAAACTTCAGGAACCCGGGAAAGGAATTGTTTTTACCATTCCTATCTCCAATCTTGTCGGATTAGAGCATCGCCAGCCTTCGTAACGAGTTCAATAGAATTTTTTATCGATCTTATAAAAGGGTGGGCGGGACTGTATAGCTGGATAGTTTCCCATCAGTCTGAAGGCGATTAGTACTAAAAACAGCCAGCTGACAATGTCCTCTGCTGGAGCCCATCAGGCTAAAAAAGCAGACCATCGGAGACAGACAAACTATCCTTTAAATTTTTATATTCATAGGTAACACCGCCCTCTTAAAAGTCCCAATTTTAAGCATACCACCCTGATAATTATTAATATTTCTGTTGCGCCTGTCAGGAATAATTCAGGTCAACCCTTGCTTTACATCAACTTCGCTATCACCAAGCATACCAGCCTGATCCGGCTGCCTGTCCTGATTAAAAAACCATCTGACCGTAAATCACGTAGAGTCACAAGGCAGGACCGCCCTGGTTACTCTCTATGACCAGAGGTTATTTAATCTATTCTTCTCCTGTAACAGTTTCAGGCCTCTCGGCTGATTGACTATTTTTTCGTTGTAAATGTTCGCCTTGAACGTTGGTCAGCAGGATAGTGATGACTGTTAAGCTATTATTTGCCCATTGACCAGGTGATAAAAGCAGTCAGGTCGCTCTTCAGTTTCTTCATGGATGGTTTATGAATATAGACCATATGGCCGGCTTCATAGTAGCCCATCCTGACTCTATCTTTGAAAGAGCCGTCAAGCATCAACTGGGAGAAGGTGTATTCAGTTCCAAAAAACGGGGTGGCTCCATCATAATAGCCATTGCAGCAAAAAATCTTCAGAGCAGTATTCTCAGCCATCGCCCGTCGCAGGGTTTCAGCCACAAAAAGCGACCCCTCTCTGGAACTAACGTTTCTGGCCGAACCGGTAATACCGGGAATCATTCTTCCAGATGGATCAAACGAGTAATTCCAGGGATAAACATTTCCATAGATAGCATAAGGGACTTCCTTTTTATAACCGAGCACTGTCCCCAGATAATTATTGAGAGCGGCCGAAAAGGAGCCCATCAAAAGGGCGTTGGCCGGGTCGTATTCATAACTTTCTCCAGCTGCATCGGCATCGCGTCCGGTAAACCGGCTGTCCAGGCGGCCGACAGTCAGCCGGTTTTCCCGCAGAAGCTCTTTGAGAAACCGGTTATGTCTGATCCTGAGATTGGAATTTTTGACATAGCTAACCGATAGACCGGTCAGGTCTGACAATTTTCTGGCCACCGATTCATAGGCTTCAGACTCAAGCAGATTTCCTTTCATTAAAGCTGGCAGATAGTCGTCAATGGCAAATCTTCTTGACTCTTCCAGCACTTTGACTAAAGGTTGACTCTGGTAGGGCGGAGCTAATTTTTTATGATACCAGGCAGTGGCGGTATAATGCGGCAGATAAATTACATAAGCCAGGTTGTTCCCCGGGCTAAAAGAAACAGTCGAAAAGTCGAGGACGCTGGATAACAGAATTATGCCGTTCAGATAGATTCCATAAGTCCGATTCTGAAGGACTCCGGATAGGACAGCCGATCTGGTTGTCCCATAGCTTTCACCCAGAAGAAACTTGGGTGAGCCCCAGCGGTCAAACCTGGTTAGATATATTCTGATAAATTCAGCGAAAGCAGCAGCATCTTCACCTACCCCATGGAATTGACTTTTCTCTTCACCGGGTAAAGGCCGGCTGTAACCAGTGGAGACAGCATCGACAAAAACCAGATCAGTGACATCCAACAGTGAGCAGTCGCTATCCTCAAAATCAGCCGGCATCCTGAGTGGGCGGCCTTCATCATCCAGGGCGATTCTTTTCGGGCCGATTCCACTCAGATGAAGCCAGACGGTGGATGAGCCTGGTCCGCCATTAAAACAGAACATGATCGGTCTGCCAGACTTATCTTTGACATCATCTCTGGTATAGGCGACAAAGAACATAGAAGCACCGGGCTTTTCGTCTGCCTTCAGAATACTTATTTCTCCGACAGTGGCGGTGTAGGGTATCAGTTTGCCATCAATAGTTATCTGGTGCCTGCTGACGGAAAAAGGCTTTGGCTCTGGCAGCCGGGCCGGCTCAGCTGATGGCTGGGCAGGTGACTTGACCTCAGCCTGTGGCTTTGGCTGGGAAACAGCGGGGAGTGAGAGCAGCGTGAATAAAATGCCCGAGACGAGAACAGCTGTTAAAATGCTGGCCTTTCTTTTCATAAGACCCTCCTGGAATTAGATACAAATTATTATATATTAAAGCCATTTCCTGATTACAACTTTAATTTGTTCGTGCTAATCATCGAATTGGCTAAAGATGAGTCATCGATCTTATCGAGTTCAACTCGCAACCGGCTGTCCAGCGAGAAACAGAAGCAATCAGGATATTTATTGATAATCTTCAGGCAGCTCAGCTAGGAGCCCTGGTATTGGAGGTTCTTTTAGCAGGGTTTAAGGCCGAGGTTGATAACCGGATGTGTCAAGCCAGGCTGTGGGAAACTGTCAGCGGAGCAACAATTAATTTCAACTTAATCAATAAGCATTGCTCTTCACCGAGTTCTTGTATATTATAAGTAAACGGATAGTTAGATTAAATTTTGATAATCTAACCGTCAGAACTTTAAGTAAAGGAGTTGTCAAGTGAAAAGACTTAGCAAAAGGTTTTCGGTAGTAGCCTTGGCTCTGCTCTTGGTTGGTCTGCTGACCTCACCTGGGTTTTCGGGTATCAAGTTAGGTGTCAAGGGAGGCTTTTCTCTGGCTGATCTGACTTTTAAGCCAGAACTGACTAATTCTCCCCTTGCCAGCAAAGCTGGAGCAGTAGGTGGTATTTCCCTGAACGTAGGTATAGCCAGCTTTTTCAGTTTGCAACCAGAAGTTCTTTATGTTCAAAAAGGAACCAAGATGTCAGAAACCATAGAAGGAACAGAGATAACCGGTAAGTTAGAAATGGATTATGTGGAAGTTCCTCTGCTGTTGAATTTTTCCTTTCCTATAGCCGGTTCGTCCTTTGTCCCCTCCGTATATGCCGGCCCCTATGCTGGCTTTAATGCCAGAGCTAAGATAAAACTAACAGGTGGCGGTGAGAGTTATTCAGAAGATTTCAAAGATGATGTAAAAGATACAGACTTCGGCTTAACTTTTGGTATTGGTCTGGGCAAGAAGATTGGAAGCGGTAAAATTACGATAGATGTTCGCTATGATCTGGGCTTAACTAATATTGCTGAAGGCATGGCCGAAGGCGAATCTGTAAAGAACAAGACCTGGCTGTTTATGCTTGGTTATTGCTTCTAAAATTCTCCCTATTAGAGATAAAAAGGGAAGGATAGTAACTATCCTTCCCTTTTTTCCTTTTAGGGCTTTAACCCTCTCCGATTCGGGCAGTGCTTTTAAGCTGCCGACTACCAGACCATATCTCGGCTAGTTCCAAGCCTCTCCTGGAGCATGTTTTTAAGCGTTTCTGCAAATTTAGGTTCATTCATTATCTTCTCCATTGAGTTGTCTAAGACCAAATACCATAAAAATCATTCAGGCACAATGTGTCTTCGGCGGGCAGCCTGAAGGAGTTTTTCATCTTTTAGAATCCGGCCAGCAAAAAGAACAGCTTCGCCGTTGGCACCCGGGTCGGTTACGCCATGATTGTCGCACACCTGGCCCAGTCTGCCATCGTCCCACTGACGGAGTACAGCTTCCTTAGCCATCATCACCACCAGTTCTTTATCTCCCAGTTCCAGAAGAGCCTGGGCCGCTACTCCCTGTTCCCAGGCCTGGCGCTGCATGGTCAGCATAGCTGTTTTGACCTTTTCTAAAATAGCGTCGTTCTCCTCGGCCCGGCCAAGGCTAAAGGCGGTGCTCCGTGTTCCCCAAAAGCCAGCCAGTGATAAACCCAGAGCGGCACCCAATCTGTCTAAAAAACTTCTTCTTTCCATGGTTCTATCCTTTTCAGTACTTTTATTGAATTGTAATCTAATTGGCCCTGCTCTGAAAATTAAAGTTTATACAGTATGAAGGAAATCTAAGATGACTGCTAAGGCTGAAGTCTGAATAAGCCATTCATCTCAGTACTGTTCTATTGGAAAATGTAATGGCTAAAGAAATAAATTAAAGATCTTTCTAGCCGTCTTTCCAGGTTAAATTCTTATTGAGATGAAATTAGACTACTAATATCATTAGCCATCTTCTTTTTTGGTTCTCGTTTACAGTCCCGGAAGCTTATAACCCGGCTGTCATCCCACCGTCTATTACATAAACGCTGCCAGTGATAAATGTATTTTTGGGGCTGGCCAGAAAGAAAATGAGCTGAGCAATTTCTTCAGGCTGCCCATATCGCTTCAATGGAATGGATTCCTCAAAAGATTTTTTGACCTGACCTGGAGCCTCCGGCCCAGCTTGTTCTTCTATAGATCGCATCATCCTGGTTTCGACAGGAGAAGGATTTACCGTATTAACCCTGATATTCATCGGTGCTAGTTCTAAAGCTGCATTCTTCACTAGACCTATAAGCCCGTGTTTGCTCATAACGTAAGCCATTAACCCTGGACTACCGCGGAGTCCGGCTACGGAAGAAGTTATGACAATATGTCCGCCATCTTTCTGGGCGATTTCTGGCGCCGCAAAGCGTAGACCGTAATAAACTCCTAGAAGGTTGGTGTCAATTATTTTTGCGTATCATATCCGGTGGATATTCAAGCAACGGCTTTACCAGGCCTTCAAAACCGGCATTGGCTATGAGAATGTCTAATCCACCATAGAGGCTCACAGCTTTCTTTACCATGGCTTCGTTGTCTTCTGGCTTGCTTACATCGGCTGCAAAACAACTTAAAGATTTTCTATTTATTTCCTTAGCGGCTTCCTTCAGTGCTTCTTCTGAAATATCAGTGATGAGTACCTTGGCTCCTTGTTCGATAAAAAGCTTAGCTGTTGCTTTTCCGATGCCACCAGCTCCGCCTGTAATAATGGCGACCTTTCCGTTCATTTCACTCATATTCCTACCGCCTTTTTTATTCTCTTCACATTTATATTTTACCAGACGATAATTGAGACCCCTAAACGCTGTTCATTTGACTGATTGAAAGCCCAAAGTTCCGATAGCGAAAATGACTGTTCAATCAAAAGCAATATAGATGAAAAGGCAGACAACTTGACTCGGCTGACCATTTGGCTAAAAATCGAATAGAGAGACTAGATGAACCCCAATTGTTGTTGTCTTTATTAATTTTACTTTTAGGCTTGACCAAGGGAGGGAGCTCTTATGGATACTAACAGATATCAGGAACTATTTAGAAAAATAATTAAAAGCAGGTTCGGGATAGATGTAAAGTTTGAAACTATTGAAAATGGACTAACACGTATAAGGAATGGTGCGGCATTGTCTTATAAAGATTTAGAGCTAATAGCCAATGAAAAGTTGTGGCCATTTAAAAAATATTGGATGTGGCCTTGCCAAAAACAGATTAAGAATGAGTTAAAGGCAACTGCAGGAAAGCTTATTGAACCTGTACCAATTAAAAACCAGGAAGCAAGAGAAAAAGAACTGATAAGATGTTTGCTGGCAATCTTCAGGAATTTATCATTAGTTTCTATAGTATTGAGATTTGTCTGGCCAGAATATTATGCTATTTATTCCCGACCGAATCTATGGATTCTAAGAATAGAACGAGGTCCATCTGATGTAGAAGAATATATGAACTACATTAGAGTCATGAGAATGCTGAAAACAACCTTTCGGGTAGAAAGGACCGCTGATGTCGATATTATTGTCTGGGCCATTGCCAAAAATAGTACAGAACACAAGGAATTTATAAAGCTGCTGGCTGATCAACTTTATGAAAATCTGACACCACAAGACTTAATTGATAGTCTCTCTGATGATCCTCTCAGAATTGCGCAGATATATTATAAAAAGTCAGATCATAAGACCTCAGGTTTCTGGGCTTCTCGAGCCTTTGAAATTTATCTAAATAATGAACATGACAGAGTTGTTCGGCCACGGGGAGGAGACATACAAAAAAGGGATTTACTAGAACTTATAGATAACCTGTGTGAATATCCAGAATATTATGGTTGGGCAGAGTTATTGCACACGCTAAGAAGATTGAGGAACAGGGCCATTCATCCTGATCTTCCTTTTTGTGAGGCTGATGCTAAAAGCTTAATAGAAGGAACAAGGCGATTTGAAAAAAAGATCAAAAACGCTTGTGGCTGATATTAGACAATGTCAAGATTTGTCTATGATATGGCTTGTCAATCTTCTCTTTTATTAGTTAACCCGTTCACCAGACATATACCTGAAATACCTATGCATTATGTTTTTTCCCATTCGGTCAAAATATGGCGGAAAGTCGTCAAGGATAAGATCGAGCGTTGATGAGAAATAGCTCTCCTTTCTCGCCAAGGGTTTGTGGGGTTAAAGGGATGTCACTCTCGGCCGTACTCTTCGTATGCTTTGCCAATGATTCGGCTCAAGGTTTCCTGATTTTTATCGATGTCATCCGGCTGTAACCTCAGATAATAGCGGCCTCTTCTTGTATCATAGTCAATCACTTCCAGTTCTGAGTGGTCAAGTAGTTCACTAATCTCGGGTGAATTTTTTATTCTTATCTCCAGTTTTAATGTTTCCCTTTTGGGTCGCAGAGTAATAAAGTTTCTGGGCAAACCATCTTTGTTGGCGAGCCCGATATAAAATTTGTTGTATTTAAGATCAAGCGAAGGATCGAGGGATTTGATAATTTCTAATATTTTATCAGCAATAGATAAGGTTTTTTTAGAGGCGCGATTCTCCCAATAGCTACGGTCTGCTGGCTCATATACATCTTCTTCTTCTAAACCCAGTGACATCTGATCAAGCACAGTAGTAAAGACCAGTCCAATTTGATCCTCGTTTTGTAGTGCACTCATTTGAATGGCGACCAGTGGAATTGTTCCATTCAACAAATTTATTACATTCAGAAAACGGCTGGTAATTTCCTCGGCAACGATCACAGCAACATGGTCGTATTGAGGATAACGTTTTCTCTCAATATCCCAGTATTCAATTGTTCGGATAATATGGCTCTCGTCTGTTTCTCCCAGCTGAATTTCAACCTCATATCTCGTATTTCCATCTGCCTCTTGCAAAAGCAAGTCCAGCCGCCCCGCTCTGGGTTGTAAGCGCTCCACATCTTTGACGATCAGGTCTCCCAGCCCAAGAATTGCCGGGTCTTCTTTTATCTTTTCCTGAACCCATTTCTCATTAAATTGTGGATGGTTTTTAAGTGATATTTTCTCAAACTTGACATATTGCATGAATAATCCTCCCTTTTTAGAAAAAATATTTATTTTACTTGATAGAGGATATATTAGTATTATAAGAATAGTCAATTTGTTTTTTGATAAAGAAATAGGCAAAGAGAGAGTGCATCTCCGATAGTATTTTAGCCTATACGGCTTTAGGGCAGCATCAAAGTGCATTAACCCTGCCCTGAAAATTAAATTTTGCTTGACATACATAGAAGTGCTATGTATATAGTAGTTCTATGTAATGCGATGGAGTTAAATGGCCATGGACATTGATAAAGATCTGGTCGCCGCTTCAGCCACGCCCCTCGTTCTTGCTATCCTGAGCGAAGGCGAAAATTACGGTTATGCCATCATAAAAAGGGTGAGTGAGCTGTCAGATGGCGAACTGCAATGGACTGACGGCATGCTTTATCCGCTTCTTCATCGACTCGAGCGTCGCGGTTACGTTGAATCGTTCTGGGGGAAATCGGAAAGCGGGCGGCAGCGCAAGTACTACCGCCTGACCCGAGCGGGCGCCGAGCAACTCGACTGGCATCGCCGCCAGTGGGAGGTGGTGGATAAAACGATGAAAGGCATTTTAAGCCTGGCAGTTGGCCCCTCAGGCGAACGCGCCTGACCGGCCTTAACTTAAAAGGAGTAATAGACTGATGGATAAATTGTCTCTGGAAGAACGCATCGGACAGTGGCGTGATTATCTCCAAAAACGGCCAGTGGTTCGCACCGCCGACATTGATGAACTTGAGGATCATCTCCGGAGCCAGATTGAGGTCCTGCGCCAGGCTGGTCTGGATGAGGACGAAGCTTTTCTGGTGGCCGTTAAACGGCTGGGCGACCTGGATGCCATTTCGCGGGAGTTTACCATCAAATACTCTGAGCGCCTCTGGAAGCAGCAGGTGGTTATATCAGGTAGCGCAACGGCACTACTTTCCAGTTATCGCGATACCAGGCTGGCCGTGGGGCTGGTTATTGCCTCCGCTCTTGCCATCAAAATTCCAGTTCTCTTTGGTTTCCACCTTTCCCTGGCCGGCCTTCTGACCTTGCTTTTTATTTGCCCAATCTCAGTCTCTTTGTGCTTCCGTTTCTGGCTGTTTTCTTTGGACTGAAACGGGAGCTTCACCGGTTAGAGGAGTGGTTCTGGCTCGCTATTCCTTTCATTGCTGCCGGTCTTTTAGTCAACCTTTTACCTTTTAAAGCCGGCGGCCAAACCCAGGTACTGGCTGACATCCATCTGCCTATCGCCCTGTGGTTGATGCTGTGTTACGCCTAGGCCGGCGGCCAGTGGCGCAGCCATCAGCAGCGGATGAACTATGTTCGCTTTTCGGGCGAATGGTTTATTTACTATACGCTCATCGCCCTGGGCGGAGCTGTTCAGATGGGTCTCGCGCTCTTCATCTTCCAGGCCATTGGTCTTAACGTGGAGCAGGCCATTATAGAATGGGTACTACCCTGCGGGGCAATGGGAGCAGCCATCATCGCTTCCTGGCTCGTTGAGTACAAGCAGAGCGTCATTGAAAACATCGCTCCGGTGCTGACCTGGCGGTTCACCCCGCTTTTTACCGCCCTGCTCCTTATCTTTGTGGTGGTTATGATCCTGAACGGCTAAGCCTTCTATGGTTCCATCCTTTTAAATTCCGCCGCCAAGAACTTTGAACAGCTCGACCTGGTTGGCCCGCTTGGCCAGCCTGGTGCCAACCAGTGCGCGCTGAGCATTATACAGAGATTGCTGTGAGACCAGGACTCCTAAATAACTGTCTATGCCTTCTTTGAATCTGGCATCTGATAACT
>Ga0209508_1001233_pt1 | contig 20899 bp, 16 predicted proteins | sample AD_UKC129_MetaG_FD_184427 | JGI IMG/M metagenome (GOLD analysis project Ga0209508, IMG submission 184427) | Active sludge microbial communities of municipal wastewater-treating anaerobic digesters from Canada - AD_UKC129_MetaG (SPAdes) (version 2) | ecosystem: Engineered > Bioreactor > Anaerobic... | reverse complement strand
AAAAGATGAAAATATAAAAATAAATATTACCATTGACGAATTTGCCAAACTTTCGTCGGGGCTCAGCAAAAAGGCCATAAAGGACATAAAACTGAAAGCTGAAGCCGAGGACGTGCCGATAAGTTTTGAATTCATAAAAGAGAAAAAACATTCGGTACTGAAAAAAGAGTATGGGGACGTCCTGGAGTTTATATATCCTGAAATAAGCTTTGAAGACATCGGAGGCATGGAACGGGCCAAGAACTATCTTCTCAAAAATATTGTGGAGCCGATAAAGAAAGGTGACTTAAGACGGGTTCCGATGGGAATACTTTTATGTGGGCCGTCCGGTACCGGGAAAACTTTGCTTGTAAATGCTCTGGCAAAGTCAAGCGGATTTAACTGTGTGAAGATTGACATGTCCAGAATACTGGGACAATACGTGGGAGAAAGCGAGAAGAATTTCAAGAAATGCCTTTTGGGCGCCCAGTCGCAGAACCCGGTAATCGTATTTGTTGATGAGATAGACACGGCCTTCAGAAGAGGTGAAAGCGGCGACAACGGAGTCAGCAGAAATATTTTCAGTGAATTTTTGCAGTTTACCAGTAATACAAATAATAGGGGCAAGGTTATTTTTATCGCTGCGACAAACAGGCCCGACCTTTTGGACCCTGCTTTGAAAAGAGCCGGAAGATTTGACAAGAAGATACCCATACTTCTTCCGGAGGAGGATGAAAGGGCGGAAATATTTAAAGTAATGATAAAGAAATACGGATTCGAAACGGACATAGAGGACTTTACACCTTTTGCGGCAAAAACGGAGAATTATACCGGTGCGGAAATTGAGACTGTGGTGAGAAAAGCTTATGAGATAGCAAATGAAGATGACGTTGAAGGCTGTGTTCTTACAGCGGAAATACTCAATGAGGCAATTTCGAGATGCAGACCCAGTACCCAGCAGGTAGAGTTTATGACAATGCTGGCAATCAAGGAATGCGATGATAAGGACCTTTTACCGGAAAGATACAGGCATTATCTTGATGACAGGACGAAATTTGACGGAGATTTATAATATTGATTAAAATTTTATTGATTTACAGTTTACAACAAAGCATATTTATTATAAATTAAAAGATGAACCATTTTATTTACAAGGAGGATTAGGTATGGGTTTTTTTAGCAGACTTGGAAGTTTAATCCGGGGTTTCTTTGGAATGTTTGTCGGCGGACTTGAGGAAAACAATCCGGAGTTGTTGTTCGAAGACATTAAAAATCAGATAAACAAAGCACGTAAGGAAGCGGAACAGCAAATACTCGAAATCCAGACAAATGCGGAAATGATAAAAATTGAAATGAAGAACGCCGAGAAGAATCTTGCCGCAATAAGGGCAAGAATTGAAGCTGCCCAGAGGCAGGGTGACAAGGAACTTTTGATTGAGCTTCTCATGCAGGAAGAGGAATACCAGGCTGCTTATGAGACATATAAGGAAACCCACGATAATGCTTTAAGAGAAGTTGAGAATATACGTGAAAACTATAAGATATTTGAGTCGGAAATGACAGCGAAGCTCAATGAGCTTAAGACACTGAAAACTCAGGCAAAGATGGCAAAACTCAAAGAGAATATCAACTCGGTAAATGCCAAATACACTTCCAAAAACAACAGGATTGGAAATATTAATCAGGATATTGAGCGTGCAAGAGAAATTGTTAACAAAAAGATTGCAAGAGCCAATGCGGTTGAAAGCCTGAATGACGCCAATTCTGAGCTCAGGATTAAGAAACTTGACCTGAATTCCGCCCGTGAGAGGGCAAAAGCCAGGGCTGAAGCTTTGCTCAGCGGTGAGCAGGGATTTGAAGTTAAGGAGAAGACCGAGAACAAAGCAACAAATTAATGAAATTGTTGTAAATTAAAACACACACTCCCAAAGAAGGGGTGTGTTTTGCTAAGAGGGGATTTATGAAACTGAAACTTTTCTGGAATGCAATTATTCATTATAAAAATTTGGGCGTGCTTTTGATTTCATTGGGAATTGGACTGGCAGCTGCGGAATTTGTAGAGTTTTCCGCGGAATTTATGAAATTTTCCCATGTTTATGCTGCAATTGCAGCTGCTGTGCTCTATTTTGCGCTGGTTTTGAGAAGCTTTACGGATAAAAAGTTTCAGGAGAGGTTTTTGCATAAAGAAAAGGAAAAAGAAATAAAAAAGATGGACAAAACGTGTCTTAAAATGGCTCAGGAGACCAAAAAGTATACCAACGCCGCTTATTATAAAAAACTCAATTTGCTGCTTAAAGACAAAGATGAAATATTAAAAGCATACAACAAGGACAAGACCAATAATATAAAAGAGAAGATTGCCGAGTATGCGTTAAATCTCACTATTTCTTATCTGACTCTGCTTAAGGATTTTTGCATAAGAAGCAGGGCTATGGAACGTACAAATATAAATTCCCTGATGGAAAGACTTTCACAAAACACAAGGAAGCTTAATTTTGCCCAGGATCCAAAAGTTTATGAGGATATCAAAAGAATTGTTGAAATGGATGAAAAAATAATTAACAGGTTCAAAGAGGAAAGAAACGATCTTGAGCGCCTGGATGTAAAACTTGATTATATAAAAAGTACGATTGACATGCTGAAGCATCAGATTAATTCAACTCTTGATTCCCAGGACACCCTGGAAAGTATTGAAAGTATTTTAAATGAAGCCGTTGCGTTTGAAAGTGTCCTGTATGAAAGAAGCAAAAACAGACTTAGAAATTAGTCATGCTTTTAATATTTTTATTTATGCGTTTGTTTTGTACATTTATATTTAATATTCCGTCTGTGTTAGCCGATAATAATCTATGACAACTCTTATTGTACTCATTTCCGTCAATTGGTGCAAAAAGAAATAAGTTGTCTGTAAAGGGATTGTTTTTTTGTAGAAATGGGGATTTTGATATGTCACAGGAAAATATTATATATTTTTCTGATTATATCTGCATAACGAAAGGGGCTGACGGCTTTTATATAGAATCCTATAAAAAAGGCATGTCAGTCGATGAATTTAATAAAATAATAGGCCGGCATCCTGAAATAAAGATTACCAGTTTTATGGCAATTAAAAATGCAATACTCTTTGCGCCAAAACCTCCGGTCAAATTTGGTGAAGTTAAAGACAGAACCAGTGTTGAGCTCTCAAGTGATGAGTTAAAAGCGTATATCAGGCTTTGCGTGGAAGAATGGGAGTTTTCCGGGGATGCAAGGGTAAAGCTCATGGAGGAGATATCAAAGAGCCTGGAAAAAGCAGGAGTTGTATTTGGAATTAAAGAGGATGTTTTGCTGGACGGACTTTGCAACAACAAGCAAATTTTGATAGCCGAAGGCATACCTCCGGAGCATGGCGAAGATGCGGTAATAAGAATGTATGAAATAAAAAAAGCAAAGCCTGCGATAAAAGAGGACGGCAGAGTGGATCATTATGAGCTTAACCTTATAAACAAGGTGAAAACCGGAGACTGGTTGGGAGAAAGAATAGATCCCACTCCGGGAACTGCCGGCAAATCGGTAAAGGGAAATCCGATACCCGCAAGACCCGGAAGAAATTATCCATTGCATTATGACAAAAACTCAGTCAGAGAAGAACGCAAAGGCGGAGTGACATATCTTTATGCGCTGAAAAGTGGGGCGGTACACTATGAAGGAGACAGGATAAGTGTATCCAATCACCTGGAGATAGACGGGGATGTGGACTTTAAAACGGGAAATATTAATTTTGACGGTTTTGTGACTATAAAGGGAACTGTTGCGGACGGATTTTCCGTAGTGGCAGTCAAAGATGTGGAAATACTTGGGACCATTGGTATAGGTAGTGTAAAAGAAGTGGTCAGCAAAGAGGGGAGCATCTATATCAAGGGTGGAATCGCCGGTAAAAACAAGGCGGTAATAAAGGCAAAAAAGGATGTTTACACAAAATATATTTCCGATGCCACTGTTGCTTGCGAAGGGAGTCTTCATGTGGGGCTTTATTGCATCAACAGCAATATTACAGCCAGAGAGATTATAATTGACTCGCCGAAAGGACAAATATCAGGTGGAAATATACAGTGTGAAACAAAAGTGTTATCCCCGGTTTTAGGTTCACCCAGTGAGAAACGTACGGTTATATCGGTCAAAGGATTTAACAGAAACACCCTGAAAGAAAGGCTTGAGGAAGTGATGAAAAATATAGAGACTTTGAAAAATGAATTGGTAAAAGTAAAAGCTGAGGTAAATGCCTATTTTGAAAATGAACAAAATGGGAAGGTCGGGAGTTTGAAAGCAGAAGACATCAGACAGAGGTTTAACCGTATAAAAAATGAATTAACGGAGCTTGAGGAAGAGAAAAAAGCGATTTCCGATACATTAAGAACCAGGGGGGAAGGAGAAATATCCATATTAAAAAAAGCTTACCCCGGTGTTGTTATTGGAATAAAAAATATTATTAAGGAAATAGACAGGCCGATAATAAATACCACTTTCTATATACAGGACGGATATATAAAAGAGGTATAGTATATTTAATTTAATGTATCATTTTTGCAGAAACTTTGATATGATATTCTTGTGATAAACAAGGCTGCATGAAGTTTTGGGGTGGAAAACGGAACATGAATTCATTAAAGTTTCTGCATTTTTCGGATATTCATCTTGACGCACCTTTCAGCTCTTTGGGCTCAAAATTTGCGGCTGAACAAAGAAGACGGGACCTTCTTGAAGTGTTTGGCCGGATAATTGACCTTGCGAAAAAGGAAGCTGTGGACATCATACTGATAAGCGGAGATCTTTACGAACATGAGTATGTAAGAAAGTCTACAATTCATTACATAAATAAAAAATTCAGCGAGATTCCCGAAACAAAAGTGTTTATTGTTCCGGGAAACCATGATCCGTGTATTTCCAATTCCTATTACCAAAACTTTGAGTGGAGCAAAAATGTCTGTATTCTGTCGGAGAACAGGACGAAAGTTTTTCTTGAGGAGCACAATGCCTGTGTGTATGGTGCGGGCTTTTCAAATTTCCATGAAGGAACAAGTCTTATAAACAAAATTGAGCCGGCAGACCCAAGGTATATTAATATTTTGCTGGTTCACGGCACCGTGGATTTGGATTTCAAAGACAGCCGGTATAATCCCATGTCAAGCGGCGAACTTGCACTTTTGGGCATGGATTATATTGCTTTGGGGCATTTTCATAATACTCTGCGGGGTGTTGGAAAGAGTGAAAACATATACAACCCCGGAAGCCCGGAACCTCTGGGATTTGATGAGGAGGGGGAGCACGGTGTCTTTATTGGCAGAATAGACTTTGTGTCAAAAGAGGAAAAAAAACTTCAGGTAAAGTTTGAGAAGACCTGCAAAAGGCAGTACAAATCTTTTGAGATAAAATCCGACTGTTTTGAGAGTGACGACCAAATTATAGACGAAATTTTTCGTAAAGCCGTAAAAGATGAAAACCGGAACGACCTTGTACATATAACTTTGAAGGGCTATACCATGCCTGGATATCGTATTAATGCTGCAAACATAGCCAGTGCTATTGAGGACAGCTTTTTTTATGCGGTTGTAAATGATGAAACCGTAAATCAATATAATTACGAGGAGCTTATGAACGAACCGGGATTAAAGGGGCTGTTTGTGAGGAAAATGTTTTCGCTTATAGACAAAGCTGAAAATGAAAAAGAAAAGCATCTTTTGATGAAGGCCATGCAATACGGTGTCGAAGCCCTGGAACAGGGCAAAGTGGAAGTGCTGTAACCTTTGAGGCAATATTAATTTCCGGGACAATATAGGGAAATATAGTTCAAAAGGAGCAAATATGAGAATTGACAAGCTTGATATAAGGGGATTTGGAAAGATTCACAATTTAATAATTGAATTTTCAAAAGGATTTAATTTGGTTTACGGTGAAAACGAGGCCGGGAAAACAACGGTTCAATGGTTTATCCGCGGCATGCTGTATTCTCTGAAAGGAGGAAAAAACACAAAAGGCGGCGCGATACCTCCTTTGAAAAAATACAGTCCATGGAAAGGAGATTTCTACGGAGGAAGCATTGTTTATACTCTTGACAGCGGAGCTTCTTTTACCGTGGAAAGAGATTTTAACAATAATACGGTAAAAATCTTTGATTCTTTTTTCAATGACATAAGTGACAGCTTCAAAAAAAGCAAGGAAAAAGGGCCTTTGTTTGCCGTGGAGCATCTTGGTATAAATGAGGCTTGCTTTGAAAGAACCGTGTTTATTGGCCAGATGGATACGAAAGTTGACGCCTCGGGAGGCAGGGAGCTTGTGGACAAGCTTGCCAATATCAGAGAGACAGGCTCGGAGGAAGTTTCCCTTAAAAAGGCAAGGGAGGCTCTTAAAGATTCTCTTATAAACTATGTCGGAACCGACAGAAGCACGACACGGCCCCTGGATATGGTGAACTTAAAGCTGGCCGAACTTGAGGGAAAGAAAAAGGAACTTTTTAAGGAAAAGGAAAAAATATTTGAGGCGGAAGAAAAGCTAAGAAAGCTTTCCGAACAGAAGAATCGTTATGAGAAAAAAAGAGAAGTTTTTAACCTTGCAAGAAAGGTCATTGAACTTAGGAAAAACGTTGAAGAAGTAAAGAAGAAGAAAAGGGAACTTGTCTTGATTATAAAAGAGGCGGAAAAATATGAGCAGGAAAGAGAAACTTTAAGTCAGCAGACGGAGCTTTGCAACGGAGTTAAAAAACAGTATGAAGCCTATTCGAAATACGCAAAAGACGACCCGGGACTTATCAATATTTTATACAATAAGCTGGAAGATGCATTAAAAGAAAAGGAGCGGCTTTGTAAAAAGCAAGAGACATTAATGCAGGAGATTGGGGAAATTGAAAGGTCGCTCGAAGAATATAAAGCTTTTCGCAGCTTTGAAGAAGACGTGGACGGCAGGGTGCAAAATCTTTCCGGGAGTATAAAAGAACTTGAACAGAAAAAAAGGGATGTAAACGTTACAGCATTGGACGAAAGTGTGAAAGCTGCTTCTTACAAATTGGGTTTCATTAAAGTTGGCATTGGTATCTTGGCAATTTTAACTCTTTTGTCCGGAATCTGTACATCGTTTTTCCGGCAGAAAGCTGTTTTTGCGGTGCTGACTTTTGTCTTTGCACTGTTGACACTGGTATTTGTTTATATGGGAAAAGCCGTAAGGGACAATCTTCAAAGACTTGATCACAATAGGAATATTCTTCTTTCAGAAATGCGGGACATAGACAGGGAGCTTTCCGCAAAACAAGAGGAAATCCGGCGGATTTTTTCCGTGGCGGGTGTGGAAAATGAGGGTGAGTTTATTAAGAAGAAAACCCTGTACGAAAACAAGGTTCTCCGCCTTGCCGAATTAAACGGCAGCATGGATGAGCTTGAAAGGGAAATGGATGAGAACCGGATATATATTGAAAAAATTAAGACTTTAATGCTTGACAGACTTGGAACGTGCGGTATAATTGCTTTGGAAGAAAATGAAATAAAATCAGAGCATGTAAAAACTTTTAGAGAAGGCCTTGCAAAATACCTGGAAGCAATTGAAAACTTAAAAAGGCTCAATGAAAAGCGGGAGGATGCTGCCAAATACCTGCAATCTCTTTATGACAGGGCGTCTTCATTGTTTGGTGAGAGCTTTGCCAAAAAAGAAGATTTGTTGAGAAGCCTTGACGGGATGGATCTAAAAATAAATGAGCTCTACGAAAAAATTGAGAAATATTCGATGGAAATTCAGAATTCTTACGGCTTTACGGATAATTCTCCGGAATATCATGAGCTGATGGAGAAAATTTATGACGCTGAATTTCAAAGTGCTGAAAGTTATATAGAAAATTTACTTTCAGAGCTAAATGGCAGGATTGACGAAATTGTGCTTGAGATGAGCAGGGACTGGGCTTTGGTGGAAAGAGGCTGTTTAATTGAAAATGAAATTCAGGAACTTGAAGTAAAGACGGCAGAACTTGAAAGGGAGAAAGAACGTCTTCTGGATATTGGCAAAAGTTTAAAGACTGCGCTGGATGTCCTTGAGGAGGCGGCGCTTGAGATAAAAAGGGAATTTGCACCTTTGCTGAATCAAAAGCTTGGCAGCATAGCAGGTTTTATAACGCAAGGCAAATACAGTGAGGTAAGAGCCGATGACAGTTTCATGATAAGAGCGTTGGAGCCGGGTACCCGGCGCATTGTGGAGCTGCCTTTTTTAAGCGGCGGCACCGTTGAACAGCTGTACCTTGCATTAAGAATTGCCCTTGCAGAGACTGTTGAAGACGGCGGCGAAGTTTTACCCCTCATTATGGACGAGGTGTTTGCGCATTATGATGACACAAGGGTGTTTAGTACTTTGAAGATGCTTTTTGAGCTGTCGAAAGAGCGCCAGATTATATTTTTTACATGCAAGGACAGAGAGATGGAGGCAGCCACAGAGGTTTTCGGCAAAGATTTAAATGTTATAAAACTGGGCACTTGTTGAACTTTTCGAAAAACGATTATCGGTTTGCATGTTGTTTTTATTTTGGTGATTGGGGGGTTAATGAAAAAGATGTTTTCAAAAAGTGCAGGAATGAAAAAGATATTGCTGGTTGCGGTGATTTTAGGCATATATGGACTCTTTATGTGCGGTTGCGGAAAAGTGTCCCAAAAAGTGAGCAGCAACATACCCAATGGCAGCAACGGGGCTGAAGAAGATGTTGCAAAGCCGAAAAGCAGTGACGGCAAAAATTTGGATATGGAGAACAAATACAAAAACAAGGCGGTTGTATTGGAAACAGTGGTTGATATTTTCAGAGAGCCTGATATAAACTCGGAAAGGGTTACCCAGGCGATTTTCAACCAGCCTGTTGAAGTGATTGAGGAAAAGGGCAGCTGGACAAAAGTGAAAGTTGTGGACGGATATACCGGGTGGCTTAAGTCGAAGTTTATTGACAGGGATTGTACAAGCATTATGGAGGAAAAGTATACTGACAGAGCCGTGATTACGGGAAAGACAAAAAAAGTTTATTCCTCCGCGGGAGGAGGAGTGACGCTGAAAGATGTTGTAATGGGAACTGAGCTTTTTATAAAGGAAAAAAAGGACCGTTATTACGAGGTTGCTCTGCCCGGAGGAATTACGGGATGGATTGATACAAAAGATACAATAAAAGTTCCGTCGGGAAGTCCGATACCGAAGACATCCGCACAGGATTTTGTGGCTACTGTGAGTAAATTCACAGGTACGCCGTACCTGTGGGGAGGAGTCAGCAGCTGGGAAGGTGTTGACTGTTCGGGGCTTGTGTATATTTGCAGCAGAATAAACGGAGTGGACCTGCCCAGGGATGCCGACATGCAGTTTGAATTTATAAAAACCGGGGTTGGAAGCGTGGAAGAATTAAAAGCCGGGGACTTCCTCTTTTTCAGCTCCAGTGAAGAGCTTAAAGATGTATCCCATGTAGGGGTTTATGTCGGAGACGGCAAGTTCATACAAGCGGCAAAATCAAAGGGAATGGTTGTTGAAACCGGGCTTGATACGGAATATTACCTTAAAAGGTTAAAAGGCATTAAAAGAATATTTGAATAACCCTTTTTCGTTGTCATTTACCAGTTTTTCAATGAGACTTAGAATATTGCGGCCGGAATCGGGATTGGCGAGATTTCCGGCTATTTCTTTCATTTGTTTGTACCTTAGTTTGTTGTCATAGACCTGGCACAAAACACTGTCGATTTTTGTATTTTTATATATCCGTACCGCGGTGCCGCTGTTTACAAGGAACTGTTCATTTCTTTCCTCCTGACCGGGAATTGGAGATATTATAAGTGCGGGAAGCCTTTTTACCAAAGCTTCGGATATTGTCATTGCTCCCGGTTTGGTGACAATAAAGTCTGATGCGTCCATGAGCATGGGAATACTGTCTGTATAACCGAAAATTTTGACCGGCATGGGAAAAGAAGCCGCCAGACTGTCAAGCCTTTTTTTTAAGGCTGTGTTCTTGCCCGCAACGGCAATAATTTGGATGTCCCTTTTGCATTTTGCAAAGGATTTGAAGGTATTTTCAATATCACCAATTCCGAGGCTTCCACCCATTAAAAGCACAGTCAGGGTGTTTTCCAGCGACAGTTCTTTTCTTGCCTGTTCCTTGGGTATGCTCTTCAAAAACTCCGGTGCCACGGGAAGTCCATAAGTAAATATTCGGTCTTCGGAAATCCCGCATTCAATCATGTCTCTTTTTATATAGTCATGGGCAACAATATAGGCCTCAATATTATTTTGAAACCAGAAAGGGTGATTTACAAAATCAGTTACAATTGCTATTGACGGCACATCGAGGTTGTAATGTTTTTTCAGGTGTGCAATCATTTGCAGGGGAAAAGGATGAGTGCACACTATAATTGAGGGTTTGAAGCTTTGTATCAGTCTATGAATTTTGGGAGTCAAAAGATTGCTAAAACCCCTGCTCATTCTGTCTATGTTTTTTATATGTTCGGACATTCTGTAAAGCCCACCGTAAATTTCGGGTACATATTTGACAATATTAAGATATCCGTCTACGACGACGGTGTGAATCAAAGGATTTATGTATTTGAAAGTATCCACTATCAAAGTTTTGGATTTGGGGTACTTTTGCACGACGAACTTTTGCAAAGCTTCGGCCGCCCTGATGTGCCCCGACCCCAGTGAAATTGACAAAAACAGAACATTCATTTGTTCACCTCATAGAGTAAAGTTATTTTGCAAAGCACATATTGTGTTTTCTGTAATTCTTTTCTTAAGGTTATTATCTGGGAATTTGCCTGATGTTATACGTGATTTTGGTGAATTTACGAATATTTTTTGCAACAGAACAAAAAATATCTTTGAATGTATGGCAATGTTTTATGTGATGTTGCACACTTTGCAACTTCAAGGTAATGTTTTGGCTGAAGGAGGAGTGGGTGTTTTTGAAGACATTTTGGAGAATACTTATTCTTGCCGTTATATTTTTCATTGGCATACCGCTGTTTTTAAATGGCAGGTTCTTTATTGTACCAATTACCGAAAGACTTGCTCCCAACATGCAGAACGAGGATGTAGTGAGACTGCAGCAAAGGCTTAAGAACTGGGAATATTATGACGGCAAAATAACCGGAGTGTATGATTTTAAAACATATTTGGCAGTAAGGGATTTTCAGAAAACATATAATTTGCCCGTAACCGGTATTGCAGGGGAAGAAACTTTGGCTGCGATGGGACTTACCACTCTTTCCCGGTGGAGTGAGGTCCGGGCACAATCAAGCCGGATAAGTGATGAACAGCTTTTGGCAAGGGCGATTAACGGGGAAGCCAGAGGAGAACCCTACGAGGGACAGGTGGCTGTAGGTGCGGTTATTTTGAACAGGACAAGGGACCCCAGATTTCCCAAAACCATTGCAGGGGTTATATACCAGCCGGGAGCGTTTACGGCAGTTTCGGACGGTCAGATAAATGTACCTATTGACCCCAATTCAACTGTTGTGAAAGCTGCAAGAGACGCTTTGAACGGTTGGGATCCCACCAATGGATGCATATACTATTGGAATCCGGCAACTGCAACCAGCAAATGGATATGGAGCAGAAAGATAGTTACAAAAATCGGAAAGCATTATTTTGGAATATGATTGGGAAACTGATTTTCAGTATATAAACAGGAGGTGCGTACTTTTGAGTATAAGAGAGAAACTGTTGGATTTTAAAAGAAGATTGTCGGACAGGAAAATGTACAGTATTGTGGTTGTAGCAATTTCCGCTGTGGCTTTGTGGGGATTCTACCAATACAAGCATGCGGCAGATTTACGACAGGAACTGGATAACCAATATAACCGGGCTTTTTATGAAATGGTTGGATATGTGAACAATGTCGAAGTATTGCTGTTGAAATCTCTTATATGCAACAGTCCGGAAAAGACGGCCCAGACCATGCAGGAAGCATGGAGACAGTCAAATCTTGCCCAAAGCAATTTGGGACAGCTGCCCATAACTCCGGAGGTGCTGTCCAATACATCGAAATTCCTCACACAGGTGGGAGATTTGGCTTATTCCATAAACAATCAGAACATGTCAGGAAAAGGTTTGACTGAGGAGCAGTATAAACTTATAGAGCAGCTCCACGGTTTTGCCGTAACATTGGGGCAAAGCTTGAATGACCTTCAGAATCAGCTTTCGGCAGGAAGAATAAAATGGGGAGAACTTGCCAATAAAGGAACTCCGTTGTTTCAAAAAACATCCCAGAACATGCAGCTGCAACAGTTTGAGAACATAGACAAGACTTTCCAGGATTATCCTACTTTGATTTATGACGGTCCTTTTTCGGACCACATGACTATGACCGAGCCTAAAGGACTTACGGGAAATGAGATGAATCCGGAAGAAGCAAAACAGAGGGTTGTGGATTTCTTCGGCAAAGATAAAGTGAGTGCGGTGGAGGATATCGGAAGAAATGACGCGACAACTATAAAGACCTATAGCTACAGGGTTAAGTTTAACAATGTACCTGAGGAACAGACCGCAACCGTGGATGTGACTCAAAAGGGTGGTCATGTTTTATGGATGCTTTACAACAGACCCATTGGAGCGGAAGAAAACATAAACATTGACCAGGCAAAGGAATTGGGAAAGAAGTTTTTAGAAGAGCATGGATATAAAAACATGGTTGACACCTATTATCTGAAAGAGGACAATACGGCGATTATCAATTATGCTTACAAACAAGGGGATGTTGTTGTATATCCCGACCTTATAAAAGTAAAAATCGCACTGGATAACGGTGAAGTAATAGGCTTTGAGAGCAAGGGTTATCTTTCCAATCACACGGAAAGAAATATTCCGGCTCCAAAACTTACTTTGGAGGAGGCCCGTTCCAAAATTTCATCGAGGATGCAGGTTTTAAGCTCAGGCCTTGCTATAATACCCACGGACTACAAGACGGAATTGTTCACTTATGAGTTTAAGGGGAAACTTAATGATAAGGATTTTCTTGTCTACATCAACGCCGAAACCGGTAAAGAGGAGAATATCCTTATGATAATTGACACGCCGAACGGAGTACTGACAATGTAAATCGGGCAAGCAAAATTGCCCGATTATTTGTTTTACTTCTGTAAAGTGAAAAGAAAGAGGAAAAAGTTATGTATTGGTAATCTTTAATAATTGTTTGAAATAGTCTATAATAAATACATGGTACCTTTTAAGCTTTGCATTTATTGATGAAGGGGGAAAAACCGTGGAAGAGTTTTCAATGGAACAAAGTGATTTTGACATACAAAAAGAGGAAGACCGGAATAAGAATACCAAAATGCCACGCATAATTCAGGTTGGAGCTTTGTATTCTCTTGCGGTAATACTTATGGTGTTTGTATCCACAAGACTGCAAACAGCATTGGGGTTCAATCTCGGAGGGGCTCTTTCGGAAGTTCTTCTTATAATGCTGCCTCCGTTGCTTTTTTTGATATTGTTCAAGTTTGATGTAAAAAAGGTGCTGAGAATAAATAAAACAGGCTTTATGAATTTCTTTCTGACCTTTTGGATCATGTTTTTTTCCATACCTGTAGTGGGACTTTTTAATATTTTGAACATGCTTTTGGTTAAGCTTTTGTTTGGTACTGTGGAAATTACCCAGTATCCTGTTGGAAGTGATGCCAAAGGGTTTCTTGTCAGCATTCTGGTTATAGGTGCTTCTGCCGGAATATGTGAGGAACTTTTGTTCAGAGGGGTAATCCAAAGGGGATTGGAGAGACTTGGAGCAGTTAAATCCATTCTTATAACGGCGTTTCTTTTTGGACTTATTCATTTTGATTTTCAGAGGCTTTTTGGAACTTTTCTCCTGGGGGCGTTGATAGGTTTTCTGGTATACAGAAGCAATTCCCTGCTTGTTGGAATGTTTGCCCATTTCACCAACAATTCCATAGCTGTGGCGGCACTTTTTTTGTCAATGAAAATGACCGAGTACGCAGAGAAAATGGGCATTTCCAATGTATCTGAAATGAACACGTCCGGTGCGGCGGATGTGTTTGGTGAGCTTCAAAAGCTTCCTGCTCCCCAGCTTCTTGCAGTAATAATCTTTTATTTGTTCATGTTTGTTTTTATGGCAGTAGTTTTTGGGGTTCTTCTTTATGCTTTTATTAAAAATACGGCAAAAGATGTTGGGAAAATAAATGAGGATAAATCGAAGATTAAGGCAGTGGATTTTATTTCCTTTGTGCCGGGAATTCTCATAGTGATTTTGATATATGTCTACAACGGTTTGTCAATGTCAGGTTCTGCCGCTGCCGAATCTATGACGGAATTTTTTAAAGCCATAGGTATAGGTTGAAAAGCACCAGGAAAGGCATGCCATGCTGCCTCATTACGTGTTGCCGAACCGTTATGCCTTATCTGAAACGTGCTGTGCGGTTTTTTTCAGTACCCGGATGTCGTTTCCCGCAAACCTGAACAGGTCAAATCCTCCTATAATTCTTGACACAATTCTTTCGTCATAATATTCACTGAGCAGATTGATTCCAAGGTTGGTGGCTATAATGGTTTTGCAGGGAGTGGACAAGTTTCTTTCCTGCCGGGTGTTCAGAATGTTTAAAAGTTCTGCATATCTTGTTGCCGTTGGAGATTCGGTCCCAAGGTCGTCTATAATAAGGAGTTCAACATTAAAAATGTCGGAATAGGCGGTGTCTTCAAATTCACCGTCTTTTAGTGCCGACAGCCTGTAATCATTAATGACCTTGAACAGAGACTGGGCTGTCTGGTACAATACGGTTCTTCCTCTTTTAAGAAGCTCTGAAGCTATGCAGTTTATCATAAAGGTTTTGCCAACCCCTGTGGGTCCACTGAAAAAAAGGTTCTTGTCCTGTGGATTGTCAATGTTTTCGATAAACGCCAATGCCCGCTCCCGTATTTTTAAAATATTCTGTCTTGGTGAGATTTTGATTCCGTACTTTTTCTCGTCAATTTCATCAGGATAAAAGTTCACATTAAAAGTGGAAAAATTCTCCACATCCAGAACCTTTATATTTGACTGCTTAAAAAGATGGTTGATATATTGCTGGCGGTAGCAGGAGCATTTTTCCGTGCCAGTCGGTGTTTCCACAAAACCTGTGTCTTTGCATTGCTTGCATTGGAATTCAGGTTCAAGATAGTCTTCAGGGTAAGAATGCTTTATCAAAAGTTCCTTTTTTTCCTGATTAAGTCTTTCAATTTTTGCCAAAAGCTCTTTTATTGCTTTGTCCGAAGGTTCGATGCCTAAAAGTATGGCTTTGTTGTATTTTACCCCTGCAAGCCGTATTTCATTGTCTATTTCCTCAATTCGGGGTATCTTTTTGTAAACCTCTTCCCTTTTCAATAATTGCCTGTAAGAGGCTGCCTGCTGTCTCGATTCGTATTCATTTATTATTATGCGGTGAATATCCCTGCTCATGCTGCCTCCTTGTTTCCCATTACATGTAAGGTTTATGCATTTTCATAAAGACTGTTCAAATATTCGTCTTCGTATTTCCTTTGCTCAAAGTTGCCTTTTTGAGGCACAATGACTGATGCGGATACGGAACTTGTCCTGGAATTTTTCTTTTTCCGTGCTGCCTCATACGACATTATTTCTTCCTTGGTTTTGAAATTGTTGTTGTGCCAGTCGGTAATTATACTGTCCAGATAATCAAAATTTGGGTTGGTTTTGGAAGTTGTCTTTTTCAAAGCAAGTTCGATGATGTCAAAATCATAATTGTAATCCATAACCCACTTTTCAACATAAGCCTCTTCATACTCGGTAAGGTTTCGGCCCAGTTTCAGCTTTTTGACAATGGCACTGCGAACATCCTTGAATTTTTTGTATTGGATGGAGTAATTGTCAAGGTCAAAAGCATTTCTGATATTTCTGTTTTTCCAGCTTTCGGCCACTTTTTCTATGTAAGGTTTGATAAGGCCTTTATGATCAAAGCAATATTGAAACAGTGCCAGCATAACGTCCTCGTCAAATTTATACCGGTCAAACCAGGCATCGATATCGGTGTACCATGAAGGAGACATAACTCCCTGGAAAAATGTATTGTTAATGGTATAAATTATTTCATTGCGTTTTTTGTTTTTTTCGCAGTTGGATGCAACTTCCTCCGGTGTCGAGGTGGTTTTTAAGCGGTACATTTTGTTGATCTCTTTTTCTTTCAGGTCATGAAGAACGAGACCGTCTTCCTTCCACGTAAGCACACCCATGCTTTCAAGCTGTGCGAGGCATTCTTTTACCGTTGAGACCTCGAGCCCCATACTTTTGGCAAACTCTTCCGTTGAAGCTTTCTTGTTGTGTTTGCTTAAAAAAAGGCTGTATAAGTAAACCTTTACACTGTCGGAACTGAGCAAAGGCATATACTCGGTAATAAAAATATCCGGAACCAGGGTATCCGAATAAAGAATTGATTTGCAGGACTCAAAAAACATTGCATCATCCCCTCATTATAATGGGAAAATATTCTCGTTCAAATATTTTTATTATATCATATAAAATTGACATGTTACAGGAATAATAAACCTGATATGAAGTATTCATGAAAAATAGTCTTGCTTTAAAGTTGTTTTTGAAGTGTTTTCGGCAGTTGTTTATAAAAAAGAAAATAATGTTGTTGATTTTTTTTAAAATTTATATTATCATATAATGTGTTCGTTAGAATTTAATTTTGCGCCCATAGCTCAATTGGATAGAGCGTTTGACTACGGATCAAAAGGTTAGGGGTTCGACTCCTCTTGGGCGCGCCAGATAAGGCAGCTGATCGATGGGATTAGCTGCCTTATTGTGTTGTTTTTGACAGTTGATGAAATTTAAAGGTTTTAGGTACTTTATTTATGGATTTGCAAGTTATAGATCAATTGATTATGCTTTTTCATAAAATTTTAGGAAAAATAAAGGATAATTGTATTTAAAATAGAATAATATATTTATGGTATGCAGAAAGAAAATACGATGAAAATCAGGGGCAATTTTCCATGCTGCGAAAGGATGTGCATGGATGGCAAATGAGAAATGTATCAGGGATCCTGTTCATAATTATATATATTTAACCGATGTTGAATTTAAACTTATAAGACATCCTTTGTTTCAAAGATTGAGATTTATAACTCAGAACGGTTCGGCATATTATACTTATCCGTCAAACAAAAAATGCCGTTTTTTACATTCTCTTGGTTCTATGAAACTTGGAGGAGACATTTTCTTAAATGCCACAGAGAATTTGTCTGACGGGGATGTAAAAGAATACCTGATACAAGCTTATAAAATGTTGGATAGCATAGCAAATAACAATCTGACAATTCCTATTTTTGACATAATTAAAGAATTTGCCTCCATGAATGATAAAACGTTTGATAAATACGGGTTATCTTTGCATATAGACAAATCTTCGATAGAGAATGAAATAAAAAAAGAAGTGTTTCAAATGAAATTTGCCAGGGCGGTTTTATTTCAGAGCGTGAGGCTTGCGTGTATACTTCATGACATAGGCCATTTTCCGTTTAGTCATGCTGTGGAAAGAGCCTTTAGCCAATATTTTGATTATTTAACCGGGGATCAGAAAAAGGAAAACCAAATATATGTGAAATATCATTCAAAAGCAGAATATGTTGAAAAACAAATCCATGAAAGAATTGGTTTGGGAATATTGCAAAAGATTATTCCGTCAAGTGAAAAAGATTTTCATAAGCTGTGCAGGCATGTAGCAAGAATAATTCTTATTGGGCATTCGGAATACAGAAATATAGTGCATCCTTTATATACTATTATATCAAGTGAGTTGGATGCTGACAGGCTTGACTATTCGCTAAGGGACCCCCGTTCGTCAGGTCTTGAATTGGGAGCGTTTGATATTGAAAGATTGCTGAACAATTTTACAATATATAGAGAAAATGACAAATTTGAGATATTGCCAAAGGTAAATGCGCTTTCTTCAATTGAAAGTTTTTATCACCAGCGTTTCCTTATATACAAGTATTTAATATATCATCACAGTAAAGCCCGTATGGATGAAATTGTAAAGGAAATTACTTTTTTACTGCTTGAGATTTATAACAGCAAGGAGGTAAAATACGATTCAGTCAGGAGAGTATTGACAGATTATAATTTCGGTTTTCTTTGGGAAAAATGTGACGAAGAGGAGTATTATTATTGTAATGAAAATTGGTACTTTACTATTTTGCAGGCAATATATATAATTATACAAGGCGTCAGTAACCCTGATGACAGGACTGAGAAACTTAAGACTTTGATTGAGACTTTTATTTTCAGAAAAACTGAAAACATTTACTCATTTTTTAAAAGATATGATGCCTATTTTGATTTTATGCAAAAAATGTACATAAAGATAAAGGAAGCCGAAGATATAGAATTTGGTGATTTTGAAAAGAAGATGAGGGGTGTCATAAAAGATTCGATTAACAATAATGATTTGAAAGAACTGAATGATAGACTTTACAAACAGGACCGGGTTATTTGTTTGATTGCAAAAACTGAGCCCAAAGTGATAAAATTTTTGGAAAATCAGGCATTTCCATTCACATCGGAGTTACATGTTGCTCAACAGGAAAAAAACGGTCAGAAGAAAAAGGTACCTTTGACACTCCCCATGACTGAAGTCAGGGGATTCTTGGGTCGTTAACGCCCTCATCCATTTCTGGTTCGGACAACGCCCAAGTTAAGGGTGTGCCATCACCCCTCCCAAGACAGTGCATATAGCATCTTGGGCTGGCAGACTATCGCTTTAAACTACACCGTCTGCCACAGGTGCTAACATTATATTCATAGCACCTAATCTATCTCTATGTGTGCTAAATCCACACGCCTTGCATACATATTTTCTATCTCTTGCTTTATTCAACTCTCCACAACATGGACATCTTTGACTTGTATATTGTGGATTCACATATTCAACTTTAATACCTTCTAAATTAGCTTTATATTCTATAAACTTAGCAAGACGATAGAAAGACCATGTATGCAAATTCTTTTCGTTTTTACGGCTTGTTCTTGCCGTGTTTCTAATATTCGTTAAATTTTCTAAACGAATTATAGAAACATTATTTTCTATTGCAAAATTAACTATCTGTCTACTTATTTTATGGTCTTGGTCTTTCATCCATCGTTGCTCTTTGTCAGCAATTTGCTTAATCTTTTTTAGCTTTTTTGCCTTACCTAACTTTTGACGCAATGTTTTATATTTTCGTCTAATATATTTATTTTGTCTACCATTACCAAAGAACTTGGTTTTGCCATTACTTGTTACTGCTACTGCTGGTACTTTTAAACCCAAGTCTATACCCATTATATTTTCATTATTATTTTGTTTTTCAATCACTTCAACAGCTATTTGTGCAATCCATTTGCCTGATTTTTTACTTATTCTTAATGAGCCTAATTTGTTATTTAATTGCTGTTTTTGATAGTCTGATAATAACATCTTTACTTTAATTCTTTGTGATTTTCCATCAATTAACACAGGAAAACTTAAACAGTCATTTATTTTATAATTCTGATTATTCCATATACATACTGGTTTCTTTAGTATTGATAATTTCTTGGTCTTTTTATATTTTTTATAAACACTTTTAGCATCTTGTATAGCTTGATTTTTTACTGCACTTGGTAGATTTGCTTCAATATCTTTTGACGTTAGTTTTATATGTCTATTATTAATCATACTTTGAACAATATTATTAACTGTAGATATATATTCATTTAAAGTTTCTTTTAAATATTGTTCTTGTTCTTTAGTCGGAAGTATTTTAAATTTTACTGTTACTTGCATAACTCACCACCTTTCAATATCATAATACTATTATTTTAATATTTTGTCAAGTGATTTAGCAAACATTAGCCTTCATCCCAGCGACTAAAGTCATGGGCTTTCGGCTAAGTTTTATGTAAACTTTATTATTTATAGTATTTCTAATTTCATATACACCCATCATAAATCATCACTCCTAATTAATATATTTGGATTTCCTTTTAATCTTCATTTTGAATATCAGCCCATTTTTTACCACCAAGCACTCTTATCTTATAATTTTTAAACATAGTACGTAAAACTTTATTAAGTCTTTGTCCACGACAAAACAACCAAGGATTAATAAACCATTGTCTATTTGAACTATTTTCACCTTGATATAAAATATCTTTTTCTTTTAAACTTTTTACTACAGAATACACTGTATTTTTAGATAATCCAGTAACTTTAATCATGTCTTTTATATCAATATCTTTTTTATTTCTATATTGTAAGTGACAGTCTTCATATGATATGTATGGAACTATACTAAACAAAAAAGCCTTTTCTGCCATAGATAAATCTTTTATCCACTCAACAATTTCATCTATATTACCTTTATAAAAATTTTCAAATTTCCATTCTTCTGTTCTTTTTAAATATTCTGTAGTATTTCTTTTTATTATCCTATCACCTTCTTCTAAACTACCTATTATTTCACCTGTATCAACAGAAACTATTTTGGCTTTTTCCATAATTTAAGACTCCTTTCGTTATTATAATGTGTTTCAAATGCAGTAATATCAACGTTTTTAAAACGCTTTCCCAAAATTTGTGACAAAAACGCAATATTTTTCCCAAAATAGGGAAAACAAAAAAATACTTCAAACGCAGTAATATCAAGCATCAGAAAGTAATTTTTTTGAATTTGGTTACTCTTTTCTGTATTCTACAATGAAAAATATTATATTACTATTCTACAATTATATAGACATATATATCATCATCTCTACTTATATTATATACTAAAGAGAAAATTTGTAAATATTATATTTATAATTAATCCTCATTAGAGGGGAAGTGAAAAAATATTATTAATAACCAATACATAACTTATTAATCTTTTTCTTTATAGTATCTTTTCTAGCATGAGTATATATTCCTGTTGTAGAAATACTACTATG
>Ga0209508_1001227_pt1 | contig 20988 bp, 20 predicted proteins | sample AD_UKC129_MetaG_FD_184427 | JGI IMG/M metagenome (GOLD analysis project Ga0209508, IMG submission 184427) | Active sludge microbial communities of municipal wastewater-treating anaerobic digesters from Canada - AD_UKC129_MetaG (SPAdes) (version 2) | ecosystem: Engineered > Bioreactor > Anaerobic... | reverse complement strand
TTTTAAAGGATTTCAGGGTAAGATAATTATTCCAACGTAGTCAGTTAAGACTTAGGGTAGTCAACTAAGGCTTTTACAAGCCTCCGTTTCTATAAACGGGGGTAGTTGACTTTTTGTCACCTCCTTTCTATATTGTAAGTATATATGCGATTCATCTCCACCTTAAAGAAGGTGGAGTCTTCTTGCAAAAATTTTTATAAACGGGGGTAGTTGACATTATGTAATAAGATATTGTATTGTATTTCCTTTTGTTTTTATTGTATTTCCTTTTGTTTTTAAATATAAACCAATATATGTCGTATATTGGTTTATATACTTTAAAATCCAATTATTGTAAACATTATAACAATTTATTAATATAAAAAATGTTATATTTTTTTTATAAAAAACTATTCTTTTATAGAAAGGAGGATGAAAAAATGAACTCTGTTGTTGTTAACTTTTTTGGCGGACCATGTGCAGGAAAAACGGTCTTATCGTGGAATTTGGCTGTGCGTTTGAAAAAAGAAGGGATATTGGCAGAAGTTGTACCTGAATACGCAAAAATTCTGGTTTACGAAGGAAGAGGAAAAGCTCTCAAAAATCAAAGATATGTTTTCGCAAAGCAAGAATTCGCAATAAGTAATTTAATAACAGAAAATCAGGTTGTTATTGTTGATTCGCCTATATTATTGTCATTAATATATCAAAAGGATAACACGATAAAATCATTTGTGCCTTTTGCGCTTGAAGTATTTAATTCATATAATAATTTGAATTATTTTGTAAAAAGAATTTATTCGTATCAGCCACAAGGAAGGGTTCAAAAGACTGAAGATGAAGCCGTTTTTTATGACAAAGCTATAAAAAAGCTTCTTAATGATAATGGGATTCCTTATAAGGAAATAGTCAGTGATGACAAGTCAATTGATTTGATTTTAAATGATATTTTGACAAAAATAAATGAGGGCTGACAGCCCTCTTCATTTTTTGCGGTTTTTTCAGGGGGAACCCCCTTTTTTTGTGCCATTTTTGTTGCGTTGGCTCGCTTTGTCTGTAAGCCTATTGGTCTTGTGTGCAATGGGGTTGTCCCGTCCGTTACCTACCTGTATTTATTACATCACTTCAATTTCTCAATTTACATATAAATTGTTGTTAGTATTGTCGTATTTCAATTAGGTATTCATTAATTATTGAAGTAACAGAATAAAATAATAGTATTTTGCTGAATCACATTTAACTTCGCTTAATAAAATTGATGAAAATGTTTTATTTCCATCCTTTTTTTGCTTTTCTTTACAGCTTTGGTATATATAAACAAACTACTCTTTTTTACGAAAGGGATTTATGTTGTTTTTTCCCATTCTGGGGTTTTCCTGGGGGGTCTCTTTAGACCCCGTGGGGCCCTTGTGGGGCAGCCGCACACACACCCACACACACACAATAAAATAATAAAAAAATTAAAAAAAGAATAGAATGAAGCAATGGCGTTTTCTATAATAACGGTGTTTTTCATAGTCATATTTATACCTTGCCCTTTCGTAGTTTCTAATTTAGTTCTTTATTATATTTGGGTAATGTGCCTACCTTTTTTTTTATTTCTTATTATATTATAATTCTTTGTTTTTTATTTTATAACGTTGATTGCGGACTTTTATAATATAACATTCATTGCGGAATCAATATTCTTCCAAACAAAAAAAGGCTGATGCCAGCCTTTTTTAAAGGTTTACCTTCTATTGAAACTACATATTTAGAGCCTGAAACTTGGGCATCATTTCAGGGTAAGATAATTATTCCAACGTAGTCAGTTAAGACTTAGGGTAGTCAACTAGGGCTACACAAGCCCCCACTTCAAGCACCTATGGTGCTAAGTGGTGGGTAGTTGACTTTGCCTGCAATATTTAAAACAACTTAACATTTCAAAATTGAACCAATCAGGCAATTATATATTTCAATCATTTTTATAATCCGTTAATTTTTTATTCCACTTACTGGCTTCACATATCCTCCGCTACTTTGTCCAGAATGATTTCCTACGTTATTGCCTCCTGATACATTATTCTTATATTCCTCATAACCGTTGACACGTGGGATGTTAAATACGCTCTTATAATCTGTACCTTTCCCATTATTATCAAATATAATATTTCTTCTATCCTTCGAATAACTTGCGGACATAATATGCGAAACTGGACTGTTCTTTCCAGTATCAAACTGGATATTATAAGATCCATCTTTTGTTTTTTCAAAATTGCTGAAACCATATCTCTGCTTTAATTCATTGAACCTGTATTGTGCTTTTGAAAGCTCTGTTACAGCTTTTTGATCACCTGTTTTTGCTTTTTCTGATAAAGCTTCAATCTTATCATAATGATCTGCCAAAGCATTTGCAGCAGAAACACCATCTCCAAGAAGATGTTTAGCTCTCGAACTATCCAGTTTCAAATTGCTTATAGATGGGGTTACATTTCCTCTGCTATCTCTAACAAGAGATATTGAACCATCTGTATGATCTGCTTTCGTAATTAACTGGCTTGTATTTGCCCCAGTATCCCTTGTCCTAAATCCAGGTTCTTTGTGAAGAATTTTCGAAGTAGATTCCGAAACTTTTTCCATTCCTGATTTAACCCCTGCAATAGCATTTCGTCCTACACTCGTATTATTTGCAACGCCTTTACCAGCCCCTTCAAGTACGGCTGCACCTGTCTTTACAGTAGCCGCAGATGCTCTGAAGGCTCCATCAGCAATAGCGGCTCCACTACGGGCAGCACCTTCCATCATCATATCAGTGTTATTTATTCCTGCTCCAATACCCATTTGTGCCAAACTGCTGACTATATTGCTTGAAGCATTCGCAAATCCAGCAGCAGTATTTAATACTGCAGCAGCACCTTTTCCAAACTTAGAATTCCAAGTACTTGTACGCTGTTTTACAGCATCTTGAAGCGTCTGGCTATTTTTCGCTTCCCTTGTTCCGCCGCCACCATCACCAGTCATTCCTCCTGATTTTGCACCACCTTCACCTTCTCCTTCTTTTGTAACACCAGCAGTAAGAGCACCTTTTGTCATACCAAGAGCAGCCCCACCTGCTTTTTTTAAAGCACTTGAACCAGCTTGTACCGCCATACTTGCAAGTTTGCCACCCAATTGACCAGCAGCCTGTCCAGACTGACCAAAGAACTGCGTTCTGATCCATTCAGTCAAAGGAATCAATGACAATGTAATAGCTATCTGTTCAATACCTCGAGTTACTCCTACAATATTAAACAGAAAAGCTAAAGCAAAAGCATGAAAGCCCTGCAAGAAAATGTTTGCGGATAGTTCTTTCAGCCAATTGTCAAATAGTCCTTTTCCTCTTGACGAAAATGCCATTGAAACTATAAAGATTGGTGCAGAAGCAGTAAGAAGAGCTATCATAATGCTTCGCATAATATATATAAAATTAAGGTAAATAAATATTCCAAGGTAAACAAACTGAATAAGTATGGAAACCAGTACATATCCTCCTGTGCTAACATCATTCCATCTGTCCAAATCAACCTGTGTGGCAAATATCCCGACAATGGAATTGTTTAGAGATACGAGGAATCTTATAAATGGAATACATACCGCAAGGAAGAAACCGACGATAAAGAACTTTTGAATTGTTTCCATAATAGACATCCTGACTTGTGGGTTAATTGTACTTAAATTTAACTGCAGTAAAACTTTCAGTATAGCAATTGCAATTACAGCCCATGCAATTATCTGGAATATAACATGATAACGCAATACAATTGCCCACCAGTTATTCGTCATAGTACCTTCATTATATAACTGGGTTCCTCTTATTCCTTTGTTGTATACCAATTCTGTTACATCATAAAGCCCTAATGCACTTTTTAATCCAGATAGTATTTTTCTGAATATATCTGCAATAATCTCTTCGATTTTTCCAAGATCTTCTTCTGTCATTTCACGCGTATTTTCTGAATTTAATCCCATAATAGTATAATTGTAATTAGCCTGGAATGCAAGATGGTGTATTGTAAGCCATATTACATCAACACCAGATGTTTCAAAATCATAGCCATTTTTTATCAACGGATTGGTAGCCCCGACAGGAGCAATATAACCTTTTTGCATTGCGTAAATAAAAGTACTGTCATTGCTGGTAGAAATTGTATTTGTAACAGGATCTATTCTTATAACATGAACATACAAATTCCCTTCATTATCAGCATGCTGCATGTAATCAATATACCTTTTGAACCCTTTTTCATCTGCGCTGATTGAATAACTCTTTTTTTCTGGATCATAGGTGAAATAACCAGTATAACTTGGAGGATTCTTCGGCATACCAGAAACCTTGTTCACTTTTGAACCATATAACAAAGCATATTTTTCCCCATTTGGACCAGGATAAACTGTATAAAAATAACCCCCATCTTTTTTCGGTCTGGTGTAAATTGAAGCTTTTATCAAAGATGAAACATCCTTATATCTTTGTCCGCCATTAATCGCTGACAGTATCCCATTTAAATTAGCCATAAGCGTGGCAGACACTTCATAAGCCCTATTATAATCAGCTTCTGATACTTTACTGTTTCCTCCACCCAATAATCCATTTAAAACTGCACCTTGTTCCTTTGCAGGGAAACTAAAAACAAAACCACCTTTTCCAGACTCAGGAACTTGTCTTCCGTTTCCTATACCTTCATTAAAAATAGAACCTCCATTCATACTGACCTTAGATCTTGCTTCTATAATACTGTCAGTAGGAGTACCAGCAAGAGTCACTCTACTGCCTCCTGGGGGTATACCAAGCTCAACTGCCTTAAAGAACTTTAGATCTTTAGTATCATCCAATGTCAAGTTAATCAGCGGGTTATGTTTATTATTCGATACATTGCTTGCTTCAGTACCTATCGGATCAGTGGTAATATCATTTGCATACAATGAAAATATCTTGTCAAACCTCGCTGTTCTGGCTTCAAAGTGGTTAGATTCCCTGCTCCATCCAGGTCTGTCATATATCGTATATACATTGTATTTCATTTCTCTTTCATTTATGGTCGCCTGCAAGTGTACTGATTCATGCGCAGAAACAGTCGCTGGAAATAAAGAAAAAATCATGACAACCATAATAAAAATACAAAGCGACCTCAATATTGTCTTTTTTCGTTTCATTTCCTTTACAACCCCCTTCCGATTTGGTATCGGAATTTATTTAGCAGGAGTCTCACCTGTCGAGAGACCCCTACTATAAATTTATGCACTAATCGAAATATAATAAAAGTTTTTTTAATCCTTTTTAACATAAGCATTAGTTATAAGTTCAGCTTCATAAGGAAATGCCAAAGCGAAAGCAACAGAACTTTCTTCATTCATCTTTATCAACATTTCTCCTCTTTTTGCTGTAGACAGGAATATTTTTTCACCTTCTGACAATTTAAACGTTTCTTGTACAGCATCAATATCAGTCGAATTCTGTCGTAAGAATATATTACAAATGGTATTTGTCAAAACTGCTTTTCCTTGCGGATTATCAGCAAATTCAACAAAGTTCTGGCTCGCAACAAGTAACCCACCATTTCTTTTTCTTATACGCCTTGCACAGTTTTCAAGGAATGTGGCAGTATAAGCACTACCAGCCATATTTTTATTTACAAGCATCCATGCCTCATCGCAAACTATTCTTTTCTTAATGTGCCTGTTTTTCTTAACAAACTTTTCCCAAGTCCATGATAAAGCAACATACATACCAATCGGTCGTAATGTACCTTCTTCAAGTTGTGATACATCAAAACTAACAATAGGTGCATTTGAAAATTCTCTTAATTCTGGAGATGTCTGATGATCAAACAAATCATAAATACCACCTTTTACAAACATCTTTAAGGTATTTGCCAATCTCATAATATTTTCATTATTTGCTTCCTGTGCATATGCTTCAAGTTTCGCGTGAAAATCCGAAAGTGTTGGCATTGTCTTTCTTACTCTATATCCTAACTCATCTCTTTCATCATCAAACAATAAATCATCCTCATACAAAGATTCTGGATCTTCTGTTATACCAAAATCCTTATTGTATAAATCTGTCAAAATGCTTGAAACAATAGATCTCTGTTCATTGTCAACACCACCAACCATAACAACAATAAGATTCAATAAATCAGACACTTTTGTCTTTATATCAACTTTTCTTACTCCTTCATCTGGATCTAATTCTTCTTCTATATCAAACGGATTAATATATGTCTTTGATTCAGGTGAAAGCTTAATATATGCTCCACCTAATGCCTGTGTAAGCTTTCTGTATTCACCTTCAGGGTCTATAATAACAGTACGAACACCCTTCAGCGCACTTCTTAATGTTAACAATGAAACAAAGAATGTTTTACCAGAACCTGCCTGTCCAAATACAGACGCGTTAGAGTTGTTAAGTATGCTTCTGTCATAAAAATCTATCAAAACAGGAGTCATCGTAGACAGGTTTATTCCAATAAATACACCATTTTTATGGGAAACTTCACTGTTATAGAATGGGAAACATGCAGTCAACGCCCCTGAATTAAAGTTTCTCATTTTATCCTTGATAAAGTTTTCACCAAACGGTAAACCAGATTTATAAGCATCTTCCTGTCTTAAATACATAGGCAACAGATCAATCTTACGCCCCTTTAACCTGTTGGTTAACTTCTGGGTCTGCTTATCAAGCGATTCAAGTGAGTTTTCGTAAAGATTTGAAACTATATGGATATAGAATAAGTTTTCATAGTTTTGTTCCAGTTTTCTTCTTTGATCATATAATTGCTCTATTGTTGCCTGCAATTTTGTTATGTTTCTGATGTTACCTCTCTTCATTTCTATATCCAATTGCGCTTCAAACTGTGTAATCTTTGCGGTAAGCTCATCAAGAGCTTCTCTGTCATCCGCAGGCTGAACATATATAGCAGTATCCATGTCCCCTTCAGAATTAAATAAATCATCAAGCCACCCGACTTGAACAATTGACGGGAAACCATTTACAATAAATGAACGGCAATATTTATTCCCAATTTTTAAGCAATCTTCCCTGCTTCTGTCAATACTCGGAGGAGCAATAAAATCTTTTGGCTTTCTTGATCCTGGAGCCAAAACACTTTTAATTTCTTTCTTATCATTAAGCTTTAAAGCAGAATCTTCTTTATTATTACTATTATTATTAATACCTTCATTTAAAGGTTTATTTGTTTGTTCATCAGATTTCTTTATTTTTTTAAATAGTGCCATTATTTTACCTCCCTTCCAATTTGTGCCATATTATTTTCATCAGTTGCTTCATTTGCATCTTTTTTCTTTTTGTCTACTTCCATCAATTTATTGCTCATTTCCTGTAATTTACCAACAACTTCATTGAAGACTTCAGTGTCTTCTTCAACCAAAATCTTTGACAGAATTTCATTCTTAATAATTTTCTGGGCTTCATACAAAGCATGGTTTGCCCTTTCGTAATCCGTCATTTCCTGCAGTATATTACGTCCATCAACAGTAAGTGCAAGATATTCGCCAGAGAAAACATGTTCAAAATTAGCATAATCATCTTTGTGGAAAACGCTATAAACAAGTTCAATCAAATCTTTTGTCTGCATAACAGTCCCTTTTATACCAACAGCAGCAAGTCCATCAATAATCATTGAAGTTCTTGTATTTAATTCTTTCATTGCATATTCATACTTTTCTTCATTGTTTAAATCAGTCAATGATGCAGCTTCATCATATGGAACAATGATATATTTCTTTTTTTGTTTTGAATTACCTATATAAGAATTTAAATTTCGCATTTCCTTCAGATATACCTCACCATATTCACTTAAATTCGGGAAATCCTTCAATGTTTCTTGTATATCTTTTTCAAGCTGCGCCAACATCTTACTGTTATCTATTTCTTTTGTTTGTACATAAAAGGTTATTGGAAACTGCAGAGAGTTAAGGAATCTTTGAAATGAAGCTTCTATCATTTCTTTTTCACCAGCTGTTTTCAAGTTGTAGTTTGTTGAAGAACATTCAATAATCATTCTATATTTAAAGCCGCCAAGATCAATTATGTTGTTTTCAATTTTGTCGAAAGGTAAATAATCCTGCGTAGTTTCAACTTTCGTTGTATCAGCAACTGCTCCAACCATTGATGCATCCGTTTTTTTCAGCTGCCTTACAACCATGAAAACCATAAACCCTACTACGCCAATAAATAAAAACAAAACAATAAACGCACCAGCCATTACATATCCACTTCCTTTCTGTAATTTATAAGTTGTTTTGTTTTCTTTTTATGTTTTGCTCTTTCTTTCAAATAATCAAACAAAGGAAGTCCATGTCTTTTTATAAAAGCAAAACATACCCCAGCGGGCAAACCTATAAATAACGAAATTATAATACTCGCACTTCCTAAAATAGGAAAAGTGATAAATGACAAAAGTGCAGTGACACCTACTCCTCCCAATATCCAAAATAATTGTGTTGCAGTCAATACGCCGCCTACAATTTTTTCTTTTTCTCGTATATCAGGAGGGACAACATATTGTGCCATATCTATACCCCCTTTTTTTTAAAGAAAATTTAATATATCAATATATTGTAGAAAAAAATTGTTTTTTAATTCAAAACTTTCTTCTTATGCATATTTAATTTATGCGAAAAAAAGAATATAAAAAACAGATTTATCATCTGATATTAATTTTTTCAGAAGCATATAATTTATCAGTAAAAAGAAATAAAAAAGGGGAGAAAGAACAGATGTTATATAGTAATTATAAGTTTAGAATTTCTTATAAGGATAAAGAATATTACACCACAGCTATTAAGTCAAGCTGTGGACTTGCTGCAATCACTGTACCAGACGAAGCTGTTCTTCCATTCAAAGTAACATCAATTTATAAAATGGAAGAAACAGACGATTATGTAAGACTTTATAAAGGTGATCTTGTTTTTAACATAAATAATGGAGCAGCAGATTGGAACGAAGTATTTGATGAAAATAAATATATAGAATTCAACAAAAATTCAAAAGAATTCAGGCATAATTTCGACTTTGAAGAAGCAGACATGTGTATAGCGGAGCAAAATATGGAGCAAATCTTGCGGTTCCTGTATGCATCAATATTTTCATTTGATCCAGAGATGCTAAAATTAGTTGACTTAAATACTTATATTATAAAAACAGAAGAAGATATGAAGAGCATCTTCAGGCTTATAACGCAAAGATTTAGCGGATTTGAAAAAGTTGTAAAATCAGGCAACCTTGAAATTCTTCTAAGTAATCTGACAGAAATAGACATAACAAATGAAGGAAAGTTGCACAATGTTGTAGGCATACCCAAGGTAGCCATAACATTTATAAGGGAACGCCGAGCATATGATTTGTACAACATATTTAAAAAGATTAATGAGCAATTAAATGGTAATGATCTGAAGATATTAATTGAGTTCATTGAAGATTTTGAAACAGTATTATCACCACATAAATTCAACAGCTACAATTTAAATATGTTCTGCTCTGTGATTTGCGACCTGATGATGGAATATGATTACAAAATAACTGATCTTTTAAACTATTTAATGAAACAGAAAATTCTGTATTCAGATTCAGATTCATATTGTTCAATGCCGTATTATGAAGCAAAAGCACTTTTTGACTATCTTGAAATGTCAAAAAGGTATAATCTGAAATACGACAGAATGCCTCAAAACCTAAATAAGGCACATGATATTGCACAGCAGAACATATCAGAATTGGAAAAAACCATAGGGAAGGAAAAAGTATTCTCTATGGCTATAAACAGTTATAAGATGCCACCAATAAAATCTAAAAAGTATATAATAATAAAGCCACAAACTCCACAGGATCTGATCCAGGAAGGCAATATATTGCACCACTGCGTAGGATCCTACATTGACAGGATCATACGTGGTGATTCGCAAATCTATTTCGTCAGGAAAACAGAAGAGCCTGATGTGTCCTTTGTGACACTTGAACTTGACAGGAGAAATAATTTAGTACAAATAAGAGGTTTCGCCAATTCAGAGCCTGACAGTGATGTTAGACGATTTGTACAGAATTGGTTAAAATCCAGGAGGGGAGTCAAAAAATGAAGAGGAAATTATCAGAAGTAAAAAATTTTAATCTTTTTCTAGAAATGAAGGGTAATGAACAGGGACTGTATTTCCAGCAAGGAAATCTTAAAAGGACAATTTGCTCCTGTGGAAAAGTACACCTTCGCCATGTTGACGAATGTCCTGAGTGCGGACAAAAGTCATTTTGCAGTGTAAAACTGAATCAAAAATGGAAAAAACAAGAACTTTGTTCGAAATATGCCTTTGTAGAATCGGATTCTTCATCAGACTATTCATTGTTAAAGTTAATGATATCTTTAATAAACGAAGATTTCATCAACTTCGAAATAGAAAAAGAGGTAGTTTTCTCACTGAAAGATGATAAAATTATCCTGGCTGAAAAGTACAATTCACACAGGAGCGTTTACTTTTCACTCTGGGACCTGAATGTAAATGACATGTATGACAGGATAAAATCAGAAAAAGTCAAGGAATTGTTTGAATATCTTAATGAAAAAACAACACAAAACCTTGTATACCTGATGCTTTCATGCCAATACAACCCCAATGCGGTTACAAAGGAATCAATATTGGAATACCCAAATTTTATCTTGAAATTCCTGTCAAATCCGCTTAACGGGGTGGGCTTCAATTCAGTTGAAGAAGTTGCACAAAAATTGGAAATCCCGAAAGAGTTGTGGAACTTGTTGGATAATATAGCGTTACAGTGCAATGATTTGTTTTCTGATATTTCAACGTTTAAAACTTTTAAAGAGTTTGATTCAGAAATTCAGGAAGTTCTGCTGATGTCCTATAAATATGGAATTATTGATATTTCAGGTTTAAGTTCAATTATAAGCTCACTCAAATACCAAAATTACGAAGATAAAATACTAAAACTTCTTCCAAATTTCATCAGAAACAATATTTCACAATATAAACACAAAGTGTGTAGGATATTCAAAGATAGAATCGAATTCCTTAAAGTAAAAAACATAGAAATTACAGAAGAAAACCTGACAAAGAAATTCAATAAAATAAAATTTGGTGCAGAACTTCTTGAACTTGGAAACAGCCCTTCAGCGGTGAAATCTTTCATAGAATCATTTAACGAATCACCGTTGAAAGCTTTAAAAAAACTGACTGAAGCAAAGCATGAAGCAAAAAATCAGAATTTATCAGAAGAAGGGAAAAAAGCACGAAATCACAAAAAGCAAGAAATAGATTATTCTGTTTTAAATAGCCTAAATATTTAGGCTATTTTTTCTTTCCACTGCATATAATATAAAAAAATAAAAAAAAGAAAGGGAGAATATATCATGGGTAAAGGAAATGTTTGCGTAAGAGGAGAATACGAAGGTCTATATTATATTGACTTGAGTAATTTCACCGATAAATATATTAATGAAGATGGAGAAGAAGTCATAAACTATGATTTGCAGCACGAAGACATTGAAAATTCACTTGAGCAATTCATCAGTGATTTTACAGCCAGGTTTAAGTCTTTCTACCCATGTGATAAATGGATCAGTAGGACAGAGCGTGCTATACTCGAAAATTCACTATTCTACATCGTGATTGAAGATAATGAATGGAGTATAGCGGTAAAATTAATCCAAAAAGAAGAAGATTGCGCAAGTTATAATATGACAAACCTTCAGGCAGGCTTATATAGAAAATATCTTGAAGGTATCAAAAATTGCCTGTTCAACCAGTTTGAAGAATTGGGTGTTTATGGGGGGGCATGGACATATGGAATAATAAAAAGACCCAAAAAATAAAAAAGAAGCTTGAAATCAAGCTTCTTTTTTTATGAAAACTTGTTTTTTAAAAAAACACAGGGATGTTATAAATGTTCCGAAGTTAGAACTAAAAGAAAAACACATGAAGAATTTGTGGAAAAATTAAAAGAAATACAAAAAGAAGCCTATATATAGGCTTCTTTTTGTTACAAACTTAAAAGCAAAAAAAAGAAGCTATTGTAGAAATAGCTTCTTTTCTGTCTGTAGTTTTTTTTATTATAACAGTATCGAATAGAAGAAACCGAAGAATATACTTACCGCGCCAAGCCCCGCAGCAGCTAATCCAGTCCATAAAACTCCCATAAGTGCTTGCTGTCTTTGCTGCGGATTACCAGATGAAGCACCAAGTTTCATAAAGTTAAGGATAAAGAATACAAGCATTGTTATGGCTGCTACTCCAGATATACCAGCTATAAATGTTTTATATTTTGCAAATATAAGTGTCCATGTTTGTGATTGATCCCCTGATCCAAATCCACTCATCTGAATTTTACCATTTTCCATTCTTACACCAATATCATTAACTGTGGATTTTTTTACATATATATAATATTTTGATCCTACTTGTGTTCCTGTATTTTTTGTTTCAATAGGGATTACATACCCATTATGTTCATCTTTTACCTTCGAATAATCATCATAATAAACCTTAGTCCCATCTGGAAGCTCAACTTCACTGCTTTCAGCCGCAAATACAGGAGCAACCATCAATGCCATTATAATCATAACCATTAATAATGCTGAAATACGCTTTAACATATTAAATACACCTCCAAAAAATAAATTATTTTCGATTCGTTATATTATAATTTCAAACCATTTTAAATATAACTATTTTTTTTCAAAAAACGATTCTGATTTTACATATTTAAAATATACAAAATCATATTCCCATATAACTCAATTTTGCATAACAGTCTTTTTTTTATCAGGATTTATTTTCTATATCATTCAAAAATTGCTGAATTTCTTCCTTATTTCCCTTCAAAATCTGTTCCGTTACAGTAAATTTTTTAACTTTCTTATATTTCGGAAGTTCGAACATCAAATTGTACATTTGTTTTTCTATAATTCCTTTTAGTCCACGAGCGCCCAAATTTTTCTTTTCTGCTTCATTTACAATATATTCAATCGCATCATTTCCAAATTCCATTTTAATACCGTCAATTTTGAACAGCTCTTTATATTGCTTTAACAAGGCATCTTTTGGTTTAGTAAGTATATCTTTTAATTCTTCCTTTGAAAGCTTGTTTATCCTTACAATGACAGGAATTCTTCCTATAAATTCAGGAATAAAACCATAGTTAATAATATCTTCCTGCAATATCTGATCAGAATTTATATTATTATTTGATTCTTCATTCCCAACATCCATCCCAAAACCAATGGAACGTTTGTTTTTATTCATCCTTTTCTTTATAATTTCATCCAGCCCTACAAAAGCACCCCCTGCAACAAATAATATATTCTTTGTATTCATTACGATCTCTTTTTTATCATATATTGTGCCATCCTTTAAAGGAAAAGACACTTCACTGCTTTCAATAATTTTTAATAACGCCTGCTGAACACCAGAGCCATTTACATCAACAGCCCTGTGGCTATCTTCTTTAGCTACAATCTTGTCTATTTCATCTATATAAACTATCCCTTTTTCAGCAAGTTCAAGATTTTTTCCAGCTTTAAGATATAATTTCTTTAAAATGCTTTCAACATCATCACCCACATAACCAGCTTCAGTAAAGGAAGTGGCATCTACAATAACTATAGGTAAATTAAGAATTTTTGCCAATGTTTGCATTATATACGTTTTTCCTGAACCAGTGGGACCTATAAGCATAATATTTGTTTTTTGTATATCGACTTTTGATTTTGCGTTAATTCTTTTATAATGGTTATAAACCGCAACACTTAAAATTCTTTTTGCTTCTTCCTGTCCAACTATATATTCATCCATCTTTTCCTTTATTTCATGCGGCTTCATTATGCCTTCCATATTTTCACCATTGATTATCTGTGCTTCAATTTCTTCTGTATCTTCTTTTAAAATTTTAAAACATTGGCTGCAAATATTTGCTTTTGCCCCAGGAATGATTTTCCTGTTAGGAGATTCACTTTTCCCACAAAAAGAACAAACCAACATGATAATAATCACCTCTTTTTCTTTTATCTTGTGTCAAAACTAAAAAAGATCTTTTATTTTATACCTGCTGCCAAGTAATCTTCTTATTTTTTCTATTATATTTTTTTCAAGCTTTGATACATTGGCTTGACTCATCCCTATATAATCTGCAATATCCTTTTGTGTCTTTACAGACGCCCCATTGATACCAAATCTGTGTGTAATTATATATTTTTCAGTTTCACTTAACGAATCTATTATTTCTTTAAGGTACTGAACGGCTTCTTTCATTATTACCTTTTCTTCGACACTTTTTTCGCCTACATCTTCGCTACTTATCGTTGACGCAATGCTTAAAGTGTTTCCATTTTTATCAACAGACAATGGGTTATCAATTGAAGTATCCTTTTCCCTATGTTTTTTTTCTTTTCTTAAGTTAAAGAGTATTTCATTCCTTATACAGTTGAAAGCAAAAGTAGAGAATTTTACGTTTCTGCTTTCATCAAATTCATGCAAAGCTTTCGCATAACCAATAAACGCTATACTTTCAAGTTCATCTTCAGAAATTCCTGTATTCTGGAATTTTTTTATTATAAAATAAACTAACGGAATATTTTCTTCGGCAAGTCTATCTTTTTCTTCAGGAGAAAGCGGCAAGATCATCACCCCCATAAGATTTGTAAGAAATGAAAATCTAATAATAGAATACCACTTAAATTGAAACCTAGCAATTTATAAAGTGTTTAAGCGTATGTAAAATTGTCGGATATCATAAGCTTAATTCTTATTGATTAATTTTCTTTTGTATTATATAATTCTAAAAAAGATATCCTTCACCAGGAGGTAGATAAAATTGAACAAAAAACAGATCGTATTCATTATATTCGCAATTATTATTTTAATAACGCTAATATGCACTGTATTTTTATTAAAAAATAAAAATAATCCAAACACGGAAGAAATAAGCATAAGTGATTACAATCCTATAATTTCTGAAAAACTGAATTATACTTTAATAAATTTTTACAAAGACAAGGATATGATACAAATCGCACAAAAATATATCGGGAAGGAATACGGGAATATAACATATATTGATAGAATATCAGCAAATAAATATAAGTTATATGATTTAAAAAAGCCTGTTATAATTGAATATATAGATCCACATTGTACTGCATGCATAAACGCAATTGAACCAGTTGAAAAAATAAGAGAAAAATACAAAGGCATATACACATTTATTCCTATAACAGATAAATTATCAGCATCAGAAGAAAGTATATTTGAACAAAACGGTTTAACTGAATTTTACTATTTTGATTCAACAGAAACTGAAAAAATAAACGACTACCATCAATCTGCAATACCATTTTTTATATTCCTTGATGAAACAGGAAATATAAGGCTTATACACAGAGGGAGTGTATCGGAAGATATTTTAGAAGGATTGTTATATATAGCATATGAAGCAGACAAATAAAAAGGACTTTTTAAAAGTCCTTTTTTTTTATGAAAAAATAAATGAGTTAAGATAAGAAATATGAAACTGTACCAATTAAAATGAACAAAGCAGTAAGTGGCAGGAATATTAAATCAAAAAAACATGAAATGCATAAAAATATACAAATTATCAGCAATTGAATTATAAAATGTCTTTTTAGTTTAATTATCCTCTTATTTGCACAAAATAGTAAACAAGTAAACAAATATAAGAAAAATAAAAGAAAGGAGCAAGAGGAATTCTTTTCTTATTCAGTGTAATAAGCCTGAAAATAAGATTAGATACCATTGTTATAGCAACTAATAATATTGACGGATAAAATCCAATCCAAAGACCGATATTGCCTCCGAATTTTATATCTCCAGCTATTCTGTCTCCAGAATACATAGCGAGCAAGAGGAATGTGAGAAAAATAACCGCTCCACCCATAATCCAATCTTTAATATAAAGCCCGTTATGCAATATAATACCGTTTATAAAAATTACGACAACCCTGCTAAGAAGCATAGCAATATTGAATTTGTCATATATTTTCATATACTTGATATCCGTATATGTGGCAATTATGAAAAAAATATTCAGAACAATAACAATCCAAAGCTGAGAAAAATTATTTGACAAAGATTCATTGAAACTATTTATCGCATTTTGAAAAAAAGTTGAAAACAAAACATCATCTCCCTTCCTTTTACTATTAATAATTATATCTTCAAAATAACAGATCCGCAATAATTACAAGGTTGAAGAATTAATAATTTATGATTTATAATACAAAAAAACAATGGTTTTTCAACCATTGTTTTTTTTAGTTTTATTAATACGGGACAAATAATCTTGCTTTAACACGAACCTGAACATTACCTGATGGACTTACTCTTGCCGAAGGGAAAAATGGAACAGGATTTTTTACTATCCTTTTTGGGGTATATCTTACCGTCGCTTTCAGGTAATAAGTTTGCCTTGAAACATTATCATTAAAATCTTCACTTGTTGTTTCATAGTTGGATTCAAGGAATGGATTTGGATCAACATATTGATAGAATGATCCGCTTCCATAACTGTAAGTAGTTGGAAATAATGTCTTAAATTTTTGTATAGCTGCTGGCGGGTTGCCTCTAAGGTTTCCTATACCAAGCTCAGGTTCGTCCAGTGTCGAAACCAGGGCATATACGCTTAAATTGTTAATATTTGATTGCATATATACCTTGGCTAATGTCCCTACTATTGTATCAATTATTATAGCAGTTGATACAAACAACAGTAAAATTATTACAGTTCCTATAATGGCTTCGTCAAAACCTTTATTATTTTGCAATTTTTTTAAAAACGAGTTCATAATTATCATCCTCCTATTATTGAATACCTTGTTCATTTCTAATAAATGCTTCGGAAACAACTTGACGGTTTAAAGTAAATGTAACTGGGGAATCACTGACAATAGGCAAAATTTTCGGCAAAATCTTCCATCTGTATTGTATGGTAAGTTGAACATCCATTGGCGTAGCGTAGTCATATGGGGAAATGCTGCTTGGGATATCAGTATAAAGGTTTTGCCCGTTTATTTTAAGCTCCCATGATTCGCAATCCTTAAAAGTTTTCGCCAATGAATTGAATAAAGTTACTCTGTCTATATAACGGCTAAAAAATGTATCACTTACATCATAATTTTGGTTTACTCCCCATGTAGTTTTCCAGTTATTCAAAGTAGAGCTGCTGACTATTCCCCCCTGTCTTCCAACAACCCTTGATACAGTTGTAAGTTGTCTTATCGCTGCGTATTTTTTCATTGAAACATCAGCAACATCAAGAAGGAAAGCTATAAAATAAAATATAATCATCATTATGATGACATAATGTATCGCTGTCATTCCTTTATTGTTTTTTAACTTTTTTAATATCATAACCTTCACCCCCTCTTTTTAAAAAGAGTTATTACCAGCATTCTGAAATAAAGGTTGCCTTATGCTGTATTGTCGGACCCCTTGTATTTTTAGTCAAAGGATTCATTACAAATGATGACAGTCTCCATCTTGTTTTTATCTGCAATATTACAGAACCTGGATCTGCAAAACGCATATTACTCATAACAGTAGGATATTCTGTCGAATCTTTGTATACATAATATTCGTTAGGAGAATAAGTAGATTCATTTCTTACACTCAAACTCCATTCATCATCCTTAATATCAAGATATTTAAAAGCATCCTTAAATTCTTTTACCAATTCAGAATTTGTTATAATGGTAGCATTCTGCCCAAGTCCATTTAACCCACCCTGAATACCAAGTTTTGTAGCGTAATTATGCAGCATAAAGCCTGATATTACAAACTGCGCTACAATAAATATCAAATCAAAACATACTGCAAAAAGTGTCAATAGTCCAAAATAAGTAATACCCTTCTGAATATAAGATGTTCCTTTATTATTTTTTAATTTTTTCACAAACATTGTAAACATGCAACTCACCACCTTAAAAAACAATATTCTACTACCTGAATTATATTTTTTAATAAGTAAAAAAATCACAAACCTGTTGTTTTATTATTAAACAAAAAAAAGAAAGCCTTCAGCAGACTTTCTTTTTTTTAACTAAATTACCGAGAAGTCCTCCACTTCTAAGCGTAAGCGAAAGTGGAGGATGAATCGGTTATCCAATGTAAGATAATTATTCCAACGTAGTCAGTTAAGACTTAGGGTAGTCAACTAGGGCTACACAAGCCCCCACTTCAAGCACCTATGGTGCTAAGTGGTGGGTAGTTGACGAAACAAATCCGAAATATTAGCCCTGTTTCAGTCCGTTAACCTTTTCAGTTGCGCCACCGAGCCATGATACCATTGCGCTTCCCAGAGCGATCAATGCTGTCGCAACAATAAGAGCAACGGAAATACCAATAATTGTCTCAATCTGAGGTCCACCATCTTCACCCTGAAGAGCTAGTCTTGCGCGATTAATTAATTTGTTCATATCATCTACCTCCTTATAAAGATTGAAAGTTTAAGAACTATAATATTATAATAATTAAAAAATAAAAATATTACCAACAATACTTCAATAACTTGTCTTATTAACCACAAAAATGGCTGAATAAAAATTCTTATGGTCTTAAATTGTCTATATAATCTTTTGCACCAGCTACCCAGGAAGCCATAGCATTTCCAAGAAACATAATAGCAGTAGCAACAATTAAAGCAACAGACATATTTATAACTGCTTCAAGGTTTGGTCCGCCATCTTCATTTTTTAATACATCTTTAATTTTAGAAATAATTTTAATCATGCTAAAGCCCCCTTTCCGCTTAATCAATATATAATATTCCAGATTTTTGTAATTATTATTGACATTATGTCTTATTGTGCGGATATAAAAAATATATTTTTATTATAACGCACGCAAAACCTGATTTAAGGTTGGTAAACCAAGTACAGCAATATTCATTAAAAGAAGAGGTCCCTGTATTACCTGGGACATTGTTTTTCTTGTTCCTACTTTTTTAATCATAAGTGTTTTCTGCATTTCTGCTATTTTTTCAGCCTGGCTTACAAAACCTTCTTTTACGTTACCACCTTGCTCTATTGTCAACCTTACTAAAGCAACAAATTCTTTTACTTCAAACAAATCAACCTGATCACGAAGATTATTCAGCGCGACATTTATTCCTTTATTATCACAGTCTATTATGAACTGCTGCAAATAAGGCTTCCAATCTTCACCAACATACTTTATAGCGTCTGCGATAGCCTGTACAATCGGCATATCAGCGGACAAATATCCGCTTGTTATTCTGATGAAGTCAGGGAAATCATTAAACAATCGCTCCCTTTTGCTTTTTAATTCATTCTTAAACATTATGTCAAGCCCTAAAAACATTACAGCTGCAAACATTAATATTGTAAATTTGATTGTGCCAGATAAAGACATCCCTATAATAAACATAAATACCCCAGCAATTTTTAAAGCAATACTTGCTGCAATAAATGATTCAGGTGAAAATGTATCATCCCATCCTATCATCTTCAATTCTTTTCTCAATATTTCCAAATTGGCTGTTTTTAATGACGGGAGATATTTTTCAAGAAACGGGAAAATGTATTTTACTATAGGTTCAGTATATTGTTCTATAGTTTCATAAGTATTTTTATCTTTTTTCTTAGCTTCCCTTTTCAACTGATTCAGCCTTCTTTTCTGTATACTGTAATCTTCGAATGAAAAAAGAAATTCAACAATGTTTCTTGTCAGGAAAAATATAATAGAACCAACAACTATAAAAAATAAAAAATGTATCATCTGTATTCATCCCCCTTTTACTTAATTCAACGGCGCAGCTATTCTTGCGTTAATAAACCATATCGCGCCTATAATTACACTCACAATAACAGCCATTCCAAGCTTTCCAATTGGATCCCTTAACATGAATTCAAGATACCCCTGCATTGTAAAAGTACCAAAAAGGAAGAATGCAGGAATTGTACTAACCATAATGTAGGAATCTTTGACTGGTTCCGAAATTTCCTTTTTAAGAAATTCCTTCATTTTCCTGTTTTCTTCAAACTGTTCATAAGCTTGCTTTAAAAGTTTTCTTCTGACTTCTTCAGTTCCTAAAGTAGATGCTATCTTATAGTAATCAGATAATCTTGCAAGATATATATTACCCGTTCTTCTTGCTAAATTATCCATTGCATCACCAATAGAAACACCAACTTGTATTTCAGCAACAGTTTTTTGCAATTCTCTGAACATTGGTTGTGTTCCTCTGAATTCTTCCATTGTCAAAACCAACGCTCTTTGAAAGTCTCTTGTATTTTCATATCTTTTAATAACCATGTTCATAAACAGACCAATCTGCCTTTCCAATATTCCAAAACGCCTGTTTTTAATAAATGTAATTACCTGTTTAGGAACAAACAGAGCAACTATCGAAAATATAATACCCATCAATGGATTCTGCATTAATACGCTGAATAGCAGGAACAAACCAATAGAAAATGAACCGCATACGATTACATAATCAGTATAACTCCAATTAAGACCTGCTTGTAAACATAATGTTTCTATCTTATATCTTTTTGAATAATCAATTTTCTTTTCAGTATATTCCCTTATTTTAACTTTTAACAAATTTTCATTGGCAAAAGTATCAGCTTGTTTTTTTCGGAATGTTAACGCTGAAAGATCCTTTCCTTCAAAATATGAATATAATATGGTTCCTATCATTACTACCAAAAATATTATTAACGGCATTAATGGTGCACCCAAGAAAAACACCCCCTAAAGATATCTATTTTTTCTTTATATTATACAAACAAATTTAATTAAAAAAATCAAAAACGGTCTTATAAAGATGTTTACAAAAAAAAGAAGCAGGTTATTTTCCCTGCTTTATATATTAACTTTATCTATTGTAATCTCCTCGCTTTGCTAGGTTTACATGGCATTAGATTTTCACCATGCTTATTTTTTACGAACACTAACATAAAGTGTTCCTCCTTTCAGGAGTTGTTGCCC
>Ga0209508_1001219_pt1 | contig 21036 bp, 16 predicted proteins | sample AD_UKC129_MetaG_FD_184427 | JGI IMG/M metagenome (GOLD analysis project Ga0209508, IMG submission 184427) | Active sludge microbial communities of municipal wastewater-treating anaerobic digesters from Canada - AD_UKC129_MetaG (SPAdes) (version 2) | ecosystem: Engineered > Bioreactor > Anaerobic... | reverse complement strand
ACACCGTCGGGAAAACGTAAGAGCATCCCTGACATGCCAATATCGATATCGTTATCCCTTCCATTGTTGCCTGTCAGGATGATCCGGCCATCGACACTTACCAAGCCGCCGGGACTCGTTTGCGGCTCGAGCGGTGGGTCTGGCGGAGGGGACTTCGGAATGGGATTGGATGGGTCGTCGGTGGGAAGTTGAATGCCCATGGCATTGACCATGAAGTCAATCAAGTCCTGGACGGTGGTTGTACTGGTAATGACCAAGGACTTGGTCGCAAGTGTTCGCCCACCCTTCATCCCGGCGAAATCGAGGATACCTTCCTGGAATACGTGTTCGTACGATGTGCCATCTCGGCGCAAAACGTCCACCAGTTTCGTCGAGGGGATGATCTTAGGACCATCCATGTCCAGGACCGGCCGAGTCAGTAGTTCCTCGTCGGACATCGAATCGGTCAAGACAACACCAGCGTCGGTCACCCCGTTAACCACGGCAACCAGATGGTATTGAGTATCTGTAGGCGAATAACGGTAGATATACCGGTTGTTCCATTCAGCCGGGTCACCCGTGGGTAAATCCTTGAGAACCACTCGACCGTTGAGGATGTTGATAGGATCGCTAATAGGACTGGGACGGCTAATTCTGCCATCCTTTTCAAACGCCACATAGTAGGTAAAGTTACCACTGAGCAATGTCGTGTCCATCGCTGGACCGAGGTTGGCGTCAGGCGTTTCGTCCAAATAGCTTGCCGTGCCCATGGGGACCTCATCCACATATTTGAATTCTGTTTCCCCCGACACGCGGCGATAAATGCGAATGTAGTCATAATTCCCACTGGGATCAGTGGGCAGATTGGAAATCAGTAGCGAGTCACCACCGGCCCCAACTGTGCCCGTGATCGTGCTGGAATACATCCCCTCACTCATTGCCGGCGGGTCATTGGGCGGCCCGGGGAGGTACTGCCCATGGGCAAACACAATTTTGTATTCGTAGGTGGTCCCGGCTACGAGGCCACCTGTTCCCGTAGATTGACTGGAGAGAAGAGTTCCCGAAACATTTGGCTCTGGGGAATATCCGGGGCTCAACTGCGTTTCGGGACGAGTGTAACGCCCATCACCCAGGATAGGTGTTTGAATTCGCGACGCCGTCGTAGCCAAATCACCGGTTGGAGATAGGGTACCTTCCAAATAGACATTTTCTGTGGCCTTCGCCACGGCCTCGGAACCAATGGGAATTGTGATCGGCTCCAACTCGGTGCGCTGGACCTGAAAATTATCGTCAATGCCGTACCCTAGCACCCGATTTCCTGTGATCGTTACGAGTTGGTTCTGGGAATTCAATTTGAAAATGCCATTTCGCGTGTAGAGTCGCTCATTCTGCTGACCTTCCACAATGAAGAAGCCATCACCCTGGATGGCAATATCCCTTGGGTTAGAGCTAATTTCAATCGTCCCCGGATTGAAATTGGGGGTAATGTCAGCCACCATTGTTCCCAAGCCGATTTGGCGGGGATTGGTTCCTCCCGTGTTGTCCGTAGGCATCGCCCCCAGGGCCAGCGTTTGCAAGAACTGGGTGGCAAACGCTGCCGAAGAGGCCTTGAAGCCAACGGTGTTGGAGTTGGCCAGATTGTTGCCGACCACGTCAATGGTGGTTTCCGCTGCCGTTAAGCCTGTCAACGCGGTTGTGAGTGCGGAGGCTAGACCCATATCTATGGCTCCTTGGACTCGCTATTGACAATCCCCCACAGAGCGTCTCTTTCAACGTGTATCTAGTTTGATCTCCGTCACCGTTCGACGCCCTCCGATTCGTAAATCAAAGTTGATTCATCACAGGTATTCGTTCGTGAGCGATCCCCTCTTTAGATAACTTCTTTGATGTTTCTCATGGAAACTGTTGTGTTATCAAAGTGCACATAGAAGCCCTTCTCATCAGCCGAGACCTTTTCTACAACTCCCACGACCTCCTTACCGTTCGTATCCAGTCCCTTGACGGTTCGGCCAATCAAATTGGTCCCGCTGGCGAGACTCTCGGCGCGGACTAGCGATTCCAACGTGCTCACGAGCCGCAAGTTAGACTCGATTTCCCGAATTTGACTGACTTGCTGCAAGAGCTGCGCATTGTCCATAGGATTGAGGGGGTCTTGGTTCTGCAACTCTGCAATCATCATGCTGAGGAAACTATTGAGATCCAGGTCGCGAAAGGCGTCGTGACCGGTAGGATTCTGGTTCGTGGCTTGGCGAGTCGCAGCTGCTGAGTTAACGATCATTGTTCACTCCATCTCAACAGATTTCAGATCGCTGACTGTCTTGTTCCATCTCAAATGAAAACATCAAATTGGCGGTCTCCCAGGCGACGCGTGGGAATACTGGGAATCTGGCCGCCGACTTCTTCAGAGGACTTCGGCTCAGCCGAGGCACCCCGGTGCCGCGACGGGTGGGATGAACCCAGGAATTCCTCACGGCCCTTGGTTTGGCCTCCGAGAGAATCGTTCATCAGTGCCACGTCAAAATGCTCTACGCGAATTTGGTGCTCAGCGAGACGCTCTCGCAGTCCGGCGATGTTGTCAAGAAGGACCTCCCGCGCCGCCAGGGTTTCCACTTCAAGACGGGCCGTGAGAACTCCCTCCTGGACTCGCATCTGAAGTCTCAGCGCACCCAACTCTGGCGGATGGAGTCTCAGGCGAATTTCACCATTGCGCTCGTGTGCCAAGCGTATCGCCTGGGCCACGCGCTGAACGGTGATTATCTGCTCAGCTTGATCCGCACGCATCGAGGGACCTTGCGCAAGAGATTGTTCACCCGTCTTTGGCCCCGTGGAAACCTCTGTCCTGGCTAAATCCTTTCGGGTGAAGACGAACCCCGCCCCTTCTTGTTTCGCCCCTTCGACCGTTTTTACCCTTTCATCCCGCTCATTGGACACTGCCAGACTGGCATTGACGCTAGGATCGTAGGAAGTGACAAGGCCGGCGTTCTGTGGCGTCATCTCCGTCGTACCACTCGTCAACTTTTGGCTTACGGTGGGGTTCGCCCCATTGTCCTGCCCTGAAAGTACCGCCGATTCTTTCTTCCGCGAAACGGTTTGACCAATAACATCTGACTGTCCCCCTGACACAGCTACGGCAGGAAATGCGGAACGAAGTTGCTCGGATACGGTCTCACTATCCCCCGTTGCCCGCTCCTGGTTGACCGTTCCCCCGGTTTGATTGGCTTCTTCGACCGCTTCCGAAGATGGTACCGCGCTCGGCATTATTTGAGCCTGGGGCCCACCTTTATTCAGCTTTTTCCCGAAAGGTTTGACTTCCGACTCAAAACCTAATCCGGTTTCCTCAATCTGATCGGTACTATTTTCTTCGCTCGTAATCAACTGCACCGTGAGGGGTAAAACACTCTGCCCTATTCCGACAACATCCGCCGTCACATCGCTCGCTTTGTCTTGCATGTGGGATGTCTCTGGAGCGGACTCCTTTACAAGAGTGTCTGCGACGAGCGTGCCAGGCTCGGCCCCCTGGCCCTTTTGACAGCAAACGACTACCTGGTAGGGATTCGTGGACGTCTGGGGCTCCGCGTCCTGCCCAAGCGCGGCACCCTCGCCACTGTTTTTGCCCGACCTCTCGACATCGCTGTCATCGTGCAAAGCTTGGTCATGCTCTTGGGCAGCACCTTCTTTTGGCATTTTCCCTGGGCAAGGCTCAATAAGCTTCTCGTCGCGAGTATCAGCAACACTTTCTCCCTGGTGGGCCCCGTTTTTTGTCCCACCCGGAATCGTTTCAGCACATCGAGCAGTGACACTAGGGCGCGAGGACTCTTCCGTCCCCTGAATTTCCGATGCCAAAACGTTCCAAAAGCTAGAACCCACCTCCTCAGCCTGGTCAGAGAATCCTAGGCCTCTTGTCTGGATAGCAGACAACGAATCGATAATGCCTATTTCAGGAGCGAACCCGATTCTGTCGAGCATGATATGTTGCCAGTTCTTGTGATTGTGTTAGTTGTAATATTCCGTATTGTGTTCAGCTGTATCTAAATCATTCTGCCGCCCTCCCGATCGCGACCTCCCAAGAATCCAGTTACTGCTGGGAAGTTCCCAATTCCCCGCCCTGGCGGAGACGCCTCAAGACCTCGGCAATCCTGGCCATTTCTTCCTCGGTACGGAACTCTGCAATGATGCGGGCACGCTTAGAGTCGCTCATGCCTTGCAAAAGCGTGACCACTTGGTCCTCTTCCTTTTGTGCCAACATTTCCTCGATTAATTGCTTGGCCTGAGTCGGGCGAAGGGATTCCAAGGTTCGTCGCACGGCCTCCAATCCGGCACTTTCCGCCTCGGCCTTCATCTGGGCCAAGCGTTCCTGGAATGCCTTTTCCTGTTGCCCAAGAACCTCTTCTTTTTTGCTCAACGTCGTTTCCCATTGCAGAAGCTCATCCTTGAGGGAAGCGAGCATCTTCTCTTTCAGTTCCAGATCGCGGTAGCTGCTCGCTCGCTTGGCGAGGATATCGCTATAAGAAGGTTCCTCGGCTGGCTCTTTGGGACCGACCGGCCCGGCAATCGCGGTAACCGGCGGCGGAAGGGTTCCGCGGGCCGCGGCGATGGCTGTGCGTATCTTCTCGGGGGTCAACTTCCATGCGAACCAAAGGTGAATGAAAAGACAGAGTGCTCCTATCGCCATTGCGGCGAAGAAGTAGAGAAGCACCGAAAGTATGGTCTCCAAGAACCTCATCATGGCTCGCGCAAGCCGTGCGATCTGCGGTTTGCTATTTCATCCAGTTTCTTCCCTTCCCGTGCCCTTTCCTGCTTTTCATGAGCGGTTCGTTGCTTGTCGCGCAAAACTTCCAAAATGCGGACCTCCCGGTTGGCCTCCATCAGTGCCAGTTGCCGTTTTTCAATCTCTCCCTCGATCGCCGACAGTTGTTTGGTCAAGTATTCGCGCTGGGCATTCAATACGGCCTCATACCGTCGCCAAGCAAGCATTTGATCGGCGTCAATACTGCCTTGTTGCAAACTTTCCCGAAGTGCCGCTCCCAAATGCTGGCGCTCCGCCTCCAGTGCATCCCGCTGCCGCAGAAGGATGTCTCGCGCCGCATATGCCTGTTCTAGTTCTCGTTTCCTTTCATCCCTTTCCTGTTCACGGATACGTAGTACAGTTTCCAGTCTGAAGGTAAATCGGCGCATGGAGGTTTGGATACCATTTAGTGTCCTTGTTTATTGATCAAAGTTTCCGATTCATGAACGCACCGGTGGTCCATTGACCCCAGCGTGCCGTCCGGTGGACTCCTTCCCGGACTGTTGCGTCGTAGCGGCCCGCAAGGTCTCCTGAATTTGTTCACCCAGTTTGATCACGCTGTCTCTGGTTTCATTGAATTCCGCCCGCTGACCCACGTTTTGTCGAAGGAAAGCGTTGATCGTATCCCTTAGTTGGATGGAAAGATCGACCTTCGGATGGCTGCCCCGACGGTAGGCTCCAATTGTGATCAAATCTTCGTGTTCCCTGTAAACACCCATCAGGTCCCTCACCTGCAGGGCGGACTGATAATGTCGAGGTTCAACAACGTCGGGCATTAGCCGGCTAAGACTCTCCAAGACATCGATGGCTGGATAATGCCCTCGGTTGGCCAAGCTCCGCGAGAGCCAAATATGTCCGTCGAGTAATCCGCGTGCCGCGTCAGCCACCGGTTCGTCAGGGTCATTACCTTCCACCAACACGGTGTAGAACGCCGTGATGCTTCCCCGGGGTGTTCGTCCTGCCCGCTCAACAAGTCGCGGGAGAAGGGCAAAAACACTGGGCGGATAACCGCGTGTCGTAGGGGGTTCGCCGGCGGCCAGTCCGATTTCCCTCTGGGCCAGGGCGAATCGCGTAAGGGAGTCCATGAGCAAAAGCACATCCTTACCCTGATCCCGAAAATACTCCGCGATTGCCGTGGCTGCGTAGGCCGCCTGGACTCGCAAAATGGCCGGTTCGCTACTAGTGGCAACCACTACCACGCTTTTCTTCAGGCCTTCCGGCCCCAAATCCCTTTCGATAAAGTCATTGACCTCCCGCCCCCGCTCACCAATGAGTCCGATGACAATGACATCGGCCGCCGTATAACGGGCCATCATGCCCATCAGGACACTCTTGCCCACCCCGGCTGCTGCAAAAATGCCGAGACGCTGTCCCCGCCCACAAGTGAGAAGACCGTCAATGGCTTTAATCCCCGTGGGAAGCGGATCCTGAATCCTGGGGCGCTCGCACGGGTGGGGTGCCGGTTGATCAAAAAGGACACGGTGCTTAAGAAACGGCTGAGCCTTGCCGTCGATCACGTGGCCCTGGGCGTTCACCACCCGGCCGAGCAAGTCATTCCCCACGCGTAACCAATGCAGTGTCCTGGCCAACCGTACCCGACACCCCGGCCGCACACCTTCTGGACGACCCAAAGGAAATAAAATTGTCGAGTCGTTCTTGAATCCGATGACCTCCGCCAACACGTTACCGCCATGAGGAATCTCGATTTCCGCAAGAGACCCCACTGGGACCGAAAAGCCGTGGGCGATCATGGTGATGCCGAGGCTTTGCGTCACCGATCCTTCGATCTCTGCGGAAATGATTCGCTCTAAATGGCTCTTAAGGTCAATCATTTTCTTGGCACGCAGTCTTCCCCAATGTTTTCATTGGCCTGTCAATTCCTCGATGATCCGTTGCACCTGTTTCTCGAACTGTTGGTCTATGGAGCCAAAGTCGGTCTCAACCCGACATCCCCCCCGCGTGATCGCGGGATCAGGCAAGACCTCGCCCACAGCCGCCGGGGATAATTCCTGAAGGATTTTTGTCACAACAGGGCGAAGAGCCTTTTCGTCTTCTGGGTGCAATCGGATTCGCACCCGCGGGGCCTTGGCCGCCAGCTCGAGCGTCTCGCGAATCAACGGGACGGCAACTTCAGGGGTTTCAATCACAGCTTGCCGCACGAGCTTAACGGCGATGGCCCCCGCCAAGCGTAAAAGCGATTTTTCCCACTCCGCCAGAAATGCCTGCCTCGCCTGGTTGATCTGTGATACGGCCTCCCGCAAGGCAGGGAGAACCGTGGTAAGGCTTTTCTCCAATTCACTGCGAATAACCCGTTCTGCTTGCTCCGTCCCTGATCGTCGTCCTTCGATCTCGGCGCGTTTACGAATTTCGGCTGCTTCTTTTTGGGCCTGGGCAACGATCTGGACGGCCTGTTTCCGCACGCCGTCCAGGTATGCCCTGGCGCGCTCGGCCATGTCTTCAAAATTGAACGGCGTCGCCTGGGCGACTCCTGCACCATCGTGAACCTTGATGACTGAGGACCGAGCTTCCATTGGCATCCCAACCAAAACTCACTTCGCTATCAGATGCCTTTTCTCCCACAAGACACAGTCTGCATCAGAGCCCGTAAGTACTCCCCGGCGAACGTGCCGACCCGGTAGCCACCGGATGCGATTGCAATTCCGGGGGCAGTCGGATGCGGCGACAAGCCGCCAACTTGCTGGCGTATTCTGCAAGGCGGCGGCGGGCCTCCTCAACATCACTCAGTCGGACCGGTCCCAAATCGGCCAGCTCCCGGCGAATGGCCTCAGCCCTCCACGTCGGGAACTGCTGGAGCACTTTTTCCACAAGGCCCAAGGGAGCCCCCCAAAGCGAGAGGACAACCAACTCGTCATCAGCCTTTTCAAAAATCGTCGCCAGGGCCGATTCATCGAGACGGATGAACTGGTTGAAATCGATCTTTGGAATCGGCGAGAGTCGCTCCGCCAAATCGGGAGCAAAGTTTGCGAGATTATCCAGAATCTGCTGACTAACATGCTCCTGAGATTGATGCACAATCCCATTGACCGCAGTGATCCCGGCAATCCGTCGTCGTTGAATGGCCACCAACTGAGATAGCTTGGACTCCAAGGCACGATCGACTTCTCGAAGGACCTCAGGATCTGTTTCTTCGAGGCTGATCAAGCACCTGATGATGTCCACCTGCATCGCGGGAGGAAACCGGACCAGCACGGCCCCGGCCTGGTGTGGCGGCAAGTGCGCCAAGACCAAGGCAATCGTCTGAGGGCGTTCACCCTGAAGAATCCCCACGAGTTTATCGGCCTCGGCCTCCCGCAATAGCCGAAAGGGTGGTGATCCCTCAGTGTCTTCGTTCTTCTTTGCCGGTGCATTCATTGACGACTGGAGTATCAATTCTGTGCCTTCCCACTGGGGAGGCGTGCTGGTTAACGTTGTTTCGCGCGATGGTTGGGCCGTTGTTTGCATGAACTCTCGAATGACCTGTTCCCGCTCTTCAGCCGGGATTCGTCCGAGGGCCATCCAAGTACTTCGGACTTGATCCGCGTACTCCCGCGGAAGGCGATCCAGTACTAAGTCCGCGGTCTTGGCGTCTAGGCAATCGATAAAAATCGCAGCTTTGCGCAATCCAGCGTGGGCCATATCTTGCTTTCAGGTCCTCTGATTAAATGGGATTGCCGATCCACGTCTTGAGAATGTTGGCAGCCGTTTCGGGATCATCGGCCACCAGCTCTGCCACTTCGTCGCGGAGTGATTTTCCCGTCTCCGATGTTCGCCACTTCTTCTTTTCTGACTTCTTTTGTTCCTCTTGAGCTGCTGTTTCCTCTGCCGCTGCGGCTACCGCGGGAGCCACCCCTGCCGGAGCCGAGGGGGTTGCGCGCACCGCCGACCGCAAGATAATCAAACTAAAGACCACCAGGCCCATCAGACCCAGCGTTGGCCAGTAAACCCGGAGAAAGTCAAACGTTTGCTCCACAATGCTGACTGGCTGTGGCGGCGGTAATGGCATATCGACAAAATCAGTGACAGTGACCAATTGAGAGGGGTCCTGTACGTTTTCGACGACGGGCAACAGGGCCATGACGTGGTTTCTGATTTTGGTCATCTCTTCCGTTCGTATTTTGTCGAGCTCCTGTGGCGTCGGCCCCTGTGGGTTGTTGGCTTGTGTCGGCTGTGATTGCTCCCAGATACGGCGGAAGTAACTGGCCGGGATGGCAACAGAAACGGTCACCCGCTTGGGAAGAAGGCCCGCCGTCTCCTGCTGAATCACCGTCTGTCCAACGGTGTTCTTTTCCGTCCGTTGGGTTTCTTCTTCTGTTTCGCTCGGTGTTGGGGTATTGCCTCCACTGAGAGATCGTGGTGTGTTTCCTTGGGCGACGTAGCCCACACGTCCTCCTGGGTCGCTTGTGGATTGCCGGGTCTTTGTAGTTTCCGTCACGTCCAACGGAACGGCCTTTGGGTCGATTTTGACCTGCTCCTGGCGTTGGTACTTTGTGGGATCAAGTTCGACATTACAACTTACCAGGACTCCGGGGACGTATCCCAAGGCGGTTTTGACCTTTTCCGCAAAGTAGGTCTCCCACGAACGTTTCAAAGCGTAGGTCCCCTCAGCAGCTTGGAGAGGTTCGTCGTTGGTCACATAGTAGTTGGCCCCTGTGTCCATATTGGTGACGACAACCTCTTCGGGTTTGATGCCACCGATACTCTTGGCGACGTAATAACGAATGGATCGCACGACTTGTTCCGAAAGCTCCTGCCCCCCGATCGGCTTAATGGCGACACTCGCCGTGGTGATGGTTTCTCGCCGTAAACCGCCTTGGTTAAGTCGTGAGAACATTACAACGGCATTCTGCACGCCTGCCATTTGGCTGATAACCCGCGAGAGTTCCTTTTGCAGGGCGATCTTCGTCCGCTCCTCCAGCTTATAGCGGCTTTCGAAGGCACTGGACTCATTGATTGTCTTTTCCAGAATATCCAGGTAGTTATAAGGCAGGGCATTTCCTTCAGCCAAGGCTGCCACGTATTTATCTTGCTTTCCCAGGGGAACGCGGATTCTGGTGCCCTCGATTCGATAGTCGTTTAGACCCTTGGCGGCAAACGCAGCCTCCATAGCTGGGAGATCGGTTGGCGAGAAGTGGGCGCCGTTCATGAGATAGGTCGATCCACCGCTTCCGCTGTAGGTGAAAAGATACCCGAGACTCACAAGGACAACGACGAGAAGTAGGACGGTCGTCACCCTTGTTCCCGGCGTCAGGGAAAGGAAGACATCTTTCAGTTGATCCCAGGTCTTATTGATGAAGTCCATCCTTGGACATCCATATCACTAATCGTCGTTAACCGAGTGGTATCACTTCACTAATGGCACTCTCATTCCTCTTTGCCACGAATTTCAGACCCGGATGTTCTGGAGTTCCTGATAAGCCTGCACCAGTTTATTTCGAATCTGCATCATTAGCTTGAAGGCGATGTCGGCCTTCTGCACGGCAGTTAAGACCTCCGCAGGCGTGACATCCTCCCCCGTGATGAGACGCTCCACTGCCCGGTCGGCCTCCTGTTGCATGGAGTTGACCTCATTGATCGAGCGGAGGAGGAAGTCCTTGAACTCACCCGACTGAGTTACCCGACCGGGTCCAGTCGGCCCAACAGGAGTGACACTACTTGGACTGATGGGACGAATCAGGTTCATCAGGCCAGAATCCTCAACGTCTGCTGCGTCAGGTCTTTAGTGATCTCAATGGTGCCAAGATTGGCTTCGTAGGCTCGGGCAGCCTCAAGGGCGTCTGTCATCTCCGTCATCATGTTGATATCTGGATAGGCGACGTAGCCCTTCATCGGCCCTGACTGGATCGCATCCGGGTGTCCCGGCTCATACTTGTAGCGCGGTGGGCGATCACTTTCAACGCGCACTGCTGCCACCTTGACCCCGCTGGCCCCATATTGTCCGATGCTGGTGTCGGCTTGAAAGACCACGTACCTTGGTTTGTACGGTTCCGGTTGGCCCAGCTCATTGTGTGTGGTGCTGATGTTGGCAATATTCCCGGCAATGGCGGTCATGCGTGTCCGCTGCGCAACCAGCGCGCTCGTACTGATGTCCAATGCCGAAAACATATCTCACCTCATCAGTAGATATTCAAGCCAATGGCGTACTCACCTTGCCTGAGCGTACGCCAGGCTAGGCGATGACCACCTCTAAAACGATATGGGGTCGAATCATTACACATGTTCACTGATTGCCGTCAAGAGTAAACGAAACTGGTTGGTCATAATCGTGATCGCCGTATTGTGCAAAATCTGGTTCTTGACCATCTCACTCACTTGTTGTTCCAGCGAAATGTCATTCCCGTCGTGCCGAAGGATAGGCCGAGCCTCCTTGCTCCACTGGGGCGAACTGGCCCTTCGAAGATAGACGGCATCTCCCGGTGACATCGACGGCCCCCGTCCATGCCGGGCGGCCACCGCCTCTTTCAAATAACCCTGAAAATCTTGGACCGGTAAATCGACGGCCTGGTAGCCTGGGGTATCCAGATTCGCCAGATTACCGGCCAGTACGGTATGGCGAACCTGGGAGAAATCGGCCACCGCCGATAAAAGGGGGATCGTCGTTTGCGTAAACAGTCCGTTCCACATGACCAATGTTTCTCAGCTCTAGGCTTAGGAGTGCATAAGCAACTATAATGCCAAACCTCGCGGACCAGGACTTCTGGTCTTCTGTTGTCACAAAGTGGTGCAAATCATGCAGTTTGGAAAGTATCTCGCGGCGACCTTTTGCATGTTATCCTGCTCGCGGTTTGTCACACCGGCGAGAATTGCCGAATGACTCCGCAAAAATTGCCGATCATCTTCACCCGGCGCGGGAAAAACGTTTTTCGCGGGGTGCGTAGCCATATTGCCGGAGTTTCTCTGTCAGGGTTCGCACACCAATGCCCAAGGCCTTCGCCGTTTTCTCGCGATGTCCCCCAAATCGCTCAAGGGTGGCTTCAATTAGGTACCGTTCCATCTCCTGGATACTCATTCCTACGGGGATATTTTCGAACTTCGGCCTCGCGGTTACATTGGGTAGCCACTTGCGAAGCTGGTCGGCACGTACTGTTGTCTCTGTGGTCAAGACGCAAATTCGTGTAATAAGATTCTCTAGTTCCCGCACATTGCCCGGCCAATCGTACTCCATAAGTAAAGCTAGAGCCGAGTCGTCGAGCTCAGGCACGGGTCGGGCCAGCCGTTGGGCGCACTGTTGCTGGAAATGGGTAATAAGTTCCGGAATATCCTCCTTTCGTTGACGCAGGGGCGGAACCCAAATGGGTAGCACGGCTAGGCGGTAATACAGATCTTGCCGAAATCGCCCTTCCGCAATTTCCTTTTCCAAGTCACGATTCGTGGTAGCAAGAACACGCACATCGACATGGAGCGTACGGCTGGAACCGACCCGCTCAAAGGCTTTTTCCTGAAGGACCCGCAGCAGCTTGGCCTGGAGGGGCGGCTCGATCTCGGTCACTTCGTCAAGCAGCAACGAGCCACCGTTGGCCATCTCGAACCTTCCCACCCGGTCGCAATCTGCACCCGTAAACGCGCCCTTCTCGTGGCCAAACAGTTCGCTTTCCATAAGGTGCGCCGAAAGCGCCGGACAATTGACACTGACAAACGGTCCCGCTGCCCGTGAACTCTGAACATGAATGGCCCGCGCCACCAGTTCCTTTCCCGTGCCGCTTTCACCGTAGATGAGGACGGTCTCACTCGTGCCGGCAACCTGGGCGATGCGCTGTCGCAGCTCCGTCATCAGGGAACTGGATCCCACCAAGTTCACGGCTTTGATTGTGTGGTCCCCCGTTCTGTTGGCTTGCCCAGCGAGTCGAAGTCTGCTGTGGCGTACTGCTTCTGCAACCAGGCGCTCCAGTTGATTGGCATCAAATGGTTTTTCGATATAGTCGAAGGCGCCGTGGCGTATGGCCTCAACAGCGGAGGAAACGGTGGCATACGCCGTGACCATGATGGGACGGGTCCGCAGTTGTTGTTTCTCCACGTAGCGGACCAGATCCAGCCCCGACATGCCCGGCATATTAAGGTCTGTCACCACCACGTCATAGTCAGCGCGATTGAGGGCACTCATCGCCTCGGCTGCACTGGAACACATTTCCACATGATGGCCGGCTTGCCGAAGAATATCGGCGATTGCCTGCCGAGACGGTGTGTGGTCATCCACCACCAACACCGTTCCCGGCTGGGTGTCGTATTTGCGATAATTCAGTTCAGTTCGTTTGTCTCGTGTCATGGGCCTCTCTATTAAACTCCCGGAAATGCTTCAAAGTTATCCGGAAACGATGATCCTAACATCCCTCCTGCTGGTGGCCGGACAATACGGCTCGCTGGGGTAACACGACCACAAATTGTGCGCCGCCTTCTGGGTTATTGCTTGCTTGCACGTGTCCGCCATGAAGTTCCGTCAAACATTCCACAATGGCCAATCCTAGACCCGTACCATTGGGCTTCGTCGTATAGAAAGGTTCAAAAATTCGGTGCAGGTGCTCCTCGTCCAACCCCGAACCCGAGTCGCTGACCCTCAGCCACAAGTCACCCTCTTCTGCATGAGCCTCGATCGTGAGGGTCCCCCCGTGGGGCATGGCGTCGAGGGCGTTGAGCACCAGATTGAGGAGGACCCGGCGCATTAGCTCGCGATCTGCCCACACATAGAGGGCTTGAGAAACCTCCACGACCGTTTTGATCTGCTGTGCCTGGATTTGAGGCTCAAGCCCAGCAAGCACCTCTTCGACGAGCCCTAGCAAGGGAAATAGAACACTCTGCGGTTCTCGATCCGCTGCAAACTGAAGTAAGTCGGTCACTGTGGTTTCTGCCGCTTGAACCGCCTCAATGACTTTGTGGAGGATCTCGCGGGATCCCTCATCCTCAGTCCGGCGCTCCAAAAGGCTCAGATATAGGGCCACGGGGACCAAACTGTTGCGAAGCTCGTGGGCAATGTGGGCCGCCATACGACCTAGGTCTGCCAAGCGGTCCTTCCGCGCCAATTCACGATTTTTGCGCTCCAGTTCCGCGGTCAATCGGCGGACTTCTGCCTGAAGGGCCTCGTGGGTTTGCTCAAGGCGGATCGTGGCCGCATGCCATGCCTCAAGGATCGTGCCCAGATCAGTTTCGGCACTTAGTTCCAAATCCGTTTTCTGATTCACAGAAGATCCTCCGATGATCGTTTGCCGATTGTTACCACTTCCGTTTGGTTTTCGAACAACTCTGCCCGATGGATTCACAATGTGAGATCCAGTTGCCCCGACTCATCACCGGGTTGCTGATATGCCGTGCGGGCCCGCACAAAGTCATGAAGCTCGGCCAACTGTTTGGCAATGTCCTGCTTGCGTTGTTCCAGAATGTGGGCGCATTCACTTTCTGTGCGAAGGATTTCCTCCAATAAGGCCCGGCTTTCAATCAGCACACCGGCAATGGCTTCTCGCCATTCCTGTGGAATGGCGTCAACTTCGTCTCCATAGGCGCCAATTTCTTTAAGGCGATGATCAATGGTCTGCAAATCCCCGAGGACACGCTGCTTGACCGCAAGTATCTCAAGGAGACCCTCGATATCGCCCGATGTGACGCACCCCATCTGGCGCTGACCCAGCTCGTGTACCCGTTTCAAACACCGGTGCTTCTGAACAATGAGATCCGCTAGGGACTCATAAACATTCGCAGAGTGAGGCATAAAGTTCACACGTTCTGTAGGCCTTTGATCAATGTCTTCTCCGTAAATTCATTCCTGCTTTCAACGGCTTCCGCTGCTCAACTGCCAGGAGCAACTTAGAGCCTATTCCATAATCTCCCCTCGCCCGTTCGGCGGGAGAGGGGACTTTTTGAGAAAGCCTCTCAAGGTTGACTTTTGAACTGATCATGGTGTTTGCAACAGTTTGTCCAGACGCGTGGCCCATTCCGCGCGTGAAAAAGGAGTTGTTCGTTCAAATGGAATCTCATTGGGAAAACGAGTGAGGACGATTTTCGCCTGTTCCAGGGCAATTCGTGCATCTGGATTCTGTCCCATAGCTCGACGACAGCGAGCGATCTCGACATAGGCATCCAGGACCTCCGGCTCCGCTTGAAATCGATTGGTAATGGTCGTGAAGGCCGCCACGGCCTCAGCGAATTGACCTAGGTGATAACACACCCTACCGATAGCGAAGTACGTGTTGCGGAGCATTTTGCGGGTGTCTTCGCTTGGCTCCTCCGTTGTCCATTGAAAGTCCAAATCACTCTGGACTTGCCGATAGTAGTGGAGCGACCGCAAGAAATCGTTGCGGATCGTGGCCATGTCGGGAGTGGCAGCGCTACTGGAGGGAGACAGCATCATTCGATTCCATGCCAGTCGAGAGTAAATCTCAGCAAGGTAATACTTGGCCTTGGTGCTGCGGGGGTCCTCAGGGTACCGCCGAATTGCTTCCTCCAAGCGGGGGATCGCGTCCTGGTCACGCCCGAGCTGATAGTACATCTCACCAAGGGTGAATAACGAATCTCGCCATTCGACACTCGTGGGTGCCAGCTCACCAGAAAGGTTTGCCAGGAGCATCTCCTCGGCTTTATCGAGCGACCCCTTTTCCATATGTGCGTGTGCGGCCAAAAGTCGCGCAGAATAGGAGGCCGCATCTTTTCGATGAAATTCGATACACTCATTAAGGACGAGTAGTGCTTCATCGACCCGCCCCAAAGCCAGTAGGCACTCGCCCAGTCGCAACAAGGCAATTGGGTTACGGCGCCGGGCCTCGTTGCGAAGATACTCTCGGTAAACCCTCGATGCCCGTGAGTAACTCCCCCCACGATAGTAATGCTCGGCGGCCTGCCACAGATCCTCTGTGTAAAACCGCGTCCCACTTCGAGTGCGTGCCAGTCGTGTGAACTCGTCCCCGGCCAGCCGAAAACATCGTTTGGCCCACGTTATGTTGATTTGCCGGTCGGACGATTCGCTTTGAGCTTGTCGGAGGAGCGTCTCACCCCACGCTGATAAGACGGTGGCCCGCAACTCGTGCACCTCGGCCTCGGCGAACGACTTCTCCAAGGAGTCGATCACGTTCATCGCAATCTCGTAGAGTTGCTTCTCCTTGTAGGTTGCAAGGGCATCTCTCACGAGGGTCTGGGCTTCAGACCACTTTACCCACGGGTTAAAGAATTCCTGTGAATCAACGATCTCCCTAAAACAAGAGATGAAGGCTTCACTGGCCTGCTGGTACCGTGACGTCTCCTGGTATAACTGGGCCAGGCGCAGGCGGGCGGCCCAAGCTTCGTAAGTCCCCGGATACTCGGAGTGACATCCTTCCCAAGCCGCAATGGCCTTGTCGTATTCACCAAGGCCCTCGAAAACCAGCCCTAACAAATAAGTAGCCCTCGAGCGGAGCGACTCGTCGGCATCGACCAACCTCCGCACGCGCTCAAGCCTCTCCGCAGCCGACCGCAATCTGTCCTGGCCAGCTTTGTTTTCTTCCTGGCTTGTAAGAAGCCTCTTTCCTAACTCGTAGTCGATCCAACCGCGAAGAAATTGGGCCTCAGGTGATTGCGCCGCTTGTGGGCTGAGCTTCGTCAGCGACGACGTGGCATCATCCGGATTTCCCAGGGCAATCTGAATCTTCGCCCGCTGCATCCACCCGGCATTCTTTGCTTGCACATCAAGACGCGAAATTTGCAAGAATGCCTCATTGAACTTAAGGGCTTCCTCCTTAATTCCTTGCGGATCTAGTAGATGAGACTCGGCGAGAAGCCAATAGACTCGGGCCTGCTTATCCACCGTGCGTTTACCAGCCTCGCGCAGCCATTTTCGGCTTTCTGCAAATCGGGCGCGGTAATGAAGGCACCGTCCCAAAAGAAATGCCGCCTCCTCTTCCCACCCGCGGGTAAAGCCAACCGATGCCGCCTGCTCTCCATAATTAATGGCCACATCCAAGAGGCGACGTCGGTCTTCGCCCTTAGCCGCGTCGGCCTCTCTCGCTACGGCAAAAAACCGTGCTGACAGGGCCACCCGTAGTTGATCAGGCGACACGTCCTCAGTGGCAAGGACTTTATCAGTAAGCTCTCGGACCAAGGGGTAATCACCCCTTTTCAAAGCCGAAAGGATTTGCTCGGCCTGGGAGTTATCTGGTGAACCTCGCAGAAAAAACCACAGACCAACCCCCGCTCCGACCGCAATCAAGGTTAGCCCAATCCCCACTGCCAGGGCCAAGCGAAACTTGGACTTAACCACGCTCGTTGCCATGGCCACAAGCCGAGTCCGCAGTGATACCCTGCCGCCCTGTTCAACGGGGGCGGCCTGGGCACTTTCGGCAGCTGTGTTGGGGGAGGGTTCAGGTTCGGACATGGGTCATGAATTGTCGTCTCCTACAAAGGCTTCCGCCGACCAAGTAAAGGCTATCGCTTCCACAGATCACTACCGTCCCAGACACAAACGCTGCATTCTTTGCAGGTTTACCCGCACTGATGGCATATATCCGGGGAGAAAGTATGTACAGAATGAACCGTCGCCCGTCAACATCAAACGGTAAGACGTGTCAATCTGCTGAAGACTGAAAAAGAAGGCAATTTCGGCGATTCGGCCAACGAAATGGCAGATGTGTCACCGCCACACAATGCGACAAGATGGCGACTTTAAGGAATCTAGCTACTTTTGCAGGTCCTCAGTGGGGTACCACCGACCGAGCGCATAGCCATGTCGGCGGGCCTATTCCGATTTGCGTCAACCGCCTCTCAGAGGCTCAGGCATTCCCCAAAAGGGTAAATCGATACATCTTGGCGAATGCTTTAAAACACCTAGCGTCGCCGCGGTCACCACAAAAGAGAACGGGATGCGGACCGGCGTAGGCTTCGCAAACGTCGGCAACCCCCTCCAGTTCGACCAGAACTCGCGTGGCGCACCCGCCGGTTGGGGGGCATGTTGGCGAACTGATGACTTTTCCCCGATAACACATTAACGTGTTTCGGCCCGTCAAATATTTTGTGAGAAGAACCGGTTCGCCCGGCGACCACTGGACGTCCAAGGCCGGGGTTTTCGGAAGTTGATGGAAAAACGGGCGGACAAAAAACTCCTGCGATGGGCCCTGTGGCCCATGAAGTTTCCACGCACAGGTGCAGTGTGCCCCGAAATAGAGATTTTCACTGGTGTCGAACTCGGGATTATGCTGGAAACCGCCTTTGTCAAGGAGCCATCGCCCCAGCATGAGGGTGAGCGTGGCATTGATATCGTTTTCACAGCCGCAGGGCACCAGTTGCCCATTGTGCCAGGCAAAACTGTAACAAGGCTTGCGGTGCTTCAGCATCAGGCATTGAATGGTGATGGCATCAGCGCCATACCGACGCATGATGTGCTGCACAGCGTGATGGGCACGGATCGCGTCCACCATCGCTTCCTCTGAAACGTCCACAACTTTGCTTGCCATTCGCCGAAAGGCAGCGGCTTCCTCCTGAAGTTGTGGAGTTGGAGAAATCGAGTCAAACAGATCGTTGAACTCAGCAGCCGGGATTGCCACGATGGCCGTACCGAGACTGGGCTCCTGGCTTTCGGTCAACTCCTTGACAGCCCCGCTAACGCGAAGGACTCTGCTTTGAGCCAGCATTTTCTTCGCGCGAACAGCCCGCAATCCTCGCTCAATCTCGGCAAAGTTTTCCATGGAATGGATGTAATAGAGACCTTCCGCCTTGCGAAGAGATTCCGGCGGAAGCTGGTGATTTGATCCCAAGGAATGATACACGATTGCGGTTGGCGCAGCCTCCGTAGCAATTCGTGCTGCCGCCCAGGACAGCGTATTCCAAAAATTGATAACCAGCACGGCGTCAAGCTCCGCGGCACGGGCCTGGGCAATGAACTCGTCCACCTTGGCCTTCTGGTATAGGGCCTCGGGATGAATGACGAGATCGATACCCAAATCGCTGGCCATTTTTTGAATGACCCCCGTGAACTTAGCCTGCTGCGCTTCCGGCTCAAACTGATTCCCCGGCCAAGTGAACCATTGGTGTGGGGCCCAAGAGTCCTCCATCTTGCCCGCAAGCACAACATCGGCCGGCGGATATAGGAACACCGCCCAGATCCGCGGCGGTTTCTTTTCGATGGGTGGAAGAACGACTTCCTGAGCCACCGCCGAAGAATCCTCAGAGGCACGTGCGACCAACGTGTTGACCATTGCTGAAACCCCTGCGAGGCCCGCCATCTGGAGAACATCGCGTCGGGGAAAACGACCCAACCCACAACTTTCACGCATAGATTGACCTCGCATCGATCCCAGCAATCCCGCTTTTCCCCACACCTTCAATCGGCCAGAACTCCCCCAATAAAACGTGCTATCATCATACCGTGGGGGTTGGGGGCAAACAACCTTCGACCTCAGCAAAGCGACTGGAACACCAGGGAACCGTTTGCGATGTGACTTCCTTTCACCTCATACGGCTTCGCTACCTGAGTTTGCCGTGATCACGGCGGTATGTGACCCTTTATAATGTCGGGCCGGCACAAGCCCTACCGCTAAGGACGGCGGGAGAACGCACAGTCGATCAGCAAATACCGCATCTCACGATGCGCGCTCATGGCATTTTGAGTCGGTCACTGCATGTCGTACTGGGTGGTTCTTGATACAATAGGGCGGTGAACTGGGAGCGGCGCCCCGTTGCGGCTCACCGCATTTGCCCAGATTCAAGAATCTTTGGGTTAGTCTCCTGTGGAAGTACCCGATTGGTTGACCGTTCTGTGTGTGGGGAGGATTTGATGATGAGTCGGAGCATTCTTCGGATCGCCGCCTGCTTCCTTGCTGTTGTTGTGGCGGTTTTCAATGAACATTTGCTTGCTGATCAACAACCGGAGCGACCCAACATTGTATGGTTAACAAGTGAGGACAATGCTATCTTCTGGTACCGCCTTTACAACCCTGACGGGGCGCCGATGCCGAATGTCGAAAGGCTAGCGAAGGAAGGCCTCGTGTTCAATAACTGTTATTCCTGTGCGCCCGTTTGCTCGCCGGCAAGGAGCACGATCATTTCGGGCTGTTATGTCCCCCGGCTTGGTGCCCACTGGCATCGGAAAATCCTTCCCGTCACGCTCCCTGCGGGGCTTCACATGTTTCCGTGGTACCTTCGCCAAGCCGGTTACTACACCACGAACAACCATAAAGAGGATTACAATTTTGCTGCCAGTGAGAAAGCCGATGTTTGGGATGAATCATCTCCCCGTGCGACATACCGCAATCGCAAGCCTGGTCAGCCATTTTTCCATGTACAGAACTATACGACCACGCACGAAAGCCAACTTTTTCCAGAGCGGCCCAACGATCAACTGATCACTGATCCCAAGTCGGTAAAGCTTTTCCCTTATCATCCGGACACACCTATCTTCCGGAACAAATATGCACATTATTTTGATCTTCACCGGCAATTGGATGCACAAATTGGGACATTCATCAGCCAACTCGAGGCGGATGGTCTGCTCGACGACACGTTCATTTTTCACTTTGGAGACAACGGGGGTGTCCTTCCCGGTAGCAAACAATACGCCCGAGAGGACGGACTCCACGTGGCCCTTGTCGTCTATGTGCCACGAAAATGGCAGCACCTGGTCCCGGCGCCGCGAGGCTCGCGGATCAACGGAGTCATCGAGTTCGTTGACTTGGCCCCTACGGTGTTGAACCTAGCCGGTATTCCCATCCCGCCGCAAATGGACGGGCGTCCCTTCCTCGGCCCAGGCGTGACGCTGGAGGAACTGGATAAACGAGACACGGCCTTCGGTCATGCCGACCGCTTTGACGAAAAATACGACATGGTGCGATTCCTCCGTAAAGGGAGATTCACCTATTGGCGGAGTTATCAGCCGTTCAATTTCGACGGCCTTTATAACGAATATCGATACAAACAGGCGGCATATCGCGAATGGCGCGATCTTTACGAGAAGGGCCAACTCAACGACACACAAAAGGCCTTCTTTGAGCCTCGCCCACCTGAGTGCCTTTTCGATTTGGAAAAGGACCCACACGAAACCCACAATTTGGCAAATGATCCCGCATACGCCGATGTATTAGTGACGATGCGGCGGCTATTGCAAGAGCGTGTGAAAAACCTGCCCGATCTCAGCTTTATACCCGAACCCATCTTTATCAAAGAAAGCGGCGGAGACGGGTTTGGATACGCCAACAAGCATAAGGCTCGGATTGCCAAGTTGGTCGATATTGCCGATCTGCAACTATTGCCGTTCGAGGAGGCTTATCCATTTTTACAGCAAGCCTTGGCGTCGGACGATCCCTTGGAGCGCTATTGGGGCATCATCACGT
>Ga0209508_1001213_pt1 | contig 21072 bp, 13 predicted proteins | sample AD_UKC129_MetaG_FD_184427 | JGI IMG/M metagenome (GOLD analysis project Ga0209508, IMG submission 184427) | Active sludge microbial communities of municipal wastewater-treating anaerobic digesters from Canada - AD_UKC129_MetaG (SPAdes) (version 2) | ecosystem: Engineered > Bioreactor > Anaerobic... | reverse complement strand
GGTGTCGCTCATCGAAGCGCATCCCATTTCCGGAAATATCGGAATTGCCCATACCCGCTGGGCAACACACGGTGGGGCCACCGATCGCAATGCGCATCCGCACTTGGGGGGCGACGGCGAAGTGGCCGTAGTCCATAACGGCGTCATTGAGAATTGCGATTCTTTGCGAACCCGTTTGGAGGGCTTGGGCTACACCTTTCGATCGGAAACGGACACGGAAGTCATTGCCCATCTGATCGCCCAACTCTTGCGGGAGGCACATCTGGACCCTCAGGAGGTCGTCGCCAAGGGGTACACGCCGCTCGTTCAAGTCATTCAATCGGCCTTGTCCCAACTGCGGGGGACCTGGGGGTTGGCCATTCTGTTCAGGGATTATCCCGGCATTATCGTCGGTGCCCGACTGGGCAGTCCTTTGATCGTCGGGACGGGAAATGGTGCGAATTTCCTGGCCAGCGATGCCTCGGCGTTGGTCGGGGTTGCGGACAACGTCGTTTTCCTCAGTGACAACGAGATTGCCTTGATCACGGGCGAATGGGTGCGGGTCTATCACCGAGATCAGGGGCGAGTCCAGCCCGACTTCCGCAGACTCGATATGTCGGCGAGCGACGTCGATACGGGGGGCTTTGCCCATTTTATGCTCAAGGAAATCTACGAACAGCCAGAAGCCCTCAAAAATGCCATGCGGGGGCGAATTGACCTCGACGTGGCCTCCGCCAAGTTCGGCGGTCTTAATCTGTCGCCGCAACAGCTTCGCCAGGTGGAGAGGATTGTGCTCACGGGTTGCGGAACGAGTTGGCACGCCGGCTTGGTGGGCGAATATCAGATCGAAGCAATTGCCCGAATTCCCGTGGAAGTCGAATATGCCAGCGAACTCCGTTATCGCAATCCTCCGCTCCATCGAAACACGATTCTTTTTGCCATTACCCAAAGCGGTGAGACAGCAGACACTCTGGCCGCCCTTCGAGAGTTGAAACGGAAAGGGTATCCCACACTGGCGATATGCAACGTGGTCGGCAGCACCATCGCTCAGGAGGCCGATGGCGGAATTTATCTGCACGCGGGTCCCGAAATCGGTGTGGCGTCAACGAAGGCCTTTACATCGCAATGCCTCGTCTTGGCCTTGTTGGCGCTTTATTTTGGACGTTTGAGGGACCTTAGCTTTGAGGCGGGCACCCGTATCATCGAGAAGCTGCGGGAACTTCCCAATCTTGTGGCCCGCGCCCTGGAATGTGACGAAAAGGTGCGACGAATTGCCGACCGCTTTTACCAGTGTCGGAATTTCCTGTATCTAGGGCGCCAGTTCAATTTTCCCACGGCCCTGGAGGGTGCACTGAAGCTCAAGGAGATCAGCTACATTCATGCTGAGGGGTATCCCGCGGCGGAAATGAAGCATGGGCCGATTGCCTTGGTGGATGAACAGACGCCCAGTGTCTTTCTTCTCCCCCAGGGGCATGTCTATGAAAAGGTGCTGGCCAATATGCAGGAGATTAAGGCCCGCGGTGGACCGATCATCGCCGTCGTGGAAGAGGGTGACCAAGAGGCCTGGCGAATAGCTGATGAGATCATCGAGGTTCCCGCCGTCGATGATTTTCTTCAGCCCATCGTCTTTATCATCCCGCTTCAACTCTTGGCCTATCACATTGCGGTGGCACGAGGGTGCGACGTGGACAAGCCGCGCAATCTTGCCAAGAGCGTCACGGTGGAATAGGCTCGTCGTTCACATTTGGGCAGTTACGCCGGAGCCTTGGGTAAAACCCGCGGATAGGGCGGCTTTTCTTTCGGCGGAAGAGGCTGCTGATAGGTGGTCGCCCAGGCCTCCCGTTCCGCGTCGGTGGCGTAATACCGCAGCCACACCTCCGGATCACCTTCCACAAACGCGCAATCAAAGCGGAGATAGTTGTTACCCAAATCGACCTTTTTCTCTCGCGACGGCAAGATATCGCGGTAGATCAGGCAGTACAGTTCGCGGTCCGAGAGGTGATCAGTAAACTCCAGCACAATCCGCTTCTGATAGAGCTTGTGAATCGTATCCCAAAGGATGGCGTGCAATTGCTCGTCGCTGAGAGTTTCAGGGCGGGGAAGTCGTAATTCCGGATCAAACCACCGATAAATGGGGAGAACGGGGGCCATCTCCCACGCCAGCATGCTGGCAAGGTATTCATTTTCCGCCGCCAATGGCCACTGATGGATGTTGACCCGCGTCAAAGAATCGTCGTAATAAGGCTCCAGCTCGGTCCGCAACTCGACATTGCGAAGCAGAAGGTCAATCTCAAAGTTGTCTCGATGTTTTTTCTTGGCCATTGCCGATCGTTCCTCAATCTCCCGCTGCAAATCCCTGCTGCCTAGTTGGAAACGTTTGAAACAAGTTGAGACGACACGTGTCCCCACTATCAGGAACCACAACTACCCGATGAGACACGACCACGCGACATCACGCCGCATTCATCGGTCCCCATATTCGACTGTACTCACGCATGAGGCGGCTTCAAGTCGTCAGAAGCCCCAAAAATCTTCAAAGAGAATCGCGGCGGTGGCAAAAGCCCTACAGCCGAAAAATCTGATGTTCCTCGGGCCGAACAATCAGAGAAGACGACAATATTTCCTCAAGTTTTGCAAGCAGCCGTCTTTTCTTGTTTTGCCACGATGCGATACACGATCACCCATCAGCCTGCCGCGGTCTATTGGGCCTTCGTATCATTCTCTTCCGAAAATGATTGCTGGGGATCAGGACAGCAACACTTCTCTTTTAACTCCTTTTCAATGGCTGCGATCTTCTCGACACGACGCGCGTGCCGCCCACCTTCGAAAGGTGTATTGAGCCAGACCTCGACAATCCGGGTGATCAGCCGTTCGCCCAGCAAATCTGCCGACAAGCAGAGAATATTGGCATCGTTGTGACGGCGGCTCATTTCAGCCGTCAAATCATCATGGCAAGGAACCGCACGAATTCCCTGGATCTTGTTGGCCGCGATGCACATCCCCAAGCCCGTTCCACAAAAAAGAATGCCGCGGTCCACTTCGCCGGAGCTAACCTTCCGTGCCACGGCTTCCGCCACATCGGGATAATCCACGGGAGACTGACTGAATGTGCCAACATCGATGACCTCGTGCCCCATATTCTTGAGGAAGGCCACAATCTTGGGACGAATACTGTAACCACGATGATCACTGCCAATAGCGATGCGCATTGCAAAAACCTCTAAACGTTAAGACTGTGATCCAAATTTGTTGTTTGTTTTCCTAAATTCCCTTGGCTGTGCAACCAAGCCATTACAATTAGTCACGTGTGCGGTGCCTTGCCACTGCCAATTAAGGCCAACAGTTCGTCACATCGTCGCAACAGGGCTTCCTCTATCATACCAGCGGACATCCGATAGGTTTCGACCGTGGCCCCAAAGGGATCGCAAATGTCCTTTCCCTCGGGATGCAACAGGAAGACCCGATCGGCCGCCTCCGGCCATTGTGCCACGATGGCGTTCCGGATAGCCTTTGTCATGGCAAACACGCAATCGGCCTCCCGAACGAACCGCTCCGTCAAAGGCCGTGACACGTGGTTGCTAATATCAAATCCCCGTTCGTGCATGATCTGAACGGCGTGGGGACTCGGCACGTCACCACAGTAGGCCTCAAGGCCGGCCGAACTGACAACCACGCCGCGCCATTCAAGGTCCTCGCTCGAACAACCAAGTTTCTCCGCTAACATGTGCCGACAAATGGCCTCCGCCATGGGACTCCGACACGTGTTACCCGTGCAGACGAACAGGATCACGGCCGCGGCCATGCGTCGCACGTATTCCTCACTCAAGCTTCCCTGACGCAAGATTTCCCAGCCGTCCTCGGTCACCCGAACCACGGTCGATGCCACACCGAGCTGGGAAGGTCCGTCATCAAACACAATATCCAAACCCGGCAGTCGCTTGACTACCTCCTCAGCCGTCGTCGCAGGGGCCTCACCCGATCGGTTAACGCTCGTCAAGACAAGCGGCGCTGGCAACAACCGCAACACCTCAGCCACAAAAGGGTGCTTTGGCACGCGGAAACCGATACTCCCTTCCGGAGATACCAATTCCCGAACACACGGGGCAAACCTCTCCACGACGCTCCTTCCCCCCTCAGCCTTGAGGACTAGGGTCATCGGCCCCGGCCACGCCCGCTGCGCCAACCTCCAGCCAACGCGGTTCAGGTTGGGAACGTAGTCCCAGAGTTCCTCGCCACTTTTAATCGCCAGGGTGAACGGATGACCGGCCTTGCGGCCCTTCAGGGCGGCGAGACGCTCCACGGCCTCCGGGACTAACACGGATGCCGCTACACCATAGATGGTCTCCGTCGGCAAGGCCACGAGGCGTCCTTCCGCCAAAGCCTGCACACAGCGATGAACGAGATCGCGCGGTTCCTCGGCCTGCCTCAGGGGGATGACTAACGGTGAATCCATGATCGGGCTGACGAGCAGTCTCCTAAGCGGGTTCGCATGGGATTGTGTCGTTGTTCATACTCTGCCTTCCCCTTCGACCAGTTATAGGAGTGACCACCAACTTTGGTCAACCCATTTGGCCTACAGCACCCCATGCCAAACCTTATCCAGACGAAGAAGTCTCCGCCAAGTAACCTGAAAGAGACGCCGCAACGGCCGGGTCAGTTTCCTTGGCCAGGTGTGCGCGAATGATTGGGCCAGCGGCGGCGATATCGATTCGCGCCAAAGCCCAGGCACAGGCCTCCCGGACAACGGGCTCGGAATCTTCAAGTCCGCTCACCAAGACGTCCCAGGCTGCTTGGCTACGTTGATTCCCTAACACGATGGCCGCGTTGCGCAACAGGCCTCGCCTTTTTGCCCTCCACAGGGGCGTTGGGCCAAACATCTTGCGAAACTCATCCTCCTTCAACCGAAAAAGCGCAATCAAATTGATGACGCGAGTATTGGTCACCTCCGAAGTGGCACTTCCCGTAGGACGCAATCTCCGATTCCAGGGACATACCTCCTGGCATAGGTCGCACCCAAAAAACCAGGCACCCACAAGTTCCCGCAGTTCCAGGGGAATAAAACCTCGCAACTCAATCGTCAGGTAACTGAGACAACGTCGGGCATCGAGGACGCGTGGGCTTACCAAGGCCCCGGTGGGACACGCGCGCAAGCAAGCCGAGCAACTCCCGCATCGGTCGCCGGCAAAGGGCGGGTCAGGCTCGAGTTCCACTGTGGTCAACAGTGCGGCTAAAAAGATGAAACTGCCGCAATCAGGGCCAATGAGCGAGGTGTTCTTGCCAATCCAGCCCAAGCCAGCCAATTGTGCAAAGTCGCGTTCCAACAAAGGGGCTGTATCGACAACCCCGCGGACCGCCGCTGAGGGATATTCTGCCTGAAGGAATCGTCCCAGCTTTCGAAGCCACTGCCGAATGGTCTTGTGGTAATCGGGGCCATTGGCGTAGCGTGCGATGAGCCCATAACCAGCAGGTGGGTTCTGCTCTGCATCTCTTTGATACGGGAAGCCCAGCATGATCAGGCTTCGTGCGCCGGGTAGGATGGACGACGGGCTTCGATACGCCTCCTTTCTCTGGGCCAAATAGTGCATCTCCCCGTGGTAACCCGCCTCAAGCCACTTGAGAAAGGCCCCATAATGGGGCGGCTCCACCGCCGGGCAAATGCCAACACAACAGAAGCCCAGGTCTTTTGCAAGGTCTTTCAAACGAATTACAATGTTGAGTGGCATGCGGAAATAACGTTACGTTTGGACGGCTCGCTTGAACCGGGTCAGTTTAGAGCCTATCCCAAAAAGTCCCCCTCTCCCTCCGGGAGAGGGTTGGGGTGAGGGCAAGCGATCGTCGGAATCGATCGAGAAAACCGCCAGCGATTCGAGCCACCCTCACCCCCAACCCCTCTCCCGCCGAACGGGCGAGGGGAGATTACGAGATAGGCTCTTAATTCGCGATGACCCAATCGATCGTTGCTGTCGCGGTTTCGTTTCCGCCGTCAAAACGGTGTGGTCATCGGATGCACTGCGACGCGCTATAGCTATACTTGGGAATACTTTGGGATCATTTAAGTCCATAGGGATTATACAAGAACGATGATCATGAGACACACAAAGCTGCGGATTAACCCGACAATTTGGGCACTGAGTGCGATCGGTTTGCTCGGCCTATTCTCTTTCGCAGGGTGCCAGTCACGGCCTCCCCTAGAAGAGTTGGGCGAACTCGAATTTGCCGTGCCGGATATCCCGGGAATCGATGACCCGTACCCGTTCCCGGATGTCGCAGGCAGTGCCGAGAAACCGGCAGATTCGGAACAGTCGGACGATGAACCGTGATCAACCGGCCAACAAGCGTTCGCAGTTGTTCGAGTGGTCTATACAAGTAAAGCGCGTTGGCCGTGGGTGAGTCGCGAAATACTTCGGTAATCTATCTCTGCGGATGAAACGCAACGTGGGACCCAAGAGTAGCCAATAGGAGGCCATCAAATGTTGTGGCGATACCTTATGTCCTGTGCATGTGGCGTGGTTGTTTTTCTAGCAATGGATGGGCAAAAGCTAATGGGCGAAGAGGCCACCTTTTGGGTCTATTATGGGACATACACGCGAGACACAAGTCGCGGTATCTATGTTGGAAAATTCGATGCCAACACGGGGCGACTGACGGAACCGGAACTAGCCGCGGAAACGCGGAATCCTTCTTTCTTGGCGGTTCACCCCACGCGGCCCCTGCTTTATGCCGTGGGTGAGTTGGCGGAGTTTGAGGGTCAGCGAACCGGGGCGGTTTTGGCATATCAAATTGATAGTCAATCCGGGAAACTCGTCGCCATTAACCGGCAACCTTCTGGCGGAACGGGGCCATGCCATCTCGTTGTGGATCCTTCGGGACGATTCGTGTTGGTCGCCAATTACGGGGGAGGTAGTGTTGCCAGCCTACCGATCCGTCCAGACGGGGGACTCGAACCGCCCGCTTGTGTTCTACGTCAGGAAGGGCGGAGCGTTCACCCGACCAGGCAGACGGCCCCCCATGCCCACCAGATCAACTTTAGCCCCAAAGGGGATCTTGTCCTCGTGCCCGATCTTGGACTGGACAAAGTACTTCTGTTTCGATGGTCGCCGGCCGATGGGCAACTCACGGAATATGATCCACCCTTCGTGACCGTCCCGGCAGGCTCCGGTCCGCGGCATTTCGCCTATCATCCCACAGGGCGGGCCCTGTATGTCCTTAACGAACTGACGGCCACGGTCTGCGTGTTTGAATGTGCATCCGGTGTGCCAACCCGATTGGTTGAGACAGTGTCGTCGTTGCCGCAGGATTTCTCAGGCTCGAACACTGCCGCAGAGATCGTGGTACACCCGACGGGTCGCTTTCTCTTTACCTCGAACCGAGGGCACGACTCCGTCGCGGTGTTCCGAATCGCCGACGATGCCTTGAAAATCAGCCTAATGGAAAATGTCAGCGTGCAGGGGAAAACCCCACGCTTCATTGGCATTGATCCTACGGCAACGTTTCTTTTCGCAGCAAACCAGGATTCCCACAACGTTGTGGTCTTCCGTATTGATGTGGAATCCGGACATCTGACACCGACGGGGCAGGTAATCAATCTTGGCTCACCGGTGTGTATGATCTTCCGGAAGTGACAGCCCTTTTGTCGCGCCAATTGGCCAAAGAGGCTTCACCTGAGATCAATTTAACGCGCGTACCACAAGAGAAGTCTGACAAGCTGATCCATCCTATCGAGGATGCGGAGTCGGCGGCGAAAGATCGAACTGGCCAGTGTGCGGTAGGTCTCGCCACGATCGAGGGCGATGACCACGGCGGCCACGTCATCGCGGGTGGGAGTCCCGTCGGGACAAGCCAGCCTTAAAAGGGCCAAACCAACCGAAAAGGATGTGGCCAAGGCTCGCACCCGGTCGGTTAGCGACCAGCCCTTTCGACCGCAAACGGCATATCGTTTTGAAATGGCCATCTTTTCGAAATAATCATCGAGGGGCTCCAAGACATCTCGGTGGATGGCCCCTAAATTGTTGTCCAACACCGCCAGATCAATCCAGTCCGCGAAGGCCTTCTTGCCGTCATGGGTTTCGGCAGATTCCCCATCGTTTTCAACACCGCTTGCAGCCAGATCTGTCATTTCTGAACCCACAGGGAGCTGATCATTTCCTCCCGTTTGTCCACCGTCAGCCCACGGAGATACTTCACCTGCAAGTGGTATCGTGGCGGCAACCCTGAGGCATCGTTCAGGTCCAAGAAGGGAAGGAATCCGCCCGCGGCCAGTCGCCATGCTCCATGACGTTAGGATCCAAGCGAAGCGTCCTCGCCAGCCGGCTTCGAGGCGAGAACCAGGGTGGAGGCGATAGTACTCAATCAAACACCTGCGGAACACGAGCTGCGCCGTCCGATTGGGGGCTACGCGTTGGTTAAATAACGGAGCAACCTCTTTCGTGATCCCGCGTTCCAGCAGGCCAACAAGGTCAACAAACTGTTGGGCATTTAAGCGAGCCAACCGGCAACGATCGAGAAGCTGCGCGAATATCACGGCGTGAGCCAGACGTCGTACCATCGGAAAACGGGTATCCGTCAGAAACCGTTCGACGGCATTTGCAACATACAAGAATTGATTCCAATTTCCCCGATAAGTCACGGTGAGTGGCGGCGGTGGAGTTAAGGTCATTTGAAAACGCTGGTTTTCTACCAGTGGCCGCCAATCCTCCTCTTGTTCGGCAAGCGATCGGCCCTGTTGCGAAATGACACTGGGACAATTGTGACGCAGCGTTAGGTAGGCAAATCGCTCGAGTGGGACAAGCTGATAGGGAAACATTCGGCAAACCAAGGGCTTGGCGTCGGCACCAAATTTCTCGTGAATACGACACCGCCCCTGAGGGCTTAGAAAGACGCAAAACCCGTCGGGACGATGAGCCAGTCGATACTTGGATGTTCCAAAACGGGTTCTCACAAACAGACGATGCCCAGCCAGTTCGGGATGCTTGTCCCAACCTTGGCCACGGATTCTTTCGTATTCCTCCTCCGACAAAGGGATGATGACGTGGCGACAGCAAATACCGCAGCCGTGGCAGTCCCAATATTCCGTAACGGGTAATAGCCGGACGGGAAGGTTGATGGTCATGGGTTAAGATATGTTCTTCCAGTCGCTTTAAGGCGCGAGCGATTTGAACAAGGGCAAATGTCGATAATAAACCTCGAGGATGAGGAGATGGAATGCCGTCACGTAGAGGCGACCGGCCTCTGCTCCCCAGCGGTCGGCCACCGGTTGGATCGGGTCCCAACTACCGGCCCACGGCCCCGTTTGGACCTGCTCCTTAAGCAATGTTTCCTGCATCCGCTGGTTCCACAGTTGCCAGGTCTCGCCCTGCATTTGGAACATGACCTGGGTAGCGTAATACCAGTAGTAACAATCCCGCACCACGGCCGAGCCGCTTGTGTAACTGGGCATGTTCTGCTTAAGGTACTCAACGCCGCGACGCAAAGCCGGTGTATCCCGTTGCCAACCGAGATAAATTCGCATAAGAAGTCCCTCGGCCGTCATGGCCCAATTGGGCAACCGCAAATGGCTCTGCGACGCCGTCTGTCCGGCGTACGGATTGTAAACATAGCGTGCCCCATCATCGACCTGTGCTTGATCAAGCCAGCGGGCAACGCCTTGAAATGCGTCGCTCGGAACAATCAGACCTGCCATTTGAGCGCTCTTCAGCGCCATCAATTGCCAACCGGTCACAGAGGTATCCGTCTCCTTGCGCGGAACATAGCGCCAGCCACCGAATTGCGGGCTTTGCGATCTCACAATATAGTCAATCGCCTTCATGGCGGGTTCACGCAATGCCGGATCGCGCGTCATGCCATAGGCCTCACAAAGGGCGATTGTCCCCAGCCCATGGCCATAGATCTGGGTATATTGCGTTGAATCCGTTTCAGAGCGAAATAATTGTCCGTTGTTCAATTGGTTCCTGATCAACCAGCGTAAGCCGCGATCAACTGTATCCTTGTATTTGGGTTCCTGATGGGTGTAACCCGCCCCAAGAAAGGCGAGCAGTGCCATGGCGGTGGCTGCCGTATCGCCGTGCATTTGACCGAGGCCAAAGGTCTTATCGTCGCCCGCCAGCGTTCGTGGCAAGCGGTTTAAACTCCAATGTCCGTCGGCGAACTGGATCTTTGCGAGGAAGGCCAGGCCCTTTTCCACGGCGGCTTCGCTTTCCGGCGTACCTCCGTACTGGGCGGCGGTGCTCCCTCGCTGTGCCGGGTCACGTTGACGGAACGCCTCCGAGGGATCAAGTTCGGCCGTTCCGCCCAGTTGCCGCTGAAGTCCCTCTCGCCCGATGAGCCCACGTCGGCCGATGGGACTCACTACCAGTCGCTCCGGCCGTCCCGGCATACCCGAGGGCATCCCGGCCAGCAACGATGAAGTTACACTGCCCGTTTCATCTCCCCCACCCGTTGATCCCAATAACCGGGGTGTTTCACCAACGGGGCCCGCTGCGATTTCAAATCCCCCTTGATCAGCCACGGACACTCCTCCCTGAACCGAACCCGTCTCGCCGCCCGCTTTTACCCCGTGCGACGAGCCGCCTCCCTGACCGGTCAGACCATCGGGTCCTCCCGCTAGCTCCGCCAACCCTGCCCCAGGAAGGCCTACCCCTCCCGAGGCGCGGCCTCGCCCAGGACGCAGGCCAGTTGCTGCGAGCGCGCCCGCCCCCGTGCCGAGGGCCTCGTCAGCCGAGCCTCTGACCATTGCCGGGACCGTCGGTCCGGGTACGCCGCCCACGCCTTGACCGCTTAGAAGGCCACTGGGTCCGCCGTCCGCGTCTGAATGAACTTCCAGAAGCGGTACCTGCCCTGCTCCCAGTTGACCCGGTCGAAAGGCCAATTTGTCGCCCACTCCGCTTGAGCTTGGTGCCCCGCTCTCTCCAGTGCCGGCCACCGGTCCACCGACCCCGACGTTACCCACTTCGGGCGAAACGAGGGAGGGAAGTCCCGACGTCTTGCCCGTATTTCGCAGCGACCGCGGCTGAGTTGCCAGCGTATCGAGGCCGGCCCGGGAGGTCTCCCCCTCCCCGCCTCCCGTGCTCGCACCTTGCGCCTGGCCCAATCGAGAAACGCCGGAATCGCGGATCATGGCGGCCGTGGCCGCAGACAGATCGTCGGCCGCCGGTGTTCCCAATCGCAGGGCGGCGGCGTCCAAATTGGCGAGCGGAGCGGTGGGGGCGAGGGCTGACTCACGTGCTTCAAGCGATGACGGCCCGGACGCCGCGCCGCCTGCCGGCAACTGGGCTAAAGAAGGATCCAAGTTGGCCGTCGAGGTCAAAAGATCCCGTTGGTTCGCCGGATTGCGTCGCGGGGGGTTGGACGGGGCTAAGGCTCCCACCTGCGCGGTGTTTTCGGTAGGTAGGGGTGATCGCACCACGGCGGGTGGCGTCCAGGCCGATTCCTGGGGTACGTCGGAAACCGGCGCAACCAGCGGGGTCGGCGTTGCCTGCGGATTGAGGGCAGGATCACCTGGATTCAATTGGCGTGACGTCGGTTTGCCACCCAGTGAAGGCGTACTCATCTCCGGTTGGCTACTCACAAGTGTCTGTGAAGAGATGGCCTGACGAGGTCCAGGCGGGGTCGCACGATTTTCGACGTTTCTTTCGGTGGTTGCCCGTGGCGGAGCGGCCGGTAAGACAACCTCCGAAGCGGACGGAGATTGTCGCAAGATCACGGATTCCGGAAGAACGTCCTGGCGAGTGATCTGGTCTTGGGGTACCATATCACGCGGCTTGGAGGGACTCAACTCTACGGGCCGTTGGAGCGGGGCCTCCTCACGAAGCGGTGTCGCCTCTCGATCGATCTGACGATTGTGGGACTGCAATTGTTCGATGAGTCGTTCCGGGGTTTGAAGCGACTGGCGTTCAGCCGCCAAGGGTGTGACCTCTTCAGGAAGCACGTTCTCAGGACGGGATTCCTCCGCAATCTCACTTACAGAGGGGACAGGGGGGGCCTGAGGAGTGATCTCCGTCATTGACTCGCGTTCTGTGGGCATGGCCGTAGTCGCGGGTTTTTCATATTCCGACAAGGCCCCCGGCTCGGCGAACACACTTTCGACGTAATCGGGGATGGTGACCACCTCCTCCACCGTCGTACTTCCGGCTGCCTTTTCACGCAGAAACGCCACCAGTTTTAAATATTGCTCGCGGAGGAACACGGCCAGGATCATATGGAGAAACAGGCTGAGAACCACGCAAAACTGGATGCGTCGTGCCGTCGGTGCCTTGAGCCTGGCCGTACTGAAAAGAAGACCAATCACGAGAACGGCAATCACCCCAAGGCGGAAAAATCCGTTGTGGAGTAGCCGTGGATCGAAGAAATTCTCTGTGGTGGCTAGGACAATCCCTGTCACGAAGCCCGCGAAAACCAGGATGGCCAGGTTGACCGGCCAAACCTGTTCATCAAAATCGCCGAGGTGTTCGTTGACGATCTTACGGACAACTGACCTCGACGCTCGTCTTGGTGTTTCACCTGGACGTGCCATTGGGGCACACAATCGAGCTACAAAACTGAGCGAACCACTCCAAATCCCCCAGCCATCACATCTTAACGTTACGGCGACGGAGGGCTTGACGCCGCTTCCGCGGGCGGGCCCGTCTTACGTGTCGCCAAACGATAATCCGATATATTGGCCTTTTTGCATGCGTTGATCGCGGCAACCACCGGTTGTAATCGACAGCGTTCGTCGGCCCGAATAATGACGGTTGTTCGACTCGGGTTAGCCGACCACGCTTCCAAGAGCATTTTCTCCAGTTGGGCAAGCGTGAGCGTTTTTCCCCCCACATAAAATCTGCCGTTTTGGTCAATGTTGATGAAGAGCTCTCTCGGCTTACTGACTAACGGCTGAGCCTCGCTGGCATTGGGCAGTTTCACAGGCAGTTGCCGTTCTTCCTCGGCAAACTTGCTTGCGATGAGAAAGAAGATGAGCAGGTTAAACACCACGTCGATGAGTGGTGTCATCGTGAGGGATTCGAGGGCACGGCTTTTATTGCGGATGAGGACGCTCATGGAACGGCTCCTAAACGCGTTGGTGCAGGCGGTGGCGGCGGTTGAGGCACATCCCGCTTGGGTGGGGCATCGCTCAACGACAACTGATCGGCATCAATGCGAAGCCGACCCTCAAACGACTCCAACTGGGGCAGGAGCCCAAGGAGCGACTCGTTCAGTTCTCTCAAAAGCTTTTGAATACGTCCCTCAAAATAATGGGCCAAAACGGAAGCGGGAATGGCCACGCACAGCCCGGCAAAAGTTGTCACCAAAGCTGTATAGATCCCTTGGGCGAGCATTTCCGCCCGATCCGCACCCGTCGGTAAGTGTGACGTGACAAAGAAGGCCTGAATCATCCCTTGCACAGTCCCCAACAACCCCAGCAAGGGAGTCACTGCCGCCGAGAGCGTCAGAAAACGGACATTTCCGTAAAGGCGATCGGCCTCCCGTTCCGTGGCATCGCGCATCGCCTGCTCGATTTCGGGCAAAGGCCGTCCCACTTTGAGCAGCATTGCCTTGAGCACATTGGAGGCCGCGGACGGGTAACGCTGCGCAAGACGATAAACCGCCCGCGGATCAAATCCCCGTTTTTCCACACTGGCTGTGCCCAATCCTCGTATCAACTGATTAGGAACAATCTTTCGCCGCCGCAACCCAAGGGCCCGCTCCAAACCAAAGATGACGGTCAAAACCGACATCAGTGTGATGGGAATCATCAACACACCGCCGCGGAAGGCCAAATCTAGCACGTTAATCTGCGGAACCTGCTGCTGAGCCGGGGATTGCGGGGCAGATTCCTCGGGGACTTCGGGGGCAGCCAGGGCCTCTGCAGCCTTTTGATCAGCCTCGGTCCAATCAGGTTGCTGGTTACCAGATGGATTGACCGGTTCGCTTGTACCTGGAGCACCATCCGCCGGCCGGGGTGGGCCCCCCGGGGGCTGAGCACACACCATCGGGGGCGATAACGCCACGGCACACCCTACGAACAACATTGTGCCGATGGCCACCAGCGGACATCTTTGCTGGAATATCCAAGATCTGATGAGTCTGGAACGCGACATTTTCGGTTCTCGCTTATGTATCAGTAACCGACGGCAGAAGGCGACGGGTTTCTACCCATACCTTCTTTTTATCGGTTATCCCGTTACTGCCTGAGCATCTGGAGTTTAGCCTTAGCGTCGGCGATGCGATCACTCTGCGGAAATTTTTCGATTAACTCCTGGTATATCTGCGCCGCTTGTTCGGGCTTCTTTAACATCTCAAAGCAGCGTGCGGCTTCGTACAGTGCCGCTGCCTGCCATGTGGGACTATTAAAACCGTAGGCCACGCGGAAGAAGCTCTTCACCGCATTGTCGTACTCTTTTTGTTGGAACTCGCTTTCTCCAATCATGAATTGAGCGCGGGCTGCCGTTTCGTCGGTGGCCTTTTGAACTACCCGCTGAAAATGCTCCACGGCTTGTTTGAAATCATTCTGCTGATAGTAAATGTAACCGATTTCGAACTCGACCTGGGAAATTTCCGGGACAGAAGGAAACTTCGTCAGGCACTGGTTGAAGAACGAGAAGGCCTTCTCCCATTGATTTAACCGCGAGGCCGCCTGACCTGCGTGAAGGAGACGCAAAACCTCGAAAGTCTCGGTATCCAGTGGCTTCAGCCGCTCATAAGTTGCCAAGGCCTCGCCATATTTACCCAACTGAAAGAGCGATTCCGCCTCCATGAACACGGCCTCGGGGAACAGCGAACCCTGCGGAAAAGCTTCTCTCTGATAAGCGAATGTCTGTTTGGCCTTGTCATATTGCCCCATCTTGAAATAGCACCAACCGAGGCGATGGACAGCCTTTTCCTTGAGTTCAGGGTTCTCGGCCTTTTGGAATGCCTCGTGATAATGCACGGCTGCCTGTGAGAAATCCTGCTGATTGTAAAACTTACCAGCCAGATGATACTCGGCCTCAGGTCTGAACGGACTTGAGGCATACTCCTTCGCCAACCGTGCGAACAAATCGACAGCTTCGTCCTCTTTTCCTGCCAACTTAAGCGCCCATGCCCATTGGTACAGGACCTTATCGGCCTCTGGATATTGCGGATCATCATTCAAGACCTGGGCGAAGATCGACGCAGCCTCGTCGTACCGCTTTTGGGCACTTGTCACCAAGCCAAGTGTGTAGCGGGCCGTGGCGCGCTCCGTGCCTTGCAAACCACCCTCCAGGGCCTTGCGAATCATCTCCTCTGCTCGAGCAGGTTGATTTGTCTGGCTATACAGGACACCAAGCACGTATCGAGATCGCGGCGTGATGGCATCGTTGGGAAACCGTTCAAGAGCATCAAGCAAGATTTTCTCAGCCTCAGCAAATCGATTGGCTTTGATGAGCGTGCAAGCCAATTCGTGCGTGGCCGCCGGCAAAAGGGGACTTTGCGAAAACCGTTCGATTACCTGCCGATAGGCGGCTTCGGCGGCTGCCCAATCACCCAGGGCAAAACAGTATTCGCCAAGGCGGTAATACGCCCGATCGAGTACCGGGCTACGTGGGAAATCCTTGATGAGTTTCTCGATCGTCGTCCGCGCATCCTGTGGGCGCCCTTGTCGAAAGTATGCCGAGGCTAAGAGCAGGAGACTCTTATCTGCCTGTGAACCTTGGGGGTCCCGACTGAGGGCAAGAAGGAGCGATTCCTCGGCCTCCTTCAATCGCCCTAGTTCAAGCTGACTGGCTCCCAACAAGGCATAGGCCGTGCCCTGATCGGCTTTATCCTGAAGTTGCGGGAGGATGGCTTCGACCCGTTTGATCACGTCTGCATGCTTTCCACTAAGCTGGAGTGCCATGATTTGACGAAGCCGCCACAAGTTGGCCTGGGGATGAGTGCGGAAACCTTGGAGAAGCTTCTCATAAGTCTGATAGGCCGCATCGTGCTTGCCCTCGGCTAGATCGCACTCAGCCAGAATCTGCAAGACATCGGCCGCCAGTGCGTGATTGCTGTACTGCGACTGAAAATCTGCCGCATATTGGCGCGCCTCCGCAAGGCGTCCCAACGTGAGCGCCGTGTGCGCCGCCGCGTAGAGGGCATCACCCGCCAAATCGTGGTCCTTACTTTGGCGGGCCAGTTCCGCAGCCCGGGCGTATCCCTGAATGGCCTCTGCCCGACGTTCCTGAATCTCGTATAAGGCATCGGCCAGATCCAATCTCAGATGGGCTCCCCAAGGTGCGGGCGCGTTACCGATAATCTCTTCCCGCAATGTGGCGAGCACTTGTTCAGGCTGTTTCTTCTTGAGGTAACAGCGGGCCAACCAATGGAAGGCCTCGGCCTGCACCTCACCGCTTTGCGACGCGCGCACCAAGAGAGGAATTGCCGAATCATAATTACCGGCAAGGTAATAACATCGGCCCGCCGCCAGAATCGCTTGAGCCAGTCGTGAGGACTGCGGGAACCGCTTTTCCACGCCGGCGTACTGCTGAGCCGCCTCCTCAAACCTCTTCAATTGGACGAGGGTATCGCCAGTACGGATCACGGCCAAGTCGGCATCGGCGAAACGCGAATCAGCCCCGGCCTTGCGAAAGGCAAGTTCCGCCTCAGCGAAGTTGCCCAAGGCATACAGGACTTCTCCCAATCGATACTGAACCTCGGTAGCCCGCGGATGCTGCGCGTATTGCTGCAAAAAAGTCTGATAGTCCTTCAGCGCCGCCTGACGATTCCCCAATTCTTCCTCACACACTCCCAGGGCTAACAAGACCTCGGGCGTCCGCGGATGATCACGGAACTGTTGAAGAAAACTTCGGTAAGCCTGCGCGGCCTGCTCTTTGCGGTCCTGAAAGTAGAGGCATTCGGCCGCATAGTAGGCTGCTTCACCCGCATGCTTTCCCCTCGGATAGGTTTTCAGATACTCTTGGCAGGCAGAACGGGCCGCGTCATACAATTCCGCCTTGCCGTTTTGAGCCGCATCGAATAGGGCAATCCCTCGGTATAACAGAGAAAGTTCGCGCAGATCGCTCTCAAGTTCCTTGGTCAGCGACTGTCGAAAGGCCTCGGCCGCCTTTTCGTACTGCTGCTGATTGTACAAACAGACCCCCAAATAGTGATATGCTCGCCCCACCCGAGGATCGTTGGGAAACCCCTCAATGAAACCTTGCCACTCCGTTGCTGCCAGATCCCAGGATTGGAGATTATGTAGTCGCGCTGCGGCGTTGTACCGGACGGTCGCCTGAGGTACTTCCTCGGCCAGGAGATTCGCGCCGGCGCAAAAACTCATTACCACACAAATGGCGATGACGAGTATGATTGGTCTCATACGTTCGCAACGTTTCATGCCCTCCTCACTCCTCTTGCATCACGTCGCCAGGGCAATAATCCATTCCGGCCGCGACTTACAATTCGCGTCGGCGCCGGTGGGCAGAAAGATGAATTCCCGACAGCGCAACACCAAACGGGATGACGAAAACGCCTTTCGTCATCATATCGCGTCCAAACGTCCCTCGGAAAGTGCTTTTTCGCCGGTGGAGGGGAACCGGCGGTGCCCGCCACAACCCCCGTCGGCAAAGCAAACCCCTTTTCAATATTTGCCGCGGATATGCATAGCCACCTGGCTTTCGTACAATCGTCCCAGGCGGTTGTGCAAGATTGGTGGTAGCATGGGCAAATCACTGGCAGCGGCGTTGGCGCGGGCTTGGTCGGGTCGCTTTGCCCCGGGGATGACGGTCGTCACGGCCTCGAAATCCAAACACCAGCGGAGGGCCATTTGGGCCATCGTCATCCCGGAAGGGACCCATGGCCGAATCTGCTCCACCAACTCCAGCCCTTTTTCAAAGGGCAACCCCGCAAATGTCTCTCCCACATTGAACTTCTGACCATCCCTGTTGAACGCACGATGATCGTTGGGCGGAAACGTGGTGTTTCGTGTGAACTTCCCCGCCAACAAACCACTGGCTAAAGGCAGCCGAATAATCAGAGCAACCCCCTTTTGATGTGCCTGATCGAAAAGGGCGTCGATCGGTTTCTGACGAAAGATGTTGAAAATGATCTGAAGTGAAGCCATTCCTTCGATGCCAAGACAGAACAGGCCTTCTTCGACACTTTCCACGCTCGCTCCAAAGGCGCGGATTTTGCCTTCGTCCCGCAATTCGCGCAAGAAATCGAAAATCCCCGTATCCCGCATAACTTCCAAGGGCAAACTGTGGGTTTGCGTCAAGTCGATCACATCGACCCCCAGGCGTCGCAAAGAGTCCTCCGTGTGCTTTCGGACAACCTCGCGGGTAAAGTTAGCGGGCCAGCCCGGTTCGGGGTGACGACCGAGTTTCGTCGCGACAACGAATCGGTCCTTATCCGGGCGGCCTTTCAGAAAACGACCAATGAGAGATTCGCTCCGCCCAAGACCGTAAATGTCGGCCGTGTCGATAAACGTCACACCGGCGTCGGCTGCCGCGGCCAGCGTCTCCAGGGCCTCATCCTCGGGAACATCACCCCACTCGGTGCCACCGAGTTGCCATGTGCCAATTCCGATCTCAGAAACCGTTCGCTTAAGGGCTGGAAATATGCGGTGGTGCATGTCACCTCCTTTTGGGAAACGATCAAGGTTTTCGTTTGCGATGCGGACACCTTTGATGCGGAAATACTACACTCCAGGGCAGAGAACTCCTTACAGTTGACACGGGACGGGGCTCACTTTCTTCGCCACTGATCGATGCCAAGTACCGTCATCTTGCGTAAATCTCAGTTTGCCCGAGAGGATGCCACAACGCAAGCACGTACAAGGTACACGTACAGGGAAATGGTCAAGCTGCCCAAGACGAAGCGTGGCCCTCCACCACCGCCGTTTTGGGAGGGACTCGCTCCGTCGCGTCCACCGCGTTTTTCTGCGCGCCCGTGGGAGGGACGCGGTCGTCGCCGTCCGGTTCGATATACCCGTTGACCATGGCGAATAGGGGCCCATCAGAACCGTAGGGGCAGGCCCCTGTGCCTGCCCCGCAGCACAAATACCCCGCGGGTCAGTACGAAATCCAAACAACCTGGGCACCTGGCCAAACGCAAACCACCAGCCATGCGGACGACGAGGGCAACCACAGGGGGTTGCCCCTACGGCTTCGCGAATAGAAAACCAACAACCGTAGGGGCAGGCCCCCGTGCCTGCCCCAGGGCGCCGGGAATCGGCGTCGGTGTTGGCCGATGTTTGGGGCATTGTGGACGATGACCCTACGTTCCTAAACCGCCAAATTGTGTCGCCCAAGACGGCGATCATTCCGGCTGGCGCTGTCGACACACAGGGCAACCACAGGGGGTTGCCCCTACGGCTTCGCGAATAGAAAACCAACAACCGTAGGGGCAGGCCCCCGTGCCTGCCCCAAAATGCGATTAGCGTTAATAACGCCCGGGTGCGTGTGAAATCCAAACAATCCGGGCCCGGCCAAACGCAAACCACCGGCGCTGCGGACAAATGGGGCAACCACAGGGGGTTGCCCCGACGATTGACTACGCTTCCGGCAGAACACTATTTAGCCACTCTCTTGTTTCGCCGTGTTTTTGTCACTTCGTTTCTCCAAGCTATTTTCCTGCAACGATGGCGACGCACTCTTTCCAACGTAGATGTCGTAGTTCTTGTTACCGCGGCAGATGTTCTTCCACGCCTTCCCGGCGGCGCTACCACGGTACGCGATGCCGCAATCACCGTTTCCCTCGCACAAGTTTTCTTCTAACACGGGCTGTGCCCTTCCACCCACGTACACTCCGTGCCGCTTGTTTTCGCGGCAGGTATTCTTGGATGCCCTCCCCGCGGCACTACCACAATAGGCGATCCCAAAGGCATTTTTCTCACACAGGTTTTCTTCTAACACGGGCAGCGACTCCCCACCCACCGAAACTCCGTCACGCTTATTCCCGCGACACGTATTCTTCCATGCCCTGCCCCAAGCGCTGCCCAAATAGGCGATCCCACAGTCATTCTCTTCACACAGGTTCTCCTCCAACACCGGCTGCGCCTGGTCAGCCAACCAGATACCGCTGTTCTCATTCCCACGACAGGTGTTCTTCCATGCCTTCCCCGACGCGCTATTAAGATACGCGATTCCACACTCCCCGTTTCCCTCACACAGATTTTCCTCCAACACCGGCTGTGCCTCGTTAGTCACTTCGAAACCGTGCACCTTATTCCCGCGGCAGATGTTTTTCCACGCCTTCCCCCCAGCGCTACCGAAATAGGCGATACCGCAGCCATTGCCCTCACACAGATTTTCCTCTAACATCGGCTGCGATTGTTCACCAGCGTATATCCCATCCTCGCCATTCCCGCGACAAATGTTCCTCTGGGCCGTCCCCAACGCGCTACCTAAATAGACAATCCCGCAATCCCCGTTGCGCTCACACACGTTTTCCTGCAACACCGGGTGCGCTTGATCAGTTACATAGACACCGTGCAGCTTATTCCCGCGGCAGGTGTTCTTCGACGCCTTCCCGCCAGCGCTTTCAAAATAGGCGATCCCGCATTTCCCATTTCCTTCACACAGATTTTCCTGCAATTCCGGCTGCGCCTGGCCACTCACCGCGATACCATGCAGCTTATTCCCACAGCAGGTGTTCTTCTGAGCCCTCCCCAACGCGCTAACAACATAGGCGATCCCGCATTTCGCGTTTCCCTCACACAGATTTTCCTTCAATTGGGGCTGCGCCTGATCACGCACCTTCACGCCATCGAGCTTATTTGCACGGCATCTGTTCTTCCGCGCCTTCCCGGCAGCGCTTTCAAAATAGCCGATCCCACATCCCGCGTTTCTTTCACATAGGTTTTCCTCTAACAAAGGCTGCGATTGCTCACCAGCGTATATCCCATCTCCGTTATTCCCGCGACAGGTGTTCTTCCATGCCTTACCCGAAGCGCTACCAAAATAGGCAATCCCGGAGGACTGGTTTTTTTCGCACACGTTTTCTTCCAACAGGGGACATGCTTGGTCACTCACCTCGACACCGTGCAGCTTATTCCCGCGGCAGGTGTTCTTCCGCGCCTTCCCCCCGGCGCTATCAATATACACGATCCCACACCCCCCGTTCCCCTCACACACGTTTTCCTCCAACTCGGGCTGCGCCTGTCCGTCTACCCAAATACCG
>Ga0209508_1001211_pt1 | contig 21106 bp, 20 predicted proteins | sample AD_UKC129_MetaG_FD_184427 | JGI IMG/M metagenome (GOLD analysis project Ga0209508, IMG submission 184427) | Active sludge microbial communities of municipal wastewater-treating anaerobic digesters from Canada - AD_UKC129_MetaG (SPAdes) (version 2) | ecosystem: Engineered > Bioreactor > Anaerobic... | reverse complement strand
CATCCCCCTGCTCTCGGTGCTCCGGTCGCCCATCTTCTCCTTCACCACCGACGAGCTGGCCGAAATCCGCCTGGCAGACAGGAAGGGACTGCTGTATCATGCTCTCTGCAAGCTGGCCGAAACCCAAAGCGGAGAAACAGCTGCCCGGGCTGCCGATTTTTTGGAGAAGCTCGGAAGATGGCGCGAAATGGCCCTATACATGTCCACCGACCAGCTGATCTGGCAGCTTTACCAGGAGACGGGCTACTATGGCATGGTTGGCGCCATGCCGGCCGGCGAACAGCGCCAGGCCAACCTGAGGATCCTGTATGATCGGGCCAGGCAGTTTGAAAAGACCAGCTACAAGGGGTTGTTCAACTTCATCTCCTTCATTGATAAGCTGAAAAGCAGCCGCGGTGATATGGGAAGCGCCATGATCCTCAGCGAAAACGACAATGTGGTGCGGATCATGAGCATCCACAAGAGCAAGGGCCTGGAGTTCCCGGTGGTGTTCCTGGCCGGCTGCGGCAAGAAGTTCAACCTGCAGGACATGAACAGGAGTATCCTGCTCCATCAGGATCTGGGATTCGGCCCCGATGTGGCGGACACGAAACTCAGGGTTTCATGGCCATCGGCCGCAAAATTGGCCATCCGGGAGAAAATCCGGCTGGAAACCCTTTCGGAGGAAATGCGCATCCTTTACGTGGCCCTCACCCGTGCCAGGGAAAAGCTCGTTATCACCGGAACGGTCAGGGATGCGGCGCGGGCCCTGGAGCGCTGGTCGGAACCGGCCAATACAAGGGATCAGAAGCTGCCGGCCTATGAAATGGCCAGGGCCGGCACATATCTGGACTGGATCGTTCCCGCCCTGATGCGTCACAAGGGCTGCAATCTGCTGCGGGATCGGCTGCCGCAGGATTATGGTTTCAATGGGCTTGTGCTGGATGATACGTCCCGCTGGCAGGTTGCATTCTGGAACCGGGATCAGGTGCCTGAAGGTCCGACGGAGGAAGAAACCGGGGAAACCGAGTTTTTCCAATGGCTCGAAGGCGGTGAAAACCCGGACGATCAAAACGGATATCATCAGGAGATTGACAGGCGGCTCAACTGGGAATACCCTTATGCGGCATTGGCCCGGGTCCAGGCCAAGTTCTCGGTTACCGAGCTCAAGCGCCGGTTTGATCCGCAGCTGTCTGACGAAAGGGGCGATCCGCCCGGATACCTGACCCGGATGGTGAAAAAGCCCCTGTTCCTGGAGGAAAGGAAGGGACTGAATGCGGCCGAAAAGGGTACGGTGATGCATTTTGTCATGCAGCATCTGAACTTTAAGAACCCCAACCTGGATCAGCAGATCGAAGACATGGTATCAAAGGATCTTTTGACACGGGTCCAGGCTGACAGCGTGGATACGGACAAAATCAGGCGCTTCCTGGACTCTGATTTGGGCAAGCGGCTCCTGGCCTGCGGACAAATCAACCGGGAGGTGCCCTTCAATATTGAGATACCCTGCTGCGAGCTGTACCCCCATATCCAGGGGGATATGGGGCGGGAACCCATCCTGCTTCAGGGCGTTATCGACTGTTTCTTTGAGGAACCGGACGGGCTGGTTCTTATCGACTACAAAACCGATCGGATATCCCCGGGGGAAGAGAGGACCATCCGGGATCGCTATGCCATGCAGATACAATACTATGCAAAAGCCCTGGAAATCCTCACCGGTAAAAAGGTGAAGGAGCGGTATATCTATCTCTTTTACAACGGGGATGTCATAGCAATATGAGTAAAACCACCGTGAGCCCTGGGACACAAAAGTTTATCCCAGGCATGAAGGTTTAAAAAAGTGCGTTTCAGGCATAAAAACAGGGGCCGTTTGGCCCCTGTTCCATATGGATATTTGGCTGAGGTTTATGTGACTCCCTACTCTTCCGCTGCGCCGTGTTCGGCAAGGTACTTTTCGGGATCCAGAATCGCATAGTAAGCTTCCTTTGGAGTATAGTCGTTTCTGAACAGGCACGGGAACTTGTCTCTGCGCCAGCTCTTAGAATCGATGGTTCCCCAGAAGGTTACCCTTACGATGTTGTCCTTGTACTGTTTGAACAGCTTGAACAGCTTTGCGTATACGATGGCCTGCCTGACTTCCTGCTCCTCGGTGAGGGATTTCGATACGGAGGCATCGTTAACGGAGATATCCAGTTCAGTGATGCTTACCTCAACACCAAGCTCAGAGAACATTTTTATGCTTTTCTCAACCGATTCGATGGAAACATTGGTGTCATAATGTCCCTGCATACCGATGCCGTGGATGGGTACACCCTTTGCCCTGAGGTCCTTGACCATGGCGTGGACGACTTTGGCCTTGACTTCGTCGTTCATGTTATAGTCGTTGTAGTAAAGCTTAGCGTCGGGGTCGGCCTCATGGGCAAACCGGAATGCCATTTCTATGTAGTCGGGACCGATGGATCTCAGCCATTGTGTTTCCCGCAGGCATTTGGTCCAGTCACCGTCCGCGGGGAGAGGCGCGCCGTCTTTCACAGCCTCGTTGACCACATCCCAGGCCATAATCCTGCCCTTGTAGTTGCCGACGACGTTGGTAATATGGTTGCGAAGCTGTTCTATGGCCTTTTCACGGTCCGAGGTCTGGCCCAGGAATCTTCCGGATTGCTGGTGCCATACGAGGGTATGTCCAATCACCTTGATATTGTTCTCCTCGGCAAACTTCAACATGGCGTCGGGCAGGGTGAAGGCGAAATAGCCCTCACTGGGCTGCATACTCTCAGGCTTCATGATGTTTTCCGGTGTGATGCAGTTGAACTGTTCGATTACCAGGCTTCTTTCCGGGTCGACAAGGGTATTGGGCGTATAGATTGTGCCTATCAGAAAATAATCAGCGTAAGCTTCGGCCAATGAAGAACCGATGGGCTCGTAAACCGGGCCTTTCGGCTTGTTGCTCCCTGAATCGCTGGTTTCCGGAGACGGCTCGGGAGTTGGTGTCGGAGTGGGGGGAGTGGATGGCTCCGGGGTCGGGGTCACGGAGGTTTGATTATCCGCGCCGCAGCCGGAAAGCATGAACACAAAAAGACTGATGATCAGAAGCAAAAGGAAAGACCTGCTTTTCACGATTGAACCCCTTAGCATGCAATCACCTCAAACATGATTTTTGCTTTTGGACGGATATAAGTCCGAATTGCTAACAATCAACAGAACCAGTTGATATTGCCGGTTCCTTTCTTGAGTATACCATAAATTGAAGCAGGTGTAACAGTATTTCAATGTTGGTACATCAATGACCCGGATGTTGTATTCCCCGTGTTGCATGGTGCCGGGCGGATTTTGCGAAGGCCCGAGTAGGAATTTGCCTGTTTGAATGGACAGAATGAATGACGGGAGCGATGGACGGGGCATAATTGGTGGTAAATATAATAATACAAATAACTATGGATATTTCCCTCAAATTTCGGGATGAGATACAGAAAGGAGTGATTCATGATGAAAAATATAGCGTTTTTTGATACAAAGCCCTATGACCGGATTTGGTTCGACAGGCTCAAGGATAAATACGGGTTTGAGTTCAAATATTTCGAAAGCAAATTGAACAGCGACACCGCTGTCATGTGCGCCGGACTGGACGGTGTGGTGGCCTTTGTCAACGACGTCATCGACGAGAAAACCATAAACATCCTGAGCGAGCAGGGGATCCGGATCCTCGCCCTGCGCTGCGCCGGGTACAACAACGTGGATTTCAAGGCGGCCTATGGAAAGATCCATGTGGTGCGGGTTCCCGCCTATTCGCCCCATGCGGTGGCCGAACATGCCATGGCCCTGCTCCTGACCCTGAACCGGAAGATACACCGGGCCTATATCCGGACCCGTGACTTCAATTTCAGCATCAACGGGCTGACGGGTTTTGACCTGTACGGAAAGACCATGGGCGTGGTGGGCGCCGGCAAAATCGGACGGGTGTTTGTAGACATATGCAAGGGGTTCGGCATGAAGGTTATCGCCTACGATCCGTTCCCGGCCAGGGACAGCGGCATCGATTACGTGGAGTTGGAGGAACTTTTCAGGCGATCCGACATCATCTCCCTGCACGCACCCCTAACAAAAGAGACCTACCACATCATCAACCAGGACAGCATCGCGCTGATGAAGGACGGCGTCATCATTATCAACACCTCCAGGGGAGCCCTCATCGACAGCGAAGCCCTGCTGGAGGCCATCAAGAACGGCAAGATTGGCGGTGCCGGCCTGGATGTCTATGAGGAGGAATCCGACATCTTCTTCGAGGACTACTCCAATGCCATCATCCAGGATGACGTGCTGGCCAGGCTGATTTCCATGCCCAATGTGATCGTTACATCCCACCAGGCCTTTTTGACCGATGAGGCATTGAAGAATATCGCTGAGACGACTCTGGAGAACCTGCGCCAGTTCTTTGACGGTGAGGATCTCACCAACGAGATCTGTTATCGGTGCACCAAGTACGGCAACTGCAATAAGAAGCAGGGCAAGGGAAGGTGCTTCTGACAGATTTGATCCAGGCTTAACCCGGAGGGCGGCGCAGAAAATGCGCCGCCCTCCGGGTTTTATCCGTTCTCCTCCCAGAACAGCTCATCCAAGGTTTTACCCAGTGTGCGGCATATGGCGATGCACAGCCTGATAGTGGGGTTGTAGTCGCCATTTTCAATGGCGTTGATGGTTTGGTGCGAAACGCCCACCGCATCGGCCAGATCCTGAATCAACTTTTCCTGAAAATCAATGAAGGCCAGTGGTTACTCGGCAGCGCTTTACAAAGATTTAACAATCCCTTTATTTGTCCAAAACACGGCTGCGCTATCATGCAGGTGTACAGAACGAAAGAGAGAGGGATGGGATAATGAGAAAAGCTCTGGTAATTGCTGCCGCAACTGTAGCATTGGCCTTATTGGCAGGGTGTGGCGCCAATAAAGACGATACCATTGCCGTGATCGCCCGCGAGGAAGGCAGCGGGACACGCAGCGCTTTCATTGAACTTTTCGGAATTGAGGAAAAGGATGCAAACGGCAATAAAATCGATCACACCACGGAACAGGCGGATATTACCAACAGTACGTCGGTCATGATGACCAGTGTGGCGGGCAACCCCAATGCCATCGGGTACATATCGCTGGGTTCTCTCAACGATACCGTAAAAGCCCTTGAAATAGACGGCGCGGCCCCGACCGTTGAAAACATCAAGTCGGGAAAGTACAGGATCGCACGGCCTTTCAATATCGCCACAGGAGCGGATGTTTCGGAACCTGCCCGGGCCTTTATCGACTTCATCATGAGCTCGGAAGGACAAAAGGTCATCGAGGAAAACGGCTACATCGCAGCGGTGGACGACGCACCGGCCTATGCCGGAAGTGCCATACCGGGGAAAGTGGTGGTGGCAGGATCCTCCTCCGTGACACCTGTGATGGAAAAGCTGAAGGAAGCCTATCTGGCGGTCAATCCCAACGTCGAAATCGAGATACAGCAAAGCGATTCCTCCACCGGGATCAAGTCTGTCATTGACGGTGTGTGCGATATCGGCATGGCTTCCAGGGAGCTTAAGGACAGCGAGCTGGCCGCAGGGCTCACCCCCACGGTTATCGCCATGGATGGCATCGCGGTCATTGTAAACAACCAAAACCCTGTGACCGGCCTTACCAGCCAGCAGGTGCGGGCCATTTTCATGGGGGAGATAACCCGCTGGGGTGAACTGGATGGCTGAAAGAAGAAGCGACCGGGGCGGTATTGCTTTCGGCCCGGCCGAGGGAAAAAACGTTTCATTGAAATGTTTCCGGGAGTCGCTGGCCGCCGGCCTCTTTGCCGCTGCGGCCTGCATTTGTGTTCTTGCGGTGGTGCTTATCTGCGCATTTCTGCTGGCCAATGGTATTCCGGGCATGGTGCGGATTGGTGTGTTCGACTTTTTAACGGGTACCAGGTGGAAACCGGGCAATAACCTCTATGGCATCATGCCCATGATCCTCGGAAGCCTCTATGTGACAGCCGGGGCACTCCTTGTGGGCGTGCCGGCCGGCATACTGACGGCATTGTTCATGTCACGGTTTGCGTCCAGGCGAATGCTGAAGTTTATGAAGCCTGCCGTATCGCTGCTTGCAGGCATCCCTTCCGTGGTTTTCGGCTTTTTTGGCCTGGTGGTCATCGTGCCTCTCATCCGTGAGCTTTTCGGCGGAAACGGTTCCAGCCTGCTGGCCGCCTGTGTACTGCTGGGAATGATGATCCTGCCCACCATCATCACGGTGTCGGAATCGGCGCTGAACGCAGTGCCGCAGAGCTATTACGAGGGTGCCCTGGCCCTGGGAGCGACCCATGAGCGGGCTGTTTTCAGGGTGGTACTACCGGCGGCCAAATCAGGGGTGGCCGCCTCGGTCATCCTGGGAATAGGGCGGGCCATTGGTGAGGCCATGGCGGTCATGATGGTAGCCGGCAACTGGCCGGTGATCCCCGACAGCCTGTTAAAGGGCGTTCGTACGCTGACCAGCAATATTGTGATGGAAATGGGATATGCGGCCGACCTGCACCGGGAAGCACTGATTGCCACCGCTGTCGTGCTGTTTGTGTTTATTCTCAGCATCAACCTGCTGTTTTCAATCCTGAAAAGGAGGGCCGGACTATGAGTGCCAGAGCAAAATCCTTTGCGGCCCGCCTGTTGGTTTATGCAGGAGCATCTTTTTCCATGACGGTGTTGCTCTTCATCATGGGGTACATTCTCGTCAGGGGGATACCCCATCTGTCTCCCGCGCTCTTTGCCTGGGAATATAATTCGGAGAATGTATCGTTGACACCTGCGCTGATCAATACCCTGTACATGACCGTTTTGTCCCTTGCCTTCGCAGTCCCCCTGGGGGTTGGAGCCGCCATTTACCTTTCGGAATACGCAAAGCGCAGCAGCAGGCTGGTCAAGGTGGTGCGCCTCACGGCGGAAACCCTTTCAGGCATTCCCTCCATCATATATGGGTTGTTCGGTGCGCTGTTCTTCGTGGTAACGCTCAGGATGAATCTGTCCCTGATGGCTGGGGCACTGACCCTGTCCATCATGATACTGCCGCTCATCATGCGTACCACCGAGGAAGCACTCCTGGCGGTCCCTGATGCCTACCGGGAAGGGAGCTTTGGATTGGGAGCGGGCAGGCTCCGGACCACGTTAAAGATCGTGCTTCCTTCAGCTGCTCCGGGCATTCTTGCCGGTGTCATACTGGGGATCGGACGCATCGTGGGAGAAACAGCGGCCCTCATCTATACGGCAGGGACTGTGCCGGAGGTTGCCGGCAGCCTGTTTGATTCTGCGCGGACCCTTTCGGTACACATGTACACGCTTGCCAGCGAGGGTCTGCATATCGAAGAGGCTTATGCCACAGCGGTCGTCCTGTTGGCGACGGTTGCAGGGATAAACGCATTGTCGGCCTGGACAGCAGGAAGGCTTGGAAGGAGGAGCAATGGCCAAATTTGAAATTGAGAATCTCAACCTATGGTACGGATCACATCATGCATTGAAGCATGTGAGCCTGTCCATAGAAGCGCTTAAAATCACGGCTTTGATCGGGCCGTCCGGCTGTGGCAAGAGCACATTGCTCAAAACGCTGAATCGGATGAACGACCTGGTGGAAGGCTGCAGGATAACAGGACGGGTGCTGTTGGACGGCCAGGACGTGTATGGCGGCATGGACACTTCACTTCTGCGCAGGCGGGTGGGAATGGTATTCCAAAAACCCAATCCGTTTCCCATGAGCGTTTATGACAATGTTGCATTCGGCCCGCGCACTCATGGTATCCGCGGAAAGGCCCGGCTGGATGATATCGTGGAACGATCGCTGAGGGCTGCCGCCATCTGGGATGAACTGAAAGACTGCCTGAAAAAGGATGCTCTGAGGCTTTCCGGCGGGCAGCAGCAGCGGCTGTGCATCGCCAGGGCCCTGGCTGTGGAGCCGGAGGTGCTGCTCATGGATGAGCCTACCAGCGCTCTCGACCCCATCTCCACATCCAGGATAGAGGACCTTGTTGTGTCGCTCAAACAGAATTATACTATCATCATAGTGACCCATAACATGCAGCAGGCCGCGAGAATCTCCGACAGGACAGCGTTTTTTCTCCTTGGCGAGCTCGTGGAATACGGCGATACCGAAAAGTTGTTCTCTCTGCCCCGGGATAAACGCACCGAGAACTATATCACAGGGAGGTTCGGATGATGAGAAACCGGTTTGAAGAGCAACTGGGCCTGCTGAACAGGGAACTTTTGAAAATGGGAGCCCTCATTGAGCTGTCCATTAAGAACGCAACACAGGCGCTGTTGAAGCAGGATGTGGATGCAGCCAGGGCTGCCATCAGGTTTGATAACGAGATAGATCAGATGGAACGCGATATCGAGGCGCTGTGCCTGAAGCTGTTGCTTCAGCAGCAACCGGTTGCCGGGGACTTAAGGCTCATTTCGGCAGCCATGAAGATGATCACAGATATGGAGCGCATTGGCGATCAGGCGGCCGATATTTCCGAAATCGTGGTTCATCTTTCCGGCGCGCCCTATATCAAAAAACTGGAGCATCTTCCGCTGATGGCCGATACCGCCGCCAATATGGTCACCGGAAGCCTTGACGCCTTTGTAGCCAAGGATTTGGAGCTTGTCTGCAAGATTATCGCCATGGACGACATCATTGATGACCTGTTCGACATCATCAAAAATGAACTCATAGAACTCATACGAAGAGACGCGGCCTGCGGTACGCAGGCCATGGACCTTCTGATGATTGCCAAGTACTTTGAACGTATTGGCGACCATGCCCAGAACATCGCCGAATGGGTGGAATATTCCATTACAGGTCGGCATAAAGGGGAGTATCTCTCATGATCTATTATGTGGAGGATGATGAAAACATACGGGAACTTGTGGTGTATACCCTGTCACAGGTAGGGCTTCCGGCCGTGGGATTTCCGGACGCAACCGCATTCTGGTCCGCCATGGAGGAGCAGCTTCCGGAACTCATCCTGCTGGATATCATGCTGCCCCGGGAGGACGGACTGGCCATCCTGAAGCGCCTGCGTTCCGATGAAAGGTCTTCAGAGATCCCGGTCATCATGATCACGGCCAGGGGTAGCGAATTCGACAAGGTGCTTGGGCTGGATCTCGGTGCGGATGACTATATTGCAAAGCCCTTCGGCATGGCTGAACTGGTGGCGCGCATCAAGGCAAGGCTCAGGAGAAAACCGGGAAAACCAGACGAAGAAAAGCTTTCGGTCGGCACCCTGGTGCTGGATAAAAAGGCGCACAGGGTTACGGTGGAAGGAGCTGAGGTTTCCCTGACCCTCAAGGAATACGAACTGCTTCGGATACTCATGGAAAACAGGGGAATGGTTCTGACCCGTGATCAGCTCCTGGAGAGGGTATGGGATTACAGTTATGACGGCAGCTCCCGTACGGTGGATGTCCATATACAGACACTGCGCACAAAACTTGGATGCTGCGGGGAGCTGATCGAAACCGTGCGCGGCGTCGGCTACAGGTTTGGAGGCAGAAGCCATGACTAAGCGTATTTTTCGGGGGATTTTTCTGACAGCGCTTTCGGCGATGATCCTGGCTGCCCTGTTAATCACCCTGTCCGTGTATTATGTTTATGAAATGCGTATGACAGAAGAACTGCGTTCAGAAGCAGCATACATCCTCCACGGCCTTTCCCGTGCGGAATCTGAACTTGCCTATTTTGAAGGGTTCGCCTCCCCAAACCGGGTAACGCTGGTGGCCGCCGATGGCACCGTGCTCTACGACAGCTCCAAAAAAGCCTCCGGACTGGATAATCATTACCACCGACCGGAAGTGAACGAAGCCCTTAAAACCGGAAGCGGCGAAAGCCGGAGGTATTCCAGCACCCTTGCCGAAACGACCTTTTACTATGCGGTAATGACTCCCGACGGGAATGTGCTGAGACTGTCCAATACGCGAAGCTCCGTTTTGGGCATTTTCCTGCGGATTGCACCCCTGCTGCTCCTTATCATGTCCGGCGTTGCTGTTGTTTCGCTGGTGATTGCGCGCCTGGTTTCCTGGCGTATCGTGACCCCCATCAATACGCTCAATCTGGATGCCCCCTTGGAGAACGATGTCTATGATGAATTGTCCCCGCTGCTATTGCGCCTGGATCGCCAGAAAAAACAGATTGCCATGCAGATGAAAGCCCTTGCGGAAAAGCAGCATGAGCTTTCCGCTGTCACCGAAAACATGCGGGAGGGCCTGATCCTATTGGATGCGAACAGCCATGTGATATCCATGAACGCAAGCGCAGGCAGGATTTTCGGCGTGGAAGCCGGCAGGATGGCAGGCAGCAGCATCCTGGCCCTTGTTCGCGACGCTTTGGTAAAAGAGGCCATTGAAAGCGCCCACCGGGGATCAAGCGCCGACGCCGTGTTCGAAAGGAACGGGCGGCATTACCAGGTGCTGGCAAGCCCGGTTGCACAAAACGGTTCGGCCACCGATGTTGTGCTGCTCATGCTGGATATTACCGACAGGTATACCGCAGAAATGAGCCGCAGAGAGTTCACCGCCAATGTTTCCCATGAACTGAAAACCCCGCTCACCTCCATTTCAGGGTATGCGGAAATCATGCGGGACGGCCTGGCCAGACCTGAGGATATGAAGGCCTTCGCCGCGCGTATCTGCGACGAGGCAAACCGCCTGATTGCCCTGGTGAACGATATCCTGGAACTGTCGCGCCTGGATGAACATAAAGGTTTGGGCGAAAAGACCGAGGTGGATCTTCTTCAGATGGCGCAAAGCGTGGCAAGGCATTTTATGCCCCGTGCCGAAGAGAAAGGCATCATTCTTTCGGTGGATGGGATGGACCTGTCGGTTTACGGTTATCCGGCACTGCTCAATGAGATGATCGCCAACCTGGTGGACAACGCCGTGAAATACACCGACAGAGGAGGAGCCGTCAGGATTAGCGTAGCTCAAAGAGATAACAGCATTGTCCTGTCGGTGTGCGATACCGGCATAGGCATCCCGGAAGAGCATCAGCCTCATGTTTTTGAACGCTTCTACCGGGTGGACAAGAGCCATTCCAAAGCCACCGGCGGTACAGGCCTGGGGCTTTCCATCGTCAAGCATATTGCCGCGGTCCACGATGCGGACATCAGGCTTGAGAGCGAAGTGGGGAAGGGCACCTGCGTCCGTATACTGTTCAAACGTCTCCATCAGCTGTAAGGCCATATGCCGGGCTGCTCACGTAAGGAACCTGGTACGTATTCCAGAGGAGAGCTTGACGTTTTCGGCAGAACGAAAGGGGAGGTTAACTCATGCAGAAACTGAGCAAGCAGACCAGAACCATTATCATTGCGGCAATCGCTTTGACAGCTGTGCTGGGCATAGGACTGGCATTTTACCTGGTAACAGGCAGAACACCCGCTGTATCCAAACAGTATGTGCTTGAAAATGCCACCGAGCGGGATAAACTGGCGCGCATGATGTCGGTGACGCTGTATAAGAATGGCTCCGCAGAACTCGGCACAGCGCTGATAAGCAGCTATATGCCGCCGCCTTGCACCTATGCCTTTAAAACGGGGAACTGCTGATCTGCGCCAAAATAGACAGCGAACATGGAGAAGCTGCCTTCGGCGTCAGGAACGGGGAGGTCATCGCCCGTTTTGAGGTTGTCGACGACAATACCCTGGTGTTTAAATCCTCTACCGTCCCGCTGTTTGCGGACAAAGGAGCCCGATATGTATCCATGCCGCAGCAGGATGAAACGGTATTGCCATGATTCCGCAATAAAGCAAGGCACCCTGCATAAGTAAATGCAGGGTGCCTTGCCGTTTTACCGGAGGCTAACGGGTAGCTGGCCTGGTTTGAGTCTCAACCCTGAACTTGACAATTTCACGGATTAATTCTGTTGGAAGCGGTTTGCTGTGCGGAAACTGTACGGCGCCTTTTGAAGTCTTGTACCCGGACAGTTTTTCTCTGAAGGCGGTTATGCCTTCCGGCTGCGGATAGAACCCGATGTGATTCTTGAACGCGGCAAAATGGACCAGCCATTTTCCGTTGAGATCATATGTGGGCATCCTCATGCAGATTCTTTCGGTAGCCTGTGGTGCCAGTTCAAGGATAATCTTTCTTATGGCGCACAACCTTTCCTGAATGTCCCCGGGGAAACCTGCGATGTACTTATCGACTTCATTCATTCAGGCCACCTCCATATGCCTTTGTGACATGTATCGGATTTTATGCCGGTTTTCTCCAGACATATCTGGGTCCCTCAGCACCCAAAACCCCCTTGGGAACAAAACCTGCCTTCTCAAGGACCCTTTGGGAAGCGATGTTGTCCGGCTCTGTTTCCGCTTCTATGGATGATACGCCCGGCTGTTCCGACGCCCAGCGTACGACGGCGGATACCGCCTCGGTCATCAGGCCTTTTCCTTCGTACGCGGGATCCATCCCGTAACCGATCTCGACCATCCCTTTTTCATCAAGCCCCTTGAAAGACAAACTGCCGACTGTCTTTTTGCTGCCGTCATTGAGCTGGAGCACCCACAGCGCATACCAGATGCGCTGCTTAGGATTTCTCAGACAACCGGCAAGCATTTCCGAATAGGCGGCTTTCAGCACTTCGTTCGTTTCCCTGCCGATCACTTCCCGCATCTCTTCATCCGATAATGGGTAAATGATAAGCCGCTTCGTATGAATCATGCCTGCTTTACTCCCTTGTGCGCAGCCATTGGAGCACGGGTTCCAGGTTTTCCTCCCGCACGCCGTCAAAGCCGTTTTCGATGATGTCAATGTATTCTGCCAGCTCCTCATCCTTCTCTTTACGGTTTTTGAGCATTTTCAGAAAGAGAGTGAGCATGATTTTGTCCATGCCTTTAAGCTCCCTCAAAGGCAGGCATCCGCCGCGCAGATAGAAGAAGGGCAAGCCTTCTATGCCGTTTCGCTCAATGACGGCTTCTTCACTGGGTTCGGCGCTACGCGCAGTGCCCACGGCGCAAACCGCTTTCAGGTTATGCTTCCTGACCCTTTTCAGTCCCTGTATGGTGCCGGCCTTCATCCAGCCCAGGAAAAGGATGGGCTCATCCTTCATGGCCGGCGGAAGATCCTTTGCCCGGTAAGCCTTAAACCCGGTCTTTTCCGAAAGCATATCGGCATATTTCTTGGTAAAACCCGTTTTTGACTCATATGCAATGATCATGCTGTAAGCCTCCTGACGACCATTCTGGCCCGAATTTTAATATTAAATACAACATTTCCCTTTCAGATGTCTGATGTTTTCTTCACGGAGCAGGGGAATGCAGCCATGAGCGTAAAAACCTTGCCGTCGTGCTCTGCCTTGACATAGCCTCCGTAAGCCTCAACAACCTTTCTGATGTTCTGCATGCCCATCCCTCTTGTTTTGGCATCCTTGGTTGAATGGTAATGCCCGTTCTGAATGTTGAGGGTACCGTTGTATGCGTTCTCGATCCTGATCAGCAGCTGGTTGTCCATCGATCTGGCTTCCGAGGATATGAACCGCGCATGGGGTTTGTCCAGGGCGGTACAGGCTTCCATGGCGTTTTCCAGGGCGTTGCCCAATACAATGCAGAGATCCGCATCGCTCATGGAAAGCTGCTTTGGTATGCTGCAGGCGCAGCGGAAAGGAATGCCGGCCTCCCTGGCCTTCAGGGAGTAATAACCCAGGATGGAATTGGCCACGGCGTTTTCACAATAAATCGGGAGCGGCTCAGTATCGGTCTTTTCGGAATACTCTGCCAGGAAATCCTTCAGTTCCTGGTAGCGTCCTTCCTCGCACAACCGCCTGATAGCGCCGACAAAATGGCGCATATCATGTTTCATCCCGCAGATTTCGTTTATTTGCAAGCTTATGGTATCATAATACTCCTTCTGGATGGCGATCTGGTTCTTGGCCATCTCCAGCCGGGAAGAGGAAACGGCCAGATCCCGGTATACCTCCGCGATGCGCAAGGCGGAAACGAGGCTCAGGATCATCAGGGACAACGAGAGCAGGATGAGCATGGCCAGGGACATATTGGGGTAGATGTTTCCGTTGATGTAATAGCAGTCGATGAACAAGCCCGTGATGCCAAGGATGGTTCCCCAATAAGCGATAATGCCGTGCTTCTCCATATGCCGGCAGCCCAGGTACAAACATCAGTTCGTTGGTTGTTTCGTAAGAAAGGCTGAAAAATGCGATATCCTGCCAGAAACCATAGAACTCGGTGGTCAGCATGATGCGCAGCATGATGAGCAAGCTCATGGCCGGAAGCCATATGGCATGCCTGTTTTTCCGGATGGACAGCATGTAGATAACCGCCAGGATGAAGAAGGAGAATACAACTGTCCCAAAAAGGATAAACCGTATGCCGTTCCGAATTGTGTCTTCCCGGATGGCCTGGTTGTAATCCTTCAGCACAGGAGCCTTGTACAGCCCGGAGAAACGTGTGGTCGCCACCTCGATGACAACCTCGTGGACCTCCGAATCGGACAGTGTCACAGGATAGAGCTTTGCCTTAGGCACGGTATGAATGCCCGAAATATCATTCGAAACACGGCCGCTCTCTGCGGCAAGCATGCCGTCTATGAAAACGCGATAGGCACTGCCGAAGTCCGGGATAAAAACCGTAACGGGATAGGGATGGCTCAGCCCGTGCAGGATAAGCCGATAGCTGGCATAACCGTTTGCCGGAAGCCACATCCCGTCTATTTTATGCCTGGACCAGTAACCGGGGACATCGATGAAGAAATCGGGCTGTTGTGTTCCCTGTCCTTCCGTGATTATCAGATGTTTCCAGTAAAATCCCATTTGCCGTCAAGCACAACTGTCCGGGCAGGGGAAGCCATCTGCAAGTCCATTTTCCCGTCCGTTGCTTCCGGAGCGCCGGTAAGGCTATGGTAGCTCAAGGTATTGACAACGGGCAGATGGGTAAACACGATGACAAATATCAGTCCCAGGATCAGGTATACTCTTGCATGCTTAACATTGCTGGCCGTCAAATGTGATGGATGCCACAGGCGAGGAGAGGGTAAGGGGCCCGATGCTGCCATTTTCGGATTTTTCAAATGCCGCTTTGGGAATCATGAATGTCACTGATGCCGCATCGCCGGAAACAGTCGTTTGGATGCCACTACCGCCGGAAGCGCTGCCGCCGGAGGATGAACTACCGGAAGAACCGCCTCCTGATGAGCCGCCGGAGGCATTTGCCTTCCATTGGGCATAGACGGTGATGTCGGAAGTCACCGGCGTGCTTTCGGTAAAGGGCGTACCGCGTCCGTTGGCCTGTGTGTTCCAGCCCATAAAGGTATAACCCGGGCGTTCGGGCGGTTGCGGAAGGTGACCAATGCTCCTGCCTTCGGGTACGGTGATGCTGATGGGACTGGTTCCGGCATTCCCGCTGTTGCTGTTGAATGTGACCGTATAGGTGGTACGGGCAAAGTAAAGGGTATAGGCCCTTTTGGTCATGCCGTCTTCCGCTGTAACCTCAATGACGACGCTGCCCGGCAGTTCTGTCAGGGGAGAAAGGGTGATGCGGGCTTTGTTTGCAATGGGCCCGATGGACATGGGGATATGCTCAAATTTCATACCGCTGGGTACGATGATATCATAAAGGTATTGATCAGGACTGAATCCATCTACCGCTTCATAACCAAAGAAAAGCCTTGCCAGGGAAGCGTCGCTGCCGGGTACGTAGTCATCCCCGGTAATATCAACCCTTATGTAATCGTATGTCTGGATATATCCCGAGTCAAAGTCAATGATAAAATATAACTGGGATTGCCCCGGATACAGGGAAAGGATATCCTCCTTGCCGATGATCAGCTGATTGCCCCGGACCGTAAAAGGTATGGCATCTCCGGCAGATCAATGGCGAGTAGACATTCACACCCCAAAAAGGCGCCGGCGCCGATGGACGTGACGCTTTCGGGTATTTCAACGATTGCCAGGAAAATGGAGCCGGAAAATGCGGCGTCGCTGATTGCCGTGAGGTTATCGGGCAGCTTTATCTTTATGATGGAGGTGCTTTCAAAAAGGCCCGGCCGCATTTCAATGCCCTCATCATAGGCCAGGCTGGTATCTGAAAAATCGACATCCTCCAGGTAATCGCATTTGTACCAGAATGTCTGGCGCAAGTAATCCTGATCAGCTTTGCTGAGTTCGCCGCCGGAAACCTTGAGGCTGAAAATGCAATCGTAGGCATCAGGGCAGCCCATGGCGTCAAGGTAGGCTTCTATCTCCGTGGCAAGGTTGCCGGCTGCATGGTTTTCTATTTTCACCTCGATTGCATCACAGGTGGTTACTTCCTCATCATACTCTTCCTGCGTATCCTTTCCTGTCTTTCCGGCGCTTGTGGTGAGCACCGGATTGTCAGAAGCCTTCCTTTCATCCGGATCATCCTGTGATTCTCCGTCTGCCTGTTGGCTTTCGGCCATAAATTCTCCGCTGTACACATCATCCGGCGTATCGTCTGCGACCGCCGGAATAGCGGGCAGCATAGTCAGAATCATGTTCAAAACAAGCAACAGGCTTAATGCATGTTTTCCCTGATACCACAACGATGTTCTCGTGGTTTCCAACTGCCTCACTCCTTAATAACGATTAATACGTTCATTGTATTGAAAATTGGAAAAAGATCGGCAATGGCGAAATTGGGCGTTTTTTTGGCGAAATTGGGTGAGACATGAAGATGATTTTTGCATTTCAGGTCAAAATCAATACCTTTCGGGCAGAATCCTCCCATTCAACTGTTTTTTTTCGTATGATAGGAGCATGCTTTAAAAGCTTGTCAGCAAATCTTTCCCATAAACCATTGGGAGAAGTTCGGATGCATTGTTTTCCCTGCCTTGCAGGCATCGGTGCCGCATTATATTTGCACCGTGTTTTTTCTGTCTTGAAAACCGGGGTGCCGGTAAGCCATGGAGAGAAAGGCGCAATAGGGCTTCTGCATTTGTCGGCAGGTTGGTGGCGGATACCCTGTTGGGAGAATGCCAAATGGGCATATGCACTTTCGTTTTGGGGGGAACCTTATCATGAAAAAAGTCATAAGTTTGGTCATTACGTTAGGCATGATCTTTACGATGATGCCACCGATAGCTTCTGCGGCGGATGAGCTGATGTTTGATTTAAAAACAGGCACCATCACGATTGAGAATGGTACTGAAAGTGGCCTGAGAATAACCCAGGATGGCGGAGAGGAAATGGACATTATCCCCGCGTCCACCGTCATTAACCTGACACAGACCGGAGCAGGAACAACAGCCAATCGAATTATCGTAAAAGCGGATGTGCCTGGCGGTGTGAACATCAGGCTCGACGGTGTCAACATCCAGGTGGGTAATGCGCCATTTGAAATTACCGCGGATGCAGGTCGGGTCAACCTGATTCTGGCTGACGGCAGTTCAAACAAGCTAATAAGCACCTCTAACAACTATGCCGGTTTGCAAAAAATGAATACAGGCAAGGAAGAAGACGGTCTGCTCACCATTTCCTGCGAGAGCGCATCATTAACCCACGAGTGCGATGAGAACTGCGGAGAACTTATTGCCGAATGCTTAGGCTTTTTCAGTGCCGGTATAGGCGGAGGTCAAAATTTCGGTGGATACGATATAGAAATATACGGTGGCCATATCATCGCTACAGGTGGCAAATTTGGTGGCGCCGGCATCGGCGGCGGCCAGGGATACACCGGTACAACAACGAATTATGGCGGCGATGCGAAAAATATCACCATCAGCGGCGGAACGGTTATTGCCCAGGCCCAGTCAACCGGCGACCATCTCGGCAGCGATATTGGCAGCGGTGCCTACATCGGTCACACAGGTGCCTCCAGCAACCTTGTGATCACAGGCGGAAATATCTACGCTTCCCGCATGGGCACAACGCCTGTAAATGGCAGCGGCGCATCGGTTTATAAGGCAACCTTTACCATACCCGGCGATACGACGGGCTCAACAACCCTTGATGCCATAAGCGTCAAGACGAACGGCACGCCTTACGGCTATAGTACGAACGACACAAAAGGCATCCTGGTCGATGGTGAAGGAAAGCTTTTCATATACCTGCCCTCAGGTAATTCCGAAATAGAATACTCCGGCAAGGCCTACACAGCATATATTGATCCCTGGGGTAATGCACAATTCTTTGAGAAACCGGACCCTGTAACCATAAGTCTGCCGGCCATCCAGGGTGTTGCGCCGCCCGTGCGCGGAGCAACGCCGGTCAGTACCATCACCGGGACGGAAGAGTACACGGGCGCCGTATCGTGGTCTCCGAACCACAGTCCCTTCCAGGCCGGTCAGATCTATACGGCAACCATCAACCTGACGCCTGAGGATGGCTATACACTGGAAGGGGTTCCTGAAGATTTCTTCTATGTTGACGGTGCGACAACGGTATCAAATGCTGCCAACTCCGGCGTGATCACAGCCGTGTTCCCGGCAACATCGGATCGGGTGCTGCTTGAGATCGTCATTACCACACCTCCCAGGAACACCTATAAATATGGTGAAACCTTCAGCAGGGAGGGCATGGTGGTGAAGGCCATCTATGATGATGGCAGCGAGGAGCCGGATTTTACCGCCTACACGGTGGATAAAACAGGTTCCCTTACTTTGAGCGATACCACCGTCACCCTTGCCGCGATTGGCAATGATGACATCAAAACCACGCTAAGTATTACCGTCCAAAAGGCGGATGTCAATAACGGCGGCGGTTCGGCCACAGTCACCTTCGCAGGCGAAGGATTTAACCTTACCGCTATCGGCGGCTTGTTTACGTTGGATCCCCATGCCGGGGAAGCGACATACGGCCTGGAGACCGGTGGATCGGGCGAGGGAACAATCAATGGCGGCACCCTGAACGTCACAAAGGCGGGAACCTTTATCATCGGCCTTGTAACGGCGGGGACCGAAAACTGCGAGGCAGGCCCAAAGGTTACAGCCACGCTGACGGTGAATAAAGGCATGCAGCCGGCACCGATCGGGCTTGGCAAGTCCGACGCGACCACCAACGGCGGCAGCAACGGAAAAATCACAGGTTTGGCCGCAAACACGGATTACGAATACAGGAAAGATGGCGGATCCTACACCGTGGTGTCATCCAATGCCTCCGGCGAGATTACGGGGCTTTCGGCAGGCTCATACGTGGTCCGGCTTCCCGAAACCGATCTGTATGAGGCAAGCCCGGACAGTCAGGCAGTAGTCATCGGGCAACCCGGTACACAGCCCGGCACTCCCGGCAGCGGAGGTTCAGGCAACGGCGGCAGTCCGGCAACCCCGTCACCGACCATCACGTTATCCGAAGTAAACAGTGAGCTTTTCGGCAACCGGCCGGACGATATCCGTGTGGAAGCGGATGCAGCCGGCGCCTTCGGCCAGTCTGTGGAAGTGAAAATAACCGACAGCGAAGATGCACAGAAAGAAATACTCCCCCTGACAGGAGCAGGGGAGGAGGTATATCCCTTTGATATCAGCGTGCATTCCCGGGCAACCGGTGGAAAAGTGCAACCCCGGGCTGGCTACAGCGTAAAAATTACCCTGCCTGTTCCTGAAAGGCTGCTGGATGTCAGGGAAAGGATCAGAGTGGTTTACAAAAAGGATGGCAGACTGGAAACCCTGATGTCACAACTCATTGAGAAAAATGGCAAATGGTATATCACCTTTGAGGCTGTCCACTTCAGCCCCTATGCCCTGGTGGTCAGCCCGGCGCCTGCCAACGTTTGGACGAATCCGTTCATGGATGTCAGGGAGGACGACTGGTTTTATTCCGCCGTCCGGTTTACGGCGCAGAACAGCCTCATGGTGGGTACCGGTAAAAATACTTTCTCACCCAATATGACGACCAACCGGGGTATGCTCGTCACGATCCTGTATAAGCTGAGCGGCTCGGAAGAAAACACGCGAAGCACCTTCAAGGACGTGGTTCCCGGTGCCTACTATGCTAAAGCGGTGGCCTGGGCCCAAAGGAGCGGTATCGTTGCAGGATACGTCAACGGCATGTTTGGTCCTGAGGACAGCATCACACGCGAACAACTGGCAACCATATTGTGGAAATATGCAGGTTTGCCTGAGGCGGACATCACAGCCCTTGCTGTCTTCAAGGATGCCGGGGAAATATCCGCCTATGCTGTGAACGCCCTGGCCTGGGCGTATGAATCGGGTATTATAACCGGAAAAGCAAACGGAATTCTGGATCCCAGGGGCACGTCCACCAGGGCGGAGACCGCCAGGATTCTTGAACGTTTTGCGGAACAGAAAGAATCGATGAAGTGAACTTTCTGCCCACATGCCCATAAAATTGCAAGATCGAATCGTAAAACTTGCAGGTTTTGGTTGACAAACGAACCGACTTCGTCTATAATAGGATACAGTAGCAAAGGCGCTGTGGGTGATCACCCGCAGCGCCTTAATTTTCATTGGGAAAGGGTGAGGATATTTCCGTGAGCTATGGCATATCTTCAAGTAAGCCTTGAGTAGCCTGTTATCGGTTGCGAAGCTTCGCATGGGTTCCCGACGGGGAACCGGATATTTGCAGGATGGGCGTACGGAATTCCTGCCTTCGTTCAAAATGGGAACGGTTATAAAAGTTTATATGAGCGCACAAAGGCGTGTATTTTTGGTGGGCATCCCAGGGTGCCGCAAAAAATACGCGCCTTAATTATTATAAGGAGGTCTGAACTATGAGCACCACAATGATAGTGGATACCCTATGGGTAGTACTCGCAGGACTATTGGTATTCTTCATGAACCTCGGTTTCGCAGCGGTTGAAACAGGTTTTAACCGCTCGAAAAACGCTGTCAACATCCTGTCGAAGAACTTCATCGTATTTGCGGTATCCTCGCTGGGCTTCATGCTGCTTGGATGGGGTCTGATGTTCGGTGGAGACAACCCGTTTGTTGGAACCCAGAATTTGTTTATCCTTGGTGGCAACGTGGATTTCTACAAGGATACGCTCACATCGGATGTGCCGTTCTGGGGCAAGTTCTTCTTCCAGCTGGTGTTCTGCGGTACCGCAGCGACCATTGTGTCCGGAGCGGTTGCAGAGCGCGTAAAGTATATCTCTTTCATTCTGTTTTCCTTCGTGCTGACACTGGTTATCTATCCCATAGTCGGTCACTGGATATGGGGAGGCGGCTGGCTGGGTC
>Ga0209508_1001209_pt1 | contig 21118 bp, 17 predicted proteins | sample AD_UKC129_MetaG_FD_184427 | JGI IMG/M metagenome (GOLD analysis project Ga0209508, IMG submission 184427) | Active sludge microbial communities of municipal wastewater-treating anaerobic digesters from Canada - AD_UKC129_MetaG (SPAdes) (version 2) | ecosystem: Engineered > Bioreactor > Anaerobic... | reverse complement strand
CCCAACTCTGGATGGGCATAATAATACTCACGCACGGCTTCTGCCGTCCTAACGGCTGCTAGAAGCGTATCTGCCAGAATCCTGACCTGCTCATTGCAGAACCTCACGGCCTGCGGATTGTCAATCGGCATTTTCAACCTCCTCAAATATGCACGCGTCGTTATCGCATAACAACGCGTCGTTATTTAACGTACATCGTGTATTTATTTCACGGGCGTACGCCATCACTAGCGTTTAACATCCCCCGCTATACCTGAAACCCGATCCGCTCCTCATCCTCCAAAACGCTTTTTAGGACATCCCACTCCGCATCGGCTGCGGCGTTCTCCTCTTTGCTCCAGCCTTCAAGTAGCTTTATCAAAGCATCCTGATTATTAGTAGTCAACGAAACGTCTGTGTCTGGGTCTTCCACGTTATACATCCTTATGCATATCTTTTCGTCGTCATAAGCTGGGATGAGGACTTCGATACAGCTTAAACCGAATGCCCAGTCGAGTTGAATGCTTCCGTCTGGTATAGGTGAGATAAACGGGGGCTCTTTAAAACCACTTTCGCTAAGTTTAGTTATTAACTCTCTGGCTAAATTCAAAGAATAAGGTGAGACCTCTCCACCAAAAGAATCCCAATCGTCTTCGATTAAAGAAAGCTCGTCAAGGTAATCTATACAATATTGCCAAAGTTTTTCCATAAGATACCAACCTGTCACTCAGAGACTATTTCATAAGTCTCCTCAAAAATATCTCGGCGGACCGGGTATAGCTCACCCTTAACGCCCTTAATAAGCCAATCGCCCGCTTTTGCCTGCATACGCCCTTCTAATGTATCAATAGCAGTGTCCTTATCCAGCTGCATAGCTAAAACAACAACGGGCTTCTTTCTAACTTTATACCATTTTTTGCTCATAATCTACCTTTTTTGTAATAGAGTAAGCCACCGGCGGGAATCGAACCCGCGTCCTTCGCTTACAAGGCGAAGTGTCAGCCTTTGACGGTGGCCCTTATATATTTTACCAAGAAAATGACAGACCTAAAGTACTTTTCAAAAGCATTCTCCAGGTAAAAACGTGGACCTGTCCGTCATTAGGGATATCCACCCAGGCTGTCAGTTTCCTGCCTTCTAATTGTAATCCGCCGTCCCCGCTCCCAGGCCATATCATGGCCACAAACTGATCTGAAAAACCCGTAGACCACTCTTTCCTTAAAACAGACCGGCCCACAGTTAAAACAAGGGGCTCCGCCTCTACGTACCCTATTTTCGTTCCAGATTCATCATAGTACTCAGCGTATGCTTTGACCTCAAGTTCTGTACCGGCTGGGAGGCCGGGGTGCTTTCCAGACAATGAGAGCTCAAAGCCTTTTCCGGGAATAAGAGTGCTGGTAGGCCCCTGGCTCTGCGCCATTACACTTGTCGCGCACAGCAGTACTAAGAACAATACACTGAAATTTCTTGGCACAACCCATCACCTCCATTAAGTGATAGTGTAGTGAAGATTCTTTATAACAACAGGGACAGACACATTTGGAACAGTGCTGTAGTCATTTATGCCTACAGCCGCACGCCACTGGTCGAATATCTGCCGTATGTTTCCGCTGACCGTAATGGGTGGAAGGGTAGTTATAGAGTTGCTGTATTGCTGAGCGTACTGGCATATCTCCTGCAGGGCTGGTTTCCCGTTTGTGTGATTCAGTTCGTTGTATTCCCAGTGCATTATTTGCCAGTTAATGCCCCTTTCTATAGCTCTCTTGGCTGAGTTTACCATCCTCAAATTAGCTGTAGGGTAATGGTCAGCGCTGTTCAAGATAGCTAACGTTGACATCGTATTGTAGTTACTCCTGGATGTGTGGGTGTCATACTCATTGACTACCCACTTTAAACCAAGACCTCTAGCAAGGTCACAGGAGAAACACGCCACGACGTTATACATGTTAGCGTTAGTGCTCCCCAACGTACCATACCAGACATCCGGAAGCGTTATGTCAGCAAGGTGCAAAGCTGTTTCATTAGCGGGGCGTCTCCATCCTAGTCTCCAATGGGGAATATGCCATAAGCTCCCAAACTGAGCTCCGCACCAAACACCTCTATCTGTAAATGGTTTAGCCACCCGATTGAAGTTTGCCAGAATAGATCTCAAAACAGAAGCTGTTCTGGAGCGGCTGGAATCATTTCTCCACGGAAACTTTTTCCCTGAAGGGGGCTCTCTTAACATAGCATCAGTCTCCCACGATATACCCCAGGAGAATGAAAGCCAGTCCACATAATCTTTTGGGTTACCTGTGTCAGAAAGATCCGTCCAGCAATCCCGGATAAACTGCTCAAACATAGCTTGGCATTCGGGGTTGTAAATATTAAGTGCATACACAGAGTAATCGTCTTTTAAAGCGTACTTAAGCTCCTCCCCTTTAGTAGAGTTTATAGTGGAATTATGCTGAACTTCTTTAAACAGATAAGAAAAAAGATGATCTTGGCTCTTAGATGATATAACATATTGAACATTAGTCTTCGATGGGGCTGAAGAGGTTAATGTTATAGACGTGTCACTGTTGACGGACTGAATAGTATACCAGGGGGACGCATATATAGGGTTATTATTATCAAAAGCTATCTGCTGCCCAGCTTTTATACCGGCAGAGCTCCAAGCTGTGCCGGTTCCCGTTACGGAAGTTCCGCTAACTGTAACAGTGCCAGTATTATATTGATCCCAGTACCTATTTATGAGCCCAGGCCCATCTGCTACAAGCCTTAAAAGAACTTTTATCCCAGCATTTTTAAATTGCTGCGCCCTACTTTTGAATGTATTAAACACAAACTTATTCTGTGTCGTGTCTATGGCACTTAGCCTAACCTCCAAGGAAACAGCTGTGAATCCTATATCCTGGCATAGAGATACCCAAGAGCTTACAGGGTAAGTTTCTGTAAATTGCCATTCATTTATAGTTAAAACCGTATCAACAGGCATTTCTCAACCTCTCACGTATAGGAGGTGAGGCCCACGCGTTCGTAAATCCGGACGCGTGGGCTGGGAAATAACTATTTTGCAGGCGTCATGAGGAGCCTCCAAGAGAACTCCTGTTGCTGACCATCGTTCATGACATTGACCCAAACCGTCAACTGATTCCCGTTGATGGACATACCACCGTTCCCGGAACCCGAATCGATAGCAGCACTCGTTCCCGGAGGAAGCGTAATCGTCCAGTTGCGCTTCCACGTGGAGCTGCCCACCGTAATGACAAGCTGCTCGGACTGAGCCTCACCCATCAGCGTTCCAGCCTCGTTCGTGTACGTGGCGGTAGCCTGAAGGGTGATCTGAGTCCCGGCCAGAGTCCCCGGATGCGTAGCCCGGTGGATGATACGATAACCCTCCTGAGGGGTGTAGGTATAACTCATACCGTCCGGCGCAGCGCCAGAAGGCGGGGGCGGAACGGCAGAAACTAAAGCGAGAGCGGCAAGATAAGTAAGCACTTTCTTCATTTAATCCTCCGTTAATTTTGTTCAGTCAAATCTTGAGTATAAACAGTGAATATAAAACTCCCTGCGGTTCTTCCTTCTTCTACATAGATATCTAAGTAAGACCCCCTTTCAAGAGTTGAAGGCACCCAGCCCGTTGCCGGTCCAGAAGCGTAGGTAGCATTTAGCAACTTGGGCTGATTTCCATTATATGTTATTTCCGTAGAGGGGTAGAACCCTAACGTCCCGGAAGTATTGTAAAGAACTTTTAATGATAATGTGCACTGGGATTTAGATAATAGCTCCCATTTCTCAAATTTAGTCTTTCTAGCAATAGGTTTGGGGCCGTAATTGCCCGTCGGTACAATACCTCCGAGGGCGTCAATACCCCAACTGATAGCTACGGGAGGATTGACTTTATTGGTAGGGGCTTCAATGAAGGGAGAAACATAGAACGCCCCCTGCACTCCGGTGGCGACTACCTCGAACAGGTCACCGGCATTAAGCTCTAACGGAAAAGTAGAGACCACATTCCCGTTCTTCCTAAACGAGACACTTCCAGTCCCCCCGGTGGAGTAGCTTCTGATCTTTATAGTATCGCTCTCGGAGGGGATTATAAACCCTATCGTCTTATTAGAGTCGAAATGCAGTGGGAAAAATCCCGGAGCCGCATCATTAGGCCCCGGAACACCCGTATCGCCCTTTGGGCCCTTGTCACCGGGCGGCCCCTGAGGACCCTGAGGACCGGTAGGCCCTGTTGGACCTCTCAGCCCGGACAGGCCCTGCCCCCAACCCAATTCGATTATTTTGGGGGGTTTACCCTCTACCTTGATCTCAAGCCTTGCCATGTCATACCACGATTATCTTCACGGTCTCAGCCGGTCCTCCCCCGCCGGTCTGCGTCTCCGACATTTCGTAAAATCCATCAGGGCCTTGAAACACGATGCCGGTCAGGCTCCCCAGGGAACCCTGCGGTAAAGACAGCTCAACACCCTCACCAAAATATAAAATGTCGTCAAGCATATCAGATCAACAAAGCCTTGACTTTAACGTTATCCGCTATACTGGCAGGAGTGTAGCGAATGTACGTAGTCTCGTTAGTCTTATCGCTGTTGTTGTAAGCGGTCCATGTAGCACCATTATTCGTGCTCTTCTCCCATGTTCCTGTAGGGGATGCAGTGTTATCGGATACAAGGAGGTTGCCCGTAACGGCGTCGTATAGCTTGACATACAATGTCGGGACATCTGAGCCATAGGCGGTCTTGAACCTCCAGGCGAAGCGCTTGTTAGCTATACTAGAGTGAGTAACGCTAGGCTCCCAGTAATTGCTCGTCTGAGAATCCTCATACAAAACACCTAACCCGTAAATAACGGGAGGCGTCATTTCATTCCCAACAACCTTAAAGACTATTTTGAACTGAATGTAATCGGCACCGTCAACACCGAGCATGGACATAGGCCCAGACAGTTCTGTCCACGACCCGGAATTATCTGTAATACCGCTAGTGCGGTAATAAACTTTAAAGTTCTCAGTCGGGACATCCCATGTATTATCTCCAGTATGCGTCTTGGATTGAACGAATGCTCTGTTGAATCTTAAAGCCCCAGTAGTGGGAATGGCTGGGCTAATGTATACCTGGTTGTTAGCATCAGCATACCAAAAATCAGCAGCTACAGGTATAGCATACATCTGGTTGCTAGCGCTGGGATATATAGATGAGGCTACCGCCCTCGCCGCGTGTAAGATACCATTTTTCGAGCAGAACAGAAAAGGAACGGCGAGCATATTCAACTTCGGAATATTAGCACATACAGATGCGGATTGGTTGAATGACCCGTCCTCCCCAAACATCATCCTCTCCCAGTTTACGCCACTGCCAACAAATTTTGTAGCGTATACCCTGTTCGCATTCGATCCGCTGGTGGAGATAAAGAATGTATCTGTTGCGTCATCATAATCCAATGATGAAAGAGTGCCCGCAACAGCCCATGTTGCAGTGCCACCTGGGGGCAGTTCTGTCCTGACCGCCCCGGATGAGAGGTATGTAGTAGACCCCGACAAAATATCCGATTCACGTATACAATACCACCGACCTTCCCGCCCCGTACCTGTAACGAGATAAAGGCAAGATATTCCCTGACCGAAGCCGTGTTGAGTAGTAGCGAGAACGCAACAGTTTTGAGCCGCAATACTACCAGTAACCGTGACAGTACCGGTTTGATATAGAAATGCATCCTGTGTGGATCCATTAGTCCCTACCGTAAGAGCTGCCCTTATATTAAAAGCATATATAGTCAATTTTGTAGTGTTATTTCCATTGACAAAATATATCTTGTGATTTTGCCAGTCCTGCTTTGGGTTCTTAGTTATACCGGCCGCGGTCGTCATAGTCGTAGTTGTAGCGTCCCGCAACCAATATATCCCTCTAACGTTATCAGCTGTAGCTTCTGCTACAGCTGTAGCAGTTACAGGGTTAAACAGCCCCTCATGAATACCCTTGACGAGGAAAAGTCCTCCGTTATAGGAGACGGAGCTAGTAAGAGCTACAAGCAAACGCATCTCCTCTATAACATAAGGGACGTTATTGAGTGTTCCTGCTGATGACGAAAGAGTCAAAGAGGTGTTACTTGTTATACTAGATATCTCATACCATTGGGATATCTGATTAGGGTCGGTTGAGCCAAATCCTATCCTGGCCCCTGAAGCCAACCTGGCAGTCTGCCATTCGGTAGATGATCCAGTAACCGAGGTTCCAGAAACGGAAACAGTACCGGTTGTATATCTATCAACGAATACGGCTATGTCTCTTATAGTTTTGTTTCCAGTCAAAGCCCAGTTAAGGGTTATGACTCCTACCCATTCATAAGATTTAGTATTTACAATATATTTATACAAATGTACTCTTCTTGTAACAGCCGCAAGAGTTCCTTCTCCTAAAACTACATACTGGGTATTATCGTCTTTGACAGCCGTTCCCAGAACAAAAGCGTTGAAAGCTATATTGTTTTCCGCCGGCCTGGCTATAGGTATACCGTAACTTATGTACCTGTCCTGTTCGGAGTTTCCTGTTTGTTTGAGGATATAAGACCCTATGTTATCCTTAGTAGGATCGTAGTTAGGCAGTATAGATGTGCCAGCCGTAAAATTGTAATATGAGCATTTCAAAGGCATTGTTATTCAACTCCCTTCAACACTATTAGGCTGAAGTTGAAATCGGACACATTCGATGAATTGTTTAATACTTCAAAGTCTATATAGTTGTTCTGTGGTATGGTAGTGGTTGCCCAACCAGAAGGCGCACCTGTTGAGTTCAATGACAAGGTAGCCCCATCAGAGCCAATGACGTATCCAGCAGGTGGATATTGTGATATCGGGCCATATCGCAAGTTGACTCTGAGAGAACCACTGGTTGTAGAAGAAGCAAGTTGCCAACCTTGTATGGCTAAAGTGGCATTCGTAAATGCCGGACCTTTCCTTCCTACAGAAATGGCTTCGGTCCCCTCCACCAACCAGCTGACGGCCCCCTGAACTACGGATACACCGGTAGCTCCTGTGGCACCCGTAGCACCGGTTGGGCCTTTGGGGCCTTCTTCGACAGGTGCTTCAACGAATACAGAGACGTAAAAGGAGCCGGAGACGCTGGAAGCTGCTACCTCGAATATGTCATTAGCACCCAGAGTGGCAGGTAAACTAACAGAGTTGCCATTCTTCTTGAAAGCAGCCTGACCGGTTCCACTTGTAGAGTAACTTCTGAGCGTTATGATATCATTCTCAGAAGGTACCAGGAAGCTTACTGATGAATCCTCTTGAAAATGATATGAAAGAAATCCGGGGGCGGCGTTGTGCGGGCCTGGAATTCCTGTATCACCTGTTGGGCCTTTGTCACCTGTTGGGCCTTTGTCACCTGTTGGGCCTTTGTCACCTGTTGGGCCTTTGTCACCTGTTGGGCCCTTTGGTCCGGGGTCGCCATCGGGGCCCTTATCACCCGTTGGGCCCTTATCACCCGTTGGGCCCTTATCACCCGTTGGGCCCTTTGGTCCGGGGTCGCCATCGGGACCTTTGTCGCCTGTAGGACCAGTAGGACCGGTTGGGCCGGTTGGGCCGCGCAATCCGGAAAGACCCTCCCCTATTCCTAAGCGGATTACCCTAATTTCAGCACCAAGCTCTTTTATCTCTAATTTGCCGGGCATAGCTACTACCTGGTAACCTCAGGATTGAAGTAAACAACGCCTTCGAGTAATCTATCAACGGCAAGAGAAGGGCTTGTAAGCTCAAGGTCATAAACTCCCCGGCGAACAAGGCCAAGGCTAGTCGTATCATTAGGCTCTAACTGTAGCTGAATCCTGCCATTTGGCCCATCTATCGTTATCTTTCCATTAGTCGTGCTGAGCTCTAACAGTACCTTGCTGGATTCAACCGACGGCCTGATCTGCATTTTCGCCGTATAGTTACTCAGGTCAATCGGAACTCCTTGGTCGTCCTTATACGTCAAAGAAACAGACCAAGTCGTACCCTGATTTATATAAAAATCGTATCTCGCGGCCATAGCTGAAGTTACCTCTCATCCTATAAATATAGTATCATAACCCCCTGCAAAGAGATAAAGCGCTCCCTATTGCCTGATGCATATCCAAATACTGATATCTCCCCAACCTACCAGCAGGAAGTATCCCTTTCTTTTTCGCTAATTCTAAATATCTCGCGTGCTTCTCTTTGTTTTCTTCAGTGCTCAAGGGGTAAAAACGCTCAAGCCCCTGCCGCCACTCAACAGGAGTTTCCTTTGATATAACCGTATAGTCAGGCACCCTGCACATAGGCTTAACAAAATGTTTATATTCTACTATCCTGGTATGCCTGACTTCCAAATCTGTATAATGTACCGCCGGACCACCCTGATAATAATCTTCCTGATACTCTATTATGTCTATATTCAAACTTCTGTACTGAAGCTCCCCGAAACAGTAACCGAACAGCTCATCCAGAGAACCGGTATACACGACTGTAGGATATCTCCCAGACAATACCTCTTTGTTTCCATCCTCACCCAAAACGACATCTATGTTTTTAGAATCAAGAATGGCCTCGAAGAACTTGTAATACCCTTCTTCTGGTATTCCAGAGATGTGATCATCAGGATAGTAGTTATCGTCAAATGAATATCTGACCGGTATTCTTTTTATTATGCTCTTTGGTAAAAGCCTTGGGCTAACACCCCATTGCTTTGTGGTATAACCATATACGAATATGTTGTACAATCTGTGCCCTATAGTGGACAGACACCATTCCTCCAAGTTAGAGGGGTTATCTATCTTTACACAATCTCTTTCTATTAAGTGCTTGAGCTCACTTACGTCGTCAGTCCCGTAAACTTGATATAAAGTAAAGAGATTTATGGGGAACGAGTAGAGGGAACCTTTGTGCTTTACTTTCGCTGTATAATGAAAAGGCCTGAGCTTACAGTACTTGTTAAAGTAATCCCATATCCTCTCGTCCACACAATGGAAAATATGAGGCCCGTACAAGTGTACATCTATACCTTTCCTTAACTCCGAATAGCAGTTTCCCCCGACGTGCTTTCTCCTATCAATGACAAGGCATTTTTCACCTCTTTCAGAAAGCTCGCGAGCCATGACAGCTCCTGTCAGGCCCGCGCCAACGATTAAAACGTCATATTTCATGCTGTCTCCATTTCTTTTCACATAACGGGGTGGAAATATAAGACATCAAAATAGGTCTTTTTAAACAAATTGTTGTCCCTCAAGAATTTGGCTATGTTGTGCTCAAACCATGAGTAATCCTCGTACCGACCACCTTCTATGACAAAAGTAGGGCTGTCGTTATTGAAGAGGACACTTCTTACCTCATCGCTGCAAAAAGGCTCCACCGGTATCAAAAAAACCTGACTGCTGAATATCTGACCAAGCTCAAGGTTACCGTATGAGTTAAAGTTAACCGGAGAAGCAGTTATTACTTTATCCTGCTTCTCTATATCAGATATACCTCTACTGACCCAGTCAGAAACGGTAATAAGCCTGCAGTCCGCCTCGAAGTAACAGAGGTACTTCATGCCATCAGTATAAGCTTTATAGAGAGCAACGGCTTTTGGGAGGTCTACGTAATAAGCCTTCCCTTCAGACGGGTCTTTATGGCCCAAATTGAAAAACTCTAAGGCGAGCTGGGCTTGATCGGAGGCCAGGATTATGTCAGTACAGTCGCCCTGATAGGAGAAGATATCGTAAACGAACTCTTCGTTTTCTACGTTGTTTATTACGATAGCCCTTTTCTCGAAGGGGTAAGAGCACATGAGGTGCTTCATACTGAACTCTAGACCAAAAACTTTGGAGTAGTTCGCTTCATAACAATCCGTAGCGAACATAACCCCCGCTCTATCACTCATCTTTTTCGAGTTCTCCATTTAAAATCGTAATCATGCTTAACGGCCCGCTTCCAAACCTGAGGGTGGGTCGGGTGGAGGTTTTCCATTACATCCGCTAATTCTGGTGTCCACTTGAGCCAGACATTTTCAAACCATCCGTCCACGACAGGATGCATCCTACTGACTGACGGGTTTTTATAAGATGCTAACTTTCTTTTGATAGTGTCTGCGGACCTGCAGTAATTCATATGATGCATTATCACCGGGGCATTGTGGCATATTGTAGCATCAGTTGTACGGCACTCCACAAAGTTCACTACTTTCTTGATAAGAACTGGAGCTTTATAACCCTCCATAGGGTCTATTCTGTAGTCCTCAGTCTTCCAGTAGTTATGAAGATGGCACGAAAAACACTCCACTATAGGGTTTGAGTTAGCCATAGACATTAAAGTCTTAAGGTCTTCAGGCTCCCATATCTCATCAGAGTCTACAATGAAGATGTAATCCCTGTCTATTTGACGTTTAGCTCTATTTCTTCTTTCATGCTCTCCAGTATCTTCGCTCCAAAAAACGTTTATACCATACTTTTTGAATATGTCTATAGTACCATCATCTTTTGTGCACTCATAACCAACAGCCATCGGCGGGCCCACTACTCCAAGAATATCTTCAGGTCGCATCACTTCTAGTAATCTAACTAGGACTTCCTCTAAATAGGAGTCCTCTCCGCTATCCTGAAACGCGAGTACCATGGCCCCGAATGTCCAATCCCGCTTCCATAGTTTAATCCTGCTTTCAAAAAGCTCTTGGTCATGGTCATTAAACGTCTCCACGTACAAATCACAAGCATCTTTCCCCCTATTGGGCAGACCAGGAGTTGTCCCACGATCTTGATGCCAAGTGTGCAGTACCTTTGCGTGAGGACTCCAACGAAACTTATTATTGTATAACATAACTTGTTGGAGCTCTACGTCAACAAAATTATGATAGTATATCTCATTAAAGAGCTTTAGGTCATCTGAATCTTTATTATAAGGTAGTAGCTTCAATAAATCTTTATGAATAATAAAATGCTCAGCACCTCCAGGGTTTCTCACCTGGTTGAAGCTTACCATACCCTTGCCATCCGGAAATGAACTTCGCATCATGATCATTGCATTCCTGAGCCATCCCGGTTGAGGAAGACAATCATTTCCTAAGAAGACTATATAATCTCCGTTAGCCCTACTCACACCAAGATTAGCAGCCTTGGGGCAGCCCATTGGTGTTTCTAGCTCATCGCGAATAACAATAACTTCGATATTCGGGTAGGACCTCTCATCCTCCTTTATTAGCTCTAAACATCTATTTAATTCATTATCTCTAAAGCGAGTTGGTATTATAATTGAAACAAGAGGAAGATCAAAATAATGTGCATTTTGAATTAACTCTGGCATGTTAGGATCTTTCTCCTTAGCAATATTGTAGGCCTCTATTGCTCCCTTCATATCCCCAACGTGCCAATAGCTATAAGCCATCCTTAAGAATGGCAATGCCCCGTATAACTCCTGGTTAGTAAAATACACCGGCTTAGTCTGCGGTACAGCAGTGCACATTCTGTACCATATAATGGCCCTATCATGCCTACCATTCGTCCTATACAACTCGGCTAACTTGAAGGTGGCATCCCGCCTGGTTGGCTCCTCCTTTAAGCTAAGAACAAGTTGCTCCTCCGCTTTGTCCACTTCACCCAAAGCAAGATAGCTATCGGCAAGGTATATTCTTGTCTGAGACCTTTCGTAATCCCAAGTGTGAAATTCTAAACACCGTGTAAGATACCCTATGGCCTCTGCATAGAGCCCTTTGTAGACACACTCTCGACCCATGTAATGTAAAGCCCTAGGGTCTTTAGGGTTATCATTTGCTTGCTTTCTGAGTACATCGATGTACCATTCTCTGCTCTTTTCATGGTCAGGCCTATGCTCAAACCAAGCAGTGTTGCAAACAACTACAGAGGTGGTGAAACCAGGAAGGGGGCTTAAATATTCATGGATGTCTCCACGCCATTCGTGGGTACCTCGCCTAAAGCATCGTTGCGACGGAAAAACGCTAGTAGGTCTTCCTTCGTGGTCCCAGGTGATATGGAGGTGCAGTGCCACCTGGTTTACAGAGGGGTCTACGCTCTTTAAAAACTTAAGAAACTCGTGGGGATTTCTAATAACCTCGTCGCAGTCCGGGCAGAATATCCATTCCCCTGAGGCAAAGCTACAGGAATAATTCCTGGCCCGGCAAAATGAGTCGTCCCATGGACGCTCATACACCTTCATCCCCAACTCTTTTGCTACCTGTACGGTGTCGTCAGAGCTTCCAGTGTCGACTAGTATTATCTCATCCTGTATGTTTTCTAGACTGTCTACAAGCCTCTTTAAATGCTTAGACTCATTTTTAGCTATGAGGCATATACTGAGAAAAGGTTTAACTTTTTTAGACAATTACTACCCCCCAATTAAATGTAATTGGCTTTATGTCTATTCTTAGTATACATACATCCAAAATCCATAGAGAGTGGAGGCTCAGCCTGCGCGTATACTAGTTTAACAGCCATCCTGAACATCAAATCGGGATATATATCTATACGGACATCGTCATCTTCATATACACTTCGGTAAAATCGTATTAGCCCCTCTGGGGCGCTAAGGATGTAGTCAGTACTAGATAACATTGACCCGTTCAAATACACTTTAGCTATATAATACCCATCCCATGGACCATTTTTAGCCCTGAATAGCTTGTTTGACACGTAAAGGCATTTCTCTTTAAGCCTCATGGGTACAACGGCTTTACCTCTCCCCTTAAGGTCCGGGCATACAGGCCAATAAGGTTGTCCACTGGGGCTTACCCTCACCTCCACACTGAAGGCATCCCCATTGTATACACATAATGGCCTTTCGAACACCGAGAAAGTTTGGAGGGGGGCATCCAACGGTATGGGCTTTGTGAACAGGTAACACGTATTGGGCACGATATAAGTTCCCGAGAACGACTCCACTAAAGGCTCAGACCCAGCCCTCAAAACGAAATCGAACCTCAAATAACGAAGTAATCGGCCAACAGCCAACGTAGTCTGCTGAGACAGGTCCACTGACTCATATAATTTATTCCACGCTTCCTCACCATCACTGCGGAAGTATATACTGGCAGTGATCCTGGAATTTCCGGGGAGTTGGCTGGTCAAGTTTATATTGTTTAGATAAACGTCCTTACCAAAATCATGCTCTCTCCTATCAAATGTCAACCCCCATTCCGTACTTGTCAGTATAGAATTAAGTATAGATGTCAAAGATGAATTAGATATGTCATTGTAGTAGTATCCATACTTACTCAAAAGCCTAGCCTGAGAGTCTATATCTTGATCTGACATGACTCCCGACCCAAAAGCTATAGAGTAAATTGTAATATCATCCTCCCCCTTTATGTAGTTATCTATTATGAACTCTGGGCTATTTAAGGATTTATTCTCCATACCATCTGTCAATACTACTATGACTTTCTTTCTGTTACCGGCCAGCATCCTAAGATTCGTGGCCGCATACATTATGGAATCGTTCAAGGGGGTATCACCACCCCATTTATCAGGGTCTTTAAGTCTGTCCAAGAACTGATTAAGAACGGTAAGGTCGCTGGTCAAGTTGTTAGGGTACATGAATACAAAATCGGATAGCATCGTGCTTTCCAATATAAGATCATGCCCGGCAATTAAATCTGTGAAATAAACTATATTGAAAACAGCCTTCTTATTCGGGTCAGTCTCTCCTGCGTTAAACGTGTTAACAAAAGATTGTATGAAGTTTTTAACTGCGTCGATTCTTAAACCTTGATCATCTGTTCCGGCCTCATTCAAAAATGGAGAGCTCTTTGTTGAGCCCGAGCAATCTATCACGAAAGAGATAGCCGGGTTAACCACTGCTCTGGGCGGCTGAGGAAAGTTTATACTAAAATTATTCTGGGGTGGAGGGCTTACAGTTTCTTCAGAGCTATATATCCTGAACCACCAGTCGTTGCTTCCGTAGTCATTGACATCTAACGGCCTCATACCTGTAACAACTTCAGTATAGTACCCCATACCATCGGGGTAATCTTCACTTGCCCTATATACTAATACCGGGCTGCTCTCATCACCCACCATTTTATCGGGAAATTCAAATATGAACGCATAGTACTGCCCAACTGTCACCGGAATGGGCGGGTTAAACCTTATCGTGCAAACCCCTCCCCCTTTAGGGATGTAATCGATAGTACCGGAGTACAAGTCTAAAAAGTTGCCAGGAAGCCCATTTTGAGCTTCGTAGAGGCCTACTAGCATACCAACATTTCTTACATTTTCCAGCTGTGCGGACATAAAGAGTTTTACGTCAGATACATTAGATGCTGTGGCTTTAAATGATTGACCAAACGTGGTAATTCCATATTCCCCTCCTCCCCCTATCAAAATTGGCTCTACTGGCTCTAAATTTGCCCCTCCGTCTGGCACTCTCTTTTTAGTGCCGTTGATACACCCTTCTGTCTCATCTATTTCTGATATGTCAGCTGGCAGCTTGTAGTCTACTAACTGGTAATTCATCCCTGACTGAGCAGAGGCCTGCAAAAAGTGCACATCCAATTGGCCGGTATTGCACTCTGTTAGGTATGAATCCCTCCACCCAAGGAAAGAGCTTATAGTACCAAAGTCATCATCCAGTTCATAATGAGTTTTTAAACCAGTATCAGTAATATACTCCTCATGAATTGTAACATGTACTATGTCGGTGTAAAAAAGCTCTTCTAAAAATTGAATAACGCCCTCTTCCGCGTAAACCTCATATTTTGTGTTATCTACTTTAACGCCATTGACGTAGACTGTTACCCGCCTTGACGGGTCCCATGGACCGCCGTACGCTTTTACTTTGTAGAACTCTGTTGCGACCTCTATTCTATCATAAGGTTGAAGTGGCGTTTCAAATTTCACCTCTCCAAAGTCATTACCTGAACGAGTAACGGAGCTTGAAAGAGAAAAACCATCATATATTCTTATACCGTTTTTATAAACAACCGCCCCTTTATTTTCAACCCATGGAGATGTGTAATAATGAATGTAATCCTTTGTCCAACACGCTGTCCTCTCAAAGTAACATAAGTCTTTTACCCTACCTATATGAGACAGTCCTCTTGGCGTAGTTTGCGGTCTTAGGTATATCGGGTCTCCCTCAATTTTATTGCCGGGTATTACAGGTAAATTATCGGGATGGATTACTCCAGTAACGTTCAGGGTCAACGATATCTTACTCGGCTGACCGGTATGCTTATGGTATCTATAGTAGTTATGAGCATTTCGAAAAGCCCTAGGGGCAAAAATTGCGTCTACCCGACTATCTGTAATGATCTGGGCTGAATTTGTGGGGCTTATACGCACCTGACCCAACGTAACGCACCCAGCTGGGAATGTAGGAAGAGACGTTACGTGGAATCCAAGGCCACTCTTTGTATAGAAGTAATTTGTTCCGTCACTGGCGATTTCAGTAACGGTATTCCTCAAAGCATAAACGGAGTAGGTAGCGTTAGGCGAAACAGGATCGCTCTGATATGTGCCCCCAGTAGTCAGATAGACCGAGTCTGCCCAACAAGCACCCGGACCGACCAGTATCTTATTTTGACCGGAGTCATAGGATAATGTCAAGCCATAGTAAACACCTTCAGAACTACAGCTTTTAAGTATAAAGTCTGCCGTGGTCCAACGCTCTAATTCGTCTGACCCGTAAAGGACATCTCCTAACTCCAAGTATAAGAAGTTAAAGTTCCTAGTTCTTTTCATTTTTAATCAATATAGCCTGGTCCGCGCCTCTAGGACAGAATATAGTAAGATTATTCTTTTTTATATATTCATGTATAGCTGTTTGTACACCCCTAAAGGAGTAATCATCAAAAACTATTATCCCCCCGTTTATCAACATAGGATACACTGCCTTAAGGGATTTAAGTGTCGATTCATAAAAATCAACTATATGGACAAATTTTAGCTTCCTCTTACTAAAACCTCTCGGTTTGGACTTTGGGAAAAGCCCTTTTATGACATGAGCCCTTGCGCTATCCAAATAAGCTTTAACATCTTCACAACTGGTGTCGGACAGGTCCCCTCCCTTCAGGTCTATTTCCCTGTCTATATCAGTCGGCTCTGGTAGGCCTTCATAGGTATCAAAAGCGAATAACTCACCAACCTCACTGTTGTCAAGTATTATCTTGCTCCCTCCTCCTTTGTAGACACCAATTTCCACGAGGTCTCCTTCATACCCAGACAGGTACTTGGCTAGCCTTGCTATCACGTTAGCCTTTTCGTACCACAGTAACGTTCTAGATTCGTACCTTAACCTATGTTCAAAAATGGGGCTCTTCTCTCGTTTACCCATTAATGCCAAGCACACTTCATCCAATGCATAGTAGACACTTTTTTCAGGAGAAGGTAAGAGCAACTCCGGGTAACCTATCCTCCTCGCTATAACCGAGGGGAGGGCGCATGTTCGCTTATCGTACCAAAGGTTTTCATCTATCTCTATAAGCTCCGGGTCTTCTATAGATGACACACCCGGTGAGAATAAGCACCCCATGTAGTCAAGCGCGATCGAGTCATCCCCCGAGTTAATAGCAGCCGCAACAGCAAGGCCCAGAGCCAACCTGCAGTTTTCATCAGGTTTGTTATATATGACGCCATAATCCTCTAAAAACTTGGCTATTTTGTCCGATCGGCCAATTATACCATTGAAAACTATATCTCCAAATGGCATACTTCTAAAAGGATCATAGCACAGTGAAGTTAAGTGAAAGTTCAAGGGGCCTGAATAGTTAGCGGAGAATACCACATCATAGCCTAGCTCACTGTACTTATACAGGAGTCTCTCCGGTGGGTGGACCACAACAGACCTAAATGCATTCAGCACAAGGGTTACTTGGCTATCATAGCCCTTTAGTTTCTCATACACCTTATGAAGAATTCCGGCAGTGCTAACCTCCACATCACTAGAAAGTATTATATCTATGTCCCTAAATCCACACTGCCTGGCCACGTACAGTGCTTCAGAGCCATTCTCACTATCGTCTGTAAGTATGAGCAGAAGTTTAATCATAAGCCAACAAGTAATTGACGTCTTCTCTCTCGAAGAGACAATCGTGACGACCGTCTAAAGCTACGGTCATCGGCATTTTTATCCCCTCTCCTAAGGCGTGTATACCCCCCTGACCGCAAAACATCCTCGATGCGCCCTCCAGATAACTCTGAAGCTCCAAGTAATCCTTTGTTGGGATGTAAGGAAGTTTAAGAGAACTATATCTGCAAAAGTCCACCCACTCCCTGCCTAACCCTACAAAAAACAGTCTATCCTCATAAGGCTTTAGAAGGTCATGCCAATTCACTTGAGAGTTAAGATAGCGAGGGGATAAATATACAGCAATATCCCTGCCCGGAATATGAATGGGGGGTACTGGTTTAATCCACCTTTTTAACGGATCGTGTTTCCCTCCACAAAACATAACCATATAGTAAGAGGTATTATTCATAGGGCCCAACGGCAAGTACTTATTCTCTATAAGTACCTTGTAAAACCAAGATTTAACCAGGTCATAATCAACTTCCTCTCCAGAGTAAACTTGTACGTCCTCTATATAATCCTGATTCTTAAGAAGGCTGTAAACAGCCTTGTAAGAATTATTGTCTAAGAGGCCACCTAACTCTAAGTATAAAACACCCCCTCCCATATGCTCTATAACCGGCAGGGAAAATATTACATCGCCTATTTTACCTATGTGTTTAAAAGAAGGCATTTTTATATCTCATTCAAATTAGGCAAGAACCTAGATCCATCAGCCGGATTCAATTGGACCCCGAATCCCCTCAATTCAGGAACCCCCGTAGTGCTAGCGGAGTACAGTTTTATTCCTATCCTAACGAACTGGTCTGACTCATCATCTGTGTAATCAAGTTTTTGCAATTCCCTTTCGCTCACTATCTTGTAGTTGTTTTCGAAATTACCAACAGAAGTAGAGTAGTAAATACCGTATAGGATTTCAGTGCCCTCTGCCCCAGAGTCTCTGCCAGCCACTATAATAGAAGATAATTGAGAGGGGATATACATAGATGTAGTGTAAAAGTACCTTGAGGCCCCCTCCACAACTTTGAACCAATCTATTTTTACCTCACTTATGTACGGAGTTTCCGTCTTATAAGAGGAGGTGTAAAGCCGTATCCTGAACTCGCCATACCTCTTACCCGTAACATTTAGCGGTACGGTCATGTCTCCAGTTTGGTTAGTGAATGTCGTTTCATCACTCCAAGATGTAGAGTTTCTATCCGACATTCTATTATAGAATCTATAGCTTACCCCTATTTTAGAAGCACCTCCCAAGCTGGATGGTAGAACCACTCCATTAACCGAAATATTGACCCAATTGTTCAAGCCCCCGCTATCCTGTATTATCACCATCTCACCAGAGTCTACATACTGAGTGACTGTGTTCTGCACGGCCAGAGCACCGCAATACTTACCACTTATAAATAGCGGGGCGGTATTGGAAACATAGTTAATATTAGAGGAGCCTAAAGAGAAATCATCCCACGTAGCTGTCCTCTGTAAGTCTTCTTGACTACCCTTCAATTGATAGGCTACGTGAAGAGCCTTGAGTATCGGTGTTTTAGTGGGGTCATTACTGCCTAAAGTTATCTCTAACTCTATATACCTACCAGTCTTATCAATATAATCGCCAGACTTTAATGGCTCAGACCAGCCTGTGTCTTGACCCATTGACTCTAGTTCGCTTAGGCTATTGCTCGTCCTGGCCCTAACAGAGATGTACGTACCTGAAGGCGTATAAGCATCGTATGATAGAAATCCCCAGTAAGAGTCATTAGCTAATGTATCCCTCCTAAGGACAACAGTGCCTTTACTCGGGTAGAAAGAGCCTATGGATTGTATCTTTAGCCTATTAGAAGAAATATCTTCAATTTTGTCTGTGTAGTAACTGTCCTCCAACCCGAAGTCGAGGAAGTAACCACCAGTTGCTGTTCCAGTTTTGAAAGAATGAGAAAATATGACAAAGCTTGAGTCATTTAAAACCCTACTTACTCTGTAAAGTCCAATAGGCATATTAAATGAGTTTCCGGTATGAAGCTGAACGACGTCCCATAGCTTTAAGTTATGCGGATTTTGTGAATACAAAACGCTTTTTGAGAAGTCGTTTTCGCATCCAGTAGGGTACGTGGCTAAAGCATTGTCCCCGATATCAATGAAGGTATTCTTCTGCTCGATAAGGTCTATATGCATCTCTGCAGAAGCGTATACTTCAACTCCTATCGTGACGGGTATGTGGCATGATCCAGTAGTAACCGGAGTTGTGGGTCCGGACAGGTTGGGGCCGTATGAATAGTTATAACCAAAACTAATGGCGTTGTATACTTGGTTTACTACAAACATGCCGTCGTAGTACGGGCCCGCTCCGTTCACAAAAACCATGGCCCCTGGTGACATGTTATGGGCAGCACCAAGAGTAACTCTTATATTTGGTTTAGGGTTAGGGCTTAATCTCTGTATGCTAGTTATTGGTAGATTTCCAGTATACCAGGTCCCATCTCCTTTCTTAACACTAACTCCAATTTTCTTATTGACGAATAAAGAATTGTAGGAAAGCGGCTCCTCATCCTGATACTTGTGCTCTTGCTTTAACCTCTCAGGGCCCATCGTTACCATACGCCAATATTCTATTGCCGAGGGGCCCCCTATGCCGACCACATAACCCTCTTGGTGAGCATCATAACGCCAGTATACTGTAGGCTTCCTATTAGCAGTTCGCTGTCCGGGCCCAATAACTTCTAAAGCCATATCTTATCACCCTTTAGTAGACTCTGGGAATACGTACTTAACAGAGAACCTTGTCAAGTCACCAGACAAAGTCATGAAAGCCATCTTTATTTCTTTTATCCCCTGAGAGTTGTCTGTATACCATAACATATTCTTAGCTGAAAATCCTAATCTGTATACACGGTCAAGTATAATACCTTTTACTCCACCATTGTCTATGTAGTCAAATGTTGGCTTGACAAAAACAAGGTAGTTATGCTCATATAAGCTATAACTAGTAAGGACTACAGAAACATCTTCCTCCGTCACGTCACCCCATATATATTTGCCTTCCGAGTACCCCACAGGCTTCTTAACTTTTAGTATCACCTTATTAGTGGGCTGTCCGTCTTCTTCGGAAAGAGGGTATGTCAGGCTCAAAACTTTAACCCTGAATATCGGAGATGAGTCCTTATAGTCTAGAAGATTTATCGGTGCCGAGAAGTCATCTTCAGACATCAGGACGTAAGCCATTTCACGCTGATTTATACTAGTTCCGGGGTATAGCACAACAAAATTTGGATTCACATAATCTAGTACCCTGCCAGTACCTCCGGTGAAAGTAGGATTTGTTATCTGCGTTAGAGAGAAGTTTACGATAGAATATTTATTAGGGCTTACTTTTACGTTTTGGACTCTTTGCACATTGTAGTTGCTTAAAGATGCAGTTAAATTGTAATATGTGTCTGAGGACACAGTAAGAGGTATATTGTAATCACCATTAGAGTCCGTATAAGCTATCTTAGTCTCCAGGTTGTCTGACCTTACAGCGACTACTAAAACACCCTGGAGTGGTTGGTTTAATACATTATATACACGGCCTTTTATCCCTGAGCTAGATGAAGACTCAGAGTATGTAGGTAATATGAAATTATGGGTGGACTTTTGGTCCGCTTGTATTAAAACGTTTAGTGCCTTTACCGTCAAGTATCCATATTTTGAGCAGACTACATCATAAGCTCCAGACCTAATGTTCCCTATTTGATAAAAACCGGTTGACGATGAAGTGGAGAGCTTATTGACACCCTCTATGAGAACCGAAGCTCCAGAGAGAGGGATTAGATTCCCCGCTAAGTTCCTTTCGTATACAACCCCCTCCAAAGTACCTGAGCCATAAGCAGCTGGGACTGTAGGCCAAATACCAGTAGGACCAGATGTAGGCCCTACTGTAGGCGGAGGGGTTGTAGGAGGATTAATTGTAGGAGGATTAATTGTAGGAGGATTAATTGTAGGAGGCGGGGTGGTAGGGCCCCCAGTTCCTCCAGTTCCTCCAGTTCCTCCAGTTCCTCCGGTTCCTCCGGTTCCTCCGATTGGAGGGGGGTTCGGAGGAGTTGGCGGCGGAGGTGGCGGCGGCGGAGGCGGCGGCGGCGGAGGTGGCGGCGGCGGAGGTGGCGGCGTCGG
>Ga0209508_1001205_pt1 | contig 21165 bp, 17 predicted proteins | sample AD_UKC129_MetaG_FD_184427 | JGI IMG/M metagenome (GOLD analysis project Ga0209508, IMG submission 184427) | Active sludge microbial communities of municipal wastewater-treating anaerobic digesters from Canada - AD_UKC129_MetaG (SPAdes) (version 2) | ecosystem: Engineered > Bioreactor > Anaerobic... | reverse complement strand
AGCTATCGAGACCTTAAGAGCCTTATGGACAACTGGAGTAATATTGCATACCACTTAGAAATTATTGTGGATTTTATAAAAACTTCAAAAAGAGGTGTTGACTAAATGAAACTCTTGATTGACGCAGATATACTTGTATATAGGATAGCTTTTAGACATCAAAAAGAAGCTTTTGGTAAACTTGTGGTTGACAATTTGGAGGACGCTGTGAATGATTTAAGGGACTTTGTAGAGGACCTCAAGGTTGCCACGGGGGCTACCAGCGAGGTACTATGCTTAACCGGAAGTAAGAACTTTAGAAAGGAGCTAGGAAAATACAAACTTGCTAGACGTAAAGTTGAACCCCCAGTGCTCCTTGGGGACCTGAAGAATTCCCTTAGTTATTACTTTGAGATAGCCCAAGAGGACGTGTTGGAAGCTGATGATCTCTTGAGTATCTTGATGGATTCTAATAGTATTCTAGCTTCCACTGACAAAGATTTAAATCAAGTCCCAGGGGAACACCTGAACTGGTCTAAGAACCAGAGGTACACTGTCTCTCCTGAAGATGGTTTTAAGTGTTTCTTGCAGCAGGTTATCTCTGGGGACCCCGGAGATGGATACAGCGGAGTTCCTGGGTTTGGGCAAAAGAAAGCTAAAAGGTTCGTTGAGGAACTATGGGGAGATCTTGAGGATGACATTAAGAACCCAAAAGTTAACTCGGTCGAACTTGCAGAAAGACTTTGGGAACCCATAGTGAAACTTTATGAATCCAAAGGACTAACCGAAGATGACGCTTTGCTGAACGCTAGGTTTGCCTTTATACTAGACGAGAACCATTGGGACCCAAAGGAACACAAAGTTAGACTTTGGAAACCTGATGACCTAATAGCTGACATTATAAGGCTCCGAAATGAAATAACTGGGTCCTATGAGGAAACCCAAGGGGGTCTTAAAGATGATTAATGGATTCTACAAGGTGTTCTTTTTAGGGCTCTAACTTAAGGAGGGATAAGATGACAATTAGGGAGCTACTTACAGAACTTATTGAACTTTTTCCAAATTCTGAGGTCAAAATAAATACAGGGGGTCCCGATGGGCCCCTTCTCCTTCCCATTAACGAAGTTTTGTATTCCAAGGGTTCCTCTGGTATCCCCAGGATTACCCTAAGTCCCTTTCCGTTAGATCAAGATTATGAACCAGTGTATACCGTGAGAGACTTAATAAATGTCCTTGAAGCCTCTAGAATAATTGGGGCTTTAATGAGTTCCATTGTGGCACTTCAGCTGGATAAAAATGAGTTACTTAAAACCCTAGAGTTAAGACAGATCTCTTTGTTAACACCAGCTTATTATGGAAAATTTCTAGTTCCCAAAGATAACTCTGAGTTTAACACAAAGGAACTCAGGGACTCTATAGTTGTTCTAAGCGCAGAACCAGAAATCTTTGAGAATTACACAGGGGACGCTAAGTTGTAACTATGGAAAACTTATGTATACCCCGCAATGCCAGCCTGGCGGAGAGACACCCAAAGTTTAACACAGCCAACTCTACTAACACTAGATTAACACAGGGGACTCTAGATTACACTTAGAATTTAGTCAAAACTAAAACCTTGATTAATTCTGAATTTTAAACTCTAATACTAGAGCCCTCTTAGAAGTTTTAAAAGAGAAAAGAAAATAAGATTAAGAAAAGAGAAAATAATATATATAATATAATATATATAATATATATATTTTCTAAGAGATACTATAAGATACTATAGATTACTTTAAGTAACTAAAGATAAAACTAAGATCAAAAACAAGATTAATATAAGATCTATCTAAGAGTAACTAAGAGTAAACTAAAGATACTTAGAGTAACTTAGAGTGATCTTAGAGTTGCAAGAGGAACCAAGTGTATACCATGTGTAACTAAAAAACCCATTAGTTGATTAAGGAAACTAAAGGAGGTTGAATATGGAAACAGTACATAAAGTAATTATAGGTGACTCTAGGAACATGAAGGAAGTATCAGATGAATCTATACATCTAATTGTTACATCTCCACCATATTGGAATTTAAAAGACTATGGAAGTGAAGAACAAGTGGGCTTTAATGAAAGCTATGAGGAGTATATAAATGATCTTAATTCTGTGTGGAAAGAAAGTTACAGAATATTGCATAAAGGTTGCAGGTTATGTATCAATATTGGGGATCAATATACTAGTACTTCAAAGTTTGGAAGACATAAGATTATTCCTATAAGAGCAGATATTATTAAATCCTGTGAAAATATAGGGTTTGATTATATGGGTGCTATTATTTGGCAGAAGTTAGCTAATAGTCATCCCTCTGGTGGAGCCTCAATAATGGGATCTTATCCTTATCCCAGAAATGGTCTTATGAAGCTTGACTATGAGTTTATATTAGTTTTTAAGAAACTAGGAGATTCACCCAAAGTTTCTAAAGAAATCAAAGAGGCATCAAAGTTAACAAAAGAAGAGTGGTTAGAATACTTTACTGGACATTGGAATTTCCCTGGTGTACGTCAGAAAGAGCATCCAGCTATGTTTCCTGAAGAATTACCTAAGCGACTTATTAAAATGTTTAGTTTTGTGGGTGAAACTGTGTTAGATCCTTTTCTTGGAAGTGGGACGACTATGTTAGCAGCTAAAAACCTCAATAGAAATTCTATTGGATATGAAATTAATGAGGAATTTTTACCTGTAATAAGCAAGAAAGTGGGATTGACATCAAACTCTATTTTTCAAGATGCAACTTTTGAAGTAATCAAACAAGGATAAAGGAGTGATACAATGGAAACTTTAGATACCCTAGAGAAACAAATAACTAATATGTACTCAGAACTGATCTTCAAGAGAACCTATGCTAGAACCCAGGGTGAATCTTGGGGTGACGCTGTGAAACGCTATGAAACCTATTTTATCCCAAGAGTCCCAGAGAAACTTAAAGATGACTTCAAGAGAGCCATAGAGTTGTTCAAAGAGAAAGAACTGGTGGGATCTATGAGAGCCCTAGCGACCGCCGGGGGACCACTAGAGTTGTATCCTGAAGCTCTGTATAATTGCAGCTATCTTAACTTCGAGAGCTATAGGGACTTTGCGGACATGCTAATGTTACTAATGCTAGGAGTCGGTGTAGGGTACTCTATAGAACCCAGGGCAATCTCAGGGTTACCCAAGAGGCCCAAGAGAGTCCTTAAGTCTGACATAAAGATAACTGTGGCTGACTCAAAAGAAGGCTGGCGGGACTCCTTTTTAGCTCTCTTAGAGTTGCTCAATGAGGGACTTATACCAGACATAGATTACTCCAAGATACGTCCAGCGGGTACTCCACTTAAGACCTTTGGTGGAACCGCCAGTGGACCTGAGCCACTAAAGTTTCTTTTTGAGCAGACTATAAGACTCTTTGAGGTTGGAGCTGGGAAACCATGGAGCCCTGAAGAAGTCTTTGACCTAGCTAACTCAATTGCCTATGCTGTAATTTCGGGTGGTGTAAGGAGATCAGCGTGTATAGCTCTGGCGGAATCCAAAGATGCCCTTAAGTTGAAACCCAAGGATTTCTGGAGTGTAAAGCCATGGAGAAGCTATAGTAATATAAGTGTAACAGATATAAACAATTTAGGTATCTCAAGGTACATCGAGTATCTAAGAGAAAACGGCACTGGTGAACCAGGAATATTCAATCGAGAGAAAGCTCAAGAGAGACTCAAAGAGGTTGGAAGGGAACCCGAAGAGGGACTACTAGGGGTGAACCCCTGCGGTGAAATCTTGTTACGCCCGTTTCAGTTTTGTAACCTAACGGAAGTTAATGTAAAACCCGGAGATACCTTAGATTTTCTCAAGGAAAAAGTAAGAGCTGCAACTCTCCTTGGGGCCCTTCAGTCCCAGAATTATCCAGAGAACCTGTTTAACCCTAAGTGGCTAGAGAATGCCAAGAAGGAGCCACTCTTAGGTGTATCTTTAACTGGTTTAAGAACCCACGAGATACTTGGAGAAACCTCAGAGCAGGCCAAGAGTTGGCTTCAAGAGTTACGCAAAGAGGCTAGAGAGTACTCTGAACTTTTAGGCAACATTATGGGTCTAAACTTTACAGCGGTAACCACAGTGAAACCCAGCGGAACTACAAGTCAAATCTTAGGTACTACTTCAGGATTACACCCAAGTTTCTCAAAGTACTTTTTGAGACGCCTAAGAATTCACAAGCACGATCCCCTTGTGGAAACTCTGAGGAAAGCTCCAGTGCACTTTGAGGGGGACTCTGGGAACTCTGAGACTTTAGTCATGGAGTTTCCTCTTAGTACTCCTAATCATAAAGATAGAGACCTAATAGACCAACTTGAGTATTACAAAATGTTCTCTGGGTACTGGACAGATCACAATCCGTCTTGTACTATAACCGTGAAAGATAACGAATGGGGTCTATTAGGGCAATGGTTACAAGAGAATCTTCAAGATGTCATCGGTATTACTTTTCTACCAGAAGTTAGTGATTATCCCCAAGCACCCTACGAGAAACTCACTGAAGAAGAGTATTATGAGAGACTTAAAGAGTGGGAAGGTTACTTTGCTTACCCAAAGGGTAACTTTGAGAAACCTAAAATTGAACTTTTTGCTAACTTAGAGAGTCTAACTAGTAGAAGCAATGAAGTTACATTTGCATGCTCTGGTGGGACCTGTGAGATAGACACACTATAAACTAAATTTAGAATTGAGCTAGCGAAGGGTAATGCAGCTATACCGTATATAGCTTAACACAGGTTCGACTCCTGTCGCTAGCTCCTTTTTATATTACTAAGGTGGTGTTAAATTGAAGATACCTTTATTATCAGTAGATTTAATAAAACTCTTAGAAGAGCAATTTCCTGATCAATTTCCAAGTCCAGAGGATTTCCCAGATGAAAGGCGGATGTGGGCTGAAGCTGGAAAACGGGAACTCATAAGAAACCTAAGGATTTATCTAGAACAACAAGAAGAGGAAGCAAACGAAGAGGGTGTACTGAATGCTTAGACAACGTTTTGAACACTTGGATAACTCTAGGTCTGGACTCAAGGCTATCGCCGAGGAGTGCTCAAAACTAACAATTCGATATATCTTTCCTCCAGAAGGAACTGACTTTAACACAGAGCTAGGAACTCCATATCAATCTGTAGGTTCCCGTGGTGTAAACAACTTAGCCTCAAAGTTACTTACCACTATCTTACCTCCAGATGGGGGTTTCTTTAGATTAACTATCCCTGAGTACATTAAAGCTCAGCTCCAGCCAGATACTATAACTCAACTTGAGGACCAAATAGCTTTAGCTGAACGAGTAATACTCCAAGAACTAGCAGATTTACCTATACGTCAACCACTTTTTGAAGCCCTGAAACACTTATTAATCACAGGAAACGTTGCAGTATGGTTAAAAGAAGATAAGATGGCTGTGTACTCGCTTAGAGATTTTGTTGTAGTCAGAGATAAGACTAATAAACTGGTTGAAGTTATACTTAGAGAAAGTATAGACCTTGATGCTCTTCCAGATGATCTCAGAGATTTTGTGGAAGAGAATAGGCTCTCAAAGATTGACCAAGAAAACCCCATGGCTGACCAAGAGAACCCATCAGTAGACATTTACACTGGTTTCAAGCTTGAGAATAACAAGTGGCACAAGTGGCAAGAGATAGATGACCTAGAAGTCCCAGACTCCGATGAGACCTTTAAGGAACTTCCGGTGTACATCCTGAGATATACGGATACCCAGTATGGTCGAGGTCTAGTTGAGCAACACTTGGGGGACTTAAGAACACTTGAGGCTCTCTCTAAGGCACTCACAGAGGGTTCCTTAATTTCAGCGAAAGCTATATTCTTGGTGAATCCCGTAGGTACAACGAATGCCAAGAAGTTAGCTAAAGCGGCCAACGGGGATATCATTGAGGGTAACCCAAATGATGTTGGGACTCTTCAAGTTCAGAAACAAGCTGACTTCAGCGTAGCTTTATCTAGGATCTCAGACTTAGAGAACAGGCTTAACCAAGTGTTCCTTATATTCCAACCAAGGCAGGCCGAAAGGGTCACTGCTGAGGAAATCAGAAGGCTCACAGAGGAACTAGAAAGTTTACTCGGGGGTGTGTATTCGTTACTTTCAGAGGAGCTACAGAAACCTTTAGTTAAAACGGTCTACGAAAAGTTGAAGAAGGAGGGGAAAATCCCACCTTTCCCTGATGATATAAAACTGGTTATCACAACTGGGTTTGAGGCTTTAAGTAAAACCGCTGCTTTAAATAAACTCTTTACTCTACTTCAAGCCATAGCCCCCATTCAGGAGGCATGGCAATACGTTAATTGGAGCGAATACCTATCTAGGATACTCCAGAGTTTAAACATAGACCCCAAGGGATTAACAAAGTCAGACGAGCAACTTATGGCTGAGGCAGAGGAACTCATGAGACAACAAGTAATGTTACAACAATCTCAAGAACCTCAAGAAACACAGGGTACCTTAAGATAACTTAAAGAGGAGGTTAAATTGTGACTGAGGTTTTATCCGTTGTTATAACTTTGGTGGTTACAACAGTGATTACAATGTTAAAACCAGAGTGGCTAATTAGGTGGTTGCTTAACTTATTGAATAGCAAACTACCAAAGAATGCTAACGCTGTGTCTAATAGTCTTGGGCACAAAATGATAGAGACAGGGGTATATGCAATTAAGGCTCATCCAGACTCTGAGGTTGTTACTCAAGCTGCAGATGAAATTCAAAAGCAAGCTGATATAATTAAGAAGGAGCTAAAGAACCCTTTATAAGTATCCCAAATAAAATCAACGAATTGCTCAAGAAATATAAAATTCAAGTCAAAGTTACTGAAACCGGGATATACTTTTGGTCTGGTCAACAAATAACCAGAGTAAACACTAAAGAGAAAGCAGAAGAAGTATTCCGGGAAATCAAGGAACTCTTAAAGACACCAGAGGAAAAGAAAAAGATTGAAAAGTGGAATTCCCAGTTAATTGAAAGCTGGGAAAACATTCAAAAGAAATAGGAGGTAATCGCATGGATAATTTAGATACATTGGAACCCGAAGAAAACTTTGAGGGCACTCAAGAACCAGAAGTTAACACAGAGAACCCTCGGGAACCCAAAGAAAACCAAGAGGAAACCCAAGAACCAGAAGGTACCTCAGAGGAAACCCAAAAGGAACCTAAAGAACCTAAAGAGAAACCTAGTCTTAAATTTGAGTTAGCCGGGGAAAAAGTAGAGGTCCCTGGGTTAACTGATGAACTTGTCCAAGAACTGTCTCAATTGGTGCAGAAAGAGCAGCTAGATGAAGCTGACTTTAAAAAGCTAGAAGAGAAGGGATATTCGAGAACACTTATATCTTTAGCATTCAAAGGATATAAGTCGGCTATTGAGGAACAAGCCCAAAATTTGTTCAAAGAAGTAGGTGGAGAAGAGAAATATAAAGAGATGGCTCGATGGGCTTCTAAAAATCTATCTGATGAAGAGAAGGAAGAATGGAATTCGATTATGGGTTCCGGGAACTTAAAGGCTATGAAATGGGCCATGCGTGGCTTACAAGCTCTCTATACATCTCAAACTCAAAAACCCAGAACTCTCACAGGAACATCTAGCGGTAAATCTATCAAACCATTTGAGAGTAAAGCCGAGTGGTTTGCAGCTATGGATGACCCAAGATACGGCAAGGATCCAGAGTACATGAAGGAATTCGATGAGCGTCTTAAGAGAACTAATATAAAGCTATAAGATAATCTAGGGTTAACTAGGATATCCCGAGGGATACCCGAAAGACTTTAAGATTATCTCAAGGTAAACATAAAGTAAAACCATGTAGGATACCAACGTGTAACCAAGTAACAGACTGAGGTCTGCCAAAGGGAAACAGAGGTAACCATAAATCAATTAAGGAGATGAAATTATGGCGTACAATTTAAGCAGACCTGGGCAGATAGTTGCTGATGTCAGAGCCTTATTTTATAAAAAGTGGCTTGGTGAAGTTCTGAAAGCCTATGAGCAAGCTACTGTTTTCAAAAGTCTTATAAGAAACAAGAGCATTACCAGCGGTAAATCAGGAAGTTTTCCAATTATCGGTGATGCTCCAGATCCAAAAATATTCGTTCCTGGTGTAGATGAACTTACTAGTCAGGTTATAGGAAATGAAGAGGTAATTATCAACATTGATGGATTAATTGTTGGAAACGTGATGGTTTACGAGTTAGATGAATGGATGTCAGAGTATGACGTTAGGTCCCCGTATAACCAAAAATTGGCTTATCAGATGGCAGTTACTACAGACAGAGCTATAGCTGCTGAAATAGCAAAGAATGCACTCAATGGTTCTAATAGAGTTAACTTGGCAACCCAAAAAGCAACAGTAGCGTTAGCTTCAGCAGAAGAACTTGTCGATGCTATCTTTGCTGCAGCTGAAAAACTTGATAACAATAAAGTAATGGGAATGGAACGTTATCTAGCCGTATCGCCAACAGTTTTCTACAAGCTATTCAAATACTTATCAGCTATTGACAAAGATTATGGGGGACAAGGTTCAATCGCAACCGGAACCATCTTAGAACTCGCTGGTTTTAAGATTGTCAAGACAAACACACTTAGCCCACTTGTGAACATTCCAGATTCAGGTAGTGTAACGTTTGGCGTTGACTTGTCCGGAGATGGTGGGCAGAAACATCAAATCAGAGTTACTGAAAGTGCTTCCGGAAGTGCTGGTATACTTGGATTAGCTTTCGTTGAAGATGCAGCTGCAATGCTCACTTTGAAAGACTTAACTCCAGAAATTAACTATATACCAGAGAAGTTGTCGAACTTAATTGTAGTAAAGATGGCTGCTGGTTTTGGGGCTCTCAGAAAAGAAGCTTCGGTTATAATTGCAGATCCTGCAGCTACAATTTCAGCTGTCGTTTAGTCTGTCTATCGGGGGCTGAATAGCCCCTTTTATTTCTTGGGGTGTGATCGATCGGTAAGATATTGGGCTTTGACCCCAAGTATGTAGGTTCGACTCCTACCACCCCAGCCATCAAATAGTTAAGCAAAGGAGGAATATCCTTGACAACTCTTGATGCTATAAACAATATGCTTTTGGCTATAAATGAGCAACCCATACCCGTTCTCGATGAATCTATAGCTGAAGTTAAGATAGCCTTGGATATCTTAGAACAGACATTAGAGCTAGTTCTAACTGAAGGTTGGCACTTTAACTCAGAGTCAGACGTAGAGTTATATCCAGATTCCCAAGGGTATATCTATGTGCCTCTAAACGCTCTCTATGTGGACCCAACGGATAGATATAAGAATTGCACTGTGAGAGAAGGAAAACTTTATGATAAAGTTAGACATTCATTTATCTTTGAGACCCCAGTGAAAGTTGACATAATCTATAAGTTACCCTTTGATGAACTCCCCATTTATGCCCAAAAGTATATCTCTGAGAAAGCTGCCAGAATATTCATAGCTCAGACTTTTGGGGACCCTCAGTTATACCAGTATCAATCTCAGGAAGAGATTGAGGCCTATATGATTCTAAAGTCCCATGAGATAGACGCTGGGGATCACAATTTACTGGAGAGTTACAGGGGGTATCTAAATGGCTAAAGTATCCAGCCCTTTTATTGCTCCAGTTCACGGTGTGTCCCAGCAGGACCCTACTTTGGTTCCTGAGGGGTACCTTAAAGAACAAGTGAACATGATTAGTGATGCCATAAAAGGGCTCTATAGGAGACCAGGCACAGAGTTAATAAGGTTTATTCCCAAATCCTCAAAAAACTTTATAGATATTGTGGAACACAATCAAATTGATTATGAAGTAAGGCTAACATTTAATAATAATATATGGGAACTAAGGTTAGTAAACTTGAGTTCCTTAGATGAAATTGCTATAATTATTACTGATTCAAGTATGATTGATTACTTAAACACTCTTGAAACACCAAAAGATTTAATTTTGGTGGATTTTCAAGATGTTTTATATATAATTTCTAGAAAAAAAGAAGTAACAACATCTTTTGATACTCACCCAATACAATATGATTGGAAAACAAATACAATTTCGAGGTTTAATTTAAATTTTGGTACTTCCAATATCCCCTCATTTCTTGCAAACTCTCCTATACAGGATTTGTTGTTTGTACAAAATAGAACGGTATTTATTAACGAAAAAGGAATATTTATGTCAAAGACCAATAATTTGAACCAATTTTATCCTGACGATGCAACTATCATGACAGCTGCAGATCCAATATTATTATTAGTTGCACAATCTGGTGATAAATTACAGTTTATAGTTCCTTTTTCCGAAACATTTATTATTTTTGGCTTGTTTCAACAATACAGTGTTTATTTTCAAGGGGCTCTAACTTTTGAAAACCTAACCATTTTACCAGCTACAACTTTTACAATTCAAAACACCCGTCCATCCAAAGCTGGTTCCGAAGTATTTTTCGTTAGTAATAACAATGAGTATACTAAAGTACAAAAGTATATTGTTGCACCAGATACTCAAATCAAAACCGCATTTAGTTTAACTTCTAATATTTCCAAATACATACCTAAAAATATAGAACAAATGATATATCTTGAATCCCACGATGTGTTAATCCTTTTTACCAAAGAAACTCCGGATACACTATATATCTTGCAGCAAGCTTACCAAGGAAACCAACAAATACAACTAGCATGGCATAAATGGAAATTTAAATATAATATTCAAAGTATAGGAAAAAGTTCTGATGATGTGCTGTATATTTTGTTTGACCTAGGAACTAATCTAGCATTTACTAGACTTAATTTAGCAAATAAACCTAAGTTTTATCTAGATTTTTATGAAAAGAACACTGGTCTAAATGAACCAGTGGTCTATTTTATGTGGAATTTTGAACAACCTAGTCCATTTTTACTAATTGGTATGTCCGAAGGCGGGGTTTCATTTCCAGATGCAGAACGCAAATATATACTTGTTGATGAAGAAAATTATTCAGAAGGTACCAGTGATAACTTTACGTACACTGGTGTGCCCTTTGAGTCTTACATAGAGTTACAGCCATGGATACTTAGGAACTCTCAGGGTCAACCAGTAACCGACGGGAGGCTACAGCTTAGACAACTAGAGTTAATCTTTACAGACACTTGGTACCTAAAGGTTGTCAATACTCCTCTGGGTCGCCCAGAGTATTACAGAGAGTATCAAAACTTGACTTTAGATGGCTATGAGATACCTGGAGGATACAATCAGGACACGTTAGATTACATTTCGGAGTCTCGGGGAACCATGAAAACTTATATTGGTGGTCAAGCCAACAAGGCTAACCTTAAGATAACCTCGGGGGACTCAATGTGGAGAATGGGTATCCTGGGGTACACTTTGTTTGGGAACTGGCAACAGTTCTCTAAGTGGAGCCATGGGACTTCTATGGGAAATGGGGGTGTTTAATATATGCTAGGATTAGGACTAGCGTTGTTAGGCGGTCTAACGGTAGGAGCGGGGCTAGCTTATGCTGGGCAAAAGGCTGCTAAAGAAGAACACAAAGAGCGACAACAGGCTCTAGGACTATATGAAAAAGAGACCAGAAGAATCCAAGAGGAGATACGCAAACAAACAAAGTTAAATTTACAGCAACTAGATCTCCAAAGGAAACAACAAGTAGCAGCTTTTCAACAATCAGTAGCTGAGAGAAAAATTCAAGGTATGCGAGCTCTTGGTGGTTCCCAAGTAGCCCTAGCTGCTAGAGGGCTACAAGGTGGCACCGCTGGGAGACTATTGGAAACCATCCAATATGACACCAGCAAAGACATTGGGATTATCCAAGAAAACTTAAGAAACTATTTAGCACAGCAAACTCTTAGGGAAGAGCAATACAGGGCTGCTGGAGAAGCACAGATAAATCAATATGAAGCACAACTAAAAATGCAACGTCAAGGTGTGGAAGCTCAAGCTCCAACATTCTGGGGTACTACAGTACCAATAGTTACTCAAAGTTTTGCTACATCATTTGGATTATTCTTATAAGGGGGAATATCATGCCCTATCAAGCACCTAAACAAGTTCCAACGTCATCTGGATTACCAGAGACTGAACAATACTATGATAGAACGACACCATCTTTAAATGTATTTGCAACACCATTAAGTTTCCCGATAGACGACTCAGCGTTGATGGCTATAAATTTCAACACAAAGAACCAGTTGCAAAACTGGCAGAACTTTGTGTCATCTTTAGGTACCTTTAAGACTCTAACGGACAGGATAAGAGCTGAGAATGAGAGAAAAAGGTACACTGAGGGTATGCTAGCTTCAGCCCAGGGACTTAACTTACCAGAACATGCAGCTAAAGCTTATACTGAAGGATACTATAACTATCAAGCCAACTTGGACTTCCAGACTTACTCGACTTCTCTTCAACTATTCGCAGCGGAGAATATAGGTACTTGGGAGACCCAAGAGGAAGTCGAGCAAGCTTTAGACCAGTTTACTAATCAGTTTCTTGAAGCTAGACCAATAAATGATACCTATTTGAATGCTTTATTACCATCAATTTTAGAACAAAACTCGGCTATAATAAACTTTTGGACTCAACAAAAAGTAGCCCAAGTTCAGGAGGATATAATAAATACAACCATAGCTGGTATTCAGAAAACCGCTGATGATGTCTTAGAGACTGGGCTCCAAGAGTTCCTTGGGGTATCCTCTTTGGAAGTCTTAGCAAACGACCCTAAGTTCCTTGAGACTGGGATAACTAACCCAGATATTCACGGGTTACTTAGAGAAGGTCTTACACAAGCTCAGAAAGACGCTGAAGCTATGGGTTTCTCAAAAGTAGATGCTTCAGAAATCTATGTACACCGTGTAGGAACTCTAGCGGTGAAATATGGAATGCCAGAACTCTTAGATTTCACATCCATTCCAGACAAGACTGGTATAGCTTTAGACCAAACGGTGCTATCGGAAGCTATAGATACTTATAGGATCCAAGCTTCTCAAGTTAAACAGCAAAAGCTAGCAGCTATAGCTAAACTACAAGAGACTCAGTACCAAGAGTACCTTGATGGTTTCTATAAGTCAATCTTTAGTCAAATTTCGAGTCTTATGTATCTCTCTGAGACAGACCCAGTGTTAGCTAGAGAAGAGGCTCTAAGTTTACGCAACGAACTCTTTGCTGAAGATAGCCCTCTTTGGGACTTATCTCAGACTAACTTTAGGGAAGTAGTAGATACTTTAAATACACTTGTGTACAATCCAAGGGATTTCGCAAGTGTATCAGATGACACGGTCTATATAGATTTAAAGACACAGGCTTATAATGATGAGTTATCTATAGATGAACTCAATGTAGCTCTAAGAGATGGATCTCTGAGCAAAGAAGATTATTTAGAACTACTGGATGTTGTTTATGAAGCCGAAGCTGAAAAAGAGGCTAATAGAAAGGCTTACTTTGAGAATCTCTTAGTGAACGAAGGGAGATTATATGGAGTAGATCCAGCAGATTTAGTTACTATATTATATGACAAAAACATTTCACCATCGACTAAAGATGCAATTACTTCTACCTATTTGCAACAACAGGCAGAGAGAGTTAGAACAGAAGAAGAAATGGCTAAAGCTCAAGAAGAAACAGTCGAAGCTCAAAAAGCTGAGGCACAGCAGATGTTATATATAGATTATTTAACAAGAATCTCAACTGGTCAACTAGAGCCTTCTGAAAGTTTAATTCAAGAAGTTTATAAACAGGTGGTTGATGGTAACTTAAGTCCAACTAAAGGGGAAACTTTAATAAACAAAGTTAATCAACTAATAGAAGATGCTGATAAAGCTAAAGTTAATTCAATCTACGGACCTTATGCTAACCCACTATTAGAAAAGACAGCAAAATCAACAATTAAAGGTATAACATCAGATCCGATAATAGGAACCATAAACACTGCTTTTGCGGGTATCTTGGAGCTCGCTTGGCTAGATTTAGATTATCAGTTTAGGTTAAACCATGGCACAAACCCAGAAAACGCCTATGAATTGTACCAAAAAGAAGTTATTCAACCATTAGAAGATTTTGGGTTGAAACAGTATCAAGAATACTTTGGAGACTATATACCTTCATATTACCGAAGTAAACAACAAACATCTCAGGTACCACAAAATACACAAACTATTCAACCGACACCTTCAACAACCACTCAACGTAGAGCTATAAGTAATGTACAGCCAGATGTGATGACTGGTGCTGCTCCGACAGCTCCGACACCTTCAACAACCACTCAACGTAGAACTACAAGTAATGTACAGCCAGATGTGATGACTGGTGCTGCTCCGACAGTTCTGACACCAAGAACCAACATAGCTCAACCACAAGCACAACAACAATCTACAACTTCGGTAACAAGGCCAGTGACTCCAGTGCCAGTTCCACAGCAAATAGTTGATGATGCTGTATCTAAAGCTATTTTAAATAATAACATTCAAACTTCTGTGCCTATGCTTAGAGACCAATTGATAATTGAGGGTTACTCTGAAGATGAAGCTAAAGCTTTGATTATGGAGTCTGCCATTAACCAAGCTAGACAATTTGTTATAAATAATGGTTTCACCATGGATACACAAATACAACTTCAATTAAGGTTATTTGGACTTGGATTTACCTTTGATGAATCTAACTATATCATTAGACAAGTGGGGTTCAGATGATGGTGGACTTAACTCCTCAGGATTATAAATTAATAGATAGTTTTGTTTTATACACAATAAATCAAGAGCTCCCTCTGAGTAAACAAATAAAGGATTTTAATAATATTGAGGGAGCCCCGTTTACACCAGAAGAAATCCAGTATAAGAGACAGATAGCAGAAACGGCTTATAAAAAAGCTAAAGAATATAATATAGATCCAATATTATTCCTATCTATAATACATCGAGAAAGTTCTTTAGGGACCACAGATCCAATAAATGTAGCCCAAGTCAAAGATGCTCTAATTGATTATCAAAATAAAGTAGATTCAAAATTAAAAAAAATTACTACTCCAGAGCAATCGTTGGAAGTAGGGGCTTGGTATTTAAAAGAACAATTACCTTCTTCTTTAAGATTTGAATTATTAAAAAACCCTGATAGAAGAACAACATCAGAAGCTCAAAAGAATATGGAGGATTTTGAAAATGAAATTGCACAGCTTATTGGTATTGATCCAGAGAACAAACAAGAATTAGAAAAGTCTTTTGAAACAGCTCTAAAAGAACAGTTATCAAATCCAACAAATGAAGAACTATTTGCTTTATTAATTGGTGGATATAATGAAGGACCTGGTAATATATCTAAAGCTCAAGCTAGCACTGGAGATTTTTGGAGTTCAAAAGCTTCTAAGAGTGATGAAGATACTACTTGGTCATATGCAAGAAAAGTAATTAATCCAATTGTAGATTTTGCTTCCAAATCTAATTATACAAATATAGACATTGATTTGTTACCAGAAAAACCATCGGAACTTAAGGTTTTGGATCAGAAGCAATCCAAAGTTACCACAGGGCTCCCACCTTTGGCTGACTTAGGTTTTACTGGGATAACCCCTGAGGCTGCCCCTTTGACAACCCCAGAGCCCCTAGAGATACCTCAAGTAGACTTAGAGATACCCCAAGTAACTCCTGAAGTAGTCCAAGAGGAACCCACAGTATCCCAGCAGGTACCTCAGGTAACCCCAGCGGTCCCCACGGAGGAGCCCCAAGTAGTTCAACAGGTTCCTATGGAGACTCAGGAAACCTCAGAGGTAACCCAAAGTCCCAAAAACTTACCTCCTTTGGCTAGTTTGGGCGGGACCATGGCTGAAGCAACGCCCCCAGCGGTATCCACAGAGTTACCCTATGGTGGCGATGTGAGGTCAGTGATTGACTTCTGGAAAACTGTAGGACTTGCTACGGTCTACAAGGAACCTAAAGATAGCCTCTTAGACCCTGCTGTGGAAACTGTGGCTCAGACTATAGGTAACTTGGGGCGAGAGATAGCACTTATAGTTACCTCTTATGGTCTAGCTAATACTGGTATCAAAGCTGCCCAAGGCATCTCTTGGGTAGCTAAGGCTGCCAACAAGACCCCGGTGATAGCCAAAGAGGCTATAAGAGGGACCACGGCGGGTGCTATAAAGACTGGGCTTTCAGCTGTTTTAGGTCAAGATATAAGCTGGTATGATGCAGCGATAAACATGGCTGAATTTGGAGGAGGGGACTTTGCTCGAAGTGTATCTCAAACACTGTTAAAGAACACTGCTGTTGTAAGTCCAGCTATTAAAGAACTCATAGGTTATGCTTCAGATGTTGTTGGGGGAGCTACGTTAGCTTTAGCAATACACGGGGAAGTTGACGAGTATGTAAAGGAAATTATAGCTCCTCAAGCTGTGGCGATGGGTGTTGTAGATATGTTATTCTGGGCGGCCACTAAAGGGAAACTAGATTTAGACACAAAGGCTGCCAATGATATAGTTCAAGCTAAGATGGATATAGACTCAGATTTAAGATCTCCCAGTGAAGCCCTTAAGGAACTTGATGCCAAACTAAGAGAATTAGAATTGGACATTAGCAAACTCCCATCAGAATACGAAAAGGCTCTAGGAGATAACCTAAAGAAACCAGAAGTACCTAAGGAACCAGAAGTTACACCTAAGGTTTCCCAAGAAGGAACAAAGATTCCCACAGAGGAACCTAAATTTTCACAAGAAGAACCCAAGATCTCTGAGAAACTAACAGAACCCTCTGAGACAGCCAAAAAGGTTGCTAAGTTAGTGGAGTCTGAGGTACCATATGAGGACGTTGGGGCACCCAGGGTTACACCGAGGAAAGATAAGGCACCCATAAATACCACTAGGATAAATTCGGATGATGGAACTATAAATGAAGTTTACAATATGGCTAAAGCTATTGAAGAGACCGAAGGTAAACCCACTAAGACTTTTGAAGAAATAAAGAAAGCAGCAGGAGATATGACTGGTGAGGGTTTAGCTAAGGAACTAGGTATTAACCTAAAGGAAGCTAAAGCTCTTCAGGAAGCTATTGAAAAAGCCCCAGAACAAATAACCGCATATAGGGAACTAATAGTGTCTCTTGGTAAACAAGCTCAACACCAAGCTCAATATATACAAGAACTCCAAAAGAAAGGAGAGATTGTACCTGAAGTTGAAAAAATTAAACTCCAACAAATTTTAACTTATCAAGCTGAGTTAACAAAGAGTACCAAAGATATATCAACAAGAATTGCACAATCTCTAGCAGCTCATAGAATAGAAGTTGATGGAAAACTATATGATGTATCAGAGCTAAGAGACTGGGATATATTTAAGAACCCAGACGCTCTTGGGCTCTATGAGGCTTACTCTAAAGCTGGTATAGATGAAAAGACATTTAACCAGCTAGTGGAACGTTTGGCTAACGCTACGGATATAGCCGAAGTTACACAAATAGCTCAAAAGACAAGCTTAAAGAATATACTGGAGTTTATAGAAAGTTATAGGGGTTCTAACTTACTCCTAAATCCTAACACTCACATGAGAAACCTGTTATCCCAGTTTTTCCACCAAGTCCAAGAGACTACTATAGATTTCACAGAAGCTTTTATCTCAAAGTTAAAAGGTTCACCAGAAGATGCCATGACTTTCCATGAGGCTGTATCAAGATTATCTGGAACTGTAGAAGGAATGATCGACGCTTGGAAACGCCCAATAGTTTCAACTAAAGATATCTATGGGATTACTCACAATGTGGAAGCCCCATCTGTGATGGACCTAATCAAGCTACTTATGTTTAATCCCAAAGAGTTTGAAAAGATATATAGTATGACACAAATAGGTGTATCCCGAGCTGAAGCCGAAGCTTTGAATGCTAGGTTCTCTGGGCACAACTTGTTCGGGAGATTCAGTGAAGCAAACACTATCATGAAGGGTATGACAAATACTATTGATTACTTTGCGTCAGTCCAAAGATTATTGTCTTATGGTTTACTACAGGCTGGTGATAAGCCCTTTGCTTACGCTGGTTATCTTAGTGAAGTAAAAGGGAAAATAGATCAGCTGATACGCAAAGGAACTATAAGTAAAACCGAGTCTGAAGCTGTGTATAATGCGACTAAAGCATACAGACAACAACAGATGCTTAAAGATGCCTTAGAGGAAGCTGCAGCACGTCAAGGGATACCTGAGATGAAGATACCAGATTACGTGAACCAAAAGTACCAAGAAATGGGTATAATAGTACCTGAAAAGTACGCAGATTTAGTTCCAGAATTGGATAAAGCTGGGTTAGCTAAAGCAAACGAAATGACTTGGAAAACAGCTCCAGAGACCAAGTTAGGTAAGGCTTCAGAGCGTTTTATTAACAGTGTACCAGCCATTAAGATATTCCAGCCCTTCATCAGAACTCCAACTAAGATTATTGAGTACGCAATGTATACTTCGGGTCTCACTGGGAAATTCTGGGAAGATATTCGCTCAGGAGATGTTAGAAGAAACAGTAGAGCCATAGCAGCTTTAACTGTGTCTGGAAGTTTATATGGTCTTGGAGCTCTCTTGTATTCTCAAGGAAAATTAACTCCATCAGCTAGAAATGCAGAAGAGAGAGAAAGAATGAACCAAGCGGGACTACAGGAGAATAGCATCAAAATAGGTGATAGCTGGGTGAACATAAATGTCTTAGACCCAGCCCCAGCGTGGTACTTTACGACGGCTGCAAATATATATCGAGAGATTGAAGAGGCTATTAACCCAGAGGATTATCCAGAGGCTGAAGCCAAGGCTTTTGACTTTTTAACAATAGTAGCAAATTTAACTCTAGATAAAACATGGTTTCAAGGAGTAGAAGATCTGGTTAATGCCTTAACTGGTTATGGTTCTGAGAGGTACTTTCAGAACTTAGCTCAAACATTTGTACCAGGTTATGGGTATGAAAGCTTCTTCAGACAAAAGTTTGGGGATTACTTGATAGATCTTAATGGTGCTGTTATGAAAGGTCAACCAAGGTTAGATGTCTTTGGAAAACCTATTGTTAACTATGATTACAAGTTTGGTCTAAGGGTTATGGAAGAAACCGATAGCCCTATTAGACAAGAATTGTACAACCTAGGAATTAACTTGAGCTCTCTGAATGCTGTAAGTTACAATATGGAGCTCACTCCAGAGGAACACTATGAGATGATAAGATACCTTGATACTCATCTTCACGCTGAGGATAGGCTAAATCAACTAGTGTCTAACCCAGCTTACCAAGCTTCTTCTGACGCAACCAAGCGTAAGATGATATTAAAACTATGGAACTCTATGGTAGATCAAGCGAAAGCTTATGGTGCCTCGTTGGCTGCTAAGAGAGGAGCTCTAGAGGAAAGCACCAAAGAGCAATTAGAAGAACTTACAGAGCCACCTTCAGAAGGCTCGAGGTATTTCAAGGCTCCTACACCAGAGTTACAGAAACAGGTTGAAGAAATCTTGAATTGGGGGCAAAAATAATGGCTGATTTTATCTTTAATTTTCCAAAAGATGCTCTAATTTATCTATTAGCTATACTTATATTAATATTATTTTACTATTTAAGGCAAGAGATACGGAGATTGACCCAGACTTTAGATCGTTTATTTAACTTACTGGATAAGTATGAAGCTAATTTGCAGCAACTTGACATAAGATTGACACGAGTTGAGACCAAAATCGATATCTTAAAGAACCGAGTTGATATGGGTGAAAACTAATAACACAGGGGATCCCAGAGAAGAGCAGTATCTTGAAAATCTTAAGGAACTAAAGTATCTCTTGGTTGAGAGATACCTAGAAAAGCTTGAAGAAAATAATTTCATTGCAAGCGACGCAGCAAATATAATAAAGTTACTCAAAGAAACTGGTATGTTAGATTCAGGAGACCAAGAGAAAAGCTTGGATTACCCAGACTTACCTTTTGGGGATGATTAATGTGACTAAAAATGAATTTATGAATAAGATAAAGTCAGACTTTAGGAACCTTTTGTTTGCCGTGTGGAGAGACTTGGGACTCTCAGAGCCAACTAATAGGCAGTATGAAATAGCTGATTATTTGCAATCTGAGAGTTCCAAGAGACGTATCATAGAAGCCTACAGAGGTTTTGGTAAAACTTGGATTACCAGCGTGTATATCATATGGAAACTTCTTAGGAACCCCCAAGAGAAAATATTAGTTGTCTCAGCTTCAGGTAGACACGCAGCTAGTATAACTACATTCGTGCAGAGATTGATCATAGAGTTGCCCTATCTTCAACACTTGGTGCCACCAGCGTACATGAGGTGGTCAACACTAGCATTTGACGTGAATGGGAAGAAACCAGATCCAGCACCATCAGTGAAATCCAGTGGGATTACCTCTCAGATTACAGGAGACAGAGCTACTTTGATTATTCTTGATGACGTAGAGACAGCTAACACAGCAGAGACCGAGGTATCCCGAGATAAACTCTTTGATATCCTAAATGAAATGGAGCACATTATTGTCCCTGAAGGATCCATAACTTACCTTGGGACTCCTCATCATTTGGACTCTATATACTCTGAGCAAAAGTTATTATCTCGGGGATACACAGCATATATACTTCCAGCAAGGTACCCAAAGTTAGACTCATTGGCTCACTATAAGTCATACTTGAGCCCAAAGATAGTCAAAGAGCTCCAAGATAACCCAGAGTTACAGTGGAAACCCACAGATCCCCAGAGATTCCCAGAGGAAGTCTTGAGGCAAAAGGAACTAGCGGTAGGCCATAGTGAGTTCATGATGCAGTACATGCTGGACTTAACCAGCACTGATGACCTCAAGTATCCACTAAGACTCTCGGACCTAATTGTCTTTGAGACAGACTCCAGGAAAGCTCCAGTAACCATTAGGCACACTTCTTCGGATGGAGACGAAGAGTTCAAGCTAGATTACACTGTGTCTACTCCACGAGGTTATGAGAGTCTCTATGGTCCCTCAAGGGTAGACAAAGAGTGGCTGGAGTACCAAGGGATCATCATGGCAATTGACCCAGCGGGACACGGGGCAGACCAGACGGCATATTGTATCATCGGGCAACTCCATGGGAAACTCTATGTTCTAGACTTAGGGGGATACGATGGGGGTTATGATGACGATGTACTCATAGATCTCGCAAAGAAAGCCAAGGAATACCAAGTGAACAAGATAGTAATCGAAGATAA
>Ga0209508_1001201_pt1 | contig 21182 bp, 15 predicted proteins | sample AD_UKC129_MetaG_FD_184427 | JGI IMG/M metagenome (GOLD analysis project Ga0209508, IMG submission 184427) | Active sludge microbial communities of municipal wastewater-treating anaerobic digesters from Canada - AD_UKC129_MetaG (SPAdes) (version 2) | ecosystem: Engineered > Bioreactor > Anaerobic... | reverse complement strand
CGCATCGCCTGACAGCCTCGTCAAGGATCGAGTCGGCCACAAGCTGCGGATTCAGGCTCTCCAATTGCCGGATGTGTTTCAGCAAGACCTTGTCTCCCGGTTCATCATCGGTCATGACGTCCGTTATCCCGTCTGTGACCATTATGATCATATCACCCGCATCCAAGACCTTGCGTGAAAGTTCCACATCCACCCCGGGGAGTATGCCTGCCGGCAGCGAAGCTGACCTGACCACCTCTACCCTGGAGTCTCTTTTGATAAATGTCGGAGCAGCGCCTATTTTGATGAATTCCACTTCCCCGCTGGACAGGTCTATCATGGCGATGTCCATGGTGCATGCGGCATCATCGTCCGATTTCAGCACCAGTACCGAATTTATAAGGTTTACTGCCATCTCTTTGTCAAAGCCCGATTCAAGGAAACTTTCAAGCATATCCACGGCAGCCTTGCTCTGAACGGATGCATTGTACCCGCTGCCCATGCCGTCGCTGAGCGCCAGTGTATATTTGCCGCCGATCCCTTCCATGAAGGAGAAACTGTCGCCGGAGACCTTGCTTCCGTATTTTGGCATGCGCGCGACCCCGGTCGTGATCCTCAGATTTTCGGCCTCAATATACTTCAGAACGCATTCTTCGCTGCCGTACGCCGTGCAGCCCTCATCGCTTCGCACCATCCTTCTGCCGGAGGTTTCCGTCACGATCCTGTCTATCACTTCCGTGCATTTCCTTGCCCCTCCGCATGAACAATGGCGTATGTTTATTTCGTACTTGCCCCACAATCCCTTATACGCAACCACTTCCACGACCCTGATACCATCTTTTTTCAATGCCGCAGAGATGGCATCCTCCAGCGGTGTAAGGAAACTTATGTCCGTATTGATCTCTTCGGCAAGATTGCCGATCACGCGTGCCATGCCTTCAAACTGCCTGCCGATCACGGACCTGCTTTCGCCTATCCTGCTTTTCCACACGACTCCGACTTTGAACAGCTCGTACATGTTGTTGACCGCATTGACAAAATCATCTATCCTAGGGCACTTCTCGATAAAGCCGGCAGGTATATCGCTTTCCTCGATCCGGCCTTTTGCTTCAAGGCTTTCAATGATCCGGAACATTACCTGGTACGTGTCATAAAAACTGCGTTCCCAGCAATGCAGACACAGGCTGCAGTCACGGCATATCCTGTCGGCCACCCTGTCGAACAGCACATTTATTTCCTGTTTCCCGGCCGGGGCACTGTTCCGGGCGATCTCCCCGAAACTCCGTGACAGTGCCATGAATGCGTCTGCAAATTTCTTCAGCCTTTCCGCCGTAAGGTCCCTGATCCTGCGCGAATAACTTCTTCCGTCAGCAAGCTCTGCAGATTTCCTTGCAAAGGGAGCGGTAAGGCGGTCTGCAAGCCTGTCCGGCACGATGAAAAAAACAACGGAGGCTGCAAGTATATCCCTGAGATAAAGCGTCGATTCCACGTTCCCGTTGAAGTAAATTGCAAGGATCATGTTGCCCAGTATGAAGCCGAGCGCCGACCCGGCCCTGCCAAGTACGCCGAGTATGCCGGCGAGCATACCGCACAGGGCATATGCTCCTGCCGTGGATGGAGTGAATCCCGAAGCAGTACCGATGATCAGGCCTGCCGCGGCCCCCGTCGCGGCACCGGCTCCTGCACTGCACTTGAAACTGTAGAAAAGCACCAGCAGCACACATAGTATGTTTCGAAGTGAAAATCCAAATAACTGCAGCGTCCCGAGCCCGGAGACTGCCAGTGCGGCAGTGATGCCTGCGCTTACGGCTTCCTCTCCGTCGAGTGCGACCTTTCCGGCCATGCCTGAAATAATGGGTATTGCGAACCTGAATATGAAATAGAATGTAAAGGCGATAAATGAGAAAAAGATCGATTTCAGGACATCGTACAGCAGGAATCCCCAGATGCCCGAAAGGACAAGATGCGGCACAAGAACAGAGATGAATACTGCAAAGGCAGCCCAGAAGTTCATTTTAGAATCATTCTTCCTCAGTGGGACAGATAAGATGTAAAACAGCAGCATGCTCGCAGCGTTGATATACAGAAACTCAGGAGGGCCCGAAAGCAAAGCTCCAATTATGACAGCCACGGCTGTCACCAGACTCGGGATCCCCGCTCTGCATGAAGCAGCGAAGTAAACCGCCCCAAGCGGGACTGTACCGGATATGCTGCTGCCTGTGATCAGGAATGCAACAAGGAATACAAGGAACCTGTTCCTCTGAAGGTACAGTTTGTTGATAAACTTCGGCAGGTAGCCGGATTTACTCATTTGTACAGCGGTGGTCTTCATCTCTTGTCCCTCCCGTAACACAGATTATAACGGAGGGAGACAGGTTTTTATGTCATTTTGCGCTGCACTTATATAAAAAGTTTCTGACACTGTACTGCAAAAACCCGGAATTTTTGCGGTATCGGCTGGCAGATTCGGCTGCCGGCGTTTTCATTTTTTATTACCGCTGTCTTTTGGCCCGGTTTTTGGCCCGGGAGTTTTAGGGCTTATGTCCCGGCCGTGATCTTTATCGTTCTTTGCGTTCTTCTGGTTTTTGCCCGTGTTGTTGCCGTTCTCCGCTTTATTCCCGCCCTGTTTACTGCTGTCTTTTACTTTTTTGCCGTCCTGTTCATTCTCTTTACGCGGATCTTTTGCCCCAGGCTTTTTGCTGTCCTGTGGCTTGTCTGCGTTTATTTGCCCAAGCAGCTCATTTCTTAGTTTTTCCCGTTCTTTTTTCAGCTCTTCCCCCTGTTTCTCCAGCGTTTTCCAAACATCGTCCCAACCGGGCCGCTTCGAATCATGGGCATCCTTGCCGTTGCTTTTGCCTGCGTTACCTGTTCCGGCGCTGCCGCCCGGCCGGCTTCCATCGCTCTGTAATATGTTCCCCGGGCCCGGCCGGATATTGGTTCCATGGCTGCCGGTGTTGCCCTTCTGCTTTTCGCTGTCCTTGCTCTCCGCATTGTTTTTGCTGTCTTTCCTGCCATTGTCCCTGTCCATGCCAGGACCAGATTTGACAGCATTATCCTGTGGCCTGGCGATGCCCGCATTGTTTCCACCGTTGGCGCTTCCCGCTTTTCCGGAAACACCGGGTGCAGGTTTTTTCTCTTTTTCTTTGTCCTCTTTCTTCCCCGGGTCTGATTTGATCCCGGCACTCTCTTTCTTTCCTGCGTCTTCCTTTTTCCCTGCTCCCGCTTTGTTTGCTGCAGACGCCTGTACAGTCCGTTTTTCCTTTCCACTGACTATCTCCAGCAGGTCTTTTACCGCTGTATTTTTCATTCTTTCAAAATCAGCCCCGGGGAAATAACCTGACACTTCCTCGATAAGGGCCAGTTTGCCAGGCGTGACGCCGAGCTTGTGAGCTGCTTGTCTTTGCTTGACGCTGGTCCCGCCAACGAGTATCCTGGAGTCTACATTATCCTTGCTGAGTTCCCTGGCCGCTGTATTTTCTATGATTTTCTTCAGCGCATCGGTTTTCTTTGCACTGCTGCTCGATACAGTGAGCATGACTGCATTGCGCAGCTTTACGCTGCCGCCGCTCTCCGCACCTGTGCCGCCTGCTGTTATCATGCCGCCTTCTGACGGATCTCCGTCTGCAGGCGTCCGGGAAGCGGCGCCCTGCGGATCAGGAGTTTCACCCTGCGCGGGAGCCGCATCATGCACGTCACCGGAATCCTGCCGTCCTGTGCTGTCAGCCGCGTCTTCACTGCAGCCAGCCGGCGGTTCGCTGAGATAGCCCTGTTCGACGGCGCTGCTGAGCAGCACCATTACTCCCTCGTCCAGTTTCATATGCCTGAGGTCTTTATTCCCTATGAGCCTGCCGCCGTCATCGTTCAGTGCTTCCACTCCGATTATCCTGTCATATATGTTCGCCGTCAGCCCAATGCTTGGATTTATGTCGAAATCGACGTAGCTGTAGGGCATATTATAGCTGAATATGCCGATCCCCAGCACAACCAGGAGGGACGCAGCAACAGAGGCGATCCTGTACACGGGCTTCCATGCGGATACTGCTTTCATGGGCCTTCCTGCATCTGTTTCAGCGCCGACCGTCATGCCGGGCTGCGCCTTTATTTTCCTGAACTGTCCATCCTCTGTGAGTATGACCGCGTATTTGCCCTTTATCTCCATTACGATGCCTCTCATCTCCGCCCCTCCCTTCTACAGCTTTATGTAATCCTTGATATACTGGTAGTCGCCTATTGCAATAACAACTATAGCTATAATATATTTTCGGAACCTTTCGATGAATTTTCGGGGTAATCCTGAGGCCTTCTCAAGTTCACTGACCGGAAGATATTTCCTGATCATTATGGACTCCAGCATATCAGGCCTCGACAATATGATCCCGGCAAGTTGGGCGCACTGCTCCTTAGTTTTCCTGTGCCTTGGCGACACCTTAGCCAGGTCACGGTATGTAATGTTCCACTGGCTGAGTTCTTTTGCAAGTTCCTCGATCTCTGCCCTCCGCAGTTCGGCGATGTCCCGGTCCGAAAACTCGCGGATCGCTTGATCAGCGCCGTAGTCGAGTTCCGCTTCCTCTTCCTGGACGTATACGTTCAGCGGCACCACATCCCTGTGGCGCATCTCCTTCCTGTAATAGTCGATAAGCCTGCGTTTGATCACATTCCTGGAAAAAGTGAAAAAATGCCTTTTGAACTGTCAAACGACTTTATGGCTTCAACGAACGCGATCATGGCTATGCTGAGTTCATCGTCGGAATCATAGCTCATGTATCTGCCGGTCACTTTCCGGGCGCACGACGCTATAAAAGGCTTGTATTCCTCAACAAACCTTCCCGTCTCTTCCGCGTCGTCGCGTATGCTCGATATCCTTGCATTTAAGGCGTCGAATTGCATATATAATCCCGTCCTGTCTGCCGGCTCATGCATGTTCCCATGCAGCGGCAGCGGAAGACGGACCGCCGGGTCCGCCTCATGTTCCGGGAAAATTATAGCATAAAGAATCTATCGATGTATTTTTGTCACAATATAGTAATTTTCTTGTAACTGAAAAATAAAGCAAAATAAAAAACAGCAGACACTCTTCTTCTGCCGTTTTTTATTACTTAAACGTCTGCAATTCCTGTTACTGTTCCATCTGTTTCCCGAGGAAGCCCGCTGCAGATTGTGCAAGCTTTGCTTCAACTTCTCCCATCCTGCTGCCCGGATCCGTCGACAGGATCATGACCGCCCCGATCGGGTCACCTTCCGCGATGATTGGGGTGATAACCTGTGCCACATACTTCCGTTCGTTCCCTTCGTCGGCCAGTATGGATACCGCCTTGTCCTCAGCGGATTTTGCAACGAAAGTCGTCTTTTCCTCTATGATCTTTTCCACTTCCGGACTCAGTGATTTGTCAAGAAATTCTTTTTTAGACGCGCCTGCAACCGCAATGATCGTATCCCTGTCAGCAATGCAGGTTATGTGTCCGCTGGCCTTGTGTATCGATTCCGCATATTGAGCGGCAAAATCGCCCAGTTCCCCAATCGGAGAATATTTCTTGAGTATGACTTCTCCTTCTTTATCGGTGAATATCTCCAGAGGATCGCCTTCTCTTATCCTTAAAGTACGCCGAATCTCCTTGGGTATCACTACCCTGCCAAGATCATCAATTCTTCGCACGATACCGGTTGCCTTCAATGTCGTTACCTCCTTAACAGAATTGTTTAACATTGCTTTTTTAGTATTCATTGTTTATTGGAGTTTTATGCATAAACAACGGGCCGCCATTTCTGGCGGCCCGTGGAAAATCGGCGTCAACCGTATCTGTCCGGAAACCGGCATGTTTACCTGATCGAATCATAAACGGAATTCTCGATCCTGAATTGGGCTTTGTCCTCCAGTTCTCTTATCCTCTGGTCATACAGGAATTCAGCACCGTATTCCCAGTACTCTTTCGCGCACCTCAGGCTTACAGGCTCACCTTCGGCATATTTCTCCTCAAGCTTGATAATATGATACCCGAATTCTGTCTTTACGGGTTCCTCGGTAAACCGGCCCGGTTCCAGGCCAAAAGCAGCTTTCTCAAACTCTTCGACCATTTTCCCTTTCCCGAAGAGATAATCGCCGCCCCACCGGGCCGAGCTGTCATCCGAGTTCTCTTTCGCGAGAGTTGCGAAATCTTCGCCGGCCTTCAGCTTCTCTATGAGCCCTTTTGCTTTTTCAAGCGCCTCATCCCATTCTTCCTGCGAAGCATCTTCTTCTGCCTTTATCAGGATGTGCTTAGCCCATACGGCTTCCTCTGCATCATACCTGAACGAACTGTCAGCCTTGTACAGTTCAGTGTTCTCCGCGTAATATTTCTCGATATCAGCATCCGTTATTTTCGCTATTTCTTCCGCCACGTACTTCTGGACGATGTACTCCTGCACCTGTATCGCTTCGACATCGTCCAGGCTCATCCCATACAGTTCCTTGTAAGCCTTGTTTGCCTTGATCCTGTTGCCTCCGCCCAGCGGCTCTATCAACTGCTGCCTGATCGCTTCCTCGATCAGATGTTTTTCCTCCCTGGTCAGTTTTACGTTCGCTTCTTTGGCCAGCTTGTACTGCACCTTGAAATTCTTCAGTTCTTCGAGAGTCTTTTTCTTTGCGACCTCGATCGGGTCCTCGCCGCCTATTTTCGTGCTCCAGAATGTCTCCTCGGTAATATTCGGATCCGCCTGCCGGGCGCTGTAATACATTATCTGCTTCTGGTAGTCAAGATAATACAGGAACTCCGCCTCCGTTATCTTTTCTCCGTCAACTGTGGCTACTATCCTGGCAGCCGTACTGAAATATATGACCAGTCCGACAGCAATGACCAGAACGATTGCAGCGGCGACCAGGCCATATTTTGCAAACAGTGGCATCCCTGTTTTCCCTTCAGCGATCCTGCCGCCTGTGTTCTTATTTGTCTTGTTATCTCCCAAAGTTATCTCTCCCCTGATACAATATGGAAAATGATTTTTCTGTTTACGAAAGTCCGTATTGATGTCAACTAACATTATAATAGATAATCAGCCTGTATCATAGCTTTTTAAGTCCTGTAACAAAATTTTAATATTGTCGGCCAGTTTTTCGCCGCTGACCTGCGGCTTTTTGTATACGAGGTGCGGAGAGGTTCCCGCACTGAACAGCAGCTGTCTCCTGTACTTTTCTGCCGTCTTTGCGATGGCACGGAAATCGATGCTTTTGCTGTCCGCGAAAGCAAATATGACCGAATCCTTCTTTTCAGTCACGGAAGAGATGCCGAGTGACCGCGCAAGCGCCCTGATATGGGCCACTTTTATCAGATTCCTCACAGGCTCCGGTATTTCTCCGTACCTGTCGATAAGTTCGTCTTCGATGTCGATCACGTCATTTTCATCGTTTATTGCCGCGATCTTCCTGTACATCTCTATCTTCCTGCTCTCGTTCCCTATATATGAATCATCGATATATGCGTCTATGTTGATATCGATGGTGACTTCCACATCTTCCTTCCTGGCAGGCTCGCCCCTGAGTTCCCTTACTGCCTCGTCGAGGAGCCGGCAGTACATCTCGTAGCCGACGGCTTCCATATGCCCGTGCTGCTCAGGTCCCAGCAGATTCCCGGCACCACGGATCTCCATGTCCCGCATCGCTATCCTGAACCCGGACCCTAGTTCGGTGAACTCCTTGATCGCCTGCAGCCTTTTTTCCGCAACTTCTGAAATGACCTTGTCCTTCCTGTACGTGATATAGGCATAGGCAAGCCTGTTGGAGCGGCCCACCCTTCCCCTCAGCTGGTATAGCTGGGCAAGTCCCATCTTGTCGGCATCCTCGACGATGATCGTATTCACGTTGGGCATGTCAAGGCCCGACTCGATTATGGTCGTACAAACCAGTATATCGAATTCACCTTTCAGAAAGCTCATCATTATATCTTCGAGCTGTGCCTCGTCCATCTGGCCATGGGCGACGCCCACCCTTGCATCCGGAACCATGGCCTGGACTTCCGCTGCCTTTGCTTCTATTGTCCTTACCCTGTTGTACAGGTAGAACACCTGTCCCTGCCTGGCCAGTTCCCTCATGATGGCATCCCTGATGACATCCCTGTTGTACTCCATAACATAGGTCTGGACCGGGTAACGCTCTTCCGGCGGGTCTTCGATGACACTGATATCCCTTATCCCCGTCAGCGACATGTGCAGCGTCCTGGGTATCGGCGTTGCCGTAAGGGTCAGTACGTCGACCTCTGGAGAGAGGTTTTTCAGGCGCTCCTTGTGGGAGACGCCAAAACGCTGCTCCTCATCGATGACCAGCAGCCCGAGGTCCCTGAACTGGATGTCCTTCTGCAGGAGCCGGTGCGTGCCTATCAGCACGTCTACCTTCCCGGATTTCACATCCCTCAGTATCCGCTTCTGTTCAGCCCTGCTCCTGAAACGGCTCAGCATTTCGACGGTAACGGGGAAATCCTTCATCCTCTCGAGAAAGTTGCTGTAATGCTGCTGTGCAAGCACGGTCGTCGGTACCAGCCAGGCTACCTGCCGACCGTCCATCACGGCCTTGAAAACGGCGCGGATCGCCACCTCGGTCTTTCCGAACCCAACGTCCCCGCAAAGCAGTCTGTCCATCACTTTCCCGGATTCCATGTCACGTTTTATCTCTTCGATGCACCTGAGCTGGTCCTCCGTTTCTTCGTACGGGAACTGTTCTTCGAACTGCTTCTGCCAGACAGTATCCTTCGAGTATTGGAATCCTTTAAGCGCCGCTCGCTGCGCATACAGTTTTATCAATTCTTCGGCCAGCTTCTTCAGTGATTCCTTGACCTTTGTCCTGGTCTTCAGCCAGTCCGAGCCTCCGAGCTTGTTGATTTTGGGCTGCTTCCCCTCTGTCCCGATGTATTTCTGGATCAGGTCCATCTGGTTCGTGGGGATATAGAGGAATGCCCCCTCCTGGTACCTGATCTTGAGATAGTCCTTCTTGACGCCCTCCACGGTCAGTTTTTCCAGTCCGACATACTGTCCTATCCCGTGGGTCTGGTGAACCACGTAATCGCCCACCGCCAGGTCGGTGAAAACGCTTATCGGGCGGCCATTGTATTTGCCGCGGCTCTTCGCCGTTTTCCTGCGGTCCCTGCCGAATATCTCGTCATCGCTTATAACAACGAATCCTATCGTCAGATATTCAAAACCCTTATGGAGGCTTCCCCGGGTTATGACGACCTCCCCCGGCATGACCGGCCTTGAGACCTCGTCCATGTAGACCGATTCGATCCCTTTTTCCGAAAGCGAATCCCTCAGACGTTCCCCGCGCCCCCTGGTTCCCGAGAGCAGCAGTACCCTGCTTTTGCCGCGCTTCCACGCGATAAGGTTCTCTCTCAGTATATCCATGCTTCCCTGGAACGATCCGATTGTCCTGCACGGAATGCTGTACTGAAGGGAATCCTTCGCAGATATGCCGTCAGCGTTGACAGTGTTCATATATACCGGCTTCCTGGCCGATACGGCCGAAAAAACAGATTCATAGTCGAAAAACATGCCGGTGCACTCAGGAAGCAGGCTTCCCTTTTCGATCAGGGCTTTGCATAATTCCTCATGTTCGAGCAGCAGGTTCTCAAGGCGCTGCTGCTGCCTTGCAGGCTCATCCATGAAGATAATGGCGTCATCTCCAAGGTAATCAGCCAGCGTACAGGGTTCGTCGATAATATAGGGGATATACCTGTCGATGCCGGGGAAGTACCACGATTCCTCGAGCCGTTCCATATCCGCATTTATTTTGCTGATCAGTTCCTGGTTCCTTCTCCCCGCCTTTTCGGCATCTTGCTTCACCGTCCTGATCACTTTCGCGCGTTCTGCATCGTCGAATATCATCTCGCGCGCTGGAAGGATCCTGATACTTTCGACATGTCCGACGGACCTCTGGGTATTTACGTCGAACCATCTCAACGAATCGATCTCATCGCCGAAGAATTCGATCCTGACAGGATTGTCGGCATTTATCGGGAAAACGTCCACGATCCCGCCCCTGACAGCAAACTGGCCTTTCTTTTCGACGAACTCCATCCGTTCATATGCGGATACCACCAGCGTCCGGATGAGTTTATCCGGGTCCAGCCGACCGTGATTGCCGACGGTTATCACATTGCGCATAAGTTTATCCGGATGGAGCAGTTTATGTGAAACAGCCTCGACAGAAGTGACGACGAAGCTGTAATCGCCGCGGCATATCCTGTCAAGCGCGGACAGCCTCTGGTATACTGTGTCATAGCTTTTAGCCTCGACGTCGTAGAGCATGATTTCCTTTGCGGGGAAAAAGACGGCATCATCACCGATAAAGAAAGAGAAGTCTTCGAACAGCCTCCTGGCCTGCATTTCATTGAAAGCGACAAAAACGCCCTTTTTACCGCAATGCCGGCAAAGGGCATACGAAATATGAGCCTTCTGTGATTCAGAAGGCCCTATGACAGTGACCGGCCGCGCATGTTCCCGGACAGCGGCAAGCAGCCGGCTGTATTCCTCCAGTTCAAGCAGCGGTTCGATAAAGTTCAGCATAAATTCCCTGATCCCGCCTGAGTCGTTCTGCCTCCGTCAGTCCTGTTTTACCTTGGTTTTTCTCCATTCCCGTTATATTTGCTCATGGCCTTTTCTATACCTTCCGCGACAATCGCGGCTGCAGCCTCGGCAGCCCGCCTGATGCAGTCTCCTGCCGTCTCCGCTTCATCGCTGCCGAATTCGCCGAGGACATAATCGGCAAGATCCCATCCCTCGGGAGCCTTGCCGATGCCTATCCTGATCCTTGGGAATGCGTCGGACTGCAGATGGTATATTACCGATTTCATGCCGTTATGAGTGCCTGAACTGCCTTTGGGACGTATCCTGAGCGCTCCTGCCGGCAGATCCACATCATCATATATAACTATCAGGTTTTCCATCGGCACCCTGTAATATTCAACGATGTCCCGCACACTCTCTCCGCTGAGATTCATGAAAGTCTGCGGTTTTGCCAGAAGGACCCTTTTCCCTTCTATCATTCCGTCACCTGTAAGCGCTTTGTGCCTGAGACGGTTCACCTTTATACCGTACTTATCCGCAAGCAGGTCGACAGCCATAAATCCTGCGTTATGCCTGGTGTTCTCATACTTCCTGCCCGGGTTCCCAAGACCGACGATCACGGTCAGTTTTCCGGGCTCCGCTCTCCAGGCCGTTTCACTCCTTCTGAGTAAAGAGCGTACTGATGGAAACATCTCCATAGATCCTTTCTATTGCCTCGGCAAACAAAGGCGCGATCGACAGGGATGTGATCTTGTCCGTCGGCTTGTCTTCGGGAAGCGGTACAGTATTGAGCATTACCAGTTCCTTTATCGGCGAGTTTTCTATCCTTTCAAACGCCGGTCCGGACAGCACTCCATGGGTACAGCAGGCGTATACTTCCGTGGCGCCCATTTCAATCAGCGCTTCCGCCGCGTTTACGACAGTGCCTGCCGTGTCGATGAGGTCGTCTATGAGAACTACTCTCCTGTTCCTGATATCACCGATGACATTCATCACTTCACTGACATTTGCCTTCGGCCTTCTCTTGTCGATAATGGCTATCGGGATTTCGAGCCATTCGGCAAATTTCCTTGCGCGGGTCACGCTGCCAACATCAGGCGATACCGCCACCATGTCCTCGTGGTACGGGAATTTCTCCTGGAAATACTTCGCCAGCACCGGGACTCCGAGCAGATGATCGACCGGGATGTCGAAAAATCCCTGGAGCTGCGGCGTATGGAGGTCCATAGTCAGGACCCTGTCCGCTCCCGCGACTGTGATCAGGTTTGCTACCAGCTTGGCTGATATCGGGTCCCTTGCTTTCGCTTTTCTGTCCTGGCGGGCATAGCCGAAATAGGGAATGACCGCCGTTATCCTGCCGGCCGATGCCCTTTTAAGCGCATCGATCATGATCAGCAGTTCGACCAGGTTGTCATTTACGGGGGCACATGTGGACTGTATGACAAAAACATCGGAACCCCTGACGACCTCGCCTATATTTACGCAGGTTTCTCCGTCGCTGAATTTCCCGACTGTTGCCTGTCCCAGCGGCAGACCTATCCTTTCGGCGATCTCCCTTGCAAGCGGCAAATTGGAGTTCCCTGCGAAGATTTTGATATCCTTGCCGTGAACGTTCATATCCATGCTCCTTTTATCTGGTTGTTCTATTCAAATTCGTTACACACATCAACATACCGGATGACAACAACCTCCGCCAGTCAGCTGACCGGTTTCCTGTCAGCCGGGCGAAGGTGGACGGTTTTCTATATTCTCTTCGCTGGGCTCATTTCTGAAGTCTTTTGCCAAGTATGGACTCCAGCACCTCGAGCTGGGCCCGGTCATTGGCCCCGAGCACCTCGCTGCTGTCCGGCACTTTGTACACACCGACTTTAAGCCCCTTAGAAAGCATTATTTCCAAAGTGTCCGTCAGGTAATACTCACCCTGATCGTTGTCATTTTTTAAATGCTGCAATGCATCGGCCAGTTCCCTTGATTTGAAAATGTACATTCCGGAGTTTATTTCCCTGATTTCCCTTTCATCCGGATTTGCGTCCCTGTGCTCGACGATCCTCCTGAAACTGCCATCCGGATTCCTCACGATACGGCCGTACCCTGTGGGATCCTCCACCTCTGCAGAGATGACAACGGCATCGAGATTTTCGTCAAGGAGGCGTTCCATTGCATTTTTTATCGTGACAGAAGTGACAAGGGGCACATCGCCATAAAGGATCAGTATGTATCCCCCATCCTCCATATAGCTCCTGGCCTGCTGTACGGCATGTCCTGTCCCAAGGCGCTGTTCCTGCATCACATACTCGGCCCGGTCTCCCATGTATCCCATCACCTGCTCGGCCCTGTGGCCGACGATGATGACGCATTTCCCGACACCTGAATCGCGGGCAGCCTCATATACCCATTCGATCATGGGCTTTCCGCAGACATGATGCAGCACCTTGGCCTTATCCGATTTCATTCTTTTTCCCTCGCCTGCCGCGAGGATAAGCGCAGTAACATTCTCCATGGACACTTTTCCTTTCAGACCCGCATATATTATCACACTTTTGATACCGTATTTCAACTTTATAATAGCAAATTTATAATAGCAAAAAATAAAAAAAGACACTTCTCTCAAAGTGCCCTTTTTTTTGCACAGATCATTCTGCAGATGATTCAGCCGTTTCAGCCTGTCCTTCCGAAGAAGCCGTTGTCTCTTCTGCTGTTGTTGTAGCAATATATTTATCCAGGATCGCTTTCTGGATTTTCTCTCGTGTGGCAGCATTGATCGGATGGGCAATATCCTTGAATTCCCCGTCAGGGGTCTTCCTGCTGGGCATGGCAATGAACATACCGTTCTGGCTCTCTATAACTTTGATATCGTGCACCACGAACTCGTTATCAAAAGTTACCGATACGACCGCCTTCATTTTGCCCTCAACGTCGATTTTCCTGATGCGGACATCCGTGATTTCCATTTATGTTACCACCTTCCCAAAATAATGTGTAAATTATATATTCTATACAAAATGATATTTTCCTTCTTATTTGCCTCTCATTTGTTATTTTTGGCAATAATGATATTCGTCTGTCGTCACTCGGCGAAATATGTCCAAAACTCCCGTTTTTACCTTTCTTTTGCCATAAGGCGCTGGCTGGGCCTTATGTCGGTAATGCCCGCTGCCCCGTCGACACCATAAAGCGTCAGGAGCGAGAAACATTCGACCGGCAGCTTCCTTTCCGGCATGTATGTTTCTATTAGCACCCCTGCGCCGGTGACCTGGCAGTCGAATTCCCTTGCCAGTTCCAGGATACCTTTCAAAGTCCCGCCGCCCTTCATGAAGTCGTCGATGAAAAGCAGCCATGAGCCGCGCTTAAGTGAACGCATCGGAAGGACCATGGTCTGAATCCTTTCCAATGATCCTGAAACATAATTTATGTTCACAGATGCCCCGTCTGTCGCCTCGATATTGTGACGCGCTATCACAAGAGGTTTGCTGAGGTATGCCGCAGTCATGAAAGCAAGCGGTATGCCCTTTGTCTCGACAGTGATGACATAGTCGACAGGCTTGTCGTGGAAATACCCGGCAAAAGCCTTGCTTACCTCCGAAACCGTCCCCGGATCGTATATGGCATCGAGCATGTAAAGGTAGCCCCCCGGAAGTATCCTCTCCTTTTTGGAAAGTTCCGCGCTGAGCCTCCCAGCCAGTTTCAGCAATGCATCCCCCGACATTAGCGGAACGTAGCGCACACCGCCTGATGCGCCCGATATCGTTTCGATGGTGCCGGCCCCGGTCTTTTCCAGCGAACTGCGTATTATATCGATATCCTCACTTACCGAGGACTTCGCACAATTGAACATTTCAGTAAAATAGCCCAGTGTGAAAACCCTTCCGGGCGATTCGCACAGTATCCTCTGCAGTACCGATATCCTTTCGTTTCTGGGCAGCTTGTCCATATAATCACTCTCTTTCAGCCAAACCCGCGTCTTTAACAGTTTAGTACATTATATCACAGTTTTATGCGGGTTCATAAGGCATCACAGCACGGCTGAAATAAAAAACCGAGAAAAGAATAAAATAAAAATGAATGGAGCAGGATGCAGGCATGATATGCCAAATTCATGAAAAACGGCATATTATATGAGATAGCTGTCAATGCTTATGCCAGGATAGCCATTTTACTTTTGAATGTGTTTATTGTATCATGTATTTAGCTATATTTCACGATCAGGGAGTGTTAGGCTTGAAAACCGGCGGACTTTTAAGTTCCGGCAATATCAGAAGAGTGCATATGACAGGGATCGGCGGCATCAGCATGAGCGGGCTTGCCGAGATACTTGCATGCCAGGGGTACATAGTTACAGGATCGGACGAAAAACCGTCACCGGTCCTGCAAAAGCTCGAGAAAGCGGGAATCAGGGTAACCATAGGCCATTACGCTGAAAATGTGGCCGGAGCCGATCTGCTGGTATATACCGCGGCAGTCAGGCCCGACAATGCGGAACTCGTTGCTGCGTCCATGGCAGGGATCCCATGCATAGACAGGGCTACGCTGCTGGGCGAGATCATGAAGCAGTATCCCATGAGTTTTGCGGTTTCCGGAACCCACGGCAAAACTACGACCACATCCATGATATCGTTGATCATGCTGGAGGAGGGCCTGGACCCGACGGTCCATATCGGCAGCGTGCTCGCTGCGATCGGCGGAAGCACAAGGATAGGCAGCAGCGAATTCTTCGTGACTGAAGCCTGCGAATATACGGGCAGTTTTCTTAAATTCTATCCGCGTGTGGCTGTCATCCTGAATGTTGACTATGATCATGTGGATTGTTTCAGGAACCTGGATGATGTCAGGCAGGCATTCCACAGTTTTGCCGAACATGTCCCCGAAGACGGGCATATCATAGTGAACGGCGATGACGAAACGGCTGTCGGCGCGCTCAGCGGGATTTCGTGCGAAATAACGACATTCGGCATAAAGGACGCTCACAATACATGGAGCGCTTCAGACATAGAATTCGACGACATGGGATGCGCATCATACACACTGCTCCACATGGGCAAGCCCGTCACGGAAATAAAACTGAAGGTACCGGGGCTGCATAATGTAAGCAATTCACTTGCAGCGATCGCCGCGAGCAGCCTGGCAGGATGCAGTATTTCTTCAGCCTCAAAGGCATTGCTCAAATTCACCGGCACATGCAGGAGATTTGAAATAAAGGGAGTAAGCGACGGCGTGACGGTTGTGGACGACTATGCCCATCATCCATCAGAGATCGCAGCAACATTGAAGGCCGCTTCCAGATACAGCCATTCACGCATATGGTGCGTATTCCAGCCCCATACATATTCAAGGACGAAGAGCCTGATGGACGACTTCAGCAAATCATTCGACGATGCCGATTTCGTCATACTTACCGACATATATGCGGCACGCGAGACCGACACCGGGGAAGTGAACTCATCGATGCTCGCGGAAAAAATAGCCCTTAACGGGAAGACTGCGGTTTATATCAAGGATTTTGAGGGCATCGTGGAACTTCTTGACAAAAACGTGAAGTCCGGTGACCTGGTCATCACTATGGGAGCAGGAGACGTTTACAGGATCGGGGACATGTTCCTCGAATCCAGGAAAAAGCTCGCGGTAAGCTAGCGGCATCCGTCTGTGTACAGATCAGTCAAAAGCTTTCATCGGATAAAAAGACTTCCCTCGCCGGGAAGTCTTTTACTGCTTACAGGAAAGTCTTTCACTTCTTCACCGATGTCATTGCAAAACGGATCTCGCCCTCTGCTGCCGTTTTGTCGTCCACGGTCGCCCTGACCTTTGCCTTGACTACGCCCATCTTTGAAGATAGTATCTCGGCCTCTAGGCGGAGCACATCTCCCGGCACGACCTGCTTTTTGAACTTCATCTCATCGATGCTGGCGAACACCCCGAGCTTCGTTTCGCCGTCCTGGCCTCCGGCCTGCGCAGCTTCCGCATTCGCGGCGATCCCTGCCGTCTGTGCAAGCGCTTCCACTATCAGCACTCCCGGCATGATCGGATAATCCGGGAAATGCCCCTGGAAAAACGGTTCGTTGGCCGTAACATTTTTGATGCCGACCGCCCTCTTCCCGGGCTCAAGCTCGATGATCCTGTCCACCAGCAAAAACGGGTACCTGTGCGGGATTATCTTCCTGATATCAAGATTCGTCAGCATATATACACCTCATTCGTCCGTATTTTCATTATCTGATTGCTCGTCTTTCTGATCATCAGGCTCCGTTCCGCCTGACTTGTCATAGTTCTCCAGTTCACTGCAGCCTTCTATCATCCCGGGCAGTATCTGTTTGATGAAATACTGCACACTGACAAGGCTTGATCCTGCAAGTCTTTGGACAATCGAATGGAACTTGTCAACGAAGGGATGGAGATTGTTCAGCTTCACTTCATTTATGCATTCCACTATGGCGTCGATGTAGTCGGCGCACCTTAGGATCTCACCTTCCAGCGTGCTGTCCTTCCCGTCGAAGAGTATTTCCCTGTAGATGCTTTTATATGGTTCTTCGATACTGGCAAGCAGATTTTCCTCGACGATCTCCTTTTCAAGCACGCTCAGCATGTCTCTCAGCTGCGCATTCTTGTATTTGACTGTGCTAATGATGTCGCCCGTCATTGCTTCTACCACGTCATGGTTGAGCAATTTTCTGAAAAGCCTGCACCAGTCCACCTTATTGCCGTTCTGTTCCTCGATCAAAGCCAGCATCTGCCCTATCTGCGCAACGAAAAAGGAATGCTCGCTTACAGTAGCCCTCTGGTGCATAAAGTCTGTGGACCAGCGGCCCATATTATTCAGCTTCCGCACGGTCATCAGGTAATTGTGCAGTCCCATGGCACCCTCCACTTTTGCAGTGCGGTTTGGTTCCCATATAAAAGCAGCTAACCGGCCTGCATGTATCTCTTTATATTATTATATCTTACTATATCAGGCTGAAGACTGCAAATATGGCATTTCATGTTTATGGTCAAACGCAGCGGCCGATGTGGTATAATCATTACCGTACATTTCCGACATCAGGAGCGTGCTGCATGAGCAGTTTGAGGTACATAAGGGATCTGTTGCACAGGAACAGGTACAGGTACGTTTTGGGTGTAATTTTTCTGCTGTGTGTCGACACGTTGCAGCTTATCATGCCGAAAATACTGGAATCCGCCACAGACTCGCTGGAAGGCGGAACGCTGACAAGAAAAAGCCTGGCGGTCCATGCCGCCGCGCTGCTGCTGGTTTCCGTTGGAATAGCAGTATTCCGGTTCCTTTTCAGATACACTCTTTACGGCGTATCGAGATCCATAGAACATTCATTCAGGAACAGGCTCTACGCCCATTTGCAGAAGCTTTCGGCCAATTATTTCAACACGCATAAAACCGGGGACATCATGGCGCATGTGACCAATGACATGAACAACGTAACGATGGCCACGGGACAGGGAGTCATATTTGCAGTGGACTGTCTGCTCATGCCGGCAGCTTCACTCGTGATGATGCTGCAGACGGGCGGTTTCAGGCTGACTGCAGCCAGCTTCGCCCCGATCCTTATCCTGGGCGTTTTGGTATTTTCATATATGAAGATCATGCAAAGCACCGTCCAGAGGCAGCAGGAAGCTTTTTCGAACCTGACGGAGGCTGCCAGGGAAAACTTTTCGGGGATAAGGGTCATCAAATCGTTTGTACAGGAAAAACACCGGACGGAACATTTTGAACGCATAAACGAGGCAAACAGGCGGGCCAACCTCAGGTTCACAAGACTGATGAGCCTGATGTTCCCGAGCGTGATGCTGATATCATCGCTTTCCTTCGTCATAGCGCTCTGGTACGGAGGCATGCTCGTAATCGAAGGCTCGGTCTCGCTCGGCGGATTCGTGGCGTTCAACAGCTACCTCGGAATGCTGATCTGGCCTATCACCGCCCTTGGATGGGTTGCGAACATATTCAAGCGCGGTTCTGTCTCTCTCGGCCGCATAAATGCTCTTATGGACGAAAAGCCGGAAATAGCTGACAGACCCGGAGCCGTCCCGCTGGTGATCCCCGGGGCCGCAAACAGCGCCGGAAAAACCAAAGCCATCGAGTTCAGGAACCTGACATTCAGCTATCCGGGCAGCAGCGAGCCCGTGCTGAAAGATATAAGCTTCTCGGTTGACCATGGAAAAACCCTGGCCATAGTCGGCAGGACCGGCAGCGGCAAGTCGACGCTGGTGAACCTGATTCCGAGGATTTTGCCGGCACCGGAGGGCACCCTGTTCATATACGGCAGGGATATAAACGACATATCACTGTCATCGCTGCGGAGCAATGTAGGATGTGTGCCGCAGGACACGTTCCTGTTCTCGGATACGATAAGGAACAATATCGACTTTTACAGGGGCTTCAGTGCGGAAGAAACGGAAAAGGCCGCAAAAACTGCACGCCTCTACGACGATATAATGGAATTCCCACGCAAATTCGACACAGTCGTAGGTGAGAGAGGCGTCACGCTGTCCGGAGGCCAGAAACAGCGGACGGCCATCGCCCGGGCAATAATAGGATCGCCTCCGATACTGATACTGGATGACTGCCTGTCAGCAGTCGATACCAGGACGGAGGAGGCCATCCTTCGTGAACTGAAGTCGATAATGGAACAGCGCACCTGTATCATCGTGTCCCACAGGGTGTCAGCTGTCAAAGATGCAGACGAGATCATCGTCCTCGATGAGGGAAGGATCATCGAAAGGGGTACCCATGAGTCCCTGATCGGACAGAAAGGGTATTACCACGACCTGTACACCAGGCAGCTCCTGGCAGATGAAATAGAGGAGGCGGAGTAGCATGGCTGATGACAATGGCAGAGACGAGACCGGTTTTGCTGAAGAAGAGCTCCAGGTCAAAGTATATGATTTCCGCCTGCTGAAAAGGCTGCTGGGTTTTGCAGCCCATTACTGGTACCTGTTCGTATTGGCGGCAGTACTGCTGTTCGCGTCGACAGCCGCTGACCTTGCAAGGCCTTACCTGATCGGTGTTGCCATCGATGATTTTATAAAAGAAGGCGACGCCGCGTCATTGGGAAGGACAGGCATGTATTTCCTGCTGCTCGTTATATCCGGCTTCGTTTTCAACCTCCTGCAGATATATGTGCTGAGCTATGCAGGCCAGACCATCATATTCAACATCAGGCAGAATCTTTTCGGACACATGCAGAAACTGCCCCTTTCATACTTTGACAAAAACCCGGTGGGCAGGCTCGTCACCCGCGTGACGAACGACACGGAAGCGCTGAACGAGGTGTACACAAATGTGCTGGTCACACTGCTGAAGGACTTTGCCATACTTGCAGGCGTAGTTGTGATAATGTTCAGGCTGGATGTGACCATGACGCTGGTATCACTGGCCATAATGCCGGCCGTGATTGCGCTGACGGTGTTTTTCAGGCGGAGGATAAGAAAAGTGTACAGGAATGTCAGGACATCACTGGCAAGGATCAATGCTGCAATATCCGAGAACATTTCGGGAATGCGTGTAATCCAGATGTTCAACAGGGAAAAGGAAAACTTCGAGAGGTTCGACAAGACCGGCCGGGAATACTACAGGGCGGTCATGAGCGAGATCGTGACATTCGGCCTGTTCCGCCCTGCCGTGGAAATGATGTCGTACATAGCCCTCTCGCTGCTGATATGGTTCGGCGGCCTCGAAGTGCTTGACGGCACACTGCAGTTCGGCATCCTATATGCATTCGTCAATTACATCAGCATGTTTTTCCATCCGATCAATGACCTTGCCGAGAAGTACAACATCCTGCAGGCGTCAATGGCGGCCGCCGAAAGGATATTCGCCATACTGGACACTCCGGCCGAAGAGGATTCCGGCATGCTCAGCGTCCCTGGCGACGTCAGAGGCGAGATCGAATTCAGGAACGTATGGTTCGCATACAACGAAGATGACTGGGTCCTGCGCGATGTAAGCTTCACAGTGCCAGCAGGCAAGACAGTCGCGATCGTCGGCGCCACGGGTGCAGGCAAAACCTCTATAATCAACCTCCTCAGCAGGCTGTATGAAATACAGAAAGGTGAGATCCTCATAGACGGCATAAACATAAGGGGCATCCGGAAAGATGACCTGCGGAGGCTGACAGGGGTCGTGCTCCAGGACGTGTTCCTGTTCAGCGGTAAACTGAAGGACAATATCCGGCTCAACGAGGAAATCATAACTGATGAGAAGATCCGGGAAGCCGCCAGGTACGTCAATGCCGATGGGTTCATAAGCAGGCTCCCCGAAGGTTATGACACGGAAGTGATGGAGCGGGGATCCACGTTTTCCGCCGGCCAGAGGCAGCTTCTCGCATTCGCCAGGGCGCTGGCGTTCGATCCCAAAATACTTGTGCTGGACGAGGCAACTTCAAATATAGATACGGAAACCGAGATGCTCATACAGGACGCCCTTGCCAGGCTCACCAGGGACCGCACCACCATCGTGATCGCCCACAGGCTTTCGACGATCCAGCATGCAGACAAGATAATAGTGCTGCACAAGGGCAGGGTCAGGGAGTCAGGCACCCACCAGGAACTTCTGGCCAAGCGCGGCATGTACTACTCGCTGTACCAACTGCAGTATCAGAAGCAGGAACCCTCTTTCTTCCAGTGAGCGCCTCCATTGACATGTGTTTACATTTATGTTAGCATATATTCAGATAAGA
>Ga0209508_1001200_pt1 | contig 21185 bp, 15 predicted proteins | sample AD_UKC129_MetaG_FD_184427 | JGI IMG/M metagenome (GOLD analysis project Ga0209508, IMG submission 184427) | Active sludge microbial communities of municipal wastewater-treating anaerobic digesters from Canada - AD_UKC129_MetaG (SPAdes) (version 2) | ecosystem: Engineered > Bioreactor > Anaerobic... | reverse complement strand
CACATATAGAGAAGATATTAACAACAAAAATCTCAAAAAATGGTGTAATATGTAGTGATGACGATGAAGAATTACGAAATATACAAGCCAAAGAACTTAGGAGAAAAGAGGTAATAAAAAATAAAAAAAGTAAAAATGATTTGTATGGATTGACAGCTATAGAGAAGCATACAGGCATATTTGTGAATTGGATAAACTATAAATTCAGAGGTGTAGCTACCAAATACTTGCAAAGCTATATAATGTGGTATATAATAAAACACAAATATTTGTTAAAGAAATTAATAGAAGATGTAGGCAGGATGCTTAATTTAGCATCATCAGATCGGCAAGCATGGTATGTGTATATGGAGTTGAGATTAAATCCAATATTGATTTTAAAAGATTAATCTTTTACTTTTTCCTCCTACCCGCCCCCCTATTTAAAAATATCTTAAAAACCTGGTAACTCCATTATTATCGGTGGTATTTGTAATAAAGCTCCCATTATAAATAAAAATACTATGAATTTCCAAATATATTTAACCCATACATTATATTGTATCCTTGCTATTCCCAAAACTCCCATTAGTACTCCACTGACAGGGGTTATCATATTTGTAAAACCATCTCCTAGCTGATAAGCTAAAACTCCTAATTGTTTAGAAATACCTAATATATCGCATAAAGGTGCAATTATAGGCATTGTGAGAGCTGCTTTTGCTGAACCTGATGGCAAAATAAAATTAAATATTGTTTCAAATATGTACATCCCTTGTGCTGCTAAAAATTTTGAATTTTCCGGTATTGCATTCGCAGTTGCATATAGTATGGTATCTAATATTTTACCTTCTTGCAATATGACTATTATCGCTGAAGCTAATCCAACTATTAATGCTGCTGAAGCTATATCTTTGGCACCTTCTATCATTGTTTTTGCTATATCATTTGCTTTCATCTTTATGCTCATTCCAGTGAATATACCTAATACTAAAAACAATGTAGCTATTTCCTTTATATACCAATGCCATATTAATACACCTAATATCATTGCTATTATTGTGAAAGCAAGTAAATATAATGCATAAATTTCTTTTTTATATTTAATTAGTATATATATTCCTACGATTATATTGAATATTATTAAGCATATTAAAATTATTGCTTGAGTATTCATTTGATTAATAGTAATGATTTGTATTAATTCGTAAATCATAAATAAATTAATAAGTATCCACGTGAGCCATCCTCTCCAATCTGCTCGTTCACTAATAATTTCATCATCTTTCACATTTATATTTCTCCAATATTCATCTGAATCATAAACCAGAGATAGCTTTGGATTTTTATATACTTTTTTAGCATATCTAAGTACAAAAATTATCCCTATTATAGTAAATAAAAACCATAAAAATATTCTGTATTCTATTCCAGAAAATATCGGAACACCTGCTATACTTTGAGCTATTCCAACTGTAAAAGGATTTGTTACTCCTCCGATAAATCCTATCGTAGCTCCCACGAAAACCACACTTACTGCTACTATACTATCATATCCTAATGCTATAAATACTGGTACAAAAAGCACAATAAATGCTATGGTTTCTTCGCTCATCCCAAATGTAGCCCCAAAAATGCTAAATACAACCATAAAGATTATGATAATTAAGTGATTACCTTCTCCGATTAATGGTATTTTCTTTTGTTGCCATCCTTGTGTAATTTTTAATAATTTATTTATGGCTACATCTAAAATTTTCCCTTGATTTATAAGAAAAAAACTAGCACCTACTATGAAAATAAATGCTATAATCTCGATTTTGTCTACAATTCCATCAAAAATCGATGAAAACACTTGCCAAGTTTGTGGATGTTGCTCGATATGATGATAGCTTGTTGCATCTATTACTGTCTTTTGTCCTTCGTTAGTTAATATTGTTATTTGATTAAATTCTCCTGCAGGTATTATCCACGTTAATATTGTAGTTATTATTATAAGAAAAAAAACTATTACATAACTATGAGGAAATTGTCTTTTTTTCATTTTTTTAGCAAAGATAATAATGTTAATAAAAATTTAGATTTGTAGTTTTAAAAAAATTATTTGCTTGTTCTAAAGAATCAATTGTACCAATATCAAACCAATATGAATTTGTATCTTCATAGTAGCTAACATTATATTTTTCTGACCAATTCAAAAATAAGTTTATAATACTAAAAGCTCCAGTATAAGGTATATCTTGCAGTAAGTCATATGAAATCAAGCTTATACCCGAAAAACTGAATTCTGTGGTAGGCATAACAACATTTTTTATTGTTTTTTTCACATTGCTATTGTGATTAACCCAACCTACTAATTTATTAGAACTATCAAATATCACTTTTCTGTCATTTGTTCTATTTTGCACTACTAACAAAACATCAATATTTTTACTATTTTTATATTCTAATAATTCTGAAAAATTTGTACCGCTCAATATATCTACATTGTGTATTAATATTGGTTCATCTTTTATGAATAAATCTTTTGCTTTTAGCAATGCTCCGCCTGTATCTAAGAGCTTTTCACTCTCATCAGAAATTACAATTTCCATATTAGGGTAGGATAATTTTTTTATATAATCAATAATTTTATCTGATAAATAATGAACATTTACTATTACTCTGCTTATACCAAATTTATATAACTTGTCTAAATTTAACTTTAATATAGGTTCATTATTTACCTCAATTAGAGCCTTGGGAATATTATTGGTTAATGGTCTAAGTCTAGTTCCTAATCCAGCACTTAACAATAATGCATTCATTATTTTTTTAGCAAATGTAAATATTTTAGTTTATTTGGCATCATTTTCTTAATTTTGCTAATATTAAAAATCTAAAAAATATGATATTAAAAAATATAATTAATGAAATCGAATCTGTTTATCCTCTGTATATCCAAGAACCATATGATAATTCTGGGCTAATAATAGGAGATAGGAATGCTGACATCACAGGTATACTAATAGCTCTAGATTTAGATTTAGAGGTAATAAATGAGGCTATCTCACAAAACTGTAACCTAATAATAACTCATCATCCTTTTATTTTTCATAATATTAAAAAAATAGTAGCTGGTAATGATGTATATGATCTACTTCAATTAATTATAAAAAATAATTTAAACATATATGCATGTCATACACCGATGGATAAATCATCATATGGATTAAACATAGCTATAGCAGAAAAAATGCATTTACAAAATATAAAAATTTTAAAACCAGAAACTAATCTTTTTTGTAAATTAGTTACTTTTTGTCCACACGACTATACTGACAAAGTTAGAGAAGCACTATTCGAAGCTGGTGCAGGTGTGATAGGCAATTATGATAGCTGTAGCTATAACATTCAAGGGACAGGTACATTCAGAGCAGGAGAAAATACAAATCCATTTGTTGGCGAGAAAAATAAATTACATTATGAACCAGAAACAAGAATAGAAACTATTTTCCCAAAATGGCTCACAAATGACATTATTTCAGCATTAATAAGTAATCACCCATATGAAGAAGTAGCATACGATATTTATCCACTAGAGAATGTACATCCACAAATTGGATTAGGAGCTATAGGTGAATTAAAAAATTCGATGGAATTGGGCGAATTTTTATCTATGATAAAAAAGATTTTTTCATTACCTATAATACGATATAGTCGAACAGATAATAATAAAAAAATTAATACCATTGCAATATGCACTGGATCAGGTATAGAGCTATTGCAAGAAGCTATAAATCTAAATGCTGATGTTTTTTTAACAGCAGATATCAAATATCATGATTTTCAAGCTGCAAATAATAAAATTTTATTAGTAGATATAGACCATTATGAATCTGAAATCATTTTTATAGAAAAAATGTATGATTTTTTATTAAAAAAATTTCATAATTTTGCAATTCAAAAATTTGAAAAATCAAATTCATATATAAAATATTTTTAATATAAGTAATTATGGCAAAAAAACAAGAAAATAAAAAAAGTACCTCTACAACAAAAAAAATAAATAACCCTGAAGAAGGAACTAAAAAAACTGTTGCTGCTAAAAATACTAGTAAAAAAACTACAGAGGGCAAAAAAACTAAAACTACTGCTAGTAAAAACAAAACTCCTAAAAGCGAAGAAAAAAATATAAAAATTACTTCAGAAAAAACTACTAAAGCAAAAAAATCTCCTAAAACTCAATTAAAAACTGAAAAAAATAGTAAAGAAACCAAAGTAAAGTCAAAAATAAAAGCCCAAAAGTCTATTATAGATGAGAATGAAAATATAAAAACCACTTATAATATTAAAGATGAAGAATCAGATAATTTAGAAAATTTGGTTGTAGAAAAATTGAAATCACTATATAAACTTCAATATATTCACACTCAACTAGATAAAATCAGAATAATTCGTGGAGAATTACCAGCAGAAGTTCAAGATATGGAAGACGAAATCGAAGGACTAAAAACAAGAATGGGAAAAATAAACGAAGAAATCGAAAAATCAGAAGAAAATATTAAATACCAAAAAATTAAAATTTCCGAACTTACAGATAACATAAAGCATAGAAAAGAACAACAATACCAAGTACGTAATAACAGAGAATATGAAGCTCTAACTAAAGAAATAGAAAATTTAGAGTTAGATATTCAATTAGCTGAAAGACGAATAAGAGAGACCAGAGATAAAATTGGCATTAAACAAGAACAATTACAAGAAGCTAAAGAACAAATAGATGAAAAAATAGCTATACTTAGCGATAAAAAATCTGAACTAAATGAAATAATTAAAGAAACAGAAGAAGAAGAAAAACGTCTCAATGCCATGCTCAATGAATCTATAAAAAATGTAGAAGAACGATATTTAAAAGCATATACAAGAATTCGTAATGGAGTATCAAACGGATTAGCAGTAGTAGGCATTGTAAGGGATGCATGTGGTGGTTGCTTCAATAATATACCTCCACAACGCCAATTAGAAATAAAACTACATAAAAAAATATTAATTTGCGAATATTGTGGTAGGATTTTAGTAGATGACGATATAATAAAAGCTGTAGAACAAGAATTTGCAAAAAAATAATATTCAAAATAATTTATATTAGTCAGATACAATGTGAGTGGGATAGAGAAAGGGGAGTAAGATAAAATAGTGATTAATATTTGATAATTAATATCGTTAGAGATCAAATAATTTACATTTAGAGAAGTTATATTATGTTTTATGGTTCTTATAACGTTTTGAGTAAGTAAAGATTAAAAAAGTAATCAAAATGAATTTTATTTGTTATTGTTTCCTTTAGTTGCATATAATGGTTTCGGGCTTGGCGTTCGTGCAAAACACCTTATTATCAAGTCAATATATATCTTGATATATATTGTTTTGGATGACGCTAATCCTGTGTTATGCACATGTCAATCATTTTATTCATTAAAAAGTTTGTACTCTTTAAGATAATATTGTACTATAGAATCTCCTTTAATAATTTTAATAAATATATCTTCCCCGTTGTCATTTAAATCTATTTTACCATTATAGTAATCACAAATGTCCGAATCATTCAATGATGATATTACAATGTTATTGATAGAATAAATAGTATCACCAGGTAATATGCCAATTTTATATGCTTCTGAGTTTTTATAAACTGTACCTATTATTAATTGATTTCCAACAAACCCATAATTAATCCCAAAAGTGTTTAGATTATCAGGTATTCTTATTTTTTCCGTTGGAAATAAATAAATATATTTTTCATTCCAGTCAATCGTAACGATAAAATTTTTCATAAAAATATTACCTATAGAACCTTGTTTTCTGGAACTAACATTTTTATATTTACCATATGTTAATGGAACATTTATAAATGTAGTGTCGCCTAACGTAAGATTGCACCTTAAAATACTAAATAAATCGACAGAGTCTGTTTTTCCATATATGTCGCTATAACCTATTCCAAGTGCATCTGCTCTTTTCTTTTCATTAATGCCTTTGTATATTGTGCTATCATTTCTATAATCATTTAATGTAATAAATCCATTAAATCCTGTGTCAAAAACAAGATTCACAGGAATAGTGTCATTAATTAATATTGTAATTATCGGAGTTTTAGTAAAGGGTACTGTATTAAATTTTATCTTTATTGCTTTATCAATGTAACTCAATTTACCTATTTTGTCAGTTAATACTAAGTTCTTCTTATCAAAATCTATTTGCAATATGCCGTTACTTAATACGTTTGAACCAATAATTCCATCTGGCATCTGATTACACCTGGAATTAACCATTCTATTTAAATCAATGTTTATTGCTCCGACTTTTTTATATTTGATTGCTCCGATTTGAACACTATTAATTATACAGAATGTGTTTTGAATTGGACCAGAGTCCTCGTCTTTTGAGAACATTCGTTTTCTAGTTATTTTTAATGAGTCTGCTAACGATGCTGTGATTACTGTTGGAGCTCCAGTATCAAGAAAAAACTTATATTTTTTGTTCTGTCCATTAATGTTAGACATTATTACGATATGACCACTTGTAAATTCAAACGGAATAGTACTGTAATAATCACTATTACAAACTTTTGCTTTACTCATAACTTTACCTATTCGTACTGTTTGAGTAATTTGACAACTCTCAAAAATGAATAAAGAAAAAATAATTATAGAAAAAATAATATATCTCATTTTTTTTAAAATATTAATAAACTATGGAACAAAGATACTAATATTATTTTATTATTTTAAAGTACAAACATTTATTATTGGACAGTTAAATATTAACCACAAAGTTCTCAAAGAAGGAACAAAGAACATAGAGAATGATGGAATTAAATTGTCTGAACCATGATTTTTGGAATTGAATTGCTTATTTGTCAATCTATGAAACGCTTAACTCTTTGCGCCAAAATTTATCAACAACCCTATTTCAATATTGTATGCTTCGAGATTTTTTAATCCCATCATCCCACTAATCTAAGAAATCCAAGTTCAGACATTTTTATCAGGTATGACTAAATAGTAGTTTTATATTTAAAAATACTCTGTGTCTAATCCGCATTGAGAAATGATTTGCACAAAAACTAGCAAGCCGTGTTGGACAGAAGGGTTTACACTGTTTGAGCAAGCTAAAGCTTGCGAGTTTGTAAACCCCAAGAGGTGATTGCGTAGTTTTATCAAATCATTTCCCCAGCGGAGACTTTTCTTTTGTTACTTTTCTTTGTGTGGCTGACAAAGAAAAGTTAATTAAATAGAAATTTATTTATTACTTAAATGTCTAATGCAATAATTTATATTAGTCAGACACAATGTGTGTTGGAGAGAGAAAGGGAAGTAAGATAAAATAGTGATTAATAGTTGATAATTTACATTTATAGAAGTTATGTGATTTAAAAGTTGAAATAAAATATTAATAAATGTATAAAACAGTTAATGATATTAATATCATATAAAAATTATTATGTATATTTGCCAAAAATCAATATTTATGAAGACTTTAGTCAATAATATTAATGAACATCTGGCTATGAGTAAGGAAGACTCAAAAGCCTTCTTCGATAATCTCTACGATTTCCTGCTAGAGAACGAAGCTGACGTAGTAGATTACCAAGGTTTAAAAATTCAAAGTACTCCTCCACTATGTCCAGAGTGCCATAGCAACGATATTGTAAAAAATGGCAAACAAAAAGGCATACAAAATTATCTTTGCAAGCACTGTGGCAGACAATTTAGAGTTACCACTGGTACTTTTGTTTACCGATTACAAAAATCTCAACTTATGCTCGAGTATATTCGTTGTATGGTTGCTGGCAAAAGCCTCAGGGCTTGTGCTAGAGAGGTTGGCATTAGTCTGCCAACAAGTTTCACCTGGCGACACAAAATCCTCGCTGCATTAAAGAATTTTGACAAAAATGTTAATTTCTTTGGCATAGTAGAAATAGACGAATTGCTGATGGATTACTCTGAAAAGGGTAGAAAATATTCAAGTGTCAGAGAAATGAAACGAGCAATGAGAAAAAAGCCAAAGAAGGTTGCTGTAATAGCTGCTACAGATAGAAGTGGAAATATTCTATTCAGGAACACTGAGAGCAAAAGAGTTAAGCGAGAAGACATTGAGAAATTTCTAAAAGGCAGAATTACAGAAAATGCAGTTTTATGTACAGGTACCAAATACGCATTTAGACATATAAGAAAGAGTAAAGTAAAACACAAAGAGATTGTAGGAGCCAAAAAGAAAAAGCGAGGTATCTATAGCACAGCTATAGTGAAGGCTAAGTCAGAGGAATTTGCCAGATGGATATATTCGAAGTTCAGGGGTGTAGCAACCAAATACCTGCAAAACTACATTATGTGGTATGTAGCGATAGGTAAATACCTATCAAAGGACATCATTAGTAATACTGGTAGAATGCTTAACCTTGCATCCTCGGATAGATTTGCCTGGTACGAATATTTTAGAGTGAGTAAAATATCATATACTGTTTGAAACATTTGAAAAATGTTCATTAATCTTTTACCTTTTTTCATATCTACTTTTTTTAAATCTCTTTGTCAATATATTGTGATTTAATCAACCCCTCATTGACATTTTATAATAACAAAAAATTTGTATTTTTGTTATCAGTTTTTTTATCATAATTTCAAACTATATGTGCGGCATTGCTGGTATTTATTCTGATTTTATAAACAATTTCGATTGTGATTTTATTGCTAAAAATGTATGTGATTCCCTTATACAAAGAGGGCCAGATTTTCAAAAATATGAAATTATCAATCCTAAGTTGTTGTTTTGTCATACCAGATTATCTATTTTAGATCAAACCGCCAATCAACCTATGTGGGACAATAGTCATAGATATGTACTGATTTTAAATGGTGAAATTTTTAATTATAAAGACATAAGAAATAGACTTTATTCTTTAGGATATAAATTTATAACTAGCTCCGACACAGAAGTTGCTTTGTATGCATTAATCCATTTTGGCAATGAAGCTCTCAATATGTTTAATGGTTTTTTCTCTCTCGCTTTTTATGATACTTATGAAAATAAATTATTGCTAGCTAGAGACAGGTTTGGAGATAAACCACTTTATTATTTTTATAATCAGGGTCAATTGTTTTTCGCTTCAGAGGTAAAAGCTTTAAGAGCTATGAATATATCTTGTGATTTCGATTATTCTGCAATTGCTTTATATTTGTTTCTTACTTATATTCCTAGTCCCTTTTGTGCTTTTGAAAATATAAAAAAATTACCTCCCGCGAGTTATCTTATATACGATGGGCAAAAAATAACAATAAATAAGTACTATAGTTTACCAACTGAAACATTGAATAATGATGAAGTAATTACTAATATTAATAATATAAAATCTTTATTAGAAAAAAGTGTACAAATTAGGTTAAATGCTGATGTTCCTGTCGGAACATTCTTGAGTGGTGGTATAGATTCTTCTATTATTACTTTTTTAGCACATAAATTTAATTCTGATATTACAGCATATACCATTAGTTTTCCAGATTTACCATATTATGATGAATCTACTATTGCAAGTAAATTTGCTTTAGATAATAATATATCTCATCAGATAATTCCTATTGAAGAAAAAAATTTGATAAATTCAATAAATAATACGATCCAATATATTGATGAACCTTTTGCTGATAGCTCTGCTATAGCACTTTATACACTTGTAAATGCTGTTAAGCCTTTTGTCAAAGTAGTTTTATCAGGTGATGGTGCAGATGAACTTTTTGGAGGTTATAATAAATACAAGGCATGGGCTAGATTAAATGAAAAAACTCTATTTAATCAACTAATTTCATTTTTGGGTAAAAATTTTATTCTGGATAATTATAATTCCAATAATTTTTTAAGTAATAAATTGCGACAATTAAAAAAATTTTCTAATGCTTTTAATTTACAAGGTTTTAATAGATACTTTTATTTAACAGCTATAAATGATGTTTTTTTAATAAATAAAGTTTTGAATCCTGATATTATTGAAAGTCCTGAGTTCAAAGAAAAAATTAATTTATTACAAGATAAATTTATTGAAGATCAAAATATTTTAGCTACTGATTTCACTACAGTTCTAGAGGGCGATATGTTGAGAAAAACAGATCTTATAGGTATGGCTAACTCTACGGAAATACGTTCTCCTTTTTTAGATTATGATTTGGTAGATAATGTTTTCAAAATTCCTAATTCATTAAAGTTTAATAAAAATACAAATAAAATTCTAATAAGAAATATATTTGGTGATATTTTACCAGATTATATTTTAAATAAACCCAAACATGGCTTTGAAGTACCAATTAAAAAATGGATGAATGATTTTTTATTAAAAGATTTTGTAAACAAGGGGCTGAATGATAATTTTAAGTTAATTTTAAATAAAAATTTATATAATAATAAAAATAATTTATTTAAATTTGCTAAAAATTCAGATAGATTATTTTACACCTTATATGTGCTGAATGATATATGGAATAGAAAATATGAGCAAAATCAGAATACTTCGAATTTTAAATAGATTTAATCTTGGTGGCCCCACATACAATGCTAGCTATCTAACAAAATATTTAAATGATGATTTTGAAACATTACTAATAGGTGGTAAAAATGGTAAATATGAAGCCTCATCACTAGAAATACCTCATTCTCTTAATATAGAACCTCTTATTTTACCTGAATTAAAAAGAGAAATTTCACCATATTATGATCTATTAGCATATAAAAAAATTAAACAAATTATTAAAGATTTTAAACCGCAAATAGTACATACTCATGCATCTAAAGCTGGTGCTATAGGCAGATGGGCAGCATATCACTCTAATGTCCCTGTGATCGTTCACACTTTTCACGGACATGTTTTTGATTCATATTTTGATAATATGAAAACGAATTTTTATATTTCTTTAGAAAAAGAGCTGGCTAAAAAAACTGACCTAGTGATAGCTCTGAGTAATAATCAAAAAAAAGATTTATGCGAAAAATATAAAATCTTACCAGATAATAAGGTAAAAGTAATACCTTTGGGCTTTGAGCTAAATAAATTTACTATAGATAACGAAATTAAAAGGAATAAAATACGATCAGAATTTAATATATCAAATGATACTTTTGTCTTCAGCCTTGTCGGCAGGATTGTTCCTATAAAAAATCATAAATTAGTCATCGATGCTTTAAATATGATTAAAAATAAAACTAATAAACAAATAAAGATTTTATTTGTTGGTGATGGAGAGCTAAGGACAGAATTAATGGAATATGCAAATATTATTAATCTGAAATATTCCTATAAAACAGTAAATGGTGATGAAGATATAATCTTTACAAGCTGGCGAAATGATATAGATTATATAATGGCTGCATCAGATGCTATTTTATTAACATCCAATAATGAAGGTACTCCTGTTAGCTTGATAGAAGCACAAGCTAGTAAATTACCAATTATTTCTACGAATGTGGGCGGAGTCATAGATATTGTGAAAGACAATGCTATCTTAATTAATAAAAATGATGCATATGCTTTATCAAATGCAATGTTAAAACTAGCTAATGGGCATTTCATTGATGATAATATCCTCGAAAATAGACAAGATTTCATAATGAAAAATTACTCCATTGATAATCTTATTTTTAATATAAAGGACACTTATATTGAATTACTTGAAAACAAAGTGCACAGTAAAAAAACAATGATATTTTAATATGATTAAATCAGCGTTTAAAAAATCATATATTTTTTTAAAATTAATGTTTAAATTCAGTAATGATATTCATATAAATGTAAAATATTTATATTTACTATATCTATAAAGCTTTTTATAAAATTTATTTTGAAATTTATAAAAATTAATAAAATCTTATTTTATTAGAAATCATATAATAAAAATGAATATTTTTATTAGTAATTATATCATTATTTAATTTAAACAAATAATTGATTTAAACTAATTCCTTTCCCATTCTCACTTCAAATCTTTTAATTTAACCTCCCCCTTCTTTTACCCTATCATAAACTTATTGATGGTGCTCTATATTTCTTAGCTTTGCAACCAAATGTAAAATTAAAACCAAAATGCACATTTAGAAATTTTAGATTACGTGGTATATTGACATATTCAAATTTATTATCTTCTTCATCATAGTATTGATATTCATCATAAATTAGTGGACCTAATAGATTATCAGTCGTTAGATAAAATTGAAATGGTGTTAATGTCAAAGCAAAGCCAAAGCCAAGATTAGAATAATTCCTATATGCTATTGAATAATTAATAGTAGCTTGGAAAATATGACTAAATTTATGTAATGCATATACATGAAACGAAGGTGATAATTTTTTATTAACAAACATTAATTGGGCTCCACCACCAAATGAAGTTTTGGGACTAATATCATATTTAAATGTCAAATATATTTTTGTGGGTAGCCACGTAGTATATGAATTAAATGTAGAATCCATATTAAATATATCTTGAATAGAATCTAATAAATTATCCATACTTTCATCAAAGGCAGAATCTGACCCAGCTATTAAAGGAGCTACATCTACTCCTGTAAATGTAAACGTAGCCTCATCATTAGTACTTACATAATTTAATGGATCATTTTTCCAATTAATAAATCCTAAATCTATTACAGATAATCCTAAAGTTATCTTATCTGTTGGCTTATAAGTGATACCTAAATCTATTGCTCCACCTAAATTATTATTTAATAATATAAAATCTTTAAGGAAATCAGTATCTTTTATTAAACTATCAATATTTTTTAAATTGTTTGTATCCCGCAATTCTTCTGGGATACTTGTATTTAGCTCCACATTACCTATAGCAGTGATGTCATACATTTCACCTGTGGTAGTTAATTTAATATCTGTATTGCCTGTATTAACGTTTAGCTTCCCAGATAATAACTTTGCTCTAGCACCTACAGATATTTTATCATTTATATTATTAGCATATCCTAATGCATATTCTCTATAATAATTAAAATCTAATGATGGATCCAGAGTAATTGATTGATCTAATAATGCTCCATTACCTTTATAAGCAAACTCCATCAAGCTTTTTGGATAATAAAAATTTAAATTTGATTTTTCAGTAACATTAAAAGAAAAATAATGTTTATCTTTTATTTTAAAACTAAAAGATAGCAGCTCTAAAGATAAATTGTAATAGACTAAATTATTTTTAGCAACATGTTTTACTATCGAATTAAAATTAATAAAAGTAGTATCATTACGAGTTTCTAATACCTGATAAGGGTTAAAGCCAGTATGTCCAAATTGTAAAGATGTAGAGGCTAAACCAGGCAAGCTGACATAGACTCTGCACGTAGGCATCAATGCAGGATTCAAATATGTAGATTGTGGTATAGCAGGGATATCATTAGTAGTGAAATCATATTGACTGTATATTTCTAATGTTGCTATGCTAAATATAATAATTAAAAATATCTTTTTCATAATACTAATTTTTTAAATGTTAAAAAGTTACATTATTTAATTGAGCTTGGGCGCTAACTCTTACATTTATATACTCATAAGAGTATATTTTGACTATAGAACTTCCATGGTCTGTAGTATTCAGCACTGCTTTAATCAATGCTTTTCTCACATTTACTAATGCATCTTTTCTACTTCCTTCAAATCTATTCATAGTCATTTTAGAACTAGGAGTTAATACTCTATAATCTGGCCCTGGACCAACCACTCCAGAGGCAACTATTCTCTGATCTACTGGTATTATAGAATCTAAAACATTGTTTAAAGAATCTAATAAATACACTTGAATATCGGCGTCAATTGGATAGTAATTAGTCGTTAAGATTTTAAACATAAACCAATCAACATATTTAAAATAAGTACTATCACCTAAATCTAATTCTACCGTATCAATTAATGTAAAATCTTTAGCCTTTCCATGCAATGGTAATTCTACTCTACCATTTAAATGAAGTCTGCTTGTATCTATTAAAAAATTACTTTGGCTATTTGAATTAATTTGTGCGTTTGCTATTATATCAATACTATTTGGGCTAATGTTAAAAGCATTGACAATATTTGAATTACTATTATTTATTTGCTGATAAGAGATTTTACTTTGCCCTATTTCAGATAATGAAGGATATTCAACAGTCCATGGATTTGGAATACTCGTCGTAATATTTAATGTACTACTAGGTGGATTTGTTCTATGTGCAGTTATTTGATTTAAATTAATATTTACTGGTACACCGACACTATTTGAAACATTAAGAAATATTTTAGGATCTTCCCAATTTATTATTCCATCAAAATGATTATTATATAAGTCTATTGTGATAGTATCATTATCTAAATTTAAATTATAATTACCTAAATACCCAAAAAGTTTAGAAAAGCTAATGTTATTCATTGCTATGCTGAGAATAAAATAATAAGGAGACAGATTAGCAGATCCATCACCACGAATGGTAATTTTAATATCAAAAGATATTTGATTATTGGCACCTAAACGCAGTTTAATATTATTATAATGCTGGGAATAATCATAATTTAATGAAGGAACTGAAAAACTTTCATTATGTGGGCTACTATTCACTGTCGCATTATTAATAGAAAAATTAACATCTATTGGATAATTAATATTATGATTAATATGCAATGATAAATCTAGTGATTTCAAAATCATCGTATCTATTATCATTCCATTAGGTAGAGATAAGTTAAAAGAGTAATTGTGAGTAACCACGTGATCAGTATTTAGATTACCACCAGGTATATTAATAGTAACTTGACTAAATGACTGATTCTGACTGGGAATATTAATATAATTTTCCATAGTATTTGTAGCGACATTCCCTTGATAAACTAAATAGATAAGTTTAGTGCTATATTCCTCGAATACTTCAGAGCTATCATAGTCGTTCATTAGGTCCCACATATTCAAGTTAGAGTTTATTATAGGAGCTGCCACATTAGGATTCCATTCAGATGTAGCTATATTATCGATATTAAACTCATCTTTTACACAACTAGTTGTAGAAAAAATAAGTAATATCAAAAAACACATAAATAAAATTGTTTTTTTCATATTTATAAAATTTTATTAGACAAAATTAAAATATTTTTTTATATAATCAACAAATTAATTTTAAAAAGTTGAGAAATTTAGTAGAGAGTAGTGAGTAAAAAACATTTAATCCATACACTCATTATCTCTCCCCGTCACCCAGTCTCCTCGTCACCCCTTCACCCTCTCTCCCAGTCTCCAAATAGTGTTAACCCAAATGCAAGTCAGTATTAATGTATGGAATTATTTATTTTTTTGATGAGATTTCAATCGTTTGTATTGTTTATTTATGATATATGAAGCATCGTCTTCTTTGATTTTTACTAATTTATCATCTTGACAAACTATTTCGCCTTGCGATATAACATATTTTATATTTTTATTATCTACGATTTGTAATAATTGTATTGGTTTTAATTGTTCATTAATGCAATTAATCATTGGGCAATTGTAAATAATGAATGAACTAGGATCATACATTGATGGGAAAAACTTTGTAAAATATTTATGTGGTTGATATAATCTATTTATAGCATCTTTAACAGAAATTTTATCATATTCAGTATTAAAATAATAGGTATTTTTCATAGTTTGCCACATATCACTATGCATGCCATCTGTTCCTAGCATAATTAATGGTAATCCTTCTGAGCTAAAATATCCTTTATTTTCCCATTGACTGCTTTCATATAATTCTACAACATTATTAAGATTTTTATTTAATATTACTACGTCATCATTAGTAACGTGTAGGCAACCAGCAAAAATATTTTTAGGATTGCTTATTAACCCTAATGAATCTAATCTTTCGACTACTGACATTTTGTATTTCTCTATAGAATGTACTTGATCAAACGCATATTCTGCTAAATGACCATAAATACCACATTTGAATTTTTCTACTAATCTTTTTACCTCTGTCAATGTCCCAGTACCTACATTAAATAAATGATCTAATCCAATAAATCCTTTTTGAAATTTTAACCATTTCTCTGTAACGTCTAATAAATTATCTGCAATACCAAATCCATATCTATCTGTTATAGTTACGACGGGTACCACATTCACTCCCACTCTATTGTATGTGTCATAGATAAGTTTTAAATTATCAAAAGATATCATAGATGGTCCATAGAGCATATCTATCACTTGAGTAGTACCATTTTTTAATAATCTGATAGCACTATACAAGGCTGCAGCCTCTAATAATTCTGCATCCCATATTTTTTCTAATGGAGCATAAATATCATCTAGATTTTGTAACCCTACTTTATTTTCTTCTGTAGCTATTAACTCTGCAAAATATCTTTGAGAATGAAAATGAGCATTGAAATATGCTGGCATTATTAGTAATCCACTACAATCTATTATACTAGGCTCATTTGTTTTGTCGAGCAAATCACCAATTTCTTTTGAATATAATATCTTTTTATTAGAATTTTTGTCAATTAATATATTTCCTACCCAAATTTCATTAAATTTATATGAAAATAGATTAGCATTTTTTAAAATGAATGACATTAGAAAAATTTGTTTTGCAAAATTATAAAAATAATAATATATGGAAGACGACTACGATTTATTAGATACACTTAATGATGTAGATTATTTGGATAAATTACCAGTGGCAGTTAATTATCTAAATTATTTTATTCTAGATGCTGCTACACCTCTGGTGGTAAATACTTTTTTTAATAATATTTTACCTAAAGATAAGTATGCTATCATATATGGTAAAATTTTAGATAATAATTTTTATGTAAATGGCATTTGGCAAAATTCTTTCATTAATTTAAGCTCTAAAAATTATATTTTTTCGATAAATGATACAAATAATGAGGACTTAATTAAAAAAGTAGATATTAATTTTATTAATAGCGATGATTTTTCTCTACCACTTAACTATAATTATTTTTATTCTATACATTTAAATGCTAAGAGTGATATTATTATTTGTACTGAGCATATAATACCTAAAAATAATATTTATTTTATTAACCAACTCTTTTATATTATAAACAACATTAAAATTACTCTACAACAAGCTTATAAAGATAGATCACAAGACTTTATTGAAAAAATTATAGTTTTAATATCAGACAATGACAATCAGCTTATAGTAGCAGATCCTTTTGCAACAACTTATTTAGATATTCCTAATTATTTATCTCATTGCGAGAATTTTTACCAAGCTACATCTTCTTTTGATGAATATTTAAATATTAAAGTAAAACAGATAGCTTTAGAGAGTTCAGATGACAAATTATTATTAAATTATAATAAAAATACTAATGCCTTTATAAATATTTATGAAAATACTACATATAATATTAAATTTCATATAATATGTTTAGAAAATAATAATTATAGATCACAAAATTTATATAATGAATCATTAAATAAATATAAAAATATATTAGAAAATATACAAAGCGTTTATTATGAAATAACAGATAATGTAATTACTGAAATTTCTCCTTCAGTTCATAATTATACAGGATATAGTAGAGATGAACTAATAGGTATGCCATCTGTAATGCTTTTTTATTCTGTCCAAGAAAGAGATGAATATATACGAGAATTGAGAGAAAAGCAACAATTAAAAAATCAATTACTGAAGTTAATAGACAAAAAAGGTCAAATAATCTATTGTTTGACAAATTCAAAAATGATAATAGAGAATGATAGTCAGTCTAACCTCACCACAAGACATGAAAAAATCATTGGTTCATTAATGGTTATTTCAGATATAATAAATTATAAACAAGAATTAGAAAATAGAAATATAGAATTATTAAATTTAATAAATAATGATCTAATAGGCGTGATATATGCTAAAATCAATGGAGAAATAATACTATGTAATACTCTATCTAGACAATATATTTTAGGTGATGCTAACGATAAAAGTCATAATTTATTAAAATCAAAAAATTTTAATGATATTATTGATTTTAATGAGCTTGTAGAAATTTTAAACAATAAAAACAAATTTTATAAATTAATTTCAATAAACAGAAATAATAAAACAAGTGATTATGATTTGCAAGCTACAATGATACAGCTTCCACATTCTAATGAAAAACGAATCTTGATTTTCATTACTGACATTACAGAAAAAATACAAATTAATAAAGAATTAAATGAAATAACCCTGAATTTTAAAGATATTATTGATAATATTCAAGAACCATTATTCATTTATGATGAGCAAGGAATTCTACTATATGCAAATCCTAAATTTTATAAGTATCTCAAATACAATGAGCAGGAATTATTAAATAAAAATATTTCTATATTTACTCCATCACCTTCATATGAATTACTTTTAAATTTCAAAAAAATTAGAAATCTCAAATGCGAAAAAAATGAAATCACCTTGATAAATAAAACAGGAATCTATCAACTATATGAAGCTGTTTTTTCGTGCAGATATAATTATAAAAATTCTAGCTATATGGCTGTAGTGCTTCTACACAATATAGAAGAGCAAAAAATGTTCGAAAAAAATCTTTTGCAAAATATTAATGAAAAAGAAAATTTAATAAAAGAAATACATCATCGTACAAAAAACAATTTACAGTTGATATTGTCCATGATTAAGCTTAACCTTCAAAAAAATATTAATTTAAAAAATACAAATGCGATATATGTATTAAAAGATTTATACAATAAAGTCTCACTTTTATCTTATATACAAAATGAAATATATTTTGCAAACAATAACAATACTGCAGACATCAAACCCTTATTAATAAAAGAAACTAAACGACTAATACAAGATTATAATGATAAAATCATATTAAATTTAAATTTACCAGATCAGATAATTATGCACGTAGATATAGCCATACCGTTTATGCTTTCTTATATGGAACTAATTTTTAATAGCATTATACATGCTTTCCCCAAAAAATGGCAAAATCCTACCATATACATAAATATAGAAAAAAATTATGATAATTTAAATGCAAAAATTGTAGACAATGGAATAGGAATACAAGAGTCTATAAGTAGAGAGTATAGCAAAACATTAGGTCTCTTTTTAGTTGATAGCTTAATAAAATATCAATTAAATGGACAATTTGAAATAAAAAGAAATACACCAAATGGTACTATAGCAAGTATAGAACTGAAAAATATAGAACTAAAAAAATAAAAATTAATCTAAAAAACCACTACAATTAATAGCTCCATATGGCAAAACTGTAGAATTGCTAAATTTCACCTTATCATTAACTAGTATCTCTATAGTAATAGATCCGCTCTCTGTTCGATTTTTAGCACCAATATATAAATATGTATTAGGAGTAGCTTTGAAATCATATTTCCATGTAGTATTCATCAGATCAGACTCTACTAAGGCGCCACTCTCATTATAATAACTTAAATGGACTTTACTCGCAGTTGTAGTAACCTGATAAGTAACATTTTTCTTGATAACAATAGGAGCAACATTCTTTTTGCAAGAAGCTAAAAACAATAAGCTGATAGACAATAATAATATTATTTTTTTCATAAATTTACTTTTTTGCTAAATTAATAAATTATTTAAATATAATTACAAAATTATATCAAAAAAATAAATTAATAAATATTTACATCTCCTTATCGGCTTTACTATCTAGAAGATTAATTATATCGTTTATCTTTTCGCGTATTACGTTTATATTATCACTCAATTTATCTTGTATAATTGCAATTTTTTGATCTATATCTGAACTAAATTCAACTAATTTGCTATTTAAGTTAGTTAAATTCATTCTTTGCTCATCTAAATTATTATTAAATAAACTGATGGATGATTTTAAAAGATTGATTTCATTATTCATAGAAGCACTCAGATTGTTTAAATTTTCTTTTAATTCATCTCTATCTACATTAAAATTACTAATAGTTTGTGATAATTTATCATTAAATTCCATATTTAATACTCGATTTTTTTCATCAATTAGAGTTTGCAAATTAGTTATTTTAGTTTCTAATTCATTTTGTATATTTTTTAATTTATCAATTAATTCATTATAATTTTTATGAATTAATTCGCTATTTTTATTTATATTATCAGTTAATTTATCATTTGTATTTGTAATTTTTTCATTTAGTTCATCTTCTTTTTGATTAATAATTTTTTTAATTTTTAAAAAATTTTTTCTTGAAAAATAAAAAATCAACAATACTACTAAAATAGCAATGACAAAAGTAATGATAGCATATAATTTTCTCTCCGCAAGTGCATTATTTACGTTATTAATACGTTGATAGAGATCATTTATTGATTTATTATATGCCACCTGATAAGAGGTATTCTTTTGTATTTCAGTATTCAAATTGTTCAAAATATTATTCAAGCTATCGATTTTAATATTTTGTTTAGATATGATTAGTTGCTGATCTTTAAGCTGCTTTTGCATAACAGCAATAGATTTTTTTATTACAGCTATATCTTCACTGTAATCATTACTTTCTTTATTTACTACTTGCCCTTGCAAAATCAAAAAGGCAAACATTGAAATAAAAACTAACAATAATTTTTTCATAATCTTTGATTTTTAAAATTAATACCTTTCTAACCTATATTTTATATTAAATAAATATAGATTTATATGCAAAATTAATACTTTATTTTAATAATTAATAATTTTTTTTTAAAAATATTTAGATATATAATTTTTTATACTATATTGCGTTCAAATATTAAAAATATAAAATAATAAACTCTAAATCTTAAACAAAACTAAATAATTAAAAATGTCATATAATGTTTATTGTGTGTAAAGTTAAAAAAGAATAATTTCAAGAAACAAAGTCAATTTGATTTTTTAGGAATTTTTTTTAAAGCTTCTAAAGATATGAGTTTTGTTGTTACTGATGAGTGTAAGTGATGTTGGTTTTTTCGATTAAGGGTATTTGGGAAAAAGGTTTTATCAGAGTGTGAGTGAGGGTAATGAAACATAATTTATGTTATACTTAACAATATATATAATGTAAATATTTTTTATTATTTTTGTCAAAATTTTTTATTATGGAAAAATTACTAGAAAATTCAAAAGAATACCTTTCTCTGCCAAAGGATCGCAAGCGTGATTATTTAGATCAGCTATACCAATTTCTGGT
>Ga0209508_1001187_pt1 | contig 21292 bp, 23 predicted proteins | sample AD_UKC129_MetaG_FD_184427 | JGI IMG/M metagenome (GOLD analysis project Ga0209508, IMG submission 184427) | Active sludge microbial communities of municipal wastewater-treating anaerobic digesters from Canada - AD_UKC129_MetaG (SPAdes) (version 2) | ecosystem: Engineered > Bioreactor > Anaerobic... | reverse complement strand
GCGTGGGAACCGTGGTCAGCGGCACAATAAGACAAGGCCGGGTTAAAAAAGGGGAAACATTACTCCTCGGACCATTACCCACAGGAGAATTCAAAGAAGTGAAAGTCAAATCCATTGAAATGCACCACTATCAAATTGGATGCGCAGAACCAGGACACATCGTCGGCATATCAATTGCAGGAGCATCACCACAAGAAATCGAAAGAGGCATGATACTAGCACACCCAGACTATAACCCAAAGGCAGTGAGAGAATTCGAAGCAGAAGTAGCAATACTCGTACACCCAACAACAATAAAAGCAGGATACGAGAGCGTGACACACATAGAAACCATAGCAGAGACAACAATACTAGAACCACTCGACCAAGAATTCATGTCTGCCGGTGACAAAGGAAGAGTCCAGATGAGATTCAAATACAGGCCACACCACGTGAAAGAGGGGCAAAAGCTAATATTCAGAGAAGGAAGAAGTAAAGGCATAGGATCCATAACAAAGATCATAGAGAACCCCTGATCATAGATATTAACTCACAAGCTTTACAAGTCTTCATAGAAGCGGGCTCACCACACACCTCACATTCAAAAAGTTCAACTTCTTCATGTTCTATTTTAAAAGTTTTAATAAAAGATTCCATGATCATCCTTTTTGTCCCAGGCCTTTTAGATTCAATATTGTTAAGGAAGTTTTTAATTTTTGATCTGAGGGATAAAATAGCATATGGACAATCCTCCAAGTGAACTCTGATATTATTTAGGAGAGCCCACTTTTCAGTTTCATCCTCAGTTGTATTCCAGAGTGGTTTTATCCTTGGTATAAGCCTTGGGTGTATCATCTCCAATTTTGGGCCGAACTTGGAAAATTTTCTGGTGTCTCCCCTAATTAGGCTCATCATAAATGATTGGATCTCATCATCCATGTTATGTCCAGTGGCTATTTTATCAGCTCCCAGTTGCCTGGCTGTCTTGTTTAATAGGTGTCTTCTGAAGACTCCGCAGGGTATGCATGGACTCTTAAATATCTTATAAATATTATCTAGAGAGAAATCGAATTCTTCCATGAAGGATTTTTCAACCAAGTCTACGCCTAAAAGTTTTGCATTGTAACGAGCCGCCTTCAAACCCTCCTCTCTGTAACCTTTTATACCCTCATTGACGCTTATAGCAATAACATCAAAACCAAACTCTTCCTTGAGGCTGTTGAGGACGTGAAGCGTAAGGAGACTGTCCTTTCCACCTGAAAGGGCTACGGCCACCAACTCACCTTCATCTATGAGATTATAGCCTTTTATCAGCCCCTTGATTTTTTCTCTTAACTTCTTGTTAAATTCAGCTTTCCCCATAATAAATATAATATATTATTTACCAAGATATTATAATAGGGGGGATGGGATTTGATAACAGCAGAGTTAACTATAATCCCCATAGGAACAGGGGATACAAGTTTAAGTGAGTATATAGCCGCCGCAATAAAAGCAATAGAAAAAAAGAATATAAAATATGAAATATCTGGTATGGGGACGCAGATAGAAGCCCAAGACCTTGAAGAGATTCTAGATGCTATAAAAGCCGCCCACGAAGCCGTCCTAAGATTAGATTGTAGTAGAGCGTATACCACAATTAAAATAGATGATAGAAGAGATGCTGAAAAAAGCCTGGAAGAGAAAATAGCCTCAGTAAAAAGCAAACTTTAACTTTTCGCTGCTAAATCCCCCCGCCATAGCGGGGGTGTAGTTCACGCCGAAAAATTCTCAACAGCATCAATTATCATATCAAGGTCATCCTCACTGAGACTAGGATGCACAGGCAATGACAAAACTTCCCTGGACGCCTTTTCAGCCTCGGGACAACTAGCCCTTAAACCAAGACCCTTATATAATGGTTGACTGTATATTGGCCTTGGATAATATACTCCAGTCCCTATACCCTCCTTGGTAAGATATTCAATCCACCTTTCCCTATCCCTAACCCTCACAGTGTACTGATGGAACACATGCTTCACATTATCCTGGACATATGGCGTCGTAATATAATCAAGGGCTTCAAGATTCCCTGTTAGATACCTAGCATTTTTTATCCTTTTTTCATTGAACATGTCAAGTTTTTTAAGTTGAACTAGGCCAATGGCAGCAGCTATATCAGTCATCCTAAAATTATATCCTAGGATCACATGCTCATATCTTCTACTTTCACCATGTGACCTGATCATCCTAGCTAATTTTGCCATCTCCTCATCATCTGTTGTTATCATACCACCCTCACCAGAGGTGATATTCTTCGTGGGATAAAAACTGAAACAGGCAAGATCAGCCAATGAACCAACCTTCCTACCATAATATAAAGCTCCATGCGCTTGGGCCGCGTCCTCAATAACTACAAGTCCATGATCTTCCCCTATATCCATGATATGGTCCATCTCGGCTGGCTGCCCATAAAGATGAACAGCTATTATAGCCCTGGTATCCTCGGTTATAGCATCCTCTATACCATCAGGGTCTATATTATAAGTCTGAGGGTCTATATCAACGAAAACTGGCCTGGCTCCAACATAAAGGGCCGCATTTGCAGTGGCCGCGAAACTAAATGGTGTTGTTATAACTTCATCGCCTTTACCCACACCCGCAGCTAATAAGGCCACGTGTAATGCTGTTGTGCCGGAGCTTGTGGCCACAGCATGTTCGCAGTTGGTGTAGTCAGCGAATGCTTTTTCAAATTCTTCCACTTTGGGTCCTTGGGCAAGAAAACCTGAACGTAATACTTTTATGACTTCTTGGATTTCCTCATCTTCTATTATTGGGTTTGCAATCGGTATCATACTAGGCAACCTCTCTGAATATTTTGAGAATATCATCTTTCCTATTCCTGAAGAGTATGAACGTTACAAGTAAAACCGCTACTATGAGTGTTATGGGTGAAAGGTAAGGGTCTGATGGGGTTACCATCAATGATGGTAAGTCAGCTAATCCACTGTCTGGGGAATTATGTATTAGAGCCACATAAAGGTTATTGACGATGTGGATGCCCACGGCCAATTCTATACCATCATCTGCAAGGGTGATTAAACCTAACATTAAACCTATTATAAATGCGCTTATAACAATAGAGGAACTCATCACAGGATTGCTCCCATTCCACCAATGAAGCGCTGCGAAAATTAAAGAATCTATGACTAAAACTAGGAGGGGTTTCCTTGCTATTAAACCTATAGCTTGTAATAAGTATCCTCTGAAAAAGATCTCCTCGAAGGATGCTTGTATCGGGAACGCGATAAGCGCTATTATAGATAATAAAAAGAAAGTATGTGGGTTGAATGAAAATTTAAACGATTCAGGGCTTATCATGAAATATAGGATGTCCATGAAGGCCATTACTATAAACCAAGCTATTGCTCCTTTCCCTATCCTTTTCCAATCAATTTTTCTACCGGCATTTATAAGGGATTTGAAGCTTCTTTTATGCAAGAACTTGACAGAGATATAAAGAAAAAGGTAGGCTACCGAGAACACCATGCCCACGATTATAAGCATATAAAATGGGTTAGATAGCATGTTAAGTACGTCTAATGTCCTATTGGATAAAATGAGCATGAAACTTAAGAGTATTCCTAGTATTAACCCTACTAGGATGCTTGAAACTCCAAGGGTTAATATGATGGTTAGAATATACCTCCATGGACTATTTTCACCCATTCTAGCATTGAACAAAAATTTTGGTCCATTAAAGGCAGCTGCCAATTTAGAGGTTTTCAAGTTACTCCCACAAACAATACAAAATTTGCCTGAAGGATTTTCAAAACCGCAATTAGGACAAGGGGTCTTTAATTTCCTACCGCAACCGATACAGAACCTAGCATCTCCTTGATTTAACCTTTGACACTCTGGACAAATTATTTTCTCCAGATCCTCTTTTATCTTCCCATCTGAAACCATAGTACACCCCAAAGAGTATTTGACCCTTTTCGTTAATTTATTAGATAGACACTTTAAAAATTATCCTTATAAGAATTTTTTGGATAACCTGACTAGACTCGCCGAGAGTGTGTAACAATGAGAACAGCAAATGAAGGTATAGTGACAATCAAAATCCCAAATTTTGATAAGGTTTCATCAAAAGCCCCCGTATTCTATAATCCGTCCATGGAGCTTAACAGGGACATTTCAATCTTGGCAATCCAACAATTTCAAAGAGAGAGAGGATCCGGGATAAAAGTGGCTGATGTATTTGCTGGTAGTGGTATAAGAGGTATAAGATATCGTCTTGAAATAGAAAATGTTGAATGCGTCCTTGCAAATGACATAAACCCCCTCGCAGTTGACTTCATAGAAAAGAACAGTCAACTCAACAATGCAAGTATCTATATAACAATGGAAGATGCTAACATCCTACTTCGAAAAAATAGGGGTCTATTCGATGTTGTGGATATAGACCCCTTTGGCACGCCCTCACCTTTCATAGAATCGGCTGGTTATTCTCTTAAAAAGAATTCTCTTTTATGTATCACAGCAACAGACACTTCCAGTCTCTGCGGCACATACAAGAAGCCCTGCATAAGAAAATATAATGCAATGCCTTTAAAGACAGAATATTGCCATGAAAATGGCTTGAGGATACTGGCAGGCTTCACAAGCCTCACCCTTGCAAAATATAAAAAATATATCAAAGTAAGATTGGCTTATAGTAGCCAACATTATATGCGCTTATACTTAGAAATTGGCAAAGGAGCGTCTGAAACAGATAATTCCATCAAAAAAAACATTGGCTTCATATATCATTGCTATAAGTGCCTATTCCGCGGATTAGAGGAGGGTATACTCCCACTTTTGCCGAGAAAGTGTCCATATTGTGGTGGGAGATTAGATTTCGCCGGTCCCTTATGGATCGGGGAAATAGAAGATGAAACATTCATTAAAGGAATGATGAATTTACTCCCAGAAAAAAAATTGAACAAGAAAAGAGAAGCTCTAAAGTTACTGAAATATCTAAAAGACGAAGCTAGGATGCCCCCAACATTTTATGACATCCACAAAATTTGCAGTAAAATGGGGATAAGCGCCCCACCCCTCAAAAAAATCATAGAATCCTTAAAAAAGAAAGGATTTAAAGCAACTAGAAGCCACTGCAAAAATACAAGTATAAAAACTAACGCCCCTATATGGGAATTAAAAAAATCAGTTCATTCATAATTTAACATATTATGCGTATAATAATATTGTAGAGCATCTGCATTCTTAATCTCAAAATTACTATAAGGATTATAAATATATGGGAAAAAGAAACCTTTAATCACATAATAATATGCGGCTAATGGCCCATATTCTCTCCTTATTATATGATAATATAAAGGGAACCCACAACCCTGATTTATCATAACATTACCTTCCCTTACTGTGCCATGATAAAAGAGTGGTATAGGACCCTTGTGACCATGCTCTTCCGCACGTTTTTCTAGGTAAGCTAAGGCCTCATCTAGCGTTTGGAATTCTATCCCATCAGTCCTATAAGTCCATTTGTCGGATGGCACGCCATAAATTCCCTCATTCCACACCTCGCTCCAGTTTATCCCAGTTGTGTATTGTTTCTTTTCCACATAGGCTAATTGGAGTAATAGAACATCTCCTTCCATGTAGCTTCGATAATTGGAGCTTCCACCATAATGTACTACGAGTGCACAATTGGATCCATGGGACTTCAAATACTCAGCAAGTAACCTGGAATGTGGATGACCTGGATACATGTCAGGATTAGCTAACTTAACAAATGCTAGTCTTCCAACAGGTTCAAATTTCCCATCACCCGTTGTAAAATGCACGTATCCCACAAAAATTATAATTAAAGTGATGAATATCGCAGTTTTCTTCCACATGAAGCCACCTATTAATCCTTAGGCCGAAGTTTAGAACTTATTAGATAAAAACTTCAATAAATATTTTTTCATGACAAACCCCGCAGGTTACCCTAGACCTAATCAGATTATAAAATCATCTTCAAATCTTTTTAAAAACAATTACACGATATTGAATAAAATTATATAATATAATTGACAGATTATAAAATCACAACAATTAGGAGGAATAAAATATGAATGTTGGTGAAATTATAGGTGAAGCCCTTGACTACCCAGGGTCGAACCTGAAGAAAGTCCTCGGATTAGGAGCATTAATCATAATAAGTCTCCTGATAATACCAATATTCTTAGTCTATGGATACAATCTAAGAGTTCTTAAGGCCACAATAGCCGGTTTCGATGAGCTTCCAGACTTTGATGAATGGGGTGATATGTTAATCGACGGACTCAAAGTATTCGTTGTAAGCGTGGCATACATGTTAATACCATTGATAGTTATATTCAGTGCTGTTTATCTAACCAATTCAAACCCTACCGCTGGGGTTATCATCGCAGTAATAGGGATTATTCTAGCCATTATATTTGGATTAGTAGAACAGATTGCAATAGCCCATATGGCATTCAATGACAGTTTAGGGGCGGCATTCCAAATCGGGGAGATACTAAATATCATATCAGAGATTGGATGGTTAAAGTATATCATATGGGTCATAGGCGTTGCAATAGTAGTCCTAGGCACATTAAACCTAGCCTTATTCATAATCTACGTTATTATCATATCCAGCATCCTAACATTCGGAATAACGGCAATAGCTCAGATACTTTCAGGGATCATGGCAACAGCAGCATTCATCATGATCTTAATCATCATACTGCTGATTCTTTACCTCTTCGTGATACCATACCTACAACTCTTCTATTACAGGGCACTTGGCCGCCTATACACAAATAAATAAATCCCCACATTTCATTTTTTTGGATAGCCATAAATAGGACCATTAACATGTTCATATCCTCTAAGCAATTTAAACTCCCCCTGATCTTGTTATTGATACACTCTCCAGCTAAAAAGCTAAAAATAATACACTTATAAGGGTCTTGACCACCCATAGAATCTCAAAAAAAGAAAGTAGCATCAAAAATTTGCCGAAAAACGTCCTCAAGGCCCAGAAGAAAACTTAAAGTTATCCAGAGGAGTTCAAAAAAAAAATCCCATTAATCGCTGTGAAATGTTGACTGTTTATATGATCTGCAGTTTTTATTCATGATAGACACCTAAAATTCTAAAACAAGTGCTTTTAAAAATCCTCCAAATTTTCCCTCATTTCATGATTCATGGCTAAAAATTCTAATTTTTTCCAAAATTTTATGAAAATATCAAATAATTATATATACAAAAATTGACAAATTATGAAACTAAGGCATTTTATAGGAGGTATAGACTGTGGATATTGGTGAAATTATAGGTGACGCCCTCAGGTACCCGACATCGGATTGGATGAAAGTCATCGAATTAGGAATACTATTCCTACTAAGTTTCTTGATAGTACCAGCATTCCTTGCTCTCGGGTACTCATTCAGGGCGCTTAAGGCCACAATAGCCGGTTTAGATGAGCTTCCAGACTTTGATGAATGGGTTGATATGTTAATCGACGGACTTAAAGTATTCGCTGTCACTATAGTATACATGATAATACCAATAATAGTCATTGTTGTAACTATGGGATTGTCTAGCCCTGCCGCATTACCTATTGGATACCCAAACATGACAGATCTAGCAATCATGCAACCTGGTATGGGTATCGGTATTTTAATAGCGTTTATCCTCGCCATTTTATTTGGACTGTTATTAACAGTTGCAATAGCCCATATGGCATTCAATGACAGTTTAGGGGCGGCATTCCAAATCGGGGAGATACTAAATATGAGATACTAAATATCATATCAGAGATTGGATGGGTAGATTACGTCATCTGGTACATTGCAGTTATAATAATAGGTGGGATCGGTTTCGTAGCAAGTTTCATTATAGGCATAATCCCATTAATTGGCCCAATCATCAGCTTTGTATTGACAGCGATCTTATTAGAACCCTATCTAAATCTTTTCTATTACAGGGCTATTGGACTCCGATACGCATATGAATAAACCTCCCATTTCCATATTTTTTTATGAAAACCTTATGGGTGATTGATAATGGACACAGTTAAAATAGATGACACAGACAAGAAAATTATCCATCTTCTCAACGAGGATGGGAGGATGTCCTATAGAGAGATTTCAAGAAAAATCGGAGTATCAGTAGGCACTGTCCACAACAGAGTGGAGAAACTCATGAAAACTGGGGTGATAAAAAAATTCGTGCCAATCATAGACCATTCAAAACTAGGCTACAAGTTAACAGCAATCATAGGTGTCAGAATAAAAGGCGGAGTCTTAAGAAACTGGGAGGAAAGAACAGCATACCACAAGAATGTCCTAGCGATCTATGATGTGACAGGAGAATTTGACGCCATACTAATCGGAAAATTCAGAGACACTAGCGAACTTGACAAGTTCATAAAAGGCCTACTCAGTGAGAATGATGTTCAAAGAACATATACCCAAACCGTTTTAAATGTCGTGAAAGAAGATATGACCTCCTCTAAGATGTTATAGAATCCTCTTTTGGGGAATCCCATGACAATCATATATTCCCATTCTTATGATCTTCATAACATGAAATTCCATGTGGAAAATAAGAAAAGAACAGATGCTATCATGGACGCCCTTAAAAACTTAGACCTTGAAATAATGGAACCTGAAAGGGCGAGGCTCCAGGATATTCTAAGAGTGCATACTCGCAGTCACGTAGATTATGTGAAGGGATTTGCGGAGAGAGGTGGAGGCTACCTAGACTACGACACTTATATGACAAGTGAAAGTTATAATGTGGCTCTTCTAGCAGCTGGAGGCGCTATCAAAGCATCAGAGACCGTTATGGAAGATGGTGGATGGGCTTATTCAGTTGCAAGACCGCCAGGCCACCATGCCACAAGGGACAGGTCAATGGGCTTCTGCATATTTAACAATCTTGCGATAGCCATTCAACGTCTCAGAGAAAAGGAATCAGGCCGTTTCATTATAATCGACTTTGATGTGCACTATGGCAATGGCACAGCCGACATATTTTATGACGACCCGGATATAATGTATATTTCAATACACCAAGATCCTAGAACGCTATATCCAGGCACCGGATTTATCGAGGAGATGGGTATAAATGAAGGTTTAGGCTACACCCTAAATATTCCCATGCCACCAGGCTCAAGCACCGATGATTATATTTGGATACTCTCAAAGATACTGGAACCTATAAAAGACGAATTCAAACCCAAGATAGTCTTCCTAGAAGCGGGTTTTGACGCCCACAAGAATGATCCCATATCCAACATGAAAGTTGATGAAGAATTCTATGCATGGATAGGCTCACATCTGAAAAATGAAAGGGTGGTTGCAATCCTAGAAGGAGGATATGACATAGAAGCCCTTGCAAATTCAAACTTAAAATTTGTAAAAGCACTTATGGGCCTTGAAACCGCAATAGAACGTGAAATAAGAGCCTCAGGTCCCGTGAAGGATATATTCTCACGGATAAAGGACAAATTTGCAGAATACTTTAGAATATGATGAGAGGATCGCAAAATGGAAAGGATACGGATAAAACAAGCAGAAGAGCTTATAAAGAAGGCATCAACAAGACAAGAAAAAACCACGATAAAAGAACCAGAATCTGGTGTGATCAGCGTCCAAAACTTCGAAGACGCAATAAAAGAACTCATAAGGGCCGAAGATTACATTTATGAAAGTCTACCCACCCATAAACTCTCAAAAGAGAAAGCATCAAGATTCTGCCAACACCTCCTCAAGGCCCGGGCTAAAATCGATAAAATACTCTCAGACTTTAAAGTATTAGAAATGGAAGACCTAAAGGATAAAATAAAAAAATTATCCCAAGACACGCTCATAATAACCACAAAAACCGATATAAAGAAATCCTTGGCTAAAAAGGGGATCGAAGCTCCACATATTATCGTGACAGGAGCTCCACTATCAGTCGAAGACATGAAAAAAATAAACCCAAAAATCCCAGAAAAAACCCTGGAAAGTATAAAAAAGAAGATAGAACACACAAAAGATGATATAGAGCGAAAAATCAAAAATATGGGCATAAAAAAGATTATAGTATTGGCAGAGCCAAATCCCACATCAAAAATTATCGGAAAAAAAGCCGAAGAACTTTACAATGCAAAAGTCATATTATACAAAGACCTAAAAGACATACCAGATGATGAAATCATCAAAATACTCACAAGATAATAAACCCTAAAAAAATGATATTAAACTCGAACTTATATATAGGATTCCTACTATTTATAGTTAAAAACTTTCCCTTAAAATTGAGGTGTAAAACTTGGGCATGATCTGCTTCCCAGATACGCAAGAAAAAATACCCACGATTCCAGTCCACCTTACAAGAGTCGGGGTTACAGGAGTTAAAAAACTCCTCAAAATCGAAAGAGAAGACAAAAGACCAATAATACTCCTACCAACATTCGACGCCTTCGTAGACCTTCCGAGCAAACAAAGAGGAATACACATGTCAAGAAACCCCGAGGCAATCAGCGAAGTACTCGAAGAAGTAGTTGAAAGAAACGTCCTCGAACTAGAATCACTATGCGCAGAAATAGTCAACACACTACTCAAAAAACACAAATACGCCAAAAGAGCCGAAGTCAGCATGAAAAGCGACTTCATGTTCAGAAAAAGATCCCCAGTCACCCATAAGAAGAGCCAGGAAATGACCAAGATAATGGCCGACGCCATCGGATACAGAGACCAAGACGAAGTCATAATAAGGAAGATGATAGGCGCAGAAGTAGTAGGGATGACAGTCTGCCCCTGCGCACAAGAAACAATAAAAGAAACAGCAAAACAAGAACTGATGAAATTCCTCGACGAAAAAACAACACTAAAAGTCCTCGAAAAGGTCCCCCTAGCCTCCCACAACCAGAGAGGAAGGGGAATGATCATGATAGAAGTCCCAGAAGACCACACAATCAGGGGCGAAGACCTAATAAGAATAATAGAAGAATCAATGAGCTCACCAGTCTACGAACTACTCAAAAGACCAGACGAAAACGCAGTAGTGATAAAAGCCCACAGTAACCCCATGTTCGTAGAAGACTGCGTCAGGAACATGATCCACCGTATAATCAAAGAATTCCCACACCTACCAGATGACACACTCGTAACAGTAAGACAAATCAACGAAGAAAGCATACACCGCCATAACGCCTTCGCGGAAAAAGTTGCCACCATGGGAGAACTAAAATACGAAATAGAAGAACTAAACAACCAGATAGGTGGTCAACTTGATAAAACTGCATAAACTCGCAGGCGAAATAATGACATACCTAGACGCCTATGAAGGATCCAGACCAGCCATAGACGCTGCTGAAATACTAATAGTAAGAGGACACTCCCAGAAGAGGATAAAAGCAGATAACATGAAAAAAATCCTTGACGAACTCATGGAACATCTCCAAGCAGAAGAAATAGACCTACTATCAGATGCTGGAACAGACCTCATAGGTATAATGGACGAACATATAAGAAGAAACGTTGATGTCGACGCCGACCCAGACATAGCAGGAGTACAACGCCTAAAAGAATCACTAGAAGCCATGAACTTCACAGTAGAATACCGCATGGGAATCGCCAGGAAAACAGGATTCTTCATAGTATTATACAAAGACAAAAGCGATATCGGCCCCTGTTTTGTTGAAATCGTCGTATCTGATCTCGGTGAATAAATGAGACCATCAAAGGACGACCTCAAATACTATCTAGAATTTGAAGGCATCCAAATACTGGATCTAATGAAAAAAGCCCTAACCCAACAAAGGAAAAAAACCATAACATATTCTAAGAATGTGTTCATACCAGTGACGAGACTTTGCAGAAACCAATGCGGCTACTGCACATTCCGCAGAGACGAAATAAAACCGCCAATATTACCACCCCAAGAAATAATGGGACGATTAAAAAAAGCAGAATCATATGGTTGTAAAGAGGCCTTATTCACCTTCGGAGAAGCCGCAGACCAACTAGAACCAGTAATGGATCAGCTTGCAAAACTAGGCTATAATAGCATGGTAGAATATCTATTTTATATATGCCAGAAGACCCTTGATAATACACTACTTTTACCCCATACGAACATGGGCATACTAAAATTTAAAGATCTTAAAATGCTCAGGGAAGTTAACGCATCCATGGGCCTAATGCTTGAAACTTCAAGTCCACGTCTCATGGAGACAATAGCACACAAATACAGCCCCGGGAAAGATCCTAAACTCCGTATTAAAACAATAGAGGACGCTGGTAAACTCAGAATACCTTTCACAACAGGTTTGCTGATAGGTATAGGGGAAACAATAGATGAGAGAGTAGAATCCCTATTAGAGTTGAGGAGGATACAGGATAAGTATGGGCACATCCAGGAGATTATAATCCAAAATTTCAAGTCAAAACCTGGAATTCCCATGGAGGATTATCCAGAACCCACACTACTTGAAATGATCAAGATGGTCGCGGTCTCAAAGATGCTTTTTCCTGATGTGAGCATACAAGTACCCCCAAACCTTAACAGGGAAACCTGTGAGATATTCCTTCTTGCAGGTGCAGATGATTGGGGTGGCATATCACCCCTAACTAGAGATTATGTGAACCCAGAGGCTCCATGGCCCGAGATAGGGGAACTTGAAAGGATAACAAGAAAAGCAGGTTTTAAGTTAAAAGAAAGGCTTCCTGTGTATTCAAAGTTTATATCAGAGGAGTATCTGAGTGAAGCGATTCTTGAGAAAGTGAAGTTTCACTTGGATACATTATAGAGGTTTTGGGAGTATTATCCTGCCCTCGGATGGGTCTCCGAGGATTATATATTCTCCTTTAAGATATAAATGGCCTGTGATGGCAGCTATACTAGCATCGAATTCGTGGGGGCTTATCCCATCTTTTATTTTGAATTTAGACAATTTGTATTTTATTAGTTTATGCGCAGTGTTTGAATGAGTCTCTATTATATTCAATCTTGGATTTAATGATTTTAGAAGATTTTCTAATCGTATACCCCTATAGGTTAACATTTTCATGTATAGGAAGGTCAAGGGTAGGACGCGTCCATATTTTCTGATTTCTAGATCTGCTTTTCTGAAATGTCCAAATTTAGCGCATCCACAGTTTTTTTCAAGGCAACATCTCCCCTTAGGAAGTGAAAGGGGAGCGTCAAACACAACAAGACCCGCATTTACACTCTCTTTTAATATTTCATCATCGGATGATACTTCAATTGTTTCAATTTCTCTATCTTTTAATGTTGCGATACCTGTCGGGTTTTTTTCTTTGGCTGAAAGATCAACACCTACAATCATCATCTTTTTAGCCTATTTTAGCATCTATTACAACATGCCACACGCCTGGAGAATATTTTTTTATAATTCTCTTGTTTAATATTGTGACTTTGCGGGGGCTTGCGGCTTTTTTTATCCGCCTTATTGGTCTTTTGAATTTTATTTTATCTGGTGCTGTTTCATGGTAGTGTAATATTCCCCCTTTTTTGAGGCATTTGAGCGCGGAGTCAAGGTAATGGTGTGTTTTCACAACATATCCCATTAGGACTCTGTCAGCGCTTAATCTTGGGGTTATGATCTTTGAGTCTCCTAGTATGGGTTTGATTTTGTCTTGGACTTTGTTTAATTTTATGTTTTCTTTGAGGTAGTGGTAGGCTTTGGGGTTTATTTCAATGGCATATACTTTTTTGGGGTTTGCATGGACTGCTATGGGTATTGAAAAGTAGCCTATACCCGCGAACATGTCAACTATTCTTTCACCATCTTTTATGAGTCTTGGTATTCTCATTCTTTCATAGGTGTTGCCTTTTGACCACATGATGCTAGCCACGTCTAATTTGAAGAAGCATTTGTTTTCCTTGTGTATTGTTTCCGTTTTTGTCCCCGCAAGAACCTTAATTTTCGGTTTTCTTGTTTTTCCTTGTATTCTTTCGATTTTAACCACGCTCTTTACGCCTTTCATTCGTAGGAATTTTTCTGGTTTCTCTGTTTTCCTGTTTAGTATTATGATGTCGCCTATCTGTTTCCATTTCATTGTTGTCCCCAAAGTTAAGTTTTATTTTAAATATTATATGTCTTGGTTTCAAAACAAAAATGATAACTAAGATGAAAAATGAATATGCAATTGAAAAATTTGGAAGGGGGATTTTTTTATGAGTAAGATAGAGAGGGATGAAATATTGGAGATATTAGAGGGGTATGATAAGGAAAATCTGACAATAGCAACCCTTGGAAGCCACACATCACTCCACATACTTCATGGCGCTAAGATGGAGGGCTTCAGAACCGCAGTAGTATGCGAAAGGGGTCGTGAAGTTCCATATCAGCGTTTCAGGGTTGCTGACGAGTTCATAATGGTAGATGAGTTCAGGGAGATTGCTGACGAGAACATCCAAGAAGAGTTAAGAGAAATGAACAGTATAATCATCCCCCATGGATCATTTGTGGCCTATGCCGGACTTGACAGGATAGAAAATGATTTCTATGTACCAATGTATGGAAACAGGAACATACTAAGATGGGAATCTGAAAGAGAACTTGAAAGACGACTAATGAAAAAAGCCGGCATAAGGATACCCTACAAATATGATGACCCAGAAAAGATAGACCGGCCAGTTATGGTGAAATTCCCAGGAGCCAGGGGAGGTAGAGGATACTTCGTAGCCTCCACAACAGAAGAATTCCATGAAAAAATCGACTTAATGATAGACCGCGGATGGATAACAGAAGATGAAATATCAGACGCCCACATAGAAGAATATGTTGCCGGCACAAACTTCTGCATACAATACTTCTACTCAGCCCTAAAAGACGAAGTTGAAATCCTCGGAATGGACAGCCGATACGAATCAAACATAGACGGCCTTGTAAGAATACCAGCAAAAGACCAACTAGATATAAACCTGCAACCATCCTATGTTATCACAGGCAATCACCCAGTGGCTATGAGAGAATCACTCTTGCCACAGGCCTTTGATATAGGGGATAGGATGGCTGAGGCCGCTAAGGAACTTGTACCTCCAGGGTTGAATGGGCCATTCTGTCTACAGACAATGTGCACAGACAATCTAGAGATTGTAACATTTGAGATGAGCGCGCGCTCAGATGGTGGTACGAACACATTCATGGATGGTTCAACATACAGTTGCCTCTTATATGGTGAGGGTATGAGTATGGGTAGGAGAGCCGCCCTTGAAATAAAAAATGCCAAGAAAAGGGGCGTCTTAGATGAGATAGTAACTTAGCGAAAAATATTTATAATCGAGGGGGGCAGTTTACTATTAAGAAGAAAAAATGGAATTCTCTGCTAAGGATCTTAATATCATAGGTGAAGCAAGGGAAAAATAACCCGCCTATGCTAAACCTTTATATAATATAAAAGTGTAAACTAAAGTTGGAAAAGCTGGTTTTCATATTACTCATTTTTATTTTCGAGGTGTATCTATGGAAGATGAAAAAAGATTAAAAGGCACCACAACTGTTGGTATAACCTGCAAAGATGGAGTCGTTTTTGCAACAGAGAGAAGAGCTACAATAGGAAACCTGATAGCACATAAAGTTGCTGATAAGATCTTCAAAGTCGATGAACATATAGCGGCAACAGTCGCAGGATCAGTAGCGGATGCACAGACACTAATGAAATATTTAAAGGCTGAAGCAGCATTATATAAGATGAGAAACGCTGAGAGGATAAGTATAGAATCAGCAGCGGCCTTAGCATCAAATATACTACATTCAAACCGTTTCTATCCTCTCATAGTACAAGCACTCCTGGGAGGAGTTGATGATACAGGAGCCAAAATATACTCACTAGACCCCACAGGGGGGATGATCCTAGACAAATTCATATCAACAGGTTCAGGTTCACCCATAGCATATGGTGTACTCGAAGACAGATACACCGAAGATTTGTATGTTGAAGATGCAATCGACATCGCGATAAAAGCCATAAAATCTGCAATAGAAAGAGACACTTTCTCAGGGAATGGTATAAGAGTAGCGATAGTCACAAAAGAAGGTTTCAAAATGTTAAGTGAAGAAGAAGTTGAAAATAGAATCAAGGAATTATAAACCTAATTTTATCCCCAAAAAAAGATAATATCCTTTAATTTTATATTTTTTTGAACAATTAGAATCTTATTTTTCAAGAAGTGATCATATGGTTTCAGCGGTCCTTGAAGAAATCAAGAAGACTATAATTCAAAGATTACCATCAAGAGTCCAAGTAGCCAAAGTAGAATTTGAAGGGCCAGAAGTCGTAATCTATACAAAAAACCCGGAGATTATAAGCGAAAACGGCGACCTAATCAGGGAACTGGCTAAGGACCTCCGTAAGAGGATTATAATACGCTCAGACCGTTCAGTGCTCATGGAACCAGAAAAGGCCATGGAAAAAATCCATGAGATAGTCCCAAAAGAAGCAGAGATAACCAACATCTCATTTGATGATGTAACCTGTGAAGTAATCATAGAAGCCAAAAAACCAGGACTTGTAATAGGCAAATACGGTTCAACATCAAGAAAAATAGTGAAGAACATAGGATGGGCGCCTAAAATACTGAGAACACCACCAATATCATCAGAGATAATACAGAGGATACGTAGAACACTCAGAAAAAACAGCAAAGAACGCAAGAAGATACTCCAACAACTAGGAAATAGGATACATCAAGAAATAAAATATGAGAACGACTGGGCGAGACTAACCGCCATAGGCGGGTTCAGAGAAGTTGGAAGATCCTGCCTATACCTCCAAACACCAAACAGCAAAATACTCCTAGACTGCGGAGTAAACGTGGCAGGAACAGACGAAAAAACATCATACCCATTCCTAAACGTCCCAGAATTCGCACCAGACAACCTAGACGCCGTAATAATAACCCACGCCCACCTAGACCACTCAGGCTTCGTACCATACCTCTACCACTACGGCTATGACGGACCAGTATACTGCACAACACCCACAAGAGACCTCATGACACTACTACAACTAGACCACATAGACATAGCCTACAGAGAAGAACAACCACTACCATTCAACATCAAACACGTGAAAAAAAGCATCAAACATACAATCACCCTAGACTACGGAGAAGTAACAGACATAGCACCAGACATAAGACTAACCTTACATAACGCCGGCCACATACTAGGATCAGCCATGGCCCACCTCCACATCGGAGACGGACAACACAACATGGTATACACTGGAGACTTCAAATACGAACAAAGTCGCCTACTAGAACCCGCAGTTACAAGATTCCCCAGACTAGAAACACTAGTCATGGAAAGCACATATGGTGGGAAAGAAGATGTACAACCATCAAGAAACCACGCGGAAAAAGAACTTATAAGAACAATCTACACCACTCTAAGAAGAGGGGGTAAAATACTAATACCAGTATTCGCAGTTGGAAGAGCCCAAGAACTCATGATAGTCCTAGAAGAATATATAAGAACCGGACTCATCGATGAAGTCCCAGTCTATATCGATGGGATGATCTGGGAGGCCACAGCAATCCACACAGCCCGCCCAGAATACTTGAGCAAAGACCTCAGAGACCAAATATTCCACATGGGTCATAATCCATTCATCTCAGATATTTTCCATAAGGTTAATGGGATTGATGAAAGGATGGAAATCATCGAAGGGGAACCATCAATTATACTATCAACATCTGGCATGTTAACCGGTGGCAATTCATTGGAATACTTTAAATGGCTTTGTGAAAACGAGAAAAATTCTCTTGTCTTTGTAGGTTACCAGGCTGAGGGTTCACTTGGCAGAAGACTCCAGAAAGGTTGGAAGGAAATACCCCTCAAAGAGGATGGTAAAACAAGAGTATACAAAGTGAAGATGGATATAAAGACCATAGAAGGTTTCAGCGGGCACTCAGATCGCAGACAGCTCATGGAATACGTGAAGAGGGTTATGCCAAGGCCAGAAAAGATACTCATATGCCATGGAGACAATTACAAAACCCTAGATCTTGCATCAAGCATTTACCGAACCTATAAGATAGAGACGAAAACACCACTCAACCTGGAAACTGTACGGATACAATAAGGTGATTAGATTGGTAACATATGCCGATTCTGGAGTAGATATAGACCTTGAAGCATTGACTGTTTCAAAACTCGCCTCCAAACTTAAAAATACCTTGAAATATGCTGATATACTCACAGGGGAGGGTCATTTCGCTTCTATAATACGATTAGGTGATAAGGCAATAGCCATGAGCACAGATGGCGTTGGAAGCAAAATACTAGTAGCAGAGAAAATGGGAAAATATGATACGATAGGAATAGATTGCATAGCCATGGTAGTGAATGATATTTTATGTGTGGGCGCTAAGCCAATTGCAATCGTTGATTACCTTGCAATGGAGAAACCAGACCCAGAAATCGCATCAGAGATAGGTGAAGGATTAGCCAAGGGCGCTGAACTATCAGAGACAGCTATAATAGGGGGTGAAACGGCAACAATACCTGAGATAGTAAAAAATTTTGACCTCGCTGCCACTGGTATAGGTGTGACAGTCCCTGAAAAAATAATAACTGGAGAAAATATAAAATCAGGTGACATAATAATCGGAGTAGAAAGTAGTGGGATACATAGCAATGGATTAACCCTCGCAAGGAAAATATTCTTCAAAAAACTAAAACTAGACGCTGATGATCCCATACCAGGTTCAAAGGATAAAATCGGAGATGAACTACTAAAACCCACAAGAATCTATGTTAAACCAATACTAGAAGTTCTCAGTTCAGGAATCGAGGTCCATGGACTCGCACATATAACAGGGGGCGGATTCGCGAATATTAAACGCCTAAAGGATACCGTGAATTACAATATAGATAATCTACCAGAACCCCAGATCATATTTAAAACAATCCATAAAAATGGTGTTCCAATCCATGAAATGTACAGGGTCTTCAACATGGGAATAGGCTTCATACTAGTCGTGGATGAAGAAGATGCGAAGGAAACCATAAAAATAGTCCAGAAAACCTTCAAAGCAAAAGAAATAGGCACAGTAGAAAAAGAGCCTGCGGGGACTGTGAAAATCAAAACATACACAAAAGAGGATATTACACTCTAATGAGGTGTCTCTATGAGGATAACCAGTGATGATGAAAAAAGGATCATGATAAAAATCTTAAAAGCCCTTAAAGTGCCAGAGGAACATGCAAAGATAGTTGCTGATGTAACCCTTGATGCCGACCTTAAAGGTTTCAGTTCACATGGTATCGGCAGATTCCCCCAATATGTAAAAGGCATCAAACATGGGAACATAAAAACAAAAGGTAAAATAGAAATCGAAAAAGAAACATCTTCAACCGCCCTAATAAATGGTAACCACCTATTAGGACATTTTGTAACTTATAAAGGGACGGAAATAGCCATCAAAAAAGCAAAAAGGACAGGTGTTGGCCTTGTAGGCATTCACGATTCCAACCATTTTGGTATTGCAGGATATTATTCCGACATGGCAATCAAAGAGGATATGATAGGCATAGTAATGGCGAACACTGAACCAGCAGTGGCACCTTTAGGTGGAAAAGAGCCGATACTCGGAACAAACCCCATAGCCATCAGCATACCCTCAAATAAATATTATGTTTCAGTTGATATGGCAACATCAGCTTCTGCACGTGGAAAACTACTAGAAGCCGCCCGTAAAGGAGAGAACATACCCGAGGGTATAGCGTTAGACTCTGATGGAAACCCAACAACAGACCCGAAAAAGGCACTAGAAGGTTCAATATTACCATTCGGGGGCCATAAAGGTTATGCATTATCTCTAATGGTAGAAATACTAGCAGGTCCACTTGTAAAAGCCGCAATCGGCAGGGAAGTGAAAGGCACCGTAAACCCCTATGAAAAATGTACAAAAGGAGACCTCATATTAGCCATTAACCCATCAAATTTCGTTAACATCAAAGAATTCAAAGAACAAGTTGACAAATTCGTAGAAGAAGTTAAATCCACAGGCAAGGTATTAATACCAGGCGACATTGAAAAAATGAACATGAAAAAGAACCTGGAAGAAGGCATATACATAGACAAGGAACTCCTAGAAGAATTTAAAAAAATAGAAAAAGAACTAAACTTGGATTTAAACTTAGAGGGGTAAACGCATTGGATAGCAGCAAGGCAATATACAAGGCCCTTAAAGACAACAGAATAAACTTTATAGTAAGCGTACCATGCGTTAACCTTGCAAAGGTCCTTGAAATGATAGACTCCGACAATGAAATCAAACACGTGCCAGCCACAAGAGAAGAAGAAGGTTTTGGGATAGCGGCAGGCGCCTACATGGCAGGGAAAAACACAGCCATCCTCATGCAAAATTCAGGTCTTGGAAATTCCATAAATGTCCTAGCATCCCTCTACAAATTGTACAGAATCCCAATACTCATGATAATAAGCCACAGAGGCACCAAGGGAGAATTCATGAACGCCCAGATACCAATGGGTGAAGCAACACCACTATTACTAGAAACCCTCAAAATACCATACCATGTCCCATCCACCCCCAAAGAAGCATACAATGCCATAAAATCGGCCTGGAAAACCGCAAAAAAGAAAAGATATCCTACAGCCATACTCCTAGAAGTCAGCTACTGGTGAAGGCCAATGGAGCGTATAGAAGCCATAAAAAGGATAATAGAACAATTAAACGATGAACTAGTCATTTGTAATCTTGGATTCCCATCAAGGGAACTTTACAGTATAAAAGATTCCCCAAAACACTTCTACATGCTAGGATCCATGGGCATGGCCTCATCAATTGGACTTGGACTTGCACTATCACAAAAACGTAAAGTAATCGTCCTTGAAGGTGATGGTTCACTCCTCATGAACCTTGGAAGCCTCGTGACAATACATGCCCAAGCACCCAAAAATCTCATACTCATAATCCTAGACAATGGATGTTATGCAACCACAGGTTCACAGTGCACATACGCCCTCCAAGTCGACCTAAGCAAACTTGCAAAGGGTATAGGATTCCAGAAAATCTTCAAATTCGAAAACCCACAAGAAATAAACATGAAAAAAGTGCTAAGAGAAGAAGGGCCTGTCATAGTCCATGTTAAGGTGGAACCGGGTAATGCAAATGTCCCAATCATAAACATGAGCCCAAAGGAGATAATATCAAGATTCATGGATGAAATCTGACTATTTTTTCCGGTAAGTGGCATAGAATCCATCAGTATCAGCATATACCGTGTGGAAACCGAACCTCTCCGCCTCTTTTATCGTTTTCTTAA
>Ga0209508_1001186_pt1 | contig 21294 bp, 36 predicted proteins | sample AD_UKC129_MetaG_FD_184427 | JGI IMG/M metagenome (GOLD analysis project Ga0209508, IMG submission 184427) | Active sludge microbial communities of municipal wastewater-treating anaerobic digesters from Canada - AD_UKC129_MetaG (SPAdes) (version 2) | ecosystem: Engineered > Bioreactor > Anaerobic... | reverse complement strand
GGAGATAATGCTACTTTAGAAGTGAAGCTCATCTATCCCATTGCCATGGAGAAGGGATTGCGTTTTGCTATCCGTGAGGGAGGAAGAACAGTAGGAGCAGGAGTAGTTGCTGATATCATTGAATAGGGAGAGGGAGGCGTAAAAAGTGGCTCAAAAAATAAGAATAAAGTTAAAGGCTTATGATCATAAAATTCTGGATCAGTCGGCGCTAAAAATAGTGCAGGCAGTGGAGAGAACCGGAGCAGCAGTCTCGGGACCTGTACCTTTACCTACCGAGATTGCTAAATATACTGTTTTACGGTCTCCTCATGTAGATAAAAAATCTCGAGAGCAATTTGAAATGCGAACTCATAAAAGATTGATTGATATCATGGACCCCAACCCTAAAACGGTTGATGCTTTGATGCATCTTGATTTACCAGCTGGGGTAGACATAGAGATTAAGCTTTGATGAGTTGATTGGGGAAGGAGATACAGATGAAAACAGTGACTTATGGAATGATAGGAGAAAAAGTAGGAATGACCAGGATCTTTACCCCGGAAGGAGCATCTATTCCGGTAACGGTAATTAAATGTGGTCCTTGCTATGTTACTGGTAAAAAGACCGAGGAGCGAGATGGATACCAGGCCTGGCAGGTAGGTTATGAAGAAATTAAAGAAAAAAAACTCAATAAACCTCGTCTGGGACATCTCAAAAAAGGTGGACTTCCTCCTCTTAAATTTTTGAAAGAGTTTTCTTTTAAAGATGCTCAATATCAGCCAGGTGAAGTGTTGAAAGTAGATGGCTTTCAGGTAGGAGACCGGGTGGATGTGGCTGGTAAATCCAAAGGTAAAGGATTTGCTGGAGTGATGAAGAGGCTGGGCTACCGTGGTGGAGAAGCCTCTCATGGTTCTATGTTTTATAGAGCGCCTGGCTCCATAGGTGGCACAGATGCCGGAAGGGTTTTTAAAGGAAAAGGCCTTCCTGGTAGAATGGGAGGAAAGAGAGTAACAGTTCGTAATCTGGAAGTGGTGGGAATAAACGCAGAAAGAGACCTGCTCCTTTTAAAAGGAGCAGTTCCTGGCCCAGCAGGAAGTCTCCTGGTAATAATTCGAAAATAACCAATAGGGGGATAAAAGATGGAGCTAAAAGTGTGGGATAAAGAAGGAAAGGTAGTAGACACTATTACCTTAGAAGATATAGTCCTGTCCGATAAAGATTATCACCTCCTTTACCTTTCGGTTAAAGCTTTTTTGGATAATCAAAGACTGGGGACAGCCAAAACTAAAACCCGAGGAGAAGTAAGAGGAGGAGGGAAAAAACCCTGGAGGCAGAAAGGGACTGGCCGAGCAAGGCAGGGAAGCATTCGCTCTCCTATCTGGAAAGGGGGAGGAGTGACGTTCGGTCCTGTTCCTCGCTCTTATTACCACAGTCTTTCTCGGAAGGAAAGAGAAAAGGCTTTAATTTTAGCTTTAGGAGAAAAAATAAATCAGGGATTATTGCATCTGGTGGAAGAGATTGACTTTGATACTCCTCAAACCAAAAAGGCGAAGCAGTTCCTTTCTCCTCTGGTAGGGGATGAGTTCAGGAAAGTGCTGGTGGTGACTGGGGATAACAAAGAAAATGTGAGAAGAGCTTTCTCCAATCTCCCTGACGTTAAAGTCAAATCAGCTGGTGAGCTAACTGCTTACTTTCTGGTGGACTCAAGAGTAGTGGTGATGGAGAAAAAAGCCTTCTCCTTGCTTTGGAGGCAGGAATATGAATAATAAGCGAGAGATATTAATTAGTCCCATTATTACTGAGAAGACGGTAAACCTCCAGAAGGAGAGTAAATATATCTTTAAAGTGGACTCCCGAGCCACTAAGGCAGAGATAAAGAAGGCGGTAGAGGATACCTTCGGGGTAACAGTAACCAAAGTGAACACGGTAAGAGTGGAAGGAAAAACAAAAAGGCTGGGCCGCTTTGAGGGTAAAAGTAGTTCGAAAAAGAAAGCAATAGTTTTCTTAAAGCCAGGAGAAAAAATAAAAGCCTTTGATATCACTTAAAAAGGAGAGAGCGATATGGCTAATTTGAAAGAATACAAGCCAGTTACACCAGGCCGAAGACATATGAGTGGTTGCACTTTTGAAGAAATTACTCCCGGTGGGCCAGAAAAATCTCTTTTGAAGCCTCTGAAAAGTAAAGCAGGGAGAAATAACCAGGGAAGGATTTCAGTAAGGCATCAAGGGGGAGGTCACAAGAGAAAATATCGGTGCATTGATTTCAAAAGAGATAAGTTTGGCATTCCAGCTCGAGTGGAGAGAATTGAATATGACCCCAATCGCTCTGCTCGTATTGCTCTTTTAAAATATGTTGATGGAGAAAAGCGCTATATTCTTGCTCCTTTAGGAGTTGTAGTGGGAGATGTTTTGATGAGCGGTGAAGAAGCCGATGTTCGCCCTGGTAATGCCTTACCTCTCCGGAATATACCGGTGGGGACTTTCATTCATAATCTGGAGCTCAGGAAAGGCAAAGGTGGGCAGTTAGCAAGGTCGGCAGGTGCCTATGCCCAGTTAATGGCCAAGGAAGGAAGTTATGCTCAGGTTCGACTTTCCTCTGGGGAAGTGCGCCTGATCCATATAGATTGTTTAGCTACCATAGGTCAGGTAGGTAACATTGACCATGAGAACGTGGCTATTGGTAAAGCAGGAAGAAAAAGATGGCTGGGAGTGAGACCTACGGTACGAGGAGTGGCTATGAACCCTATCGATCATCCTCATGGCGGAGGAGAAGGGAAAGCTCATGGAGGAAGACATCCGGTAACCCCTTGGGGAGTGCCTACTAAAGGTTTTAAAACCAGAAAGAATAAGAAGACCGATAAATGGATTGTTAAGAGGAGGAAATAGGATGGGTAGATCTACAAAAAAGGGTCCTTATGTAGATTTGCGTTTGCGAGAAAGAATTGAAGAGCTTAACCGAAAGGGAGAAAAAAGGGTAGTTAAAACCTGGTGCCGGTCCTGTATGATAATTCCTGATATGGTAGGACATACTATTGCTGTTCACAATGGAAAGAAGCACATTCCTGTTTATGTTACTGAACAAATGGTAGGACACAAGTTAGGAGAGTTTGCTCCTACTCGAACTTTTAGAGGGCATGGTAATCCCACGGAACGCTCTACGGCGTTGAAGTGAGGGAGGATGGAAATATGGAAGTGAAAGCAACGGCAAAATACTTACGTATCTCGCCTCGTAAAGCAAGGCAAGTGGTTGATTTGATTCGAGGAAAATCGGCACAGGAAGCTCTGGCTACTTTACAGTTTATTCCTAAGAAATCAGCCCGAATGGTATATAAGGTTTTGAAGTCTGCGGTGGCTAATGCAGAGAATAACTATAATATGGATGTGGATCAGTTAGTAGTATCTCAAGCTTTTGTAGACCAGGGACCGACTTCAAAACGAGTACGTCCTCGGGCTATGGGGAGAGGGTATCTCATCAGAAAAAGGACCTCTCATATTACAGTGGCAGTTTCGGAAAAGGAGGAACAGTAATTGGGGCAGAAAGTAAATCCAATTGGGTTACGTTTGGGAATTATTAAGGATTGGCAATCTCGCTGGTATGCAGAGAATAAGTTTAAAGATTACCTGATAGAAGACTTGAAGATTCGCAAGGAAGTTAAAAGTAGATTTTATCATTCTGGTGTCTCCCGGGTGGAAGTAGAGCGACTGGCTAACCAGATAAAGATAATTATTAAAACCTCCCGGCCTGGTATTGTTATTGGTAGAAAAGGTAGTGAAGTAGAAAAACTTCGTCAAGATATCCAAAGTTTGACTGGGAATCAAAACATCCAAATTTCAGTAGAAGAAGTATCTATCCCTGAACTTGATGCTCAACTGGTAGCCGAAAACGTTGCTTCCCAGATAGAGCGGAGAGTTTCTTATCGGCGAGCTATGAAACAGGCCATTACTCGGGCTTTAAGGATGGGTGCTCAGGGTATAAAGATATCCTGTTCCGGTCGTTTAGCTGGAGCAGAAATTGCTCGGGAAGAGTGGTATCGGGAAGGTCGTCTTCCTCTCCACACCTTACGGGCGGACATAGATTATGGTTTTGCTGAATCTCTCACCACTTACGGGAGAATCGGAGTTAAAGTATGGATATTCAAAGGAGAGGTGATTTCTCCTGGAGAGCTGTTAGAAAGAGAGAGTACTGCTGTTTTAGAGAAAAAGCAGGAAGAAGCAAGTTATGAGGAGGTAGCAGAAGATCATGTTGATGCCCAATAGAGTTAAATATAGAAAACAGCATCGAGGGAGAATGAAAGGGTTAGCTGCTCGGGGTAATAAAGTTGATTTTGGAGATTTTGGCCTTCAGGCTTTAGAGCCGGCCTGGATTACTAATCCCCAGATTGAGGCAGCTCGAGTAGCTCTTTCCCGTCATATGAAGAAAGGAAAAATATGGATTCGCATCTTTCCTGATAAGCCTTATACTAAAAAGCCTACGGAAACAAGAATGGGTAAAGGAAAGGGACCGGTAGAGGGATGGGTAGCGGTAGTGAAGCCGGGAAGGATTCTTTTTGAGATAGGGGGAGTAGATAGAGATACAGCTCAGGAAGCTCTCCGATTGGCTTCCCACAAATTGCCGATCAAGACCAGGGTGGTGGAGAGAAGTATTGATTAGGAGTGAGAGATATGAAGACTTTAGAGCTTCGTAATTTGACTGATGAGGAGTTAAATCAAAGATTCAAAGATTTGCGGACTGAACTTTTCAATTTGCGTTTTCAGAGCATTACTGGACAGTTGGGTAATCCTAAAAGGATACAGGCGGTTAAAAAAGACATTGCTCGAGTACAAACGGTTTTGAGAGAAAGAGAATTGTCTAAAGAAAAGCAGGGGGTTAAGTGAATGGGAGCAAGAAAAAGATTAACTGGTGAAGTGGTTAGTAACGCTATGGATAAAACAGTAGTGGTTAAAATAGTGAGAATTTCTGAACACCCTCTTTATGGAAAGAAGGTTAAAAAAGTACGCCGATTTCCTGCTCATGATGAAAATAAAATCTGTGCAGTGGGAGATCGGGTTGTGATTGAGGAAACCAGGCCCTTGAGCAAGACTAAAAGATGGAGAGTAGTTACGGTGGTGCAGAAAGCCAGGGTAAAGGGAGGAGAAGAAATTGATTCAGCCGAGAACTATGCTTGAGGTAGCTGATAATACAGGAGCTAAAAAAATAATGTGCATCCGGGTGATGGGTGGCTCTAATCGTCGTTATGCAAGTATTGGGGATGTGATTATTGCTGCGGTGAAAGAAGCAGAGCCTCATTCCAATGTGAAAAAAGGAGAAGTGGTGAGAGCAGTAGTGGTAAGAACCAGAAAAGAAGTAGGAAGGTCAGATGGTAGCTTTGTCCGTTTTGATGATAATGCTGCTGTTTTAGTCACCAATCAAGATGTGCCTCGAGGAACTCGAATTTTTGGTCCGGTGGGAAGAGAATTGAGAGACCGTAATTTTTCGCGTATTATCTCACTGGCTCCTGAGGTAGTGTGAGGAAGGTGGTTAAGATGGAAAGCCGAGAGAAAAAAAATGGTGCAGTTATAAAAAAAGGCGACGTGGTGGAAATTGTTCGGGGTAAAAACCGGGGGAAGAGAGGGAAAGTTTTAAAAGTTTTTCCCCAGGAGGGAAGAGTAGTAGTAGAGGGAATTAATATGGTTAAAAAACATACTCGTCCTACTCAGGATAACCCCCAGGGTGGAATAATAAACAGAGAAAACCCCATAAGAATCTCTAATTTAAGGTTGGTTTGTAGCCGCTGCAACCAACTTACTAAAGTTCAGAGAGTTAAAGTGGCTGAGTCTCGTTTTCGAGTCAGGGTATGTAAAAAATGCGGAGAAATCATAGATAAGGTGTAGCAAGGAGGCCTGTGGCTGTGTCCATTACCAAGGAAAAATACCAAAAAGAAGTAATTCCCCGTCTCGTAGAGACTTTTGGTTACCGGAATGTTATGCAAGTGCCTAAAATGGAAAAAATAGTCATCAATATGGGGGTAGGAGATGCTACTCAAAATTCTCGCTACCTTGATTTAGCAGTAGAAGAATTGACTATTATTGCCGGGCAGAAACCATTGGTGACTCGAGCTAAAAAGTCTATATCTAACTTTAAACTACGCCGGGGAGCATCTATTGGTTGTAAGGTTACTTTGAGAAAGAATTTAATGTATGAGTTCATGGACCGGTTTCTGAATATAGCTGTGGCTCGTATTCGTGATTTCAGGGGATTTCCGGATAGTTCTTTTGATGGGAGAGGAAATTGCACCATTGGTATCAAGGAACAATTGATTTTCCCTGAGATTAGCTATGATAAAGTGGAACGGGTCAGGGGCATGAATATCACTTTTGTAACTACTGCTTCCACCGATGAAGAAGCTAAGGCTTTGTTGGAAGCACTGGGTTTACCATTCAGGAGGTAGAGGAGGTTTTTTAATGGCTCGTAAAGCTAAGATAGAAAGAGAAAAAAAGGATTTAAAATTTAAGGTACGCTATAGAAACAGGTGTAGTTTGTGTGGAAGACCTCGGGGCTACTTGCGGGATTTTGGCCTGTGCAGAATTTGTTTTCGCACTTTAGCGAGCAAGGGTGAAATACCTGGAGTAACTAAGTCGAGCTGGTAAAGGAGGAAAAGCATAGTGGCTCATACAGACCCCATTGCTGATATGTTGACGAGGGTAAGAAATGCCCTGAAAGCAGGAGAGAATACAGTTAAAATTCCTGCTTCTCGCTCTAAAATTGAAATAACTCGGATTCTTAAACAGGAAGGTTATATTAATGATTATAAAGTCCTTGCCCAGGAAGGTGGGAAGAGTGATTTAATCATTGAGCTAAAATATGGTCCTAATCGAGAGAGAGTAATCAATGGTTTGAAAAGAATAAGCAAGCCAGGCTTGAGAGTATATGCTGGAAAAAATGAGATACCCGTGCTTCTGGGGGGAATGGGGACGGTGGTGGTCTCTACTTCTCAGGGTGTGATGACGGGAAAAGAAGCTAAGAAATTAGGTGTAGGCGGGGAAGTTATTTGCTACATTTGGTGAAGGAGGATTAGCTATGTCCCGTGTAGGAAAAAAACCGATAATAATACCAGATGGTGTAAACGTAGAAATTGAGGGCCGCACGATAGTGGCTAAAGGTCCTCTGGGCACCTTAGAGAGGGAAATTCATCCTCGAGTGAAAGTGGAGAAAGAAGGAAATGTTCTCCAAGTAATTAGAGAAGGAGAGGGTAAATTAGATCGCTCTCTTCATGGTTTAACCCGGGCTCTGGTGGCGAATATGGTGGAAGGAGTGTCCCGGGGGTTTGAAAAGGCGCTGGAGATTAGCGGATTAGGCTATCGAGCTCAGAAAAAAGGGCAAAATTTAGTTCTTAACCTGGGATTTTCTCATCCTATGGAAGTAGAGCCTCCCCCTGGTATTACCTTTGAAATAGAAGGGCAGGTAGTGAAAGTGAAAGGTGTTGATAAAGAAAAAGTAGGCCAGGTGGCAGCTAATATCAGGAAACTAAGAAAAGTAGAGCCTTATCATGGTACAGGAATTAAGTACGTGGGTGAAATCACGAGAAGAAAGCAGGGTAAAGCAACTGCGAAGTGAAGGGAGAGTCTTATATGTCGGTAGAAGAAAAGAGAGAGAAAAGAGATAAAAGACATAGAAGAGTACGGAAAAAAATACAGGGTAGCGCGGAGTACCCTCGCCTTGCCGTTTTCCGCAGCCTCAGGCATATATATGGACAGCTTATTGATGATAGTGAGGGTAAGACTCTGGTGGCTGTTTCTTCCCTTACTTCAGAACTTAAAGGTAAAGATGGCTCTAAGGTTGAGATAGCCAAAGAGGTAGGGAAACTCCTGGCTCAGAAAGCCCGGGAGAAGGGAATAGAAACCGTGGTTTTTGATCGGGGAGGATATAAATATCACGGTCGGGTTAAAGCTTTAGCTGAAGGAGCCAGAGAATGCGGATTGCGATTTTAACAGATGGAGGTTGAAAGATGAGGAGAGTAAAGCCAGAAGGTTTAGAGCTTAAAGAAAGATTGATAGGAGTGAGCCGAGTTAGCAAAGTGGTTAAAGGGGGTAAGCGTTTTGGTTTCCGGGCTCTCGTGGCGGTGGGAAATGGAGAAGGAGTGGTAGGCATTGGTACAGGTAAAGCTAAAGAAGTTCCCGAAGCAGTGAGAAAAGCCACTGAGAGAGCTCGAAAATCTTTAATTCAGTTTCCTATGAGAGGTACTACCATCACTCATGAATTGGTGGGAAAAGCTGGAGCTAGCCAGGTGGTTTTGAGACCTGCCGCCCCGGGGACTGGAGTTATTGCTGGCGGAGCGGTGAGAGCAATTCTAGAAGTAGCAGGGATAAAGGATGTGTTGACTAAATCTCTGGGAAGCAATAATCCTGTAAATTTAGCGCGAGCGACTATGCAAGGACTCGCAGATTTGAAAGACCCTCGGGAAGTGGCCCGGCTGCGGGGGAAAGAAGTAAAAGACTTCTTTACTGTTTCTCGCTGAAGGAGAGAATAAAATGGGGGAGAAATTACTGAAGATTACATTAAAGAAAAGTCCCATTGGTAGACCGGAGTCTCACAAAAGAACAGTTAAAGCTCTGGGTCTGCGCAAGTTAAATCAAACTGTGTATCATAAGGACTCTTCCTCCTTGCGAGGTATGGTTAACAAGGTAGCTTATCTTTTAGAAGTAGAAAGCGTAGAGGAAGGAGAAAGATAATATGGGAGTTAACGAATTAAAACCTCAGGACGGCTCTTTCCATTATCGAAAAAGAGTGGGTCGAGGCTTAAGTTCAGGCCATGGTAAGACCAGCGGACGAGGACATAAAGGGCAGAAATCTCGCTCGGGGAGCGGAATCCCTCCTTACTTTGAAGGGGGACAGATGCCGCTCGTGCGTCGGGTTCCTAAAAGGGGTTTTCGGAGCTGGGATAGAAAGGAATGGCAGATAATCAACCTGGAGGCTCTTAATCGTTTTGAAGAAGGAGAAGAAGTAAACAAAGAGCTTTTACAAAAGGCAGGGTTGATCAAGAACCTGAACCTTCCGGTTAAGGTTTTAGCCCGGGGAGAGTTGAATAAAAAGTTAACGGTGAAAGCGGATGCCTTTTCTCTTTCGGCTAAAGAGAAGATCGAAGAAAAAGGCGGAAGAGCAGAGGTAGTATAAGATGTGGGAATCTCTGCTGAAATTATTCCGAATACCAGACCTGAAAAGGAGAATTCTTTTTACTCTCTCTATGCTGGTGGTTTTTCGCATTGGTGCTCATATCCCTGTTCCGGGAATTGACCCCGGAGCTTTAGCCAATATTTTTTCTCAGGGAGGAATTTTGGGTTTTCTGGATATGTTTGCCGGTGGTGCCTTGAGTAACTTTTCTATCTTAGCTCTGGGTATCGTTCCCTATATTAATGCTTCTATTATCATTCAGCTTCTAACTGCGGTCATCCCTCGTTTAGAGGAATTAAGCAAGAGTGGAGAAGAGGGAAGAGATAAAATTGCTCAGTATACGAGATGGTTTGCTGTTGTTTTGGCTCTGGTACAAGGGTTTGGAATAACCTCCTGGATAGAAGGTATGGGAGTGGTTCTTTACCCGAGCTGGGGATACAAAATAACTGTTCTTCTTACTCTTACTGCCGGGACCATATTTCTGATGTGGTTGGGAGAATTGATCTCTGATTGGGGAGTGGGTAACGGTACTTCTCTCATTATCTTTGCTGGTATCGTAGCTCGGCTACTTCCTCAATTGGTGAGGACTTTTTCTTTAATTAAAGTAGGAGAAATCAATCTTCTGTATTTTATTCTGTCCCTGGTGATGAATGTAGCAATCATTGCTGTGGTAGTAGCTTTTCAGGAAGCGCAGAGGAGAATTCCAGTCCAATACTCTAAAAGAGTGGTGGGAAGAAGGATGTATGGAGGGCAGAGTACTCATATACCTATTAGAGTGGTGCAAGGGGGAGTGATCCCTATCATTTTTGCTTCTTCTATTCTTCTTTTTCCTGCTACCTTAGCTCAGTTTTTCCAAGGGTCGGAGATTATGAAAAGCATAGCTAACGCTCTTTCTCCTAATTCTCCTTTGTATCTTTCTCTTTATGCGGCTTTGATCATATTTTTCACCTATTTTTATACTGCAGTTTCTTTTAACCCTATGGAGCTGGCTGATAACATGCAAAAATATGGTGGTTTTATTCCGGGGATAAGACCGGGAAGACCAACAGTGGAATATTTAGACCGTACTCTCTCCCGTATTACCTTGTGGGGAGCTTTATTTTTAACTTTTGTTGCTATAGTTCCCAACATCATAACTGATCTGACTAAGGTTACCACTTTTTACTTCGGAGGAACGGCAATACTCATTATAGTAGGAGTAGCCATTGAGACAGTGAGACAATTGGAAGCTCAGCTACTCATGAGACATTATGAAGGTTTTATACGTAAATGAGAAAGGAGAAGGGAAATTGCGCATAGTTTTATTGGGACCCCCTGGAGCAGGTAAGGGAACACAGGCTAAGATGATGGAAAAAGACTTAGGTATTAGCACCCTGTCCACCGGTGATATAATTCGCCTGGCTATAAAAAATCAAACTCCCTGGGGTAAAAAAGCCGAGGAATTTGTAAAGAGCGGGCGATTAGTTCCTGATGATGTGGTAATAGGAATAGTTAAAGAGAAAATTGACCAGGATAATTTATGGTCTGGTTTTATTCTGGATGGTTTTCCTCGCACCATAAAGCAGGCAGAAGCTCTGGAGGAAATGCTCAAAGAAAAGAATCTATCATTAGATGTGGTTCTTTATTTTGCGGTGGATAAAGAGGAAATAATAAAGAGACTTTCCTCTCGTCGGGTTTGTGAGAACTGTCAAACTCCTTATAATCTCCTTTCTAATCCTCCTCATCAAGATGAGGTTTGCGACCGATGTGGCGGAAAGCTGGTACAGAGAGATGATGATAAACCGGAAGTAATTCGCAAGCGGCTGGATACCTACGAAGAAGAAACTAAACCTTTAATTGATTTTTATGAGAAACGAAACTTATTGCAGGTTATACCATCCAGTGCTCCTATAGAAGAAGTGTATGATAGAGTTAAAGAGGTTTTGAAGGAAGTGATGGCCAAACAATGAGTAAGTTAGTGAGTGAAGATGAAATTGAAAAAATTCGCCAGAGTGGAAAGATTTTAGCCGAGGTTATCAGGGAAATAAAAAAGCTGATAATTCCGGGAGTTAAAACTTCTTTTCTGAATCAGGTAGCTGCAGACTTAATAAAAAGCCATGGAGCTCGACCAGCTTTTTTAGGTTATCGAGGTTATCCGGCTTCTATTTGTATTTCTCTTAATGAGCAGGTGGTGCATGGTATTCCTGGAGAACGGATAATCAAGCCTGGAGATTTAGTGAGTGTGGATATAGGAGTGGAGTTTCAAGGGTTTTATACTGATGCTGCTTTCAGTGTGATAGCAGGTGATGGTAACCCTCTGGCTCAAAAGCTGGTAGAAGTAACGGAAAAATCTCTATATGAGGGAATAAAAAGGGCTTTACCTGGTAATAGAATTGGTGATATATCTCATGCCGTTCAAGAAACTATTGAATCTGCAGGTTTCTCAGTGGTAAGAGACTTTGTTGGGCATGGTGTAGGTAGAGCTCTACACGAGGAACCTCAAATACCTAATTTTGGAAAAAAGAATCGAGGGCCAGTTATTGAGGAGGGTGCAGTGTTAGCTATTGAACCTATGGCTAATGAAAAAGGATACCAGGTAGAAATACTGGATGATGATTGGACGGTGGTAACTAAAGATGGTGGCCTATCAGCTCATTTTGAACATACCGTCTGGGTTACTAAAAAGGGCCCGGTGATTTTAACCCGTTGCGGGGATGAAGAGTAATAATGGGTAAGGAAGATATTATTGAAGTAAAGGGGACAGTTTTAGAAGCTTTACCCAATGCTATGTTTAAAGTAGAACTGGAAACGGGTAAAGTGATATTAGCTCATATTTCAGGTAAAATGAGAATGCATTATATTAGAATCCTTCCTGGTGATAAAGTTACCGTACAGATATCAAAATATGACCTTACTAAAGGGCGGATTGTATATCGGTATAAGTGAATAAGGAGGTAAGAAGATGAAGGTTAGTGCTTCGGTGAAACCGAGATGTGAAAAATGTAAAGTGATACGTCGGCGGGGAAAAGTAATGGTTATCTGTTCTAATCCCCGGCATAAGCAGAGACAGGGTTAGGAGGTTTGTCTTATGGCCAGAATTGCAGGAGTTGATTTGCCCAACCATAAAAGGATAGATATTGCGCTTACTTATATTTATGGAGTGGGCAGGAAGTTGGCAGCAAAAATTTTAGAGGAGACTAAAGTAGACCCCGGAATCAGAGTTAAGGATTTAAGTGACGATGAGTTAGCACGAATTCAAAAAGTGGTAGAAAAATATCCGGTGGAAGGAGAGCTAAGAGCTCAGGTTTCTCAAAACATCAAGCGCTTGATTTCCATTGGATGTTACCGGGGTATGCGGCATAGACAAGGACTACCGGTGAGAGGGCAGAGAACCCGTACTAATGCCCGAACTCGTAAAGGTCCTAGAAGGACTGCAGGAGCAAAAAGAGGTAGATAATTACAAAAGTATGATAAAGGGAGGTTTAGATTAATTTGGCTAAAGCAGGTAGGAAAAAGAAAAGAGAAAAAAGAACGGTCAGGGAAGGTATTGCTCATATAAAGTCTACTTTTAATAATACCATTGTTTCCATAACTGATAAACAGGGGAATGTTTTATCCTGGTCCAGTGCTGGAGCCAGTGGATTTAAAGGAACGAAGAAAGGAACTCCTTTTGCTGCTCAGTTAGCTGCAGAGCAAGCAGCGAAGAAAGCTATGGACCAGGGTTTGCGAGAAGTAGAAGTACTGGTAAAAGGTCCTGGTTCAGGGAGAGAGACTGCCATTCGGTCTTTGCAGGCAGCTGGTTTAATCATCAGTTCTATAAAAGATGTTACTCCTATTCCTCATAATGGTTGCCGGCCACCTAAACAAAGAAGGGTATGAAGGAGGATATAGAAAATGTCAAGGTACACTGATGCTAAATGCCGACTCTGTCGAAGACATGGGAGCAAACTTTTCTTAAAAGGACCTCGCTGTTATACTGATAAATGCGCTATGGAGAAGCGGCCTTTTCCGCCTGGAGTACATAAAGGGGCTCGCCGGAGATTGTCCAGTTATGGTTTGCAGCTCAAGGAAAAACAGCGGGTACGATTTATGTATGGCATAACTGAAAATCAGTTTAAAAATTATTTTGAAAAAGCCAACCGTCTTCCTGGAGTAACGGGAGAAAACCTTCTTTCTCTTTTAGAGAGAAGATTGGACAACGTAGTTTTTCGAGCAGGATGGGCAGACTCTCGTTCTGATGCCAGGCAAATGGTGCTGCATGGTCATTTTCTAGTTAACGGGCGCAAGGTGGATATACCATCTTACCTGGTGGATGAAGGTGATGTGGTGGAAATATCTCCTCGGGGGAAAGAAAATCAAAAAATTAAGGAGCTAATGGAAGAGGAAAAAACTCCTGCTCCTGCCTGGCTGGGAGTGGGTGAGGATGGTAAAGCTACTATATTGCGAGCCCCACGGAGAGAAGATATTGATTACGCAGTGGAAGAGCAGCTCATAGTGGAATTTTATTCTAAATAATTTTGAGGTGTTGGTAATGCTGGATATTCGAAATATAACGAGGTGTGATCTTTTAGACTGGGAAGAAGACCACACTACTAAGGTTCAATATGGTAAGTTCTCTATCGAGCCTCTGGAAGTAGGTTGGGGTATTACGGTAGGTAACGCTATACGTCGGGTTTTACTTTCCTCTATAGAAGGAGCAGCAGTTACCGGGGTACAAATTGAAGGGGTAATCCATGAGTTTTCTTCTCTACCTGGAGTAAGAGAAGACATAACCGATATAATTCTAAATCTTAAGGGCCTGGTTTTACGCTCTTATTCTGATGAGGAGACCCTTTATTTAGAAGTAGAGGGGACTCCTGGAGAATTGCGGGAAGTTACGGCTCGGGATATACAGCCTAACAGCAATGTAGAAATAATCAATCTAGACCATCATTTAGCAGAAATAGATGAGGATGCCAGGCTTTCTATGAAAATATCAGTGAAAAGGGGACGAGGTTACCTGGAGGTGGAAGGAGGAGAAATAAAAGAGGATTACGATTTTATTCCTGTTGATGCTTTGTTTACCCCGGTGAGAAAAGTAAATTTCCAGGTTCTGGATACCCGGGTGGGGCAGTTTACCAATTATGATAAACTGATTATAGAAATATGGACTAATGGAGCTATTACTCCCCAGCAAGCTCTCAGCCAGTCTCTGGACCTTTTGACTGGAGAGTTCTCCCGTTTTGGGGAGCTGTTGAAAGAAAAGATAGCGGAAAATGTATCGACTGAAGAGGCTGAAGAAGACGAGGAAATGGCTGAACCGGAAACCAGTATTGAAGAGCTAGAGCTTTCAGTAAGAGCTTACAATTGTCTTAAAAGGGCTCATATCGATACGGTACAGGAACTGGTAAATGTTCTCCAAAATCGGCCTGAAGATTTGAAAAAAATCAAGAATTTAGGTCAAAAAACCTATGAAGAAATAGTAAAAAAAGTGCAAAAGTGGAGTTCTGAAGCAGAAAGCAGAGAGGAAAAAGGAGTGAATAAAAGTGAGGCACCGGCGGAGAACTGAAAAATTAGGGAGGACTACGGCGCATAAAAAAAGCATGATGTCTAACCTGTTAGTTTCTTTGATAAAAAGCGGGAAGATACAAACTACGGAAGCGAAAGGTAAGGCACTGAAGAGATATTTTGACCGGGTGGTTTACCTGGCAATAAAAGGAGATAATGCTTCTCTACGAGAAGTAGTTTCCTGTCTTAGAGATAAAGAAGCATTTAAAGTCCTTTTCCGGGAAATAGCGCCTCGTTTTAGAGAAAGAAGAGGGGGTTATTGTCGCCTGGTAAAGATGGGATATCGTCAGGGAGATGCAGCTCCGGTAGTTTTGGTAGAAATAGTAGAGTAAATAGTTTGTTGCCTCTGGAGTACCAAGGAATTGATAGAATTTAAAAAGGTAAACTTTTGGTATGGGGAGGAAGACGAGCCAGAAGTAGGGAATGAAGAAGTTTTGAGAGAAGTAGATTTAGAGATACCCCAGGGTAAATTTATGGTTTTATTAGGTCGCAATGGTTCAGGCAAATCTACTCTGGCAAAACATACTAATGGCTTATTACTCCCCAAAAGCGGGGAAGTAATAGTAGATGGGATGAACACCGGGGATGAAGAATCTATCTGGGAAATCAGACGCCGGGTAGGTCTGGTTTTTCAGAACCCCGATAATCAAATTATTGCTACCACAGTAGAAGAGGACGTAGCTTTTGGCCCGGAAAATTTAGGTTTACCCAGGGAGGAAATTCTTGCCCGGGTGGAAGAGGCTCTAAACTTAGTAGGTATGGCGGAATATCGTAATAAAGAGCCTCACCTTCTCTCTGGGGGTCAAAAGCAGCGAGTGGCTATTGCTGGAGTTCTGGCCATGCATCCGGAGTATTTAATACTGGATGAAGCTACCTCTATGCTCGACCCCGAAGGAAGGGAGGAACTGATGAAGGTGATTATCAATCTGCGAGAGAGGATTGCTGTTTTTCATATCACCCATAATGTGGAAGAAGCCACTGAAGCAGATGAAGTATTGATTATGGACGAAGGAAGGATAGTAGCCCGGGGGAAACCGCGAGAAATATTTTCTCAGGTAGAAAAAATAGAAGAATGGGGATTGGAACTTCCCCAGGTAGTAGAAACTGCTCTTCTTATAAAGAAGCAATTTCCTTCTCTCTTTGAGGTGCTGCCTCTTTCTCCCGGAGAACTGGTACAGGAATTGTGTTTATAAAATTAGAAAAAGTATCTTTTACTTATCTACCTGGTACGCCTCTTGCTATTACAGCACTGGAAGACATAGACCTGGAAATTGAACGGGGGGAGAGTATTGGCATTGTGGGTAGAACTGGTTGTGGTAAATCTACTCTTATCCAGCATTTCAATGCTCTTTTGATTCCCCAGAGTGGCAGAGTACTGGTGGATGGAGTGGATACAGGCAAAAAGGGAGTTCCTTTACAGGAAATTCGCCGTAAAATAGGTCTAGTTTTTCAATATCCCGAAGACCAGTTTTTTGAAGAGACGGTTTTCAAAGAAGTAGCTTTTGCTCCTCACAACTTAGGGGTGGAGGGGAAAGAGCTGGAATATAAAGTAAGATGGGCTTTGGGGGCAGTAGGGCTCAATTTTGAGGCTATCAAAGATAAAAGTCCTTTTGAACTTTCAGGAGGACAGATGAGACGAGTAGCCATTGCCAGCATCCTCTCTATGGAGCCCGAGGCTTTAGTTCTGGATGAACCTACTGCTGGTTTAGACCCGGAAGGTAAAAGAATCATACTGAATCAACTGGAAAAACTCCAGAAAGAGAGAGGTTTGACCCTTATAATCGTTTCCCACAGTATGGAAGACCTGGCGCGAGTGGCAAAAAGGATAATAATAATGGATAGCGGGAAAATAAAATTTGATGATGATATCCGACAGGTTTTCTCTCAAGTAGAATGGATAAGAAGTTCGGGCATTTTTCCTCCTGTGACTGCCCAGGTGGCCTGGCTTTTGAGAGAGAGGGGCTTTGATGTTACCCCGGGAGTTTTAACCCCTCAGGAACTGGCAGAAGAAATCCAGCTTAAAATTCTGGAGAGAAAGAAAGCCAATGTGGGGTAGAAGTTTAGTCATTGGTCAATATATTCCATTGGATTCTCCCATACACCGTTTAGACCCCCGGGTTAAAATTGTATTCGTAGGGATTTCCATTATCGACCTTTTTATCTTACAAGATTGGTTTTCCTTTCTGTTGTGGGGGATAGCCTTAATATTTTTAGTTTCTCTTTCTCATCTTTCTTTTGCTTATCTCTTGAGAAGCTTGAGACCTCTTCTATTTCTCCTTCTTCTTACTCTGGTGCTACATTTCTTTTTCACTCCTGGGGAATATATCTGGGAATACGGTTTTTTACACATTTCCCGGGAGGGGGTATCAAAAGGACTTTTGATCGTGACGCGGTTATGCCTCTTGATTTTAGTTACTTCTCTTTTGACTCTCACCACTTCACCGGTAGAGCTAACCGATGGGATGGAGTATTTGTTGAGCCCTTTAAAAAGATGGGGATTTCCAGCTCACGAGTTAGCTATGATGATGACCATTGCTCTTCGTTTTATTCCCACTCTTTTAGAAGAAGCAGATCGGATTTTAAAAGCCCAAATGGCTCGAGGTATGAACTTGGATTCGGGAGGCATAATACAAAGGGCTAAAAACTTAATTCCTCTTTTGGTTCCTCTTTTTGTTAATTCTTTTAAAAGAGCTGATGAGTTGGCCATTGCTATGGAATCTCGATGTTATCGAGGAGGAAAAGGAAGAACTCGCCTGCGGGTTTTGGAGCTCACTTCTTCTGATTATTATTTTCTGGCTTTATCTTTTTCTTTTGTCTTTCTCCTTTCCCTTCACTCTTTTATCTGATGTCTCTCCGTAACCTGAGTTTGGTATTAGAATATGATGGCTCAAGATATCAGGGTTGGCAACGCCAGAGCAGGGGCAAAACTATTCAGGGAATAATAGAGGGGGTGGGAGAAAGAATCCTCCAGGAGAAAATCACTCTTTATGCTTCTGGTAGAACTGATGCTGGAGTTCATGCTACAGGGCAGATTGCTTCTTTTACCACTTCTACTCATCTTTCAATAGAAGCTATAAAAAAAGCATTTAATGCTCTACTTCCCCCTGATATTAGAGTAGTTGATATTTTAGATGCTCCTCTTTCTTTTCATCCTCGAAAGAGTGCGGTTCGTAAAATCTATGTTTACGTTTTCTCTCCTTCGCTTTCTCCGGTTTTTTGGCAGCCTTTTGTATATTCATTCTCTCCCCGGGATTTTAATTTAGATTTAGTGAAAGAATGCCTATCCCTTCTTAAAGGGACTTATGATTTTACCTCTTTTAGCTCCTCGAAAGGAGTAGGAACATCAGTTCGGACTATTTATTCTATTCAGATAGAAGAGAAGCACCGGGGGCTTCTGCGCCTGTGGGTGGAAGGGAATGGGTTTTTATACAATATGGTGAGAATTATTGCTGGAGAGCTGTGGAAAGTGGGGATGGGGAAGAAAAAGCCGGAAGAGATAAAATTTATGTTGGAACACCCTTCTCGTTCCTTTAACCGATTGGTTCTTCCTTCCCGGGGATTATTTTTGATGCAGGTTTGCTATCCTCCAAATTTTAATCCCTACCAGAATTTACAGCTGGTGGATGAGGGATGGATAGTTCCCCTCTGGAGGGAAAAGAAAGTATAGTTCTGAGGATAAATAGGTGATGAAAATTATAGGGCTAAAGTTTCACCCTTATTGAGGTAGAACCATAAGCAAAGATTACTGGTGGAAAAAGCTCCGCCAGTACGCTGGAGAAAAAAAGCAGTCTGCGACGTAAGTTAAGAAAACTTAAAAAACAAAAGAGCACAGAGAAAAGAAAAGACAGTCTACGGCGTAAACAAAAAACAAATTAGATAGAACAATAAGGGGGCTTGCCCCCTCATAACCTCCAAAAAAGAGAAAAACACAAAAACAAAATATGAAAGACAAATATAACACGGAGGAAAAGACCTGATAGTGTCAACTCATTGTAGGATGTATTTGGCAAGAGGAATTTGCAGCATTCTGGAAGTTAATTTTTGCAGCATTCCGGAAGTTAATTTTTGCAGCACCCTTAATTCCAGAATTAACAGTTCATAGTAGAATGAGTCAACCAGTAACTGGGTCCGGAAAAGACCAGTAAATGACTGTGGTGAATTAAACGGTCAATGATGGCAGCTCTCATTCTCTCATCATAAAATATTCCATTCCACTTGCTGAATTCCAGATTGGTAGCAATGATGATACTGCGTTTTTCATAGCATTCCGATATCACCTGAAAAAGTAATTGGGCACCTCCTTTCTCCAAAGGTACATAACCCCACTCATCACAAATCAAGAGGTCCCATTTCTCTATCTGGTTCATAAACTTTCTCAGTTCCCCTCTCTCTTTGAGATCGGTGAGTTGATTTACCAGAGAAGCAGTAGAGAAGAATTTTACCCTTTGACCTTGATTACAGGCTTCTACTCCTATAGCAGTCGCCAGATGGCTTTTACCGTTATGGAAAGCTTTCCATAACGGTAAGTCGCACTTAGCAGTGGCCTTAGGAGTAGAAGCTCTCTTACAGGGGGTAGGTGTCTACTTTACCAGCTTAAGTCATCTCCTAGAGGATTTAAAACGAGCCTATAAAGAGAACCGGTTGGATAAGTGCTTGAGTCTCCATCTCCGGCCTAAGCTTTTCATCATCGATGAAGTGGGTTATCTTCCCTTAGACCACTTAGAGGCTACTTTACTATTTCAGTTAGTGAGTAGTCGTTATGAGCGGGGAAGTATCATCATAACCAGTAACAAAGGCTTTGGCGAATGGGGGGGAAGTGATGGGAGATCCCATTCTGGCTACTGCCCTATTGGATAGATTACTCCACCATGCCCAGGTGATAAATATCCGGGGGAACAGTTATCGTCTCAAAGATAGGATCAGAGCCGGAATTTATGGGACACCTAATTCTAATTCATCAGGTTGAAAACCAGGAGATGGGTCAATTTTAAACCGGCCAAAGTGGGTCAATTATACGCCGGCCTTGACATAACTGATCCCAGTGCCCTAGCAAAATATTTTGATGCTATATCGAAGGGAGCAGATCTCTTGAGTTTTACCTTCTATGTTCCGGTTGGATGGGGAAGATTGGACAATAACCAGATACCCAATTGTTTATACCAACCCAGGATGTCCAAAAGCTACCGAGATTGTCTGTCTCTAAATTGCCATATATAATGTCCAAGTAATAATCTTTAAGGGGAAATTCTTTAAGGAAAATACTGAGGAAAGGAGAAGGACCTCAAGGATGGATAACTAACTTCCCCGAGGCCCCCCAAAAGTATGATTATTGTATCATACTATACCAAAAAATGGGATAACACTCACCACTTTTTCTAGTGACAGGGGAGGAAAACATTCACTGTCCTTACTGCCAGGGAGAACTAAAACCTTATGACCGAAGAAAGAGAGCTCTCTTAGACCACAATGGGAAACGCTGGCTTTTCTCTCTGAGAAGACTACGCTGCCAGAAGTGTAAGAGAATGCATATCGAACTACCCGATATCTTTGTTCCCTATAAACGTTACAGTGCCGCAGTAATTGAATCAGTGATAGAAGAGAAAACAAGTGGTACTCCCTATGAGGAGCGAACCAGACAGAAAATCTGCTCCTGGTATAGGAGAGTGAAAAGTCATCTTTTAGGAGTCTGGCAGCAGCAAGTGAAATTAGGTTTAGCCTCCCCTGGTTTTATTCCTCACTTCATTTCTCTGGTCAGAGCGGCGGTCAACAGTGGAAATTGGCTTTACCACCCGTTCGGGCGTTTTCATTATGCCTGTTCACCTCTATAGTTTAGTTATCATAAGAAAAGGGAGGTTGAAACTAATGACCAAAGCTCAAAATCCAGAGGAAGTAGCCACTCAAAGAGTGGAAATCTTAAGTCCTCTCCTCTATCGGGAGATGGACAGAGCTCAGCGTTCTCAACTAATCCGAGAAATCAGTGAACGAGAGGGAATCTCGGAGCGTACTCTACGAAGGTGGTTATTAGCCTATGAGCAGGATGGCTATCAGGGTCTTCTCCCCCACAGTAAACCTTACCAGGGGAGAAAAAGTTCAGTAACGGAAGAGATAGTTGATGAAGCGGTGATGTTACGAAGGGAAGTACCCACCAGAAGTATCCGGCAGATCATCACTATCCTGGAGAGGGAAGGAAAAGCTACCCCCGGAGAGATAAAACGCTCTACTTTACAAGACCATCTCCTGAGAAGAGGATATGGAGCTAAACAGCTCCAGATGTATCACTCCTCAGGGGCCGGAGCAGCTCGGAGATTTGCCCGTCTCCACCGCAATGACCTGTGGCAGATGGATTTAAAATACCTATTGGTATTACCAGAGACAGCTCAACGTCAGGCTCAGCAACTTTATGCCTCAGTGATAATTGATGATGCTACTCGCTTAGTGGTAAACTGTAAAATCTGTGAGAAACAAGATACCTGGAATGTCTTAGATAGTTTCCGGCAAGCTCTGGAGCTCTACGGTATTCCGGAGCGGATTTTCACTGATAATGGTAGCCAGTATATCAGCCGGCAGTTAACTCAGGTGTGTGCTAAACTGGGAATTAAGAAACTGCGAGCTCGTCCCCGGAGAGCATCGGCTAAAGGGA
>Ga0209508_1001183_pt1 | contig 21297 bp, 17 predicted proteins | sample AD_UKC129_MetaG_FD_184427 | JGI IMG/M metagenome (GOLD analysis project Ga0209508, IMG submission 184427) | Active sludge microbial communities of municipal wastewater-treating anaerobic digesters from Canada - AD_UKC129_MetaG (SPAdes) (version 2) | ecosystem: Engineered > Bioreactor > Anaerobic... | reverse complement strand
GGTATAATCGGGGCAAGAGTTTTATATGTCCTGGTAAATTTCAATAGTTACAGGGATAATCTGGGTCTTGCTTTTTCTATAAAAACAGGAGGATTAGCCTGGCCTGGTGCATTCCTTTTTGCCCTTATAGCTACCATCTTCTTTATCAGATGGCGTAAACTTTCCTTCTGGTTGATAGTAGATATCCTTGCTCCCTATATAGCATTGGGTTATTCTGTGGGCAGGATAGGATGTTTTCTTAATGGATGCTGTTTTGGAAAGATCTGCGAGCCTGCTTGGTGGAGTGTCTATATGCTGGGAGCGTATAGATATCCCACACAGTTAGTCTCTTCATTGACGTCATTTATTATCTTTCTGTTCCTTGTAACTAGAGACTGGTATGATAAACCCGGGAAACGTTTCCTGGTTTACATTATCCTGTACTGTGTATACAGGTTTATAATAGAATTCTATAGATATAACAGCACTTATATAGGAGGTCTGAGTATAACCCAATGGGGGATGCTGGGGACACTGATTGTGACCTCCTTGGTATTGTATGGAAAAAGTTTGGAGTGGAAAAGAAGAGCGACTTGATCTGGTCGTGAAAGAGATGCTTACAGATCTATCTAGGGAGAAGATAAAGGGCATTATAGAGGCTGGAAAGGTCTCGGTGGATGGAAGAGTTATCTGTAAACCGAGTTTTAAAGTAAAAGATGGTTCTGATATTAGAATTGAAGAATTACCTGTGGAGGACAACACTTTGCTTCCGTATGATCTTCCTGTTGATATAGTATATGAAGATGAGAGTATAGCTGTGGTTAATAAACCTCCTGGACTTGTGGTTCATCCCGCACCAAGTGTAAAAAGTCCTACCCTGGTCAATGCCCTTGTTGGTAAGATAGAACTGGCTCCTGTAAATAAGGAGAGACCAGGAATAGTACACAGATTGGACAGAGATACTTCTGGACTTATGGTAATAGCCAAGACTCTTCAGAGTTATAATGCCCTTATCAGAGAGATGCAGGAAAGAAGGATAAAAAAGGAGTATATAGCGGTGGTTTACGGAAAGGTTAAGTCCGGTATGATAAATGCTCCTATAGGGAGATCTCAGCTGAACAGAACTAAAATGGCTGTATCTCCTTCAGGAAGGATAGCTATTACACATTACGAGTTGCTGGAAATCATTGGAGACTACTCTCTGATAAGGGTAAGAATAGAGACTGGAAGAACACATCAGATAAGAGTTCACCTGTCTTATATAGGTCATCCTGTGGTTGGAGATAGAGTTTATGGGAGGAAAGAGGATGAGACTCTGATATCCAGGCAGGCTCTTCACTCTTCAAGATTGTGTTTCCTTCATCCTGTGTCAGGGAAGTTACTGGATTTTTATTCTCCGATCCCTGAAGATATCGAGAATCTTCTAAAGAGACTGAGAGGAATGATTTGAATAGATTACTTGCCGTTTGTATTTTGATAGGAATTATACATATGACCGACACACTGTCACTCTCTGTGAGATGGGTTGGGTTAAAGGTGGGTAGAGTGGTTACTGCCTCCAGTTTATTTAACATCCTGGTTATTGTATCCAGAACGGCTAATTTATTACAGGCTCCTATGGTTGGAAAGATGGTTGATCTGGCAATCAGGAATCATCAGCCCTTGCCTTTATTAAATGAGTTTAGACTTATAATTTTATCCAGTACTATCGGTACTATTATAGGAATGTTTCTTATGCCTACTTTTGTAAAATCTTTTGGTAAGCTTATAGTGAGCTTTGAGAGAGAAGGTTCTATCTTTAAGTTAATCCTTAAGCTGTTGAGACCTAAGAATATAATACTCCCTGTTGAGAACTTTGTTGTTCCAAGTAAAGAAATTATAGGCAGAGATATCTTTAAAAATATCCCTAAGAAATTCTTCTTCCTTCAACTTTTTATCACAGGATTTTATACTATAGGTGTGCTCAGTTCTCTCTACGCGGGGACTATCGTACCTCAGTATCGAGTTACAGCAAGTCAACTTTCTGGTATAATAAATGGTATAGCCACTGTACTGTTTATGATTTTTGTTGACCCCTCTATAGCGGTCATAACAGATCAAGCTTTGAGGGATATGAGACCGCAGAGAGACGTCAGGAGTATAGTTATTGTGCTTGCCATAGCAAGATTAATAGGGACTATATTAGCCCAGTTACTGATAGTCCCCTGTTCTTATCTGGTAGCGATAGTTGCTACCAAGATGTAAAAGGAGGTTATATAGGTATGCTTTCTATTGAAGAGGTGATACATATAGAGAGATTAGCCAGGTTGAGACTCACCGATGATGAAAGGGAAATGTACAGAAAGCAGTTGAACGATGTCCTAAATTATGCAGCCAGGTTAGATGAGATAGATACCACCAGTGTCCCTCCAATGTATCATGTCTTACCTGTGAGCAATGTCTTAAGAGAGGATATCCCTCAAGAGAATCTTACCCAAGAAGAAGCGTTAAGTAATGCACCTTCAGAGGATGGTGGTTTCTTTGTTATACCTCCAATCCTGGGAGGTGAAGGATGACAAATCTGGCAGATCTTACAGCTCATGAACTTCTGGGGTTAATCTCCAGGAAGGAAGTCTCCCCTGTAGATATAGTTAATAGCTGCATAAATAGAATAGAAATGTATGAATCTCAGGTTAAGGCATTTCTCAATATCAGAGACGCTGAGACTATTATTAATTCTATAAGAGAGGATGAGCCATACTCCGCCATTCCTATAGCCATAAAAGATAATATGCTGGTAAAAGGGCAACCTGCTACCTGTGCCTCAAAAATACTTTCAAATTTTATTGCCCCATACAATGCGACAGTTATAAAAAAATTAATTCAAAACTCTTTTAATATTATAGGTAAGACTAATCTAGATGAATTTGCTATGGGCTCTTCTACAGAAAACTCTGCATTTTATCCTACCAGAAATCCCTGGGACTTGGAGAGGGTTCCAGGAGGCTCCAGTGGAGGTTCTGCTGCAAGTGTAGCTATAGGGTTTTCTATATGGTCTTTAGGTTCAGATACAGGCGGTTCCATAAGACAGCCAGCATCTTTCTGTGGGGTGGTTGGCTTAAAACCCACATATGGTACCGTATCCAGGTATGGACTGGTTGCATTTGCCTCTTCTCTCGACCAGATAGGTCCTATTACAAAAGATGTGACAGATTGTGCCCTCTTGTATAGCTTTATAAGCGGGTATGATCCGAATGATTCTACTTCTCTCAATATGCCCCCATATAAATTTTCTCCACCCAAAGGAGATATAAAGGGGTTAAAGATAGGTCTGGTTAAAGAACTTATGGGAGAAGGTGTAGACCCTTCTGTAAGAGCTTGTATGGATAATTCAATAAAGATATTTGAAGATTCAGGTGCTATAGTAGAAGAAGTTTCTTTACCTCACATAGAATACTCTGTACCTACTTACTATATACTTGCTACTGCGGAGGCAAGTTCTAATCTGGCCAGGTTTGACGGTGTGAGGTATGGATTAAGAGCGAATGGAAAGACGGCAGAAGAGATGATGTTTAATACACGGGGTGAAGGTTTTGGACCAGAGGTAAAGAGAAGGATAATGTTAGGGACATATGTCTTGAGTGCTGGTTACTATGAGGCATTTTATCTGAAGGCTTTGAAGTTTAGAAATCTTATTGCTGATGATTTTAAAAAGGCATTTGAACGATTTGACGTGCTTATTTCTCCGACATCTCCAATATTGCCATTTAAATTGGGAGAAAAGATATCCAATCCTCTGGAGATGTATCTATCCGATATATGCACAATCCCGGTGAATCTGGCTGGAATTCCAGCGATATCTATTCCCTGTGGATTTATCAATAATCTCCCTGTAGGTCTGCAGATTATGGGTCCTACTTTCAGTGAATCGAAACTCTTCGAGGTGTCTTATGGATTTGAACAGGCAACATCTTTTCATAAGAAGAGACCTCAGATAGGAGGGAGTTAGTTATGGATTATGAAGTCAATATAGGTATGGAGATTCATGCAGAGTTATTAACCAGGTCCAAGGTCTTTTGTAGCTGTCCTGTTCAGTTTGGAGCTCCCCCTAATACACTGGTCTGTCCTGTATGTTTAGGATTGCCTGGAGCTTTACCGGTACTTAATAAAAGGGCAGTAGAATTTGCAATTACTACAGCTCTTGCTCTTAATTGCGGGATAAACAGACATTCTATATTCCACAGAAAGAACTATTACTATCCTGACTTACCCAAGAATTATCAGATATCACAGTATGACTCTCCTATAGGAATACAGGGATATCTGGAGATAGAGACTGAAGGCGGAAGAAAAAGGATAAGGATAAGAAGGGTCCATCTTGAGGAAGATACTGGTAAGCTGATCCATAGTGGTGGACGTATAACTGGTTCTGATATATCCTTTGTAGATTTTAATAGAAGCAGTGTTCCTCTTCTTGAGATAGTCTCGGAGCCGGATATATCCAGCCCTGAAGAAGCTAAAGAGTATCTCTCAAATATGAGAGACATCTTGGTGTTCCTTGGAGTCTGCGATGGTAAAATGGAAGAGGGAAGTATGAGATGTGAGGCAAATATCTCAGTAAGGAGAAAGGGTTCTGAGAAGCTGGGGACCAAGACAGAACTTAAGAATATAAATTCTTTCAGATCTGTGGAGAGAGCCTTAATATATGAGATCAATAGACAGATAGATGTGGTTTCTAGAGGGGGAGAAGTTATACAGGAGACCAGACATTGGGACGAAAAGAATGAGCGGACTGTCAGTATGAGGGGTAAAGAAGAGGCGCATGATTATAGGTATTTTCCAGAGCCAGACCTTGTTCCATTAGAGATAAAGGATGAATGGATAGAATCCCTGAAGTCTCAAATACCGGAGCTGCCTGATGAGAAATATGAGAGATATAAAAAACTTGGACTTACTCCATACGAGGCAAAACTTCTTGCCCATGATCTGGAACTGTCTGTTTTCTTTGACAGGACTGTAGACCTTTATAATAATCCAAAGAATATAGCCAACTGGTTACTGGTTGATGTGACCAAAGAACTTAAGGATAGAAATAAGGTTATAACTGAAACATCATTTACCCCTGAGATTATGGTTGAATTACTTGATCTTATAGATCAGGGTGTTATAAGTGGAAGAATAGCCAAAGATATACTCCCAGAACTTATAGATAGAGGAGTTTCTCCGAAGAAATTGGTAGAGGAGAAGGGTCTCATACAGATTACTGATATATCTTTTATACTCTCTGCTATCGACCAGGTATTGAGAGAAAATGCTGGAGTTGTAGAGGAGTATAAAAAGGGTAAAGAAAAGTCGTTTATGTTTCTCGTTGGACAGGTAATGAAGTTGACCAGGGGCAGAGCAAATCCTAAACTTGTTAACGAATTGTTGAAGAAGGCATTGGGGTAAAGATTCTAATAGTCAGTAATGGATACTGTGAAGATGATATATCGGTAAGGTTATCCCTTGCCCTGAGTAGGTATTACCCTCATGGTGAGATAGGAGTATTTCCTATGGTAGGGGAAGGTAATGCATTTAAAGGTTATAACTTTCCAGTACTATCTAGAGGTTCTATAGTGCCAAGTGGAGGATTTGGATTCAGGGTTGGACCTTCTCTCTTTAAAGAGGACATAAAGAGAGGATTGCTTGGAGACCTTCTTAATATGTATAAAACGCTCAGGTCCATTAATGCTGAGATCGTTATCTCGGTAGGTGACCCCTTTAATCTTGTCTTTACTCATCTTGGGACTAAAAAGAATATATTCTTTATATCTACTGATCAGGGTCACTCTGCCTGGGTAAATGGTTTCAGTAGGATAGAGTTAGAGTTAATAAGGAGATATACCTTATGGACTTTTGTCAGGGACAGGAGGACTGAAGAATTCTTTAGAGAAAGAGGTTTCAGAAATGTTTCTTATCTTGGTAATCCTCTTATGGATACTGTAGAAGAGCCAAAGTTTCTTCTAGAAGAGGGGATTACTCTCCTTCCTGGGACGAGAAGAGATTCAGGTAGGAATCTCCTCCTCCTGCTTGATGTAGTTAGAGAGATAAAGAAAAGATTTAAATATTATGTTCCTATAAATAATAACTCAGAGCAGTATATAATTGAAGCTTTAGATGGTAGGTATACCCTGTTGGACTGGGAATACGGCTATAGGGTAGAGAGTCCAGTAGAACTTTATATAGGGAAGGGGCTCTTTTCAGAAATGGTCTCTTCCAGTATTCTGGTGATAGGACTTTCTGGGAGTGGTAACGAGCAATCAGCAGGCTTGGGAAAGCCTGTAGTGAGTTTTTATATAGATGGGATTCAATTTAATAGAAAGTTTATATCTGAGCAGAAGAAACTGCTGGGTGATTCTCTTATACTTTCAGATAGAGAGTCGGTTGTTTCTATAATAAACAGTCTGTTAGATAATCCTCAAGAGATAGAGAGAAGAGGAGATGCAGGTAAGATCAGGATGGGGGAAAGAGGAGCTGTTGAGAGGATATCCCAGTTTATAACAGGTTATAAAGGATGAAGCCAGGAGATAAGATAATATTAGAGATAGAAAAGATTATCTGGGAAGGGAAGGGATTGGGACATTATAACGGTCAGGTAGTTATGGCTGACTATGTACTTCCCGGAGAAAAGGTAATGCTTCGTATAGATGATATAAAGAGAGATTACGCTACTGGTTTTCCTTTAGAAATAATAGAGCCGTCTAAAGAGAGGATAGCCCCCAGATGCAGACACTACTATCAGTGTGGTGGATGCAGTTTTCAGCATACAAGTTATGATTATCAGATAAAGCTAAAAAAATCCGCCTCTTTAGAAGTTATATCCCATATCCTTGGGAGAGAGATAAACGGAGAAGGACCTGTAAAATCTTCCAATCCCTGGTATTACAGGAATAAGGCTCAATTCCCTATACATAGAGTGAAGGGACAGGTATCTGGAGGATTCTATAGTAAAGGGACGCACAGTATAGTAGATTTATATGAATGTCCCCTGCATCCCCCTGTTTTTATAGATATATTGCACTGGGCTAAAGATGAGATAAGGAAGGGAGATTTAAATCTCAGATATCTCTATATAAGACAGGGAACCTCTGGAGATATTATGGTGACTTTTGTCGTATGGGATAGATTGAAGAAAGGGAAGGAATTTGCAAGAGAGCTTATCAAAACCTTCCCTGAGGTTATAAGTGTATATGAAAATATAAATAAATCTAGTGGTAATGTAATTCTTGGTGATAAGTTCTATCTTATAGAGGGAAATAAGAAATTAGAACAGAAGATAAATGATGTTATTTTTATGATATCTCCGGGGTCTTTCTTCCAGATAAATATCCATCAATTGAAGGCTATATTAGACTACATATCTGATATACTCTCCCCTTACAGGGGTGGAGTTTTTATTGATGGTTATGCTGGAGTTGGTACATTCAGTCTTCCCATCTCCAGATTTTCCAGATATGGATACAGTATAGAAGAAAATCCGATAGCTGTGGAAGACGCCCTGGATAACCTCAAAATTAATAAGATCCAGAATGTAAGGGTAAGGAGAGGTAAAACGGAACTGGAGCTGAGACAGATTGCGAGAAACGAGTCTTTCGATTATGTTATTCTTGATCCTCCAAGAAAGGGTCTGGAGAAGGAGTTTTCCATATTTCTCTCCCGGCTTGATATAGGGAGAATTATATACGTATCCTGTAACCCAACTACACTGGCAAGAGATATAAGGATTCTAGAATCCGGAAATTTTATTCTTAAGCATCTAAAAGGGTTTGATCTCTTTCCTCAGACCGCTCACATAGAATATGTGGCTGTTTTAGAGAGGAGGTGATATTATGAGCTTTGTCCATCTGCATCTGCATTCAGAATATAGTTTATTAGACGGTGCCTGCAGGATAGATGACCTCATGGAAGAGGCAGTAAGATTGGAGATGCCTGCCTGTGCAATTACTGACCATGGAAATATGTATGGTGTAATAAAATTCTATAAAAAAGCTAGATCAAAGGGGATAAAACCCATAATTGGGTGTGAGATATATGTGGCACCTAGAGATATGAAAGAGAAAAACCCTCAAGAGGAGAATCATCATCTGGTTCTCCTTGCCATGGATAATGCTGGATACAGAAATCTGACCAGGCTGGTCAGTGTGGCATACCTGGAAGGTTTTTACTATAAACCCAGAGTGGACAAGCCTACTCTTGAAAAGTACAGTGATGGACTGATAGCTTTATCCTCCTGCATCCAAGGGGAAATTTCAAGGCTTATACTTGAAGATGACATTAAGGGTGCTAAGGCTACTATAGATTGGTATAAAAATGTATTCCCTGATAGATTTTATTTAGAGTTACAGGACCATGGTATGGAAGAGGAAGCTAAGGTTAATGCAGTGATGAAGAGACTGGCAGAAGAGATGAAAGTTCCTCTGGTTGTTACAAACGATGTCCATTACATAAGAAAAGAAGATGCTATTTACCACGATATACTCCTTGGAGTCCAGACGAACAAGAAGATAAATGATCCTGATAAGATGCGATTTCCTACCAATGAATTTTACTTTAAGTCTAGGGATGAGTTAGAGAGACTTTTTTCTGATATTCCGGACGCTATAGCCAACACTCTGGAAATAGCGGATAGATGCAACATAGAGATAACTTTTGGAAAGTATCACATACCTGATTATCCTATCCCTGAAGGAGAGACCACTGCCAGTTATCTGAAAAAGTTAGCCGAAGAAGGTTTTAGAAAGAGATATGGGGAGCATCCTCCGGAAGGTGCAAGAGAGAGGCTTGAGAAAGAGCTGTCTGTCATTGAGATGATGGGATTCTGTGGATATTTTCTTATCGTCTGGGATGTTATACACTTTGCCAGGACACACAATATTATGGTTGGACCAGGTAGAGGAAGCGCTGCTGGTAGTATGGTCTCTTATTGTCTAGAGATTACAAATGTGGAGCCTCTCAGTATGGGACTCCTCTTCGAGAGATTCCTTAATCCTGAAAGGATAAGTATGCCAGATATAGATATGGATTTCGCTGATGAAAAGAGACAAGAGGTTATAAAATATGTTACAGAAAAATATGGGGCGGATAAGGTGTCACAGATTATTACCTTTGGGACTATGGCGTCCAGAGCAGCGGTTAGGGATGTGGGTAGAGTGCTGGATATACCATATTCTGATATAGATAAACTCGCCAAACTTATACCTCTAGGAAGTTCTATTGAAGAGGCTATAAATGTATCTCCTGATCTGAGAGGAACGTATGAGAGGGAAGAATGGGCTAAGAAGGTCATCGATATAGCCAGAAGTCTTGAAGGAATGCCAAGGCATGCATCTACTCATGCGGCTGGGGTTGTTATCTCCAGGTTCCCACTCACCGATCTGGTTCCTCTTCAGAGAGGTTCTGAGGGAGAAATTATGACCCAATTTGAGATGGGAGACCTTGAAGAGCTTGGACTTCTCAAGATGGATTTCCTTGGTTTGAGGACACTGACTCTGCTTCAGAACACGGTAAAGATTATCAAAGAGACCACAGGAGAAGATTTAGACCTGGATAAGATTCCTATTGATGATAAAGAAACATACAGACTCCTCCAGGAGGGAGAAACGATAGGGGTATTTCAGCTTGAAAGTTCTGGTATGAGGAATCTCCTGAAAGATATGAAACCAGAATGTTTTGAAGATATAAGCTCTGTTCTTGCATTGTACCGTCCTGGTCCGCTGGGAAGTGGTATGGTCACCAGCTTTGTAAGGCGTAAAAAGGGAGAAGAACCCATAGAGTATCCCCATCCACTGCTGGAACCTATTTTAAAGGATACCTATGGAGTAATAGTGTATCAGGAACAGGTTATGCAGATAGCAAATGTTATGGCTGGCTTTACTTTAGGAGAGGCAGACATACTGAGAAGAGCTATGGGGAAGAAGTTACCTGAGGTTCTTGCCCAGCAGAGGAGCAGATTTATAAATGGTTCAGTAGAGAGGGATATACCTGCAGATGTAGCTAATCATGTATTTGATCTGATGGAATACTTTGCTGGTTATGGTTTTAATAAATCTCATACGGTAGCCTATGGTTTATTATCGTATCAGTCAGCCTATCTGAAGGCACACTATCCTCTGGCATATATGACGGCACTTCTTATGAGCGTAGAAGGTAACACGGCAAAGGTTGCCTCTTATATACAAGAGGCGAGAAGGATGGGGATAAAGATCCTTCCTCCAGATATCAATGAGAGTAATATCCACTTTACCCCTACGAATAATAATATCCGTTTTGGGTTAAGTGCTATAAAGAACGTTGGAGAAAGTGCAGTAGAGGTGATCCTTGAAGCCAGGAAGAAGGGTGGAAAGTTTACCAGCCTGGAGGATTTTCTCAGAAGGGTGGACCTGAGAAAGGTAAACAAAAAGGTGATCGAGAGCCTTATAAGAGCAGGGGCTTTTGATTCTTTAGGCAAAAGTAGGGCTGAGCTTCTTGCCATTTTTGAACAATACCAGGAGAAGAAAAGTACAGGAAAAGGTAAGAGGAAAAATCTTTTTGATTCTGAAATGGTCAACTTAGAGCCAGTCCCAGCTATAGGTGAGTTTCCTATGGAAGAGATACTGGCTATGGAGAAAGAACTTATAGGTCTTTATATATCAGACAATCCATTGTTACACTATACTGATGAACTGAAGAAGAGGATATCCTGTAATATAGAAGAACTGGAAGAGTTAGATGATGGAGTTACAGTTACTATAGGAGGAGTTGTATCAGGCATAAAACTGGTAGACACAAAAAATGGTAAGATGGGCTTTTTACAGATAGAGGATTTATCAGGGAGTATAGAGGTGGTGGTATTTCCTAAAATCTTTAAAGATATAAATAAGGAGATAAATAATTCCACCAATGTATTTATAGTTGAAGGTAAGATCGATAAGAAGGAAGAAGAGATAAAAGTAATAGCAGATAGGGTCTATCTATTAGGCAAATCTCATTACGAGGAGAAGATTCGAAGTCTTCATATAAAGATTAAAGAGGAGAGATGTAGCAACAATGTTCTCTTTGGACTTAAGAGTATTCTCTCCGGATATTCAGGAGAAATGCCGGTTATTGTTCATATAGTGGATGATACTGAGATATGTGAAGTAGCCCTAGGTAATGAGTATAGAATTAGAGAATCGGGTAAGCTTATAGCTGAACTTAAATCTATGTTTGGGGTGGCAAATGTCTGGATTGAATAATAGATGTGATGTTCTTATAGTGGGGAGTGGCATAGCAGGTTTATATACAGCTTTAAATGTGTATGACAAGATTAATGTTCTTGTAATTACCAAAGGCGATATTACAGATAGTAATTCATATAATGCTCAAGGGGGTATAGCCGCTGCGATAGGGAAAGATGATAGCCCTGATATCCATTATCATGACACTATAATGGCAGGGGATGGATTGTGTAATCCTGCTGCGGTGAGGATACTTGTTGATAATGCCCCCAGTATTGTAGAAGACCTTATTAGATTGGGAGTTGAATTTGATAGAGACGAAAATGGAGAGTTAGATTTAGGTAGAGAAGGTGCTCACTCCAGGAGAAGAGTGTTGCACAGTAACGGTGACTCTACAGGAAAAGCTATTATGGATGTTCTTATAAGACATATTATAGAGAGAAAGACTCCATTTAGAGATAAAGTTATGGTCCTGGAATTAATCGTAGAGAATAATATCTGCAGGGGCGTCATAGTCTGGGATAGGGAAAGGGAAGAGATTTATCCAATATATTCTGGAGTTACTGTTCTTGCTACAGGGGGTATAGGACAGTTATATCCATTTACTACAAACCCCTATGTAGCTTGTGGGGATGGTTTAGCCGTAGCGTATGATGCTGGAGCTGAGTTGTGTGATATGGAATTTGTCCAGTTCCATCCTACTGTTCTAAAGCATCCATCTGCGCCTTCTCTTCTCATAACAGAATCTATAAGGGGAGAGGGTGGGGTTCTGAGAAATATCAGGGGAGAAAGGTTTGTGCCCAGGTATCACAGTATGGGGGAACTTGCACCCAGAGATGTGGTCTCTAGAATAATTACAGAGGAGATGGAAAAGACAAACTCTGATTATGTATATCTGGACATAACACATCTCTCCCGAGATTTTATACTGTCTCACTTTCCTATGATATATGGGGAATGTCTAAAATATGGAATAGACATCACAAAGGACTATATCCCGGTTTCTCCAGGAGCTCACTATATGATGGGTGGTATAATGACCAATCTTAAAGGAGAGACAAGTATAAGAGGGCTTTATGCCTGTGGGGAATGTGCTGGAACTGGTATTCATGGTGCCAATAGAATGGCAAGTAATTCTTTGCTTGAAGGTTTGGTTTTTGGTAAAATTATAGCTCAGGAGGCTTCCAAATATGTGCTTCATAATGGAGATATAGATATCTTAGAAGAAGTGACTGCTACAGAGAAGAAGATATCTGACAAAGGAATTTTAGATGATTATAGACGTAGATTACAGGACGTTATGTGGAAATACTGTGGTATTAAAAGAGAAGAGAATGGGTTAAAGGAGTTGTTAAAGGAGATAGGGATATTAGAAGAAGAGATAAGAGATCTACCTGTTGCTAACTTTAGAGATGTTGAGACAAAGAATATGTTAGAATTAGCAGGGCTGATCGGAGAGACTGCTATGGAGAGACGAGAGAGTAGAGGAGCTCACTTTAGAGTGGACTATCCATATAGAGATGATATATACTGGCAAAAACATATTGTAAAGAAGAAGGAGATAAAATGAATGAGATATCTAAGATAGTTATGATGTCTTTGGAAGAAGATATAGGAATTGGGGATATTACCACAGACCTTACTATAGATGAGAATCTCAGAGGTAGAGCCCGTGTAAGATGTAAGGAGAAGGCTATACTCTGTGGCTGTGAAATAGTAAAGGAAGTTTTCCATACTATAGATAATTCTCTGGTACTGAAGTTTCTGAAATATGATGGGGAAGAGGTTTCTCCTAAAGAGAATGTGTTATTTATAGAGGGGAAAATAAGAAGCATACTTAAGGGTGAGAGGGTTTCTCTTAATTTCCTCTCCCATCTATCAGGTATAGCTACAGTAACCAGTAACCTGGTAAAACGTCTTCCTTCCTCTATAAAGATTCTTGATACCAGAAAGACATTACCAGGTTTGAGATTTTTGGAAAAATATGCTGTGAAGGTTGGAGGGGGCAAGAACCACAGGTTTGGACTTTATGATGGGATACTGATTAAAGATAATCATTCAATAGCTGTTGGAGGGGTAAAAAATGCCCTGGAGCTGGTTAAGAGAAATGTTCCTCACTATATGAAGGTAGAAATAGAAACGGCTACCCTTGAAGATGTGAAAGAAGCACTGGAAGGTGGAGCGGATGTGATACTGCTCGATAATATGGACGTGGAGACGATAAGAGAAGCTATTAAGCTGATAGATGGCAGGGCGCAGATAGAAGTATCTGGCGGTATAAATGATAATAATATAGAGCAACTTGTTGACTTGCCTGTAGATTTTATATCTGTAGGAGCCATCACACATTCAGCCAAATCTATAGATTTTTCTTTGACGCTGGAGGAAACCTTTGAATAGAGATGATGCTATAGAATTACATAGATATTTAAATGGGAAACTCTCTGTTGACCCCAAAGTGGATGTAATGGATAAAACAGACCTAAGTCTAGTATATACTCCAGGGGTAGGTTTTGTCTCTGAAGAGATAGCCAGGGATAAAGAGAAGGTCTACTCTTACACCTGGAAGTCAAATACAATCGCTGTAGTGAGTGATGGTACGGCAGTCCTTGGTCTTGGGAACGTTGGACCTGAATCTGCCCTTCCTGTTATGGAGGGTAAGGCTCTACTTATAAAAAAATTTGCAGGGGTAAATGCAGTTCCTATATGTATAAGGTCAAAGTCGTGGGAAGATACGGTTCACTTTGTCCTGTCTATAGCGCCAACTTTTGGGCTTATTCTGTTAGAAGATATAAAGGCTCCGGAATGTTTTAGAGTAGAAGAAGCTTTAGATAAAACCCTGGATATTCCGTTCTTCCATGATGATCAGCATGGAACAGCTATAGCTGTACTTGCCGGATTGATAAACGCCCTCAAACTGGTGAATAAGAAAAAAGAGAATGTAAAAATTGTAATCTCAGGTGCAGGTGCAGCTGGGACAGCGGTGACTTATCTATTGCTGGAATCTGGTTTTAAAGATATAATTGTCTGTGATAGTAAGGGTATTATAAACACAAAAAGAGAGGACCTTAATGAAGATAAATATAAGTTAGCCCAGAAGACAAACCCGAAGGGATTATCCGGTGGTTTAGAACTGGCAATGAGTGGTGCAGACATATTTATAGGTCTATCAGCCCCAGGGATTTTAACAGGGGATATGATAAGAAGTATGGCATCTGATCCGATTGTTTTTGCGATGGCTAACCCGATACCGGAGATAGATTATAACGATGCGGTTTCGTCAGGGGCTAAAGTGGTTGCTACCGGAAGATCAGACTATCCTAACCAGATAAATAATCTTCTAGTTTTCCCTGGTCTTATAAAAGGGTCTCTTTTATCAAGAAAGAAAGTGGATAATAAGATAAAAATAAAAGCTGCTCAAGCTATAGCAGATATAGTTTCAGAAGAGGAGTTAGAGAAGGGGATTATTGTGCCAAGTCCATTTAACCCCCTGGTTGTAGAAAAAGTGACTCAGGCAGTTTTAGCACAGTAAATTTTTGTAATTGTAAATTTATTTTTAAATTTTATATTTTATTGAATATTATTTGTAACTATTTTATGTTTTTTATTCGTAGTTTTATTGCCTTCAGTCTTGCTTTAATTTAGAATTAGAGAAGGGTAATCTTATGGAGAGAGAATTATATGACCTTCGAATAACTGTATATGAGAAGATAAAGCAGGATATTCTCAACAGAGAGCTTCAGAGTGGGATAAAGCTTACTATAGAAGACCTTACTAAAAGATTCAATGTAAGTCCTACTCCGATAAAAGAAGCCCTTATAGCTCTTGAAAAAGAGGGATTGGTGGAGAATATACCGAGACGTGGAGCATTTGTAAGCACTCTGACGTTAGAGGATGTGGAAGAGATTTATGGTCTTAAGGAAGTTCTCGAAGGACTATGCGGAAGGAAAGCGTTGGAAAAGATAAATGATACAGATATAAATAGTCTGAACAGCATAATCAGTGATGCCGAGAGATTTGCAAAATCAAATGATATCCTGGGTTATGAAGAGGCAGATAGGAGATTTCATCAAATCTTGAGAGAGATTACAGAGGATAAAAGACTCAGCTATTTCCTTTCCATACTGGACGCTCAACTCAAACTGGCTTTACCCGTTATAAATTCTCTATCTGGAAGAGTTGAGTCATCCCTTCAGGAACATAAGAAGATACTCTCTTCTCTTGAGAAGAGAAATATTCAGACTGCCGAGTTTTACTCCAAGGAACATATGAGATTGGAGAGAGAAGCTGTTATAAGAGAACTCAAATTCAGAGGATTTAAATAGAGATAAGACTGTGATATAATTTTATAACTACGGGAGGGGTGTATGCTCTTAGAGAAGATAAACAAAGATTATATCGAGGCAAAAAAGAAAAGGGATACATTGAAAGAGAGTGTATTGAATCTTCTCAAGTCTAATATCAAGTATAAAGAGATAGATGCTAAGGGTAAAGGTAAAACCTTAGAAGATAACGATATTATAGATATAATAAGACAGGAGATAAAGAGAAGGAGAGAGTCCATAGAACTCTATAAACAGGGTGGCAGATTAGAGCTGGCAGAGAAAGAGGCTGAGGAGTTAAAGATACTTCAAAGTTATCTTCCAGAGGAGCTTTCAGAAGATGAAATCAGGGTCATTATAAACAGGATTGTCGAAAGTACAGGAGCCAGCAGTTTGAAGGATTTAGGTAATGTTATGAAGGAGACTATGAAAGAGCTCAGAGGGAAAGCAGAAGGTGGACTTATAAGGAAGATAGTGGAGGATGTTTTAAGGGAGAAAGAGGAAACCTAATGAGTAATTTTATACTTGAAGTTGAAGACCTAAAGAGATACTATGGGCAGGTTAAGGCGATTGATGGTGTTAATTTTAAAGTAAAGCAGGGTTCAGTATTTACTCTTTTAGGTCCCAATGGGGCGGGGAAGACTACAACTATTGAAATAATAGAAGGGCTCAGGATACCTGATAGTGGTAAGATCAGATTTCTTGGCAAAGAGGTATCAAAAATAGGGAGAGAAGAGAAGGCTTATATTGGTGTTTCCTTGCAGGAGACCAATCTTATCCCGTACCTTACTGTCAGAGAGACCCTGGATATGTTTAAGAACATATTTGAAAGGTCGCTCGATGCGGATGAAGTCCTGAAGATGGTATCTTTGGAGGATAAGTCCAGTACATATATAAAAAATCTTTCCGGAGGTCAGAAACAGAGACTTGTTATCGGATTAGCCATGATTAATGACCCATTGATATTATTTTTGGATGAGCCTACCACTGGTCTTGACCCTCAGGCAAGGAGAAATACCTGGGATATACTTCTTGACCTTAAGAGAAATGGTAAGACGATTATTCTCACCACTCATTATATGGAAGAGGCTGAGATCCTTTCTGACTGGGTCTGTATAATGGACCTGGGTAAGATAATTAAAGAGGGAGACCCTCACTCTCTTATTAGAGATCTGGGTAAGGAGAGTCTTATTGAGGTAGAGCTTGATGTTAATTCAGTAATGTTAGAGGAGTTAAATAATTCTGGATTAGACCCTGTGTATGATGAGAGACATAAGAGACTTTTGTTAAAAACGAATGACATACTCTCTACCATTGACCTGTTGTTAAGACTTTCCAGGGAGAATGCGCTCCAGATAAAGGATGTTACAATAAGACAGCCAAATCTGGAGGATGTCTTTTTATCTCTTACTGGAAAGTCACTGAGAGAAGAATGAAGAGGGTCTTAAGACTATCCAATTATCTATTTAAATCTCTGGTAAGAGATGGTTCTAACTTATTCTGGCTTTTAGCCTTTCCCTGTATATTACTTGTAATTATGATGCTTATATTTTCTCCACTTTATGAGCCCAAAAATATAACATTTAATCTTACCCTGATCTCTTATGGAGGGACATTCTCAGAGATTATTGAGAGGGTCTTCAATGAGGTCAGCAGTGGAGAGAATAAAATCTTCCAGCTTGAAAAATTTCCAGGTTCAGGAGGGAACCTGAAGGAAGGACTGGAGAGGTTAAAAAATAAAAAGACGGACCTTGTATTGGAGATCCCTGAAGATTTTGATGCCAGGATGCTGAACTGGTTTATGATGAAAAATATGGGTATAACTCCTCCTACTCCTACTATCAATGTGTATTCTCTAAAACATCAGGCAGCCTCCCAATCAGCATATGTCATAGTGAAGAATATATTCCAGAAGCTGGAGCTTGAGTTTCTTAAGGGTATGGGGTATCAGATGGAGATAATACCTGTAAAAACTGAGATTGTCGGAACTGAAGATACTTTTTCATATATAGATTTTATTTATCCCGGGATGGTTATTTTTACCGTTTTTATGACAGGTCTCTTTGGTATTGGCGTAGATATGACCTGGCTAAAAGAGAAGGGTATTATGCGCAGGATAAATGTTACTGGTCTGGCAAACTCTGAATTTATTATCTCTTATATTATCTCCAGATTTTATCTTATCATCCTGCAGATAGCACTTATAACCATCATCGCAAAATTCATATTTAAGACTAATGTCAACCCATTTGCTCCGGCATTTATACTATATACGCTCCTTACAATACTGTGTCTATCCTCTCTTGGATTTTTTATAGCTGCTATTTCAAAGACTACTAACAGTGCCAATGCTATAAGTCAAGTATTGAATTTCCCATTACAGTTTCTTGGGGGATTATATTTTCCTCTTATTAATGTCCCATGGGTTATAAGATGGATTGTGATTATCAACCCGATCACTTATTTAACATCTGGTATCAGAGATTCTCTTGGCATAATGAAATCCCCATATCCTGATATTGTAACTTTACTTGTGCCAGTATTCTGGACAGTGTTCTTCCTGTTTTTTACTGTAAAAAGATTTGGTAAGGAGGAGTTCTAGATGAAGGTTATCTGGAAACTTTTTCTCTCCACAGTAAAGACATTCTACAGAGATAAGATGACATTTTTCTTCACCCTCATCTTCCCCTTTACATTAGTTATTATCTTCGGCTTCGTGTTTGGAGTAGGCTCTTCAGGAGAGGAGAGCAAGCTCTCAGTTGGGGTTCTTTCGTCAGATAATAGACTCTATGATGTTGTAAATAGTATAGAGGGGGTAGATGCCAGAGATTTTGATAGCACTGAAAGCATCAGACAGGCAATCCTTCAGGGTAAGATCGATGCCGGAGTTATCTATAACTCTGAAGAGATGAAGCTTATGTTAAACTTTACAACCATGCAGAGAGACCCGTTAAGTAGAATGCTCGGAGATACCATTACAGACAGTATCTTGAAAAGCGATATAAAGATAGATAAAATTATAGACCTGAAGCTGACTTCTATTGATCCTGGTAGAACTGTTACTACAGATTTAGGATATATGATACCTGGTGTTGTAGCGCTGACTATCTTCAATGGTGGGATGTTCTCTATGATCTCTCTCTTTGGAGATTACAGGAAGAGAGGAATACTTAAAAGGTTTGGAGTCACACCCTTAAGACCATATCAATTTATCCTCGGGATGATTTCAGGGAGATTTGTCGTCACCATATCTTCTGCCACATTGGTGTTAATGCTATCCCAGTTTATATTCAAGGTTAATTTCAATATAAACTGGTTCTTATACCTTATTTCAGTCAGTACCAGTATATTGGGAATGATGGCTTTTGGCATACTGTTGAGTGAGATTTTTACCGAACCGGCTGTCGCTTCAGAGATGGGTTCTCTCTTTATGACCGTAATGATGTTCTTCTCCGGAATATATTTCCCTCTGGAGTTCCTTCCAGGTTACCTGAGAAAAATAGGCAGCATCTTACCACTTGCCTATGTGGCTCAGAGCATAAGAATAGCTACAGGAGTGGAGACTGGTTCCAGTATTTTTGTTCTTACAGTATCCCTTATAATGACGATGGTATTCTCTGTACTTGTTTTTGTGAGCGGAAGTAAAGCCTTTAGATCTGACTGATTTTGATCCAGTTTGCTATATCTTCTATTACCTCCTGAGAAACATTACCGGGTCTATAATACTCCTCTGTCGTAGATTTACCCTCTCCATAGATAAAAAGATGATTCAGCCCTTTATAGAGTTTAAAAGTCACATTAGGTTTATCTTTTAGTTCCTCCTGCCATAGTTTAAAGTCATCCACAGTGACCTGATAGTCTCTATCTCCCTGAAGGACCAGGATGGGAAGCTCTAAATTCTTAATTGATTCTAATGGATTATAATTTATCAGATCCAGCCAGTATGAACCAGGTGCTCCCAGGATGTTCTCATCTTTCCCTACTTTTGAGGATTTTATATCTTCTATTTTTTTCTCTAAATCCTCTATCTCTCTCATTTCCTCTTCGGTAATTTTACTATCTAAGGATGCAAGATACTTTGCCTGTTTGGGTATAATTTCCAGCAAGTCTTTTATAGTTCCTGCCAGCATAATGATACCCCTTACTTTATCTGTTTTTTCTGCTATTCTGGGAGCTAACATCCCTCCCAGGCTATGCCCCAGAATGAATATCTTATTTTTATCTATCTCCTCTCTTTGATAAAGAAAATCTACCGCACTGATCACATCTTCTATCACCTCTTCATTTACAGTAAATCCTTCTATCAAAGACTCCTCTCCGTAATATCTGGTGCGCTTCTCGTATCTTAATACTGCGATGCCTCTGGAAGCTAATCCCCATGCCAGATCTTTGAATGGTTTATTCGTACCTATAGTTTCATCCTTATCGTTAGGTCCAGAACCATGAACTAAAACTACGGCAGGATAGGGTTTATCTGTTTTAGGCAGGGTTAATAATCCTGGTAGCTTCCATTTCCCATCACCTAATACCACTTCTATCTCTGTAAAACTGTCCTGATTTGCATAGGATGGAGGAGTATAGGTAGCTTTAAATTGTGGTTGTAAGAAATATAATCCTGCGATTCTTAGTTCTTTGTCAAAAGTTATCTGTATCTCTAATGTTCCACGTTCAAAGTCACATATTACGCTGGCTATTCTGTACTCTTTGTATTCTGTAATTTTTATATCCAGGATCTCGTTAAATTTGCCTAATGTGCTGATAATACTTTCCCATACGGCTTTTAAAGTTTCACCGGGAATAGCTTTTGATAGTTCCTCAGTAAAAGACATCTCTATCTCAGTAAACCTTTCTGCTACCAGAGAGTCTATAAAACTTCTGGCTAAGGCATCTATATTCATCTCATTTGAATAGGCGATACTCACGATAAAAAAAGATATTAATACAATAGTAATGGTCTTGATTCCTTTCATTTTTCCCTCCTAAATTTATCTGGTCTGAATAGAATCTATATATATGGTTCCCTGATTTTTTCTCTCCTCTTTTAGCTCAACCATATATAGCTGTAGCAATTCAACGGGTGGTTCAATCTTAGCAGTTTTATCCCCTGCAAATATATCTAAGGATGATAAGTCTAACTCGAGATATTTCCATCCCTCCCAGTCTATCCCGGTAGTAGCAGGAGTAAAGTTTCCAACCCAGATCCTTCCATTACTATCCCTGAACATCCCTCTAAGCCAGTGACCACTTTTATCTCCATATACAGATATTCCTAATTTCTTAGCATCTTTAGGTAAAGGGATATTGAGGTTTATATATATAAAACTTTGGATTCCCGCAAGAAGAGAGTAATCTAACTTCAGGGATGCTTTCCCGGTATTATAAACAGTATTAGAAACAGAGATTCCTGTAAGAGATGGATCAAATCCGCTACCTGATATGGAAACGAGTGGTTTATTTTCAAAGTCCTCTAGGACACTTATAGGTTTGTCTGATGGTAGGATATATATTTCCGATATTGACTCTAGATTATTGAATCTGGCTATCACCTTTCCATTTCCAGAAGGACCAGCACGGAAAATACCATCCTGTATACTGGAACCCGTAATTCCATCTATAATCCAACTGATATTTTTTGTCTCTACAGGATACATATTCCCATATTTATCCTGTAGAGAGACTGAAAATTTAAAGCTTTCCCCTTCCTTTATATATAATCTTTTGGGATGTATACTGAATATATTCGAAATATCAGTAGATGGGCTTGCTTTTATCACCAGGGCATT
>Ga0209508_1001178_pt1 | contig 21331 bp, 14 predicted proteins | sample AD_UKC129_MetaG_FD_184427 | JGI IMG/M metagenome (GOLD analysis project Ga0209508, IMG submission 184427) | Active sludge microbial communities of municipal wastewater-treating anaerobic digesters from Canada - AD_UKC129_MetaG (SPAdes) (version 2) | ecosystem: Engineered > Bioreactor > Anaerobic... | reverse complement strand
CCTGGTAGCCCATCTCTTCGAGAATCGCAATCGGATTGAGTCCGGCAATAACGAGAACCCCCACCCGCCCCGGCGTGACGGGAATGCCCAATAACGGCTGGGCTGGGAGCCCAATCGCCATGACACCCCCCAACCCAATCCGCCCCATTTCGTCACTCAGACGCTGGGCCAAATCGCGGGCATCTTCGGGAATTTCCCGAAAACTGGCCCCGATCAGTCCGTTGCCGGTGGCAATGGCGCCACGATAGTCGGTCATCCGTCCGCGGATGAAGACTTCCAGAGGATCGATACTGGTCCCATCGTAGTGAATGATCTCGGCAAAACGCAAAGGTTTACCATCGCGGACCTCCAGCAAACCGCCGAAGCGCGAGGTCGTGGGAATGCCATGTTTGAGGAGGACACTGTTGAGAGTAATCGAACAGATGGTACAAAAGCCGATTCGGCCAGGCGGAATCTGTAGCTCACCAATCCGCTCGCCGGGCTCTAGCAGTGCCAAGCGGCTGCCCATAGCGAAGCCTTTGTTGAACACCTGGCAAACGCTATCCAGGCAAACAGCAAGATCATGGGGATTGACCACAGAGGTATTGACAACCACGGTGCCCGCGCGGCGCTCCAGGTCAAAGGTCATTTTGTAGGTCATTTCATCAATTCGGGCGGATAGATAACCGACACGCTGGATGGTCTGCGCCACACGCAGCTCGGCCAAACCCTTTTCAGAGATCGTATGCCCACGGTGGCCGTGAGAGATGGTTAGCCCTTCTTCGCACATCTCGGCAAGATACAGTCGAATACTCCGTTCGCTGAGCATATATCCCACAGCAGCCAGCATTTGGGCGATGTCGCTGGAAGATAATGGCTGCTCGGATTTTCGCAGGACGGTCAGAATCTCCATCCGGTGGCGGTGCTTGCGGTCCTCCCTTCGATAAGGGGTACGGAATACCCCTGCTTGCGAACTCGACTTACTCACCCTCATCACCGTGACCTCACTTTGGATGGGATATGTGTCGCCTTGGCAGCTCCGTTGGGCCGTGCCCCATATCGGCATTCTTTCCCGTTGGCTCGGGCTTCCCCGGCAAGGCCGACGCGCCCTCTACCGAAACATGGCCGACTTTCGGCAAAAAAATCAAGTTCTCGGATGTTTGGTTGCCGACTTTTCCGGATGACTGGCAATTTTGCCGACTTCAATCCAGCTTGTCAAGCGGGGTTACATGGAGATCGTCCTCCGGCGTGCGCTCCGCGGTCGGATGCATGGACGTCGCGCACCGCGAGAACGATTCGAGCGCGATCCGCTCCGTACGGCTTTTAGGCCAGTTTTTCCGCATCTACGTTGCAGGGGGCTTGCCGTCATCCTCGGAGGATCGCCCACGGCACACAAGCAGCCCTCAGCGAGAAAACGATCCCCGAAGCCCTTGAACTCGTCGGCTATTTGGAATAGATTAGACAATATTCTGGCGACAGATTGCCGAATCTTTGGTCATGAGTTACCCAGCTTTCGGTTGTTGCTCGCTTGGTTATCCCCCCCGTTCGAAGCCATGGCTCGGGCCTCGCCGCAACGAGGTACTCTCATGCCCACGAACCGTACGTTTGATCCGTTCTATGATCAGGAGTGCACACGATGAAACTCACCTCAACCGTCGCCGCTAATGTCGAGAAGTTCATGGAGTGGGTTGTCAAGAGGAACCCCAATGAACCGGAATTTCATCAAGCCGTTCGGGAAGTCGCGGAAAGCATTTTTCCCTTCCTCGCCGAGCACCCCATCTACGAAAAGGAAAAGATTCTTCACCGCATTACGGAACCAGAACGGGTCGTGATGTTCCGCGTGGCCTGGGTCGATGACAAGGGTGAAGTTCAGATTAATCGCGGCTACCGGGTGCAAATGAATAGCGCCATCGGCCCGTATAAGGGCGGCCTGCGGTTCCATCCGACGGTTAATTTGAGCGTCCTCAAATTCCTGGCGTTCGAACAGGTCTTCAAGAACAGTCTGACAACTCTTCCCATGGGTGGCGGCAAAGGCGGTTCCGACTTCGATCCCAAGGGCAAGAGCGACCGCGAGATTATGCGGTTCTGTCAGAGCTTCATGACGGAACTCTTCCGTCACATTGGCCCCATGACGGATGTCCCGGCCGGGGACATCGGCGTGGGTACGCGGGAAATCGGTTATCTCTTTGGCCAGTACAAGAGGCTCAAGGTGGAGTTCAGCGGCGTCCTTACTGGAAAAGGTTATGGCTGGGGTGGCTCGCTCATCCGGCCAGAAGCCACGGGTTATGGCAACGTCTATTTCGTAGAACAAATGTTGGCACGGCGCGGCGAGGGCCTCATGGGCAAGATTGCCGTGGTCTCGGGATCGGGCAATGTGGCCCAATATACCGTTGAGAAATTGATCCAACTGGGTGCCAAGTGCGTAACCCTCTCGGATTCCAGCGGATTCATCTACGACGAAAACGGAATCGACCAAGAGAAGCTGGAATACGTGAAGTGGCTCAAGAATGAACGGCGCGGCCGGATCAGTGAGTATGCGGAAAAGTTCAAGTGCGAGTTCTACCCGAACCAAAAGCCCTGGGGTGTCCCCTGCGACATCGCGCTGCCCAGCGCGACCCAAAATGAACTGAACGGTGACGATGCCGAAACGTTGGTCAAGAATGGTTGCCAGTGTGTTTCGGAAGGTGCCAACATGCCCTCGACACCGGAGGCCATCGAGGTCTTCCGACGGGCGAAGATTCTGTTCGCACCGGGCAAGGCGGCTAACGCGGGTGGTGTCGCTGTCTCCGGCTTGGAGATGAGCCAAAACGCCCAGCACACCTCCTGGACCCGCGAGGAAGTTGATCGACGGCTCAAGCAGATCATGCAAAACATCCATGAGACATGCTGCCGCTATGGTGCGAAGCCCGATGGCAGCGTCGATTATGTGGATGGCGCCAATATTGGCGGTTTTGTGCGGGTGGCGGATGCCATGCTCGCCCAGGGCGTCCTCTGATAAGGGGCAATATCACCTCGAGCATGAAACTTTAGCTGCGGTGATCATTGCGTCCCGATGGTCACCGCGCTTTTGGCCTCCAAGGTGAAGCCCGATTGTTGGAATAACCGACAATCGGGCTTGTTTTTTTCTTGTCCTTCTCTTGGGTTGGAAGTGGAACTCACAAACAGGCAAGGAAGTGAATTGAGGTGGGAAAATCAGGCGGGTAGAAAATCAGGCTTGGCCCTTCTCAGTTTTCTCGGCGCACTTAATGCACATCGTGGCGTAGGGCAACGCTTGGAGGCGCGCTTTGGGAATCCTGCACCCACAAACCTCACAAATCCCATATGTCCCTTCTTCGATGGCCTTGATCGCCGCCTCAATGCCTTCCAAGACCGCGTGTTCGTTTTCCACCAGGGAGAGCGTGAACTCCTGTTCAAAATTGTCGCTTCCCGCCTCGGCCGGATGCAAAGTGGAGCCAGCCCGCGTTGCTGCCACATCCTGCGCCTGCTTCAGGGCGGCATCGGTCAAGTACTTCACATTTCCCACCAACCGCTCACGAAGCCTTAAAAGGAGCTTGTGATAGTACTCGAGCTCTTCCTTTTTCAACCGCTCATTCTTCATCATCGAGACCTCATCTTTCCACATAACATCGGTTGCCGAATCCCCATTAACCCGATTGTAGGTGGTCAAGAAAGTGGTGTCAAACTAAGATCGCGGGCAATACGACGTGCCAAGTCCTCGGGCTGCCATGGCTCGTTGATCGGCAGATTGCGGCATTCCTCTAAATGACGGAACCACGTCAGTTGGCGCTTGGCAAATTGTCGTGTTCGCGTTTTAACAAGGTTAATTGTGTCCTCCAGACTCATCTTGCCCGCTAGGTAGTCTAAGACTTCTCGATATCCCAGCGCTTGACGAGCCGTCCGACCAAACCCCCGCGGATCCGCGACGAGGCGTTTCACTTCCGCCACCAAGCCGCGGTCAAACATCGCATCGACGCGGGCCTCGATGCGGCGATAAAGAATATCGCGCGGCCAATCGAGCACAACGACCCGCCCCATAGCTTCTTCCCGAGGCTTGTCGAATTGAGACTGCCACTCACTTAAGGGACGACCCGTCTTGTGATAAACCTCCAGAGCGCGAATGAGTCTCCGCCAGTCATGGGGGTGAAGTCTTGCGGCACTTGCCGGATCGACTTTCGCCACTTCGGCGTGCAGAAAGCCAGGAGGGTTCGTCTCGGCGAGTGCGCGCCAATGCTGACGGAACTCCCAATCAGCCTGTGGGCCTTCAAACAGACCTCGTAGGACCGCCTTAAGATACAACGGTGTGCCCCCGACAAAAAGCGGAATTTTACCTCGCCTGCGAATGTCTTCCAAACAAGTTGCCGCATCCGCAAGATACCGAGCGACGCTGTACTCTTCCCAAGGGTCCACAATGTCAATGAGGTGATGCGTAACACGTTGCCGCTGCTCCACCGTCGGCTTGGCCGTGCCGATGTCCATCCCCCGATAGACGGCCATCGAATCGAGGGAAATCACCTCTCCGCCGATTAGCTCCGCCAGAGCGACACCGACCTCCGACTTGCCCGCTGCCGTCGGACCGACAATCCACACGCAATCGCGAATGTCCAATCGTCGCCCATGGTTCATGCCACGGAACCCTCTTGCTCACCCGCATGGCCCGTCTGCTGATACGCGAGCTTGCCTGCCAGCCAAACCGCACAAACCTGGGCATGCGGAGAAAGCACCGCTTCGTAGGGGTCCTTTTTTGATGCGAGACCATCCACATGGACGACCGTGAAGCTCGCCAGCCGCCCTACAGCGAGGTTCCCCAAGTCGTTCTCCCAGCCCAAGACGTTGGCAGCCGTTGACGTGGCCATGCGGATATTCGTCTCTGCCTCAATATGTGGGTGTTTTCGCCGAACGGCCTGCAATTCCCCTAACATGGAAATATCCGGATGCGAGGCACGACTGTCGGTCCCCAAAAGGACGGGAATCGACGCCTCCAGGAACTGCTCCAAAGGATACGGGGTGTGACCAAAAAACTCGTGCGACCTGGGACAATAGACCACGGCCACCCGGTCCCGAAACTGACATAGAAAGTCAATCTGAGACCGGCCCAAATAATTTCCATGAATCAAAAGAACGCGTGGCGCTTGCACAAGGACCTCAAGCACGTCCTGGAGGCTGTTTCCGCCGGAGAAGACCCCGTCCCTATAAGCCGAGAGATGCTTCAGCATGTCTCGGAAGGCCCCGCCTCCTGTGCTGAGGAACACGGCCTCCTCCTCTGTCTCCGCGATGTGCATGGTGAGGGTTGCATTGTGATCTACCGCCACTTTCACGACCTCTTTCAAGACGCTCATGGGAACCGTGTAAGGGGCATGGGGGCTAAGCCCAATCTCCCAGCCCATTTGGCGGCAAGCCATCGCGTGGTGTTGTAAAAGCTCCTCCGGCGGAATCCGCATCCTCCCGGTTGGCGCCAAACACTCAATCATACTGAGGACCCGTAGCCTGCTGGGTTCCCACTCGGGCATTTGCTGATCACCGTCAGGGTCCGCGCCCTGTTCAGGAACCAAACCCCAGGTAAACCAATCGGGCGGGATCACGTCAACCACACCGACGGCTCCGCCTGCCAGCACGGCCTGAAGGCCATCCCGGATCGCTTCCCCAGGCCGATATGCATTTGACCTACGAAAACGGACGACCTCGGGAATCCAATCCCAAAGTTTGGGTGGCGATATGAAATCGCCCGACCATCCGCTGAGATCAAGATGTGTATGCGCGTTAATCAGGCCGGGAAGGATGACGCAATCCTTGTAATGAAGATGCGTTACGCCCTGTGGACGCGGGTCATGGCGCATCAACCGAACGCGTTCGCCGCCGGCATCGATCTCCGCGATACGGTGACCAGCAATGGTGATCCTTCCATTGGGGATCGGCGGTCCGTCAAGGGGAAGAATCCAATCGGCAGTCACACAAAGATCGGCGGCACTCGTCATGGCGGGATTGTCTCACTCAATGGGAGCCGGTCTCTTCTTCGGCCAGATAGGAGCGAAGCACCTCCGGGCGCGAGATCATCCAGGCAAAGATCAGTCCGGCGGCCAAGATGCCAAACACCACTACCGACAAGTGATAGGTAGGTCCTTCATCTGTCCAGGTCATCATGGCTTTGATCCAGGGATCACTGACCCATCGGCTTTGGCCCAGACTTCCCTGGAGGATGAGCAAGGCATTGTGAATTGCATGATAGATAACACAAGGGAGCAGGCTCCCCGTTTGAATGGCAATCACACCGAGGATAAGCCCTGCCGCAAAGGCCACCATGGACTGTTGTAAGATCGTGTGTCCCAGGGCGAAAAAGAGCGCTGCGAAGATCAAGGCATGCGTCGGTCGAAGCGAGGACCGAAATCCCGTCAGAATAAACCCACGAAAGGCCAACTCCTCGCAAATGGCGGGCAAAAGGGCCATGACCAAAAGGAGCTGCCGCAAATCAAGGGCCTGCCCGGTTAATTGCTTGAGAGACTCTTTCAATACAGGATCAAGCGGATATAAACGAACGATCACTTGTTGCCAAGTAAAAAAGGCCGGATGAAGCATTACGGCAAGGAGGACCGCTCCGATCACCGCACGCCAGGACGGGAGTCGGAGCAAGAACGTCGCGCGGATTTCCCGCGTCAATAAGGCTGCTAGAACGACAACCGGCAAGAGGATTACTACCACTTGCGAAATCAAGGCCTGCTGGACGAGATTCCACGAGACGCCAATGCGGGTGAGGATGTTCGTCAAAAGAAATCGCATCAGCAGGATGGCCAGCCCACATGTCAGGGCGGCGGCGCCGCTGGGCACTGCCCGTTGGCGAAAGATGTGGCGAAGCCAAGCGACCAGGTGGAAGCGTTCGCTTTCCCGAAACAGAACCGTCTCGCTGTTGAATTGATAAACCGCCCAACGCAGGGCAAAGTAGCATCCGCCTAAGGTTACCAGTCCTACAGGGAACACAAAGCGTAGTGCCTCCGCCATTTGACCTTCGATCATCGTCTTGAGGAGAAGGACCAAGCCTGTAATGGGCATAAGGGCAGTGCCCAAATCCAATTCCGATCCCCGTGCCATCGGCACACCCACCAGGGGCAAGGTGCAAAACAAAAGGGGCAAAAGGTAATATTGACCCTCCTTGGTACTGCGGGCGAACGCGGCAATGCCCAAGGCCAAGCAGCTAAACACCAACGAAACGGGCAGTAATGCTACGGCCAACCAAAAGATGGCAAAAAGGGGCGGCGCGGCAAAGTCCGGCAGGTGCCCAAAGGCAAGCCAGCCAGTCAAACCCATGCTAATCAGGTTAAGTACGGCGGTTACCATGCTGAAAACCGTGATGGCCCCCAGTTTTCCGAGGACAATTTCACTCCGCCGAGCCGGACTGGAAAGGAGCGTTTCCAACGTCCCGCGTTCCTTTTCTCCGGCACAAAGATCGACGGCCGGGTAAAAAGCCCCCGTCAATGCCCACATGACCAGCAGTATAGGTAGGATTTTTGCCCACACCGCCGCACCGCGAAAACCGCTCTGAACTGCCACATCCGCGGTTTCAAAAACAAACGGTCGCGCGGCATCTGGAGGGAGCCTAGCTGCTGCCAAATTCGCGACCATGACCTGATCCGTCCAGCGATCGAGGAGCTCCACCAATCGGCGATAGGCCGTTTGTGACCGATCGTTTGCCGTGGAGTAATACACCCTCGGACTAGGAATCGCCGAACGACTGACAACAACCGTTCGTGGCGTGGGCTGTTGTTTTTGGGAAGCGTCTTCCCCTGCCTCTTCCGGACTCTTTTCAGAACCGGGTTTTGCTTCGGAATTGGCCTCGGACGACAGACCGGCCGCAATCTGTTGCCGAATTCCCTCCCGAAAGTCGGCCAACTGTGCCGCAAAACCAGGGGGAAAATAAAGCACGGCATCATAATGCTCCGTGCGAAGGGCCTCTTCGGCGAGCGCACGTCCCGGATCTTCGGAGGCGGATCCCGCCCTTGCCTTTAGCACCTCGTCGGAGAGGAATTCCACTTTCAGGAGAACCGCATCTTGAGGCGAAACGAACACACTGCTGACAAAACCCGTTTCGTCAAACAAAGGTGGCTCCAGTGGTTCTCTAGCCCCTATGACGAGGATGCGACTGGGCTTCTCGCCCATCACCTGGGCAAGCTGGAAAAATATCATGCCCAACAAAGGGTAAAGCAAAACTGGCAGGACCGCCACCATAAAAATGGTCCGCCGGTCCCTGAGTTGATCGCGGATTTCGCGGGCAAAGACAATCCAGATATTGCGCCAGGTCATCATCAGTGGGCTATGCATCTTTCCGCCCCGGGCGTCAATCCGTCCTCACGACGCCCGGTCGGCTCGTTTTCTTTCAGCTTCGGTGATCAGTTGAAAGAACAATTCCTCCAAGTCATTCTCTCCGGATTGCTCTCGCAATTCCTCCAGGGTACCCATAGCCAGAATCTGTCCCCGATGCAAAATAGCGATGCGATCGCACAGCTTTTCCGCTTCCCGCATAATGTGCGTGGAAAAAATGACACATTTACCCTGGTCGCGGAGTTCCGCAATAGTGGTTAGGAGTGCGCGGGCAACCAAGACGTCCAATCCCGCCGTGGGCTCGTCGAAGATCAACACCGGGGGATCATGGACAAGGGCCCGGGCGATGGATACCTTTTGCTTCATCCCCGTGGACATCTTTGAACCCAACAGGTCCCGAATCTCTTGCATCTTCAGTCGATCAAAAAGGCGTTCCATCCGATCCCGCAGCTCTTGCCGATCCAGCCCGTACAGCATCCCAAAGTATTCGACCATTTCCCAGGCCGTCATGCGGTCGTAAACCGCTGTATTGACCGACATAAAACCGATGGAGCGTCGCACCTGATCGGGCTGCGTCAGTCCATCGTAACCGTTGATGAGTACCCGACCTGCGGTTGGCTTCAAAAGCGTACTAAGAATCCGCAATGTGGTCGTCTTACCCGCCCCGTTCGGCCCGAGAAGACCGAAGATTTCCCCTGGTGACGCAGAAAAACTGATCCCATCCACGGCCACAATCCGACCACGGCGGAGATCGTCATAATACTTCGTCAATTGTTCGACGCTCACTATCGCGCTGCTTCGACAGCAAGGGGTGAGTCCCTCGGATTCTATCACCGTCACAGTCTCTATACCTCACCGTCACCAGGCTACAACAAATGTCATCCTTAGACAAATTGCCCTGGCGATTGTATCCACTTTACCGAATCACGCGTAGATTAATAATGTGGCCGTGTGTCCCAGCCAACCGGTCGCCGCGAGTAAGATGGACGGCTCTTTTGAAACATGCCTTTGAACCAATGTGACCCGGCTAGCCACCCTGGCCCCTTCATTTCATTCTTCTTGTGCTCGCAACTGAGTCGAACAAATATCTTCTCGAAATTCTGACTCTGGCACCTCTGTGCACAAACGGCGGAGGTCCTCTGGAATGTCAACGTCCTTAAGCCCCAAAAACCGTCCCTGCCAACACCGCCCAAAGACGAGAAAACGGCATCCCCGTTCCGCCAATTCTCTGATGGCCTGATCCCGCGCGTGGGGATTGTGTCCGTAATAACGAGGATCGGCAATCCGCATCAATGTGTCGATCCCAACGACAAAGGTGGCCTGCGGGAACCGGCGGGCTTTTTCCAAAAAGGTGGGAAGTCTCGTCAGCCAAATGCGATCTTGCAACGTGAACTGTTCTACCCGTCGCCGGATCTCCACATAATCGAGTGGCGGTTTGTCGGCATTGAGGACGGAGATTTCGAACTCCACAGGCCGCCCCAGCTTCGCTTCGGCGACGCGGGCCATCCGCAAATGTCCCACGTGCAGCGGGTTAAATGCTCCCGGAAAAAGAACCACAGGCCGCCCTCGCTGCCAATCAGCCGGCGCACCGAGCGGAACAACATCGCAGGTGCCGAGGATTAACTCCTGCCACGACTTCGGGGCCTCCGCCTTCTCGTGCTCCAACACTTCGCCGGAAAGGAGCGGGAGAGCCCAATCCACCTCCAGGTCACAGGCCGTCGCCATCGCGTAAAGGAACAAGCCACTGGCAACTTGCTCCTCCTCGAACCGACTTCGCGCCCCCTTGATAAGAAACAGCGAGACCGATCGCGTTACGTCTGCCCGCTGGATAGCAACATGAACGCGGTGAGGGCCTTTCTTGGGACGTTCCGTGACCAGCGACGCCGTGCAAGCCACCCCGGCGACCGGCGAGTCGTCGGTCTCCCCCGCGGCCTGTTGAAGTTGCCGTGCCCGAAGAAACGCGGCCATGGCCATGCTGCGGGCGGTCGCCTTCGCGCACGCATGGTCCGGCTTACCGTGGAGCCAGGCCTCTAGCGCGGCCGCGGAATACGGAATGACTGCCTCCAACACCGTCCGCGATGCCCCCGGCTCGTGAAATAAATCGGCGATGCCCTGAATACCGCCGCCTGCGGCCACCAGGACCAACTTCCAGGGACTTTCATGGATCCTACGAATCAGCGATTGCATCTTAGCCATCGTTTCAACGGCCGCCTGTCTATGCCGGGCGGCGTCAACTAAACGATCCCACCTTTCAGGTATCGCCCCACTCCTCAGATTCAGAACAAAGGGGGGTAATGATACCAACCAAAGGAACGGTGTTCGCCTCTCTTGCTGCGATTAACCCCTTATTCTACTAAGAGCCCATCCCATAATCTCCCCTCGCCCGCTCGGCGGGAAAGGGGTCGGGGGTGAGGGTGACTCAAATCGCTGCCGGTTTTCTAACTCGACTCCGACGATCGCTTGCCCTCACCCCAACCCTCTCCCGGGGGGAGAGGGGGCTTTTTTTGGGATAGACTCTAAATGGGACCCACAGCGGTTTTGGCATCCCCTTCTGATTAGGTCCATTAGTATCCCCCACTCTTGGGATGAACCTCTGGCGTCAGATGAAATAAGCTACAGTTGGAAGGGAAACCAACCTTGCTTAATTGTCGGCGTCCTAAAGTTTAGGACGGCGTCAAAAGTATTACCTTTCGCTTGATGTAAGGGCTACCGATGGGCCGTCCTCCGGTCAAACGACGGCGTTCCTGGGTGGAAAAGTTTCAGGCTGCCTTCCGCGGTCTGTGGTACGGCATTGTCGGTCAAAGCAGCTTCGCAGTCCACTTTGCGGTCGCGTTTTTGGTTCTTGTCGTCGCCGCAATCTTGGGCGTGACCGAAACGGAGTGGTGCATCCTCATCTTGAGCATCGGCGTTGTCATGACGGCCGAGTTGATCAACAGTGCCTTGGAGTGGTTTGCCCCGGCCGTGACCCAAGAGTACAACCGTTACATCCAGACGGCCCTTGACGTGGCCAGCGCGGCGGTCCTCCTTGCATCCCTGGGGGCCGCCGTCATCGGATTTATCATCTTTGGCGAGCACCTGGTCCAAATACTGGTAAGGCCCTAGCTCTCATTCGAGCACGGCGGACACCTCGTCGCGATGATTCCCCATCAGGCCATATTTCTTCATCTTGTGGTACAGCGTGATGCGGCTGATCCCTAGTTCACGCGCCGTATCCTGCCGTCTGTATCCATTCCGGCGGAGCGCCTCCTCGAGAATCCGCCGCTCGGCGTCCTCAAGGCGTTTATCAAGCGTCCAGCGGACCGAAATTTCAGGAAGCCCCTCGCCGCCATTTTCTCTTGGGGCGGGCCGCATCATGCTTGGCAAGTCGCTGACTCGCAATATTCCATCCCGACAGTACAGCACAGCCCGCCGAATGATGTTCTCTAGTTCACGGACATTCCCCGGCCAGTGGTAATTGTGAAGGGCCGCCATAAAGGCCGGATCAATCCCCCGCAACCGGACACACAATGAGCGGGACTGTTCGACGGCGAACTTTCGGGCAAGATAGTCAATATCGTAGGGGCGATCGCGCAGCGGTGGGATGAAAAAGCTCAACATGTTAAGACGATAGAACAAATCGCGACGGAACTTCCCCTGCTCCACGAGTTGGTGCAGATCAATGTTGGAAGCCACAATCAGGCGCGCCCGCGAGAACGCCGTCTCGTTGCTTCCCACAGGCTCGTATTCCCCGGTCTCGATCACCCGGAGTAACTTGGCCTGGTGTTCCGGGGCAAGGACGTCGATTTCGTCCAAGAGTAACGTGCCGTCATCCACGGCAGCAAACTTGCCTGGCTTATCCGTATCCGCCCCGGTGAACGCCCCTTTGACGTAGCCAAACAGTTCGCTCTCGATCAGGTCCGGTGGCAGGGCACCACAGGCTACCGTGAGAAAGCGTTTTCCTGCCCGCGGCGAAATCTCGTGAATCGTTCTTGCCAAAAAGGTCTTTCCCGCTCCTGTTTCCCCAATCAGCAGCAGGCTGACGTCATGTGCCGCCGCTACGCGAAGTTCTTCCACCATCTCGAAGACGGAAGGCGTGAAGGTCACCCATTGGCGATGCCCTCCCCGCAGGACAGCATGGGGACGGTAATGAAAGAGTTCGGCCAGTTCCCATTCCACGGGCGAGAGTTCCGCCACCGCCTGGCGAAGCTGTTCTGGACGAAAGGCCGCCGGAAAATTCACCCGGCCAGCCCCGTTAGCCTGCCCGGTCACTTCCTTCGTGAGATTCTCGTCGCCAATGGTGATAACAGGAGCAATCCGCTCAAGTTGCCCCAGCTTCTGGAGCAGCTCTTTGGCCGGGAAACCATTCACCGTCTTCTTCGTGAGGTGAGCAACAACGGCCGGGCAAACGGTGCAATAACCGGGTCCCAAACGCTCCAGCGCATCAAACGAAGCTAGTCGCTCTACGGAGAACAAGTCGCCAACAGCCTGCTCGACCTGTTCGCCGAGACGCGGGTCGTCGCTGATGACGTAAATAACAGAGGTCGTTGCCATACTCATCTCACACGGCCTCGATAATTCACGATACACTTTTGCGGAAAAGAACCTTGGACGAGTTGACTTCCGAAAACAGTGGCCAATTCGCAAGGAAAGGCTGTTCTGATGTGACCCACATCACGTTTACCCAGATTATCTATGTTGCCTATACTAGTTAAGGAACCGAAATACTCAAGTCGGGTCCGCCAGTGTTCCGAGGAAAATCAGCTCTTCCGCCTGTCCGTGCGGTCCGGTCGTGCAGAGTTTAGCGATCAAGACTGGATTTATCAGCTTTGCTGGGCAACCGCGCCGATAGCAAAAAAGAGGAACCCTATCTCTTGGCCCATCAAGTTTTATTGTGAGGACCAAATCATGACGTCCCTGATGCTGTCGGCATCACTCTTAATCGCCATGGCAGGAGCACCCGGCGATGTTATGCCGGTTACCCAAGAAGTTGTGGTCGCGGAAGAAGTTCCCGTCTCAGGGCACATCGCTGCGACGGGCCACAGGCCGACAGCCACGGGGCATGGCTGGCTCGTCGACTGGTTTGGGCCCATGCCGCAAACCTGTTACCAGCCTAGATTCGGATGCTACCCCGGTAATCCGCGGACGATCCACCGTTATCCCGCCTTCCACGGCTACTACTACCGGGCGCCGTACAACTATCGACACCTCTTCGAGTACCCCTGGCACGCCCAACCCTACGAGTCCGAGCCATTGCGTGCCCAAAGTGCCGAGGTCTTGATTGACCCGACTGCAAGCACATCCACGCTCCAACCCGTGCCGGAACAAGCCCTACAATAGAGTCCACCAACCCGGCCACGACGAGCCGCTTAGCACTCACAACGGGCTTTCGGCCAGTGTAAACCACCGCTACGGCCGTTCGGCTAGTTACGCTATATCCTCTGTAGCCATCCGCGAAATTCATGGCTTTCCGGCGTGACTGCGAAAACCGCCGTCACGAGGTCGGCCAGCGCGGGCGACTATCCCCCCTGAAGGCTGGGACGCTTTTCCTTCAACGATGCTTCTCGGTCCCCCCGGGTCGGTCCATTATCGCGCCCACCGGTAGGAACCCCTCTTTACGCGGTCACTCTGGCATCCAAGAATAGGAAGCCCCAAATGCTTGGTCGTGTCGTGCGTATATATTACTAGTGGAGGTAGTTTGGCTTGGAAGCACAGGGTAACGGGAACACCTAACGGGAGGACGACAAAGATGAACTCGCTGCAAGGATATCTGCTCGTGGCGTCCCCCTATTTGGCGGATCCGAACTTCGTCGGTTCGGTGGTGTTGATTATCCAGCACACCGAAAACGGGGCGTTTGGCGTTATTTTGAACCGGATTCATCCCAAAAAGATTAAGGATCTATGGAAAGAGGTGTCCGAAAGCCCCTGCCGGTACGATCGGCATTTGAACATCGGTGGCCCCGTCAGTGGCCCCTTGATGGCCCTGCACGATGATCCCTCCCTGGCAGAACTAGAGGTCATCCCTGGGGTATATTTCAGCGTTCAACGGGACAATATTGAGCAACTCATGGCGGCTCAGGGCCATGAGGCCCGAGTGTTCTTGGGCCACTCGGGCTGGGCAGGAGGACAACTCGAAGGCGAACTGGCGCAGGGGTCTTGGTTGTTGGCCCCGGCCACCAAGGAAATCGTTTTCTCGGACGACGAACGGCATCTCTGGCAAAAGGTCGCCTTCGCTGTGGGGCGGGCCATTCTGGCGGATGCGATCCGCGTCAAGCACCGTCCGGAATTCCCGTGGTTGAACTGAAAAAGCCTTCCCAGGCGGCTTGTCGCCCACTGGCCGCAGCGTCTTTTCTTGGGAGACCTTGCACTAGTGCTCCGCCTTAAAACATGTCGGTGACGCTAGCAAAAGAGTGAAGGCCCAGATCAAAGCCGCAACGGCGCGGCTTCTCAGAATGATTCCCACGGCCGTTTGCGCGACGCCATCCTGGTTTATCCCTGTCTCGGCTTTGGCTGTTTACCGGCAGGAGGGGACGGCTTCTCCGGTCCACCGGGAAAACGGGTGGCCAGATATAAGGCGGTTCCCAAGAAAACCATAGCCAGGGCCAGCGGATGACGGCTCGCCAAAAGCCAGATTGCACCACCAATGACTAGCGCCAATCCCATCCCGTTGGCCAGTGGGCCAATAGCCTCGGCGTGTGTGTGCAAATTTGAGCCGACGCTTCGGGCATACAGAAAGAGCCGTCCCAAGACTTGGGGCCAACCACGGGATGACGACGGCTTGTCAGGGTCGTGTGAGCTTGTCATCGAACATCGCCGAACGCTCGGCGCTTAGAGCCTATCCCCAAAAAGACCCCCTCGGCCTCCGGGAGAGGGTTGGGGTGAGGGCAAGCGAACGTCCGAGTTGATCGAGAAAACCGGCAGCGATTCGCGCAATCCTCTCCACGGCCCTTCTCCCGCCGAACGCGTGGGGGGAGATTATGGGATAGGCTCTTAGTCGCCCAATCACGCCTGCTTGTCTCTGGTCAATCCTGCTTGATCAAGGCCTTGGCCACGTTAGCCACGTTTTCGGCCGTGATGCCAAAGTACTTCATGAGCACCCCGGCTGGTGCAGAGGCCCCAAAACTCCGCATGCCTACAAAGGCCCCATGTGGCCCTACGTAGCGCTCCCAGCCTAACCCTACGCCGGCTTCCACTGCAACCCGGGTAGTAACCTCTGGTGGCAACACCGAATGACGGTACTCCTCCGGTTGGTTTTCGAACAACTCCCAGCTTGGCATACTTACGACCCGGGCGGCGATGCCCTGGGCGGAGAGCAACTCGCGCGCGGCCAGACATACAGAGACTTCGCTTCCGGTTCCGATCAGAATCACGTCGGGCTTCCCGCCCTCGGCATCCGCCAGGATATAGGCCCCACATCGAAGCCCACTGGCCGCCGCATACTGAGTTCGATCGATGGTGGAAAGATTCTGTCGCGTGAGCACCAAAGCCACCGGGTTTCGTCGAACTTGCAAGGCCAGCCGATACGCCTCCGCGACCTCGTTCGCATCCGCCGGTCGAACCACAATCAAACCCGGAATGGCCCGCAAGGCCGCCAGGTGTTCCACAGGCTGGTGTGTCGGGCCGTCTTCCCCCACACCAATCGAATCGTGGGTAAAGATATAGAGAATCGGCAACTCCATCAGCGCCGCCAACCGGATGGCCGGACGCATGTAATCGCTGAACACAAAGAACGTGCCGGCATACGGACGCAAGCCACACAACGCCAAACCATTCGCCACAGCCCCCATGGCATGCTCACGGATGCCGAAGTGAAGGTTCCGCCCGGCATAATTCTCCGCCGAAAAGTGTCCGGCATCCGGAAAAGTCAGGAGCGTGTTGTTGGACGGAGCCAAGTCCGCCGAGCCGCCGATCATCCACGGAATGCGTTTCGCAACGGCATTTAGGACTTTCCCAGAGGACGCCCGCGTCGCCAATCCCTTAGCATCTGTGGCGAAGGTGGGAATCTCGCTATCCCACCCGTCGGGTAGCTCACCGTTGAGGATGCGACGAATCTCGTCGGCCTCTTGGGGATACTGTTTTTCGTATTCCGCGAATTTCTTTTCCCATTGTTCGCGAAGCCTTCGGCCCCGTGTGCCAATCCCTTGACGGAAATGCTCCACGACCTCGGCGGGAACGCGGAATTTTTCTTCCACCGGCCAACCGTAAAACTGCTTGGCCAGCCGGATTTCTTCCTCACCAAGGGGCGCCCCATGGGCCTCGTGCGTGTTTTGCTTATTGGGGGCCCCGTAGGCAATGATGCTCTTGACAATAATGAGCGTTGGCTGCGCACCGGCAGGATTGAACTCTTTGATTGCCGCACGTAGCGCCGGTAGGTCATTGACATCGTCAACCTGGAGCACTCGCCAGCCGTAGGCACGAAACCGCCCTGCCACGTCTTCGCTGAAGGCCAAATTTGTGTGGCCTTCAATGGTGATCTTGTTGTCGTCGTAAATCCAGCAAAGATTACCAAGTTTCAAATGCCCGGCAAGCGAGGCGGCCTCGCTGGAAACGCCTTCCATCAAGTCACCATCGCTGCAAAGGACGTAAATGCCGTAATCAAACAGATCGTAACCCGGACGGTTATACCGAGCTGCCAGCCACTTTCCCGCAATCGCCATGCCCACGCTTGTCGCCACTCCTTGGCCGAGTGGGCCGGTTGTCACCTCCACCCCGGAGGTATGCCGGTACTCCGGGTGACCCGGACAACGACTGAGCAGTTGCCGGAATTGCCGGATGTGTTCCAAAGGCACGGCCAGTTCCCCCGTTGGCCGACCATGCTCATCGACCTGTTCCACCTGGGCGAGGTGCAGCAGCGAGTAAATCAACATCGACGCGTGACCACACGAGAGGACAAAGCGGTCCCGATTGATCCATAAGGGACGCGACGGATCAAATCGCAAAAAGTCGTTGAAAATCACATACCCCACCGGCGCCAAGGCCATCGGCGTCCCCGGGTGACCGCTTTTCGCCGCCTCCACGGCATCCATGGAAAGCGTGCGAATCGTGTTAATCGCCAGTTGCTCAATCGAACGATCAGACTGTTCCACCACAGTAACTCCCTTGTGTACTAACCGACTTGCTGATTGACACAACGAGAAATCAAAATGGCCAACTTCCCCGTTTTGGACAAAACACCGGTGAACTGATCAGTTTTCTCTTCATTGGCGGCTTCATCTTCCAAATACGTGAACGTTTAATTTAGGTCGCCCACGAGTGACCGTCAACGTGGTGGCACAGCCGAGATGCGTAATTTGAAAGGGCCTTCGCGGTTACCTCCTAGGCGCCAAGTTCTCCTAGTGAAACCTATGCTTTTCGACGCGCGAATCCCACGCCATAACTTCTCCAAGGCCTACCGACCCCCGTCGCCGCGAAATCGTTCCCCCTTTTCTGGCGTAGAATGGCAGACCCGGCGACGTCCGCCATGTCTGGGCACCGAACGTCGTCTCGTGAAGTTCGGAAAAGCTTGACGCGGATTCTGATCGTTCACACCCTTCTGGGCCCGGCGGCAAAAGCACCGATTTCTGACCCTTTTGACAGAGAAAGCTGACCCAGCAGGGATACTCTCAGGAAGAACTCAAAAAGGGGTGCAACCGGAGAGCCTAAACGATCAGATCGAGGGGGAGATCACTAATGTCCCGAAGACGATTGCCTTCGATCATCACCTGGAGCATTTGTACTCGATGCTCAAGAAAAATGGCGGACGCGGAAGACCGCGTCCCTCCCACCGCAGGGCTACGCCGAGGCGGTGATCCTGTTTCGCGATTGCCGGGCGTAACCGGGATTAAGTTCGATCAGAACGGCTTGCCGCTGCAACTCTGCGGCAACCACCCCAGTCGTTCCTGAGCCTGAAAAAGGATCGAGCACTAAGTCTCCAGGCCGAGAGCCCAAAAGAATACATCGACGGACGAGCTCGCTGGGAAACGCCGCCGGATGTTCCAAATCGCAAGGTTCTGGCCCCAGGACCCAGTAATTCTTAAGATTGGCTCCCGTGCGTTCGCGAACCGCTTGGTTGTTGTAGTAGTACTTCGGGTTCTTCGCAAACAGAAAGATGTCCTCAGTCGCGCGAGAAGGCCGATTCCGAACGCTTTCAGGCATGGGCGCCTTTTTGATCCAAACGATATGAGATCGCAAAATCCACCCGTCAGCCTGCAAGCCAAAAGCCACCCGCCACGGAAGCCCCATCAGGTCCCGATCCTTGAGGCCCCAGCACGGAGGCACTTTACAATTCCGCTTTTGAATCAGCTTCCGAGTGTTACCGACTTTGGCATTCGGGCCACACAGCCCTGTGCCGCCGTTTCGCGCGTAAGCATCGCCCACATTCAGCCATAATGTCCCGTCCGCCCGAAGAACTCGCCCCACCTCTCTGAACACCGAAACTAAGTTTCGAACATACTCCTCCGGCGTCTCCTCAGCACCAATCTGATCGGGATGTTCATAATCCCGTAGTCCCCAATAAGGTGGCGACGTGATGCAACATTGCACCGACTCCGCCGGCAAACGGCGCAAAATCTGCCGGCAGTCGCCTATGTAAATTTGAACACGCCCCGCTGTATAGACTTCTCCCAACTCAGCCATTGAGCCATCCATCAGGCACACCACAGAAGTTTAAGAGTCCAGTTTCCCTTGCTACATTCTCGACCCAAGAAGGATGGGACGTCAAGCCATCTGAAAATCTACGTTTTCGGGCAATTGCGGCGCCTCACCGCCAGTTTACGTTGGCAGCTCGAATGAAGGATTATCGATACCGCGTTAAAAAACACACCGTGTCTTGCAATAGCGGCCCATCTCTCTTGCGTCTGTCGCAGATGGAGGATCCCTCGCCGTCGTGGCCGATCACGTTAGAAGCCTTCTCCTCCCCTGAAACCAAAGACCCTTGACTCATCACGTTGAGAGGGCACTGCCCTTTACCCTCTCAGTTCACCGGGAGGGCAACGGCACAAGTTGGGTCAAATCGGCATTGGTGGCCAGCTTCCAGGTGCGGCCTTGATCAGAAGAGACGAGCAATGCCCGCCGTGTTCCCGGGTGATCATTCCGATAAAACCAATACGTGGACCAGCAATCATACGACACAAACAATCGCCCAAGGCGGTCAATCGTTAATCGATGGTAAAAAACGCTATATTCCGAAAATGGCGGAATGACAAGAACTTGTGGCGGGTCCCATCCTTTTTCGGGCGGCTTCTGCTGATGCGAAAGGGTCGCGAAGGTACTTAAAGGATGAGGCGGCTCCTGAGACTTCCAAAGGCGAAACACCGCATGGAGCGTATCATTTGGCCCACACACAAGGCCAATGTACGTTTGTCGCAAACCCTCACCGAGGCTTTGTGGTTCCGTCCACCCCTTGCTTGAATCATTAGGAACGAGCGACCTCGCATATGGGAACGGTGCCCCGTGCGTCCCTCCCAGTGTGTGCAAATACCCCCGGCTATCCATGGTGATGCTCGGCGTATTATGAACATCGTTCGCTGGTGGACCGTACCCGACAAATGCCGGCTGGCTAAGAGCGGCCTTCTCGCGGTCATACGTCACAACATACGTGGGAGCACCGGGCACTTTTTCCGCAGGATCGGTCGCCTCCGACCAAATGACGTGGACGCGGCCTTCGCGGGATACCACGCAGGAGGGACTTCCGGAGTGGGCCGAATGACCAAGGACTTTCTCCGAAATCGTCACTGGTTGGCTAAATACCACGTCTTCCCCATGGTACTCGGCCAGGATCAACTCCAGCCGATAGAGGCGCCGCCAAAAGACCTTCGGGTCCGCGAATAAGAACGTGTAGCGAAGGATAGGTGGAGGACCATCCAATGTGTTGTGTCCGGTGAAAACCTCCACATCGAATGTTCGCCCGTCACCTTCACTACGGGGCAACTCATAGGCCGTGAACGTCCTTGCCCCATCGCGGGAGACCAGCAAACATGGACGACCATCAACTTGGGCCACCAGATACACCCGATTGAGCCGATCGAAAGCAATTTTCGGCGTCAGAGCGCTCGCAGAACGCACAGCCCTTTTCCCATCGGCCCAGCGAACGATGGCAGATAGATTGCGGTTTTCCCACCGCTGGCCATCCCATACGTGCAGAACGCCGCCCGAACTGACATAAGGCCGGTTCTCCATATCGAAATAAACCTGGCTGGCCACGGGATAATCGGGCAAATAACCGAGTTGTTCGTTTTCGTGCTCATATGGTCGAAGGATCAAGGGCAGCGTCAAAGGAGATTCGGCGGGGGCCTTGCCGGAAATAACCGTAAGGCGGCCATAGGTCGTGATGCCCGATCCATCCTGGGGACTTACTCGGATGAAGCATTCCCGAGTTTCTCCCGCGGGCCCGGCCTGGTAGCGCAATGTAACTTCCCTCGTTTCACCCGCCTTCAGTTCCAGGGACTGGGGACCGTCAATCTCTACGGGCCAGGGTTCTCCCGCAAACTCCGCAAGAACAGCGAAGGTTCGAGCCGTTGCCGCACTGTTCCGCACTTGGAAGGTGATTCTTCCTTCTCTTTGCGGTTCGCTGTACACCACGCGGCGATAAGGAAAGATAAGCCAACGATTGGGAAGCCAGTCGAACCAACTTGTTGGATCGGGCGTCCAGACTGTCAAATCGCGGTAACGGTCACCTGGTTCCCATTGTGTCACCCCATCAATGTGTAAAACCCCTTGTTGCTTGGGGAAATGAATCCGCCAAGGCACAGCGTCACGCGAAACCTTCGCCGGAAAGCGGTGCGTCGCCTCCCCTCGACCCGTGATGGGAATCTCAGCAAGTAGCTTCCCTTGAGCATCAAAAACCGACAGTGCCCTCACGTCAGAAGCCAAACCGCTGACACTCACGCCGAATTCCGCATCGCGAGGAAGAAACACCACGTCGCCAGACTTCTTCGGACAGAGTAGCACGATCGGCTCTCGATGGGCCTCGTCTCGATGACCCCTCGCCGTTTCAATCACATAGCGCGGGCAATTGGTGCGAAAGCCCCAGGCAATCTCGTCTCCGTAGCGATCCTGGGAGATTGTGACGTTCAAACCATACACGCCGGGG